>Ga0209619_10001229_pt1 | contig 18663 bp, 16 predicted proteins | sample Rifsed16ft3_FD_184011 | JGI IMG/M metagenome (GOLD analysis project Ga0209619, IMG submission 184011) | Soil microbial communities from Rifle, Colorado, USA - sediment 16ft 3 (version 2) | ecosystem: Environmental > Terrestrial > Deep subsurface > Rock core/Sediment | place: Rifle, Colorado... | reverse complement strand
AGGGATTCACAGGATTTGGAGGTCAGCTATGAAACGCATATTGATCATACTCGGTTGCCTTGCAGTTCTGCCGATGCTTCAGTTCTCGGAAAAAGAACTTCGGGCACACACTCAATCATTTGCGGTCGGTTTCCGCGTGGGCCACGCGGGCTTCTTCTATTCGTCTCTTCGCCCTTACGGCGAATGGATTGAAATGGAGCCCGGATTCTACGCGTGGCGGCCAATTCGCGTCAGGGCCGGCTGGAGACCGTATTTGCACGGCCGATGGGTGTGGACGGACTACGGATGGTACTGGACCTCCTATGAGCCGTTTGGCTGGGCAGTATTTCATTATGGCCGCTGGTACCTTGACGATTATTACGGTTGGATCTGGGTTCCCGACGACGTGTGGGGCCCTGCGTGGGTCGAGTGGAGATACGACAACGATTACATCGGATGGGCTCCGTTGCCTCCGTATGCCAGCTTCAGCATCTCCGTCGGAATCCGATTCACCACACGGTGGCATGCTCATCACGGATACTGGAGCTTCGTTCGGTACCGGCATTTTGGATCGACACGCATCAACAACTACGTTCTGGATGAGAGCTACTCGAGAAGACTGATTCGGACGACACGCAGCGCGGTCGGATACGAAGTTGACCGTGAACGCGTGGTGAATCGCGGGGTCGACCGCGAACTCATCGAGCGGAGAGGCAACCTCAGAATTCAAAGGACCGAAGTGGGCGAAACACGCGAGCGCCGTGAAGGGATCGTGCGAGATGGAGAGCGGGAGCGTATCGAAGTGTATCGCCCCTCCCGGTCCGACATGGAACAACGTGAGGAGAGAATTGAAGCGCGAAAGGCCGACCGCCGAACGAGTCTTGACGTCAACCGCATCGACCGTAACCGAAGCACGGAGTCGATTCAACGAAGAGAGGGCACGGACCAATCCGATCAACGCAAGGGAACCGAGCAGGCTCTTCCTGACAGCCGCAGACGGAGCGGCGACATACGGCAGGATCAAACCCAGCAGCACGAGAAGATCGATCGGAGAGAACAGGTTCCATCGACTCAACGAAGGGTGGTTCCGGATACGCGGGAGTTCCGAAGCGTTCAACCGCAGCGGCCCCGCAACGAGAGTCCCCAGCGAAGAGAGTCCACGGTGAAACCGGCACCTCGGCGAGAGAGCGCACCCGCAGCCAGAACACCGCAAGGGAGCTCAAGGAAACGCAGGAAAGACTAAGACGATTTTCCTACCAACAACGGGCCATCGCGTGATGAACCTCTGGGTCATGCGATGGTCCCCGTCTTTGAGGCCCACCTTTCTACATTTTGCATTGGACATTGAGTATTGGATATTGTTGTCGCTATTTTCAAAAAACAATGTCGAATATCCAACTCTCAATTTTCAATGTCCAAGCCGAGCTTGTGTCGGCGTAAACGCCGACCTCCCGCTATTCTTCCAGCTTCAGCTTCTTCAACTTCGGCCTGATCACAAACGTGCAGTAGGGGGCGTTGGGATTGTTCTTGTAGTAATCCTGATGGTAGTTTTCCGCTTTGTAGAATTCCTTCAGCGGTTGGACCTCGGTGACAATGGGGTCTTCGAAATACCTTTGAGCTTCTTTCTTTGACCTTTCTGCAGCAAGTTTCTGTTTTTCTCCGTCATAGAAAACCACCGAACGGTACTGTGTCCCCACATCGGCACCCTGGCGGTTCATCGTTGTCGGGTCATGCGCCTTCCAGTAGACCTCAAGGATCTTTTGAAAACTGACGATAGAGGGATCAAAGGTGATTTGGGCAACTTCGGCGTGTCCGGTGTTTCCGCTGCAGACTTCCTCGTACGTTGGATTCGGCTTCGATCCGCCTGCATAGCCCGCAACGACGGATTGCACTCCGGGGATCCTTTCGAAGACGGCTTCAACACACCAGAAACAACCCGCACCCAGTGTGGCTTTTTCCTGGGCCATGGCACTTCCTTTCTGAGCAAGAGAAACGGATGAAGCAACGATAATAAAGAGAAAGAGTTTCATTTGGTTCTCATGCTCAAACTAAGCCTCCTTTTGAAAAGGGGGCAAGAGGGATTGTGGTGACCTCCAAGAAGACCCCCTGAAAGACTCTTCTGCCGTAAATCAAATCCCCCCTACGGGTCTTCGACCCGATAGGGTCGTAGACCTTGCGTCTCCCTTTACGAAAGGGGGAGAATGAAACCGGCCTTCGCGAACTCTACCTCCCCTTCTCTTTCCTGTATAGACTGGAGAGATGGGTCTGGGGGATGAGATCGCCTCCCCCGCCCGATTGGGGGGCTCTACAAATGCCCGCCTCGGTCAAGCTCTGGGCCAAGTCGGAATATCATTCCGACCTACAAGGCCCTTCTGGGTCAACCTCTGGACCAAGTCGGAATATCATTCCGACCTACAAGGCCCTTCTGACCTCCGTCCTGGTTCCGGGTTCTCCAAGAACAACGGGAGAATCCGGAAGGTTTCACTTGCCCGCGGATAATTCGGCCAGGAGCCGCTTCATATCGGCCGGAAGCTCGGAGTCGAACCTGATAATCTTGTTGGTCGATGGATGGACAAATCCGAGGGTCTTCGCGTGCAGAGCCTGACGATTGATAATCCCAAGAAAGCGCGCCGCTTGGCGGGATTTTTTTCCGGTTAGACCACCCCATGTTTCGGAGCGGCCGCCGTAGGTCGGATCCCCGAAGACCGGATGCCCGATGTGCGCCAGGTGGACCCTGATCTGATGCGTTCGTCCTGTTTTGAGCCTGAGCCGCACGAGCGAAAGATATCCGAAGGACTCAAGGACCTCGTACTCCGTTACGGCGTGTTTCCCCTCAGCGGTCACCGTAACTTTTTTCCGATCTCTCTTGCTCCTTCCCAGGCTTGCCTCGATGGTCCCCTTTTTCTTCTTCATGACTCCCCAGATGACCGCCCAGTATTCTCTGTCGATCGTTCGTTTCGAGAATTGCTTTGCCAGTACATGGTGTGCCTGGTCGGTCTTGGCCACCACCATCAAACCGCTGGTGTCCTTGTCAAGCCGATGGACGATCCCCGGACGCTGGGCCGAGTTAATTCCGGAAAGCGAGCGGGAATGATGAAGGAGAGCATTGACGAGGGTTCCGGAATAGTTGGCATACGCGGGGTGGGTGACCATTCCTGCGCGCTTGTTGACGATGAGGAGGGCCTCGTCTTCATACACGATATCGAGGGGGATATCTTCGGCAATTGCCTCAGATGGCGGAGGGTTCGGGAGAGTCACCTGGATGACTTCACCCGGCGAAATCAGATGGCTGGGCTTGACGGTCTTCCCGTCGACAAGAACGAGTCCATCATGGATTGCCTGCTGGACCTTATTGCGCGTGGCATTCTGCACCTGATGAGTGAGATACACATCGAGACGCACTCTGGACTGCTTGGCGGGAATGATGAGGCGGAGAGTTCCGGCCGGATTCGAATCCGGCGTCTCGTCAGGATTGCGCTTGGGAGGACTGGTTCGTACCGGCATCGATCTTGCCTGGTCCGTCGCTGATTCCGCCGGACTCACCCATGGCCGTTGGAGATCCAATCAGAGAGACGGCGGGCTCTTCCTCTCTTGAGAATTTCCGATGAAAGACCAGGAGAATGATAACACCCAGCGAAACGGCAGCGTCGGCGACGTTGAAAACCGGCCAACGTGTGATATGGAAACCAAGAAAATCTATGTTGAAGAAGTCGATGTCGACAAAGTCCACGACCTTCCCGTAGAACAGAGGTGCCTCGCCGAAGATTACGCCGTAGAAGACCCGATCGATCAGGTTGCCGATGGCGCCCCCAAGGATCATCGAAAGAGAAAGGCGGATGACAAACGGCTCATCTTTGATCCGGAACAAATAGACGAGGATGCCCACACTCGCAAAGAGGGAGAAGATGGTGAGAAAGAGTTTTCCCCCGAGGTCGATCCCGAAGGCCATCCCCGGATTTTCGATGAACGTCAACCGCACAAAATCGCCGAACACCGCCGTGCTGCTTCCAAGCGGAACGCCGGGGTGGTAGAAATCCAGAAACGAAATAGAGAAACCTTTGACAAGGAGTTTTGCTACCTGGTCAAAGACAACAATCGCCCCGGTGACGTAGAGAATGCGCATGGTTTGCAAACCGATCGCTCCGGCGAATCGACCGGTTACTTTCCTCTCTTCAGTTTGCACTCGACACACAATTGAGCATGGGGGACAGCTTCAAGGCGCTCTTTTTCTATCAGTCTTCCGCAATCATTGCAGAAACCGTAATCCCCTTTTTCAATCCTCTTGAGCGCATCGTCCAGATGATTCAGGAATTTTCCTTCCCTCGAAGCAAACAGGAATGTCTTCTCCCGTTCCATGGTGTCTGTCCCCTGTTCCATGTGCAGGGAATAGGCCGAATTCTCGGATGTGTACTCACCCGTGGTGGAATCCATCATATTGGATTTCAGCGTTTCAAGCTCCTCAAGTATCTCTTTCCTCTTCTCCATGATGATGGTGCGGAAATGCTCGAGATCTGCCTTGCTGTACCCTTTTCCCCGAACCGGCGCCTTTTCGGGCGCAGCCTTTGCCTTCACCGCAACCGGTTTCACTCTGCCCGCCGCCGGCCTCTTGGCCTTCGCGACAACCTTCTTCTGTTTTCTTACGACTTTTTTCGCCATTCGTTTCTCCTTAAACCCAAAAAAAACCGACCATCCATCAATATGCCAAAAAATTCCCGCAGAAACTACGAAATTAATTCGCTTTTTCCAAACCGAGTTCGGCAGATTCTCCGTTCACATCGTCCTGAACCAAATCAACTGAAACATGATCGGCTTTGGTCACAATACGGAACTCCACTGCCAGGGTTTCCTGCTTCACATATGAGGCTTGCTTTTCCAGCGCCCGCGCAAGCGTTTCGGAACAACGGACGTAGAGTCGGATTCGGTCTGTAACTTCGAGCCCGGAATCTTTTCTGCGGTTCTGCACCCGGTTCACAAATTCTCTTGCGAATCCTTCATCGACAAGATCCTGATTCAATTCCGTGTCAAGCGCCACAGTGACGGGCCCCTCGGATTCAACGAGCCACCCCTTGACATCCTCATGGAGAATCTCCACATCGTCAGTCGCCACAACGAACTCGGACCCATCAAGCTTGAAAGTCAATGAACCGTCCGCAAGGAGCCGATTGACCTCAGAGCCCGTCATCGACCGTATCTTCGTTGCAACAACCTGTACGGTTTTCCCGAATTTCGGCCCAAGCGTCTTGAAGTTCGGTTTTGCCTTCCGCTTGACAATGCCGGAATCCTCGGTGACATACTCGATGGATTTGACATTGATTTCCTCGAGGATCACGTCCTGCACCTGAGAAATCAGATTTTTTTCCTTCTCGCCGGAAACGGGAATGATGATTTTCATCAACGGCTGCCGGACCTTCAAATTCGCTTTCATGCGCATGGCCCGCACAAGGCTTACAATCTTGATAGCGCGCTCCATACGCTCTTCCAGAGCCGGATCGGTCAATGATTTCTTCACTTCCGGGAACCGGGAAAGATGGATGGACTCCACATTTTCCAGTTCTGCAACATGGTTCAGACTACGAAAGATCTCGTCGGCCAGGAACGGAGCAAACGGCGCCGTCAGCTTGCAGACAACAACCAGGCATTCGTACAGGGTCTGGTAAGCGGCAGTCTTGTCCTTCCCCATCTCGCTCTTCCAGAACCGGCGTCGGTTCCGTCGAACGTACCAGTTCGAAAGCTGATCCATCGTGAACTCGCTCACAGCCCTGGCAGCCCGGGTGACGTCATATGCGTCCATAGACTCCTGATACCGGCTCACCAGGGAATTCATCTCAGAGAGTATCCACCGGTCGATTTCCGGGCGCTCTTTGACGTCAATGATGGGCTCCTTGAATTCGAACTTGTCGACGTTTGCATAGAGCGTAAAGAACGAGTACGTGTTGACCAGCGTACTGAAGAATCGGCGCTGAACATCCGCCACACCTTCTTCATCGAAGAGGGTCGAACGCCAAACAGGGCTGTTCGCAATGAGATACCACCGGGTCGCATCCGCTCCGTATTTGCGGATGAGCGTGAACGGATCGACCGTGTTCTTCTTGGACTTGGACATCTTCTGTCCCTGCTTGTCCAGGATATGCTCATTGACCAGCACATTCTTGTATGCCGGCTTGTCAAAAAGGAACGTCCCGATGGAATGGAGAGTGTAGAACCACCCTCTTGTCTGGTCTATTCCCTCCGAGATGTAATCGGCGGGATAGGACCGTTCGAAGACCTCCTTGTTTTCGAACGGATAGTGCCACTGGGCGAAGGGCATGGACCCGGAATCAAACCATACGTCAATAAGCTCAGGTGTCCGTTTCATGCTCCCTTTGCACGAGTCACAAACGAACGTTACATCGTCGACAAATGGTTTGTGGAGATCGAGCGGATCCGGAACATTCTTTCCCCGTTTCAGCTCCTCGATGCTTCCGACACAGCGCTGGTGCCCGCATTTTTCGCAAATCCAGATTGGAAGCGGCGTTCCCCAGAATCTGTCCCTCGAGAGCGCCCAGTCCTTGTTCTCCTCAAGCCAGTTGCCGAAACGCCTCTCACCCACCTCCCGGGGAATCCAGTTGATGGTCTTGTTCAACTCTATCATTCTCTGGGCGTAGTCGGTGGTCTTGATATACCAGGACTCCCTGGCATAATAAAGTAGGGGCGATGTACAGCGCCAGCAGTGCGGATAGCTGTGCAGGTACTGTTCTTTCTTGAAGAGAATTCCCCGCTGTCGCAGGTTCGTAATGATATCCGCGTCGGCGTCCTTCACGAACTTCCCGGCAAAGTCGGTGACTTCGGACCCAAACTCTCCCGATTTGTTGACGGGGTGAATCGTTGGAAGCCCAAACTTTCGTCCTGCCTGGTAATCGTCCTCGCCGTATGCCGGAGCCATGTGGACAATACCCGAGCCGTCCTCCGTCGTCACGAAATCGGTCCCCACGACGTACCATCCCTTTTCCTTCACCGGGTGGTAGGAGAAGATCCTCTCGTATTCCTTCCCGACAAGTTCTTTCCCCTTGAATTTCGAAACCACATTGTACCCCTCACCCAACACGGAGAGTCTTGCTTCGGCAAGAATCAGATTCTCTCCCTTGAATTCCGCCTTGACATAGTCAACCTTTGGATGGACGGCCAGTGCAACGTTCGAGATGAGCGTCCATGGCGTTGTCGTCCAGACGAGGAAGAAGGTATTCTCCTCCCCTTTGACCTTCAGCTTGATATAGATCGACGGGTCTTTGACATCCTTGTATCCAAGCGACACTTCGTGGGAGGAAAGCGGGGTCTCGCATCGGGGACAGTACGGTTGGATCTTGTATCCCCGATAGATCATCTTCTTGTCGAAGTACTGTTTCAGCGCCCACCAGATCGATTCGATGTAGTTGTTTTCAAACGTAACATACGGATGAGCGAGGTCCACCCAGTAGCCCATCAACCTCGTCATCTCCTCCCATTCTGTTTTGTACTTCCAGACCGATTTTCTGCACTCTTCGTTGAACCGGGCGACTCCGTAACCGACAATCTCGTCCTTGTGCTTGATCCCCAGCATCTTTTCAACTTCGATCTCCACCGGGAGGCCGTGAGTATCCCAACCCGCTTTGCGCGGCACCTGAAATCCCTGCATGGTCTTGTAACGGCAGATCAGGTCCTTGAGCGTTCTTGCCATGACATGATGGATTCCGGGGCGGCCGTTGGCCGTGGGCGGCCCCTCGAAAAAGGTGAACTGAGGCTTTCCCGCTCGGAGAGAGACGCTCTTTTCAAAGATCCTGTTCTCCTCCCAAAACTTCAGGAGAACCTGTTCCATATCGTGATAGTTGATCTTATCGGTGAGTTGTTTGAACAAGGGAGAGTATTTGTGATTTATTGATTTGTGATTTATTGATTTGTGACGTTGGCTTGGGCGGCGGTCCTTCGGGATGCAGAAAAAATTCGCAAGAGTTCTTCCATTTCCTTGCTTAATTCCTCAACTTCTTCCGGCGTAGCTTTCCCGGTTTCGACAAGCATTTCTAACCAGAATAACGTCTCATCCGACTCTTCAACAACTATCGCAAGCTTGTTGATGAAGTCCTTCCGTGATCTTGAGCGACACACTGCTCTGTAGTTTGCCGCAATGGAAGTGGCAGATCGCAAGAGCTGTTTCCCCATGACATCAGTCGCCGTTCCACGCGGAAGTGATTCCACAAAACGAACCACTTTGGTAGCGACATCCTTTGTTCGTCGCTTCAACTCAGCTGCATCCATGATCCCCCCAAGAAATCAATAAATCAAAAATCGTTCAATCAAAAACCTTCTTGTCATTCTTCCTGAATAACCTGTCCGGCAACGACGAACGAGATTCCCTGATTCGATCTCGTCCCGCTCATGACGCACTCGATGATGGGAACGTTTATCGGTTTCCTTGATTTCCACCGTACAATGAAATTCGCGCCCATGCCTCCCTTTTCGCTTTCCCCGGGGATGTAGACGTGTTTCGTTTCCAACGGTTTCAGCGTCATCGGGGAATCGAAGTATTTTCTCAATAGTTTCCCCTCCGTATCAAAGAAGTCGGCGGAAACCACAACGAGGGAATCCTCCAGATCCGTATTTCGGATGATCAATGTCGCATCCAAATGGAACGGAACTCCCCTTGGTGCTGTGAGAATGTTCGAGTAAACCGAGACATACACCGTTTGACCCTTGGAAAGCTTGAAGTCCTGAAATGCAAATGAAACCGGAGTGAGGAATACGGCAGCAACCAAGGCCACGGATGTCATTCTCAGCAGTCTCTTTACTTTTTTCGTCTTCATGGGAAGACTCGTTATTGGTTGAAAGACGTTTGTTAGAAGTCCGACTTCTCGCGTATGAAGAAGGTTACCTTCTGCCAAGGTCCAGCCTCGGTTGAAGGTAACCTTCAGCTGAGTCAGAAGTCGGCCTCCTTCTAAGGCAACCGCCGGACGACCTCTTTCATCACAGCCGTCATGCGCGGTTCTGCCTCCTTGGCCACGGCGATTACTTGCTCGAGGGAGACCGGTTTTAGTGCCTCGGGGAAACACTCGTCTGTCAGGATGGAGAAACCCAGGACCCGCATCCCCATATGGACAGCCACAATGTCCTCAGGGATCGTCGACATTCCGACTGCATCGGCGCCAATCGTCCTCAAGAACCGGTATTCAGCCGCAGTTTCGAGATTTGGCCCTTGCATCGCCGCGTAGACGCCCTTCCGAAGCTTGATTTTGAGCTCCCGGGCGGCCTTTTCGGCCAAGGCGATCATCTCCCTGTCATATGGTTCCGACATATCGGGGAACCGGGGACCCAGTGTTTCATCATTCGGCCCGATCAAAGGATTGTCTCCGAGCAGATTGATGTGGTCGGAGATGATCATGATGTCGCCTTTTCTGAAATCGGGATTGAGCGCGCCGCCGGCATTCGAAATAAGGAGCGTATGGACGCCCAGGAACTTCATCACTCTGACAGGGAACGTGATCTGTTGAAGCGAATAAGCCTCATAATAGTGGAACCGCCCCTGCATGGCGACAACCTGCTTCCCCGCCAGTTTGCCAAAGATCAGTTTTCCGTGGTGTGACTCGACCGTAGAAACGGGGAAGTGAGGTATGGATCCGTAGTCAATCTCCGTTTCCGTCTCAATCTCTTTCGCCAAACCCCCGAGCCCCGTACCCAAAATGATGCCGATCGCCGGATTGGAATTCGTTCGGCCTTTGATAATCTTAAGAGCTTCGTCGATTTGGGTGCGGAGCATGAGGAGAATTTATGATTGCCGACATACGATTGCCGATTTGCGATTGACGATTGTTTTTCAATCACAAATCGAAAATCGGAAATCGACAATGTATCAGAGTTTCTTTAAAATATCATCGATGGCGATTTCTTCCTTGCCTGTGCCGTGAGACGGATCGGGCCTTGTGACCTCTTCATCATCGATTTCCAGGGCCCGGATTAGTTCGACCTCCGATGAGAGAAGAACCTTGAGGCGGCTCAGGATGCTCTCTTTACGCGCCTTGAGATGTGCAATCTCTTCTTTCGCCCGTGAGAAATCGAGGCGGGCCTTCTCCAGGATCTGCGTGGCCTTCATTTGGGACTCCTGCACGATCAGATCGGCCTCCTTCCGCGAGTTCGCGATCGATTTCCCGCTCGTCTCCTGTGCCTGCATCAGGGTCTGCTGCAGCGTCTTCTCCATGTTCTTGTAGTCGCGCAGCTGCACCTCCAATTCAATCGACTTGTCATTCAGCTCTTTGTTGCGCTTGATGAGATCCTCCAGCTCATTCGAGAGCATATCGAGGAACGTGTCGACCTCAACCGGGTCGTATCCGCGCATGACCTTTTTGAACTGTTGTCGTTTCACTTCGAGCGGTGTTATCTTCATGGATCCTCCGGGGATGCGTTCATCCTTCAATGTGCTTTGGTCGTTCACCAAAAACTGCGGTGCCAATTCGGACCATCGTGGCACCTTCTTCTATTGCAACTTCAAAATCGGCTGTCATTCCCATCGAGAGTGTTCTCATACTCACTCCTTCGATACCTTCCTGCTCTATCTTTCTGGCAAGCTCGGCAACCCGCCTGAAAGAGCGGCGGGAATCATTCGGGTCTTCCGAGAAAGGCCCCATTGTCATCAGGCCCCGGACCCTCAGGTGAGGCAATTCCGCCATCCGTTTCACAAGATCGATCGTCTCCTCAGGAATGACTCCGGACTTTGTCGCTTCGTCGGTCGAGTGTACTTCGACCAAAACGTCCAGGGTCCGACCGCAGCCCTCTCCGCGCTTGTCGATCTCGCCGGCGAGCCTGATGCTGTCCACCGAGTGGATCATGTGGATGAACGGAGCAACGTATTTGACCTTGTTGGACTGAAGATGACCGATAAAGTGCCAGCGCGGGGAGAGGCCGGAAAGTTCCTGATTCTTGGCGATCAATTCCTGAACGTAATTTTCGCCAAAATCCTTCAATCCGGCCCTCATCGCCTCTCGGATGACATCGGCCCCGAAGGTCTTCGTGACGGCTACAAGCGTGATCTCATCCCGTTTTCTTCCCACCCGGGTGCAAACTGCCTCGAGGCGGGCTTCAAGGGACGTTATGTTCTCACGAATCATTCTCAAACCGGCGAACAGTAAATATACCCCCGAAAACGCGAAAAAGCAATGCACCCTGGTCCCTTCTTTTTCGTTTTTCCGTCATTTAGCCCATCCGCTTCAATCATTACTTGACTTCAGCTCGTTTTTTCCTTTTATTCCAAGCGACTAGGCAGTGCGGACGGGTTCCCCAGAACTCAGGAATTCTGAATGCCATCGTTTGATCATTTTGATGACGATGATCAATATCCGAGACCCAACAGGCGCTCGGACGATGACGTGCAGAAGTTCCGAGAACAGTTGAGGAACGGGGAAAAGGATATCAATAGCACAGAAGCCCTCGAAGAAATCATCCAGTTCTACTTCGAACACGAGCAGTTCGAAGAAGCCCTCTCGTTTACCGAACGTCTCCTCTCATTTGAACCTTACAGCGCCGATGCGTGGCAGCGCAAAGGAATGATTCTCAACAACCTCGTCCGTCATGACGAAGCGCTGGATTGCTTTGACCAGGCTCTCGCGATGAACCCGGCTGATGCGGACATCTTTGTCAACCGCGGGATAACGCTCGATAATCTTAATCGGATGGACGAAGCAGTTGAGTCGCTGGAACGGGCCCTGGAGCTGGAACCGATGCACGAGGAGGCCCTCTTTCTCAAGGGCGTTGCGCTCGAGAAGCAGGATCGGTTCGAAGAGGCGCTCGCGTGTTTCCGCCGGATCCTGACGGTCAACCCAGAGAATTGCGATGCATGGTACGAGCTCGGATATTGCCACGATTTTCTCGATCAGCTGGAAGAATCCGTCAAGTGCTACGACGAGCACCTGAACAGGGACCCATTCAACACAAACGCCTGGTACAACAGGGGAATTGTCTTGAACAGAATCGGCCGTTTTGCGCAGGCGATCGAGAGCTATGAGCTCGCCCTGGCGATCAAAGAGGACTTCCCCGCCGCTCACTACAACATGGGAAACGCTCATGCCAACCTTGGGCAATTGCAGGAAGCCGTAAAGGCATACAAGAAGACGCTCGAACTTGAGCCGACCGATGTTCCGGCATGGCACAATCTCGGAAACGCCTACGAGGGGCTTGGACGCTACAAGGATGCAATCGAGAGTTTTACCATGGCGCTGTTCCACGACGATTCGCATTATGAGTCGTATTTTGGGCGGGGCTGCAGCTACGACGCCCTGGATGAACCCAAGAAGGCTTTGGCCGACTACATCCGCGCGCTGAACATTTTCAATGAGTACCCCGAGCTCTGGTATGCCCGTGCCGACGCCGAGTACAACCTTGGCAGGTATCAGGACTGTCTCTCAAGCTACCGCATGGTTCTGAAGCTCGACCCGAACAATACCGAGGCTTGGTACGACTACGGTGACACTCTGCAGGAGCTTGGGCACACGGAAGAGGCGATCGATGCCCTCGACCGCTGCCTCGCCCTGACATCTTCGTTCGCTCCCGCTCTCTACAGCAAAGGGAAGGCATTCCTGCTGAGCGGCCGCAAGCAACAGGCCCTCGTCTGTTTCAAGCATGCGTTTGCACTCGATTCCGGTCTCAGCAAAGCCTTCGAGGCCGAGTATCCTTCCCTCGCCATCTCCAGGGATTTTTCCCATCTCATAAAGAAATAGTTTTCTCTGGCCTCAAAGATTCGTATGTTCCATTTTCCAGGGCGGGTATTGCCGCCCGCAGACCATGAAACAGTTTGCCATCATAGGACATCCTATAGCGCACTCCCTTTCGCCTCTCATGCATAATACTGCATTCGAGGCGCTGGGAATGGACTGTCGGTACGAAGCAATCGATGTCGAGCCGGATGACCTTGGGGGAGCAATCCTGGACCTTCGAAAAAGGGAGTTTTCGGGATTCAATGTGACACTCCCTCACAAACAGGGAGTTATGAAGCACCTGGATGAAGTGGACCCGGAGGCAGAGGCAATCGGAGCCGTCAACACGGTAACCCGGACAGGCGACCGGCTGATTGGCCTCAATACCGACCTGCTGGGGTTCCTGGAATCCATTTCCCCCTTCAACTCAAGAATCGAGGGTGCGAGGATTCTTGTGCTGGGAGCAGGCGGCGCCGCGCGGGCGGTTCTCTACGGATTGCTGCGCCATCATCAGCCGGCAAGCGTCACCATTCTCAACAGATCGCTTGAGAACGCAGAAGAGGTCGCTGCGGCCTTCGCCGATGTTCGCCCCGAAACGAAGATCTCGAGTGAATCTCTCTTTGTCGACAATCTCCAAAAAACCATCGATGAGGCGGATGTCATCATCAACACCACGTCTGTGGGGATGAAACCTTATTCCGATGCCTCCCCGCTGGAGGATGCCAAGTTCAAGAAGACGCAGTTCATCATGGACTGCGTGTATGTCCCGATCGAAACCAAATTGATCAAGATGGCGTTAGATTCCAAAGCGACGGTTCTGGGCGGGCTTGATCTGTTGCTTCACCAGGGATCAGCGTCCTTCCGGCGATGGACGGGCCAAACCATGCCTTTTGACACAGTGAAGAATGCCGTTGTTGAGATCCTGACAGGACAATGAAAAGAGAGACCCCCGTTACTATTGTGGAACCGCGGGAGCGGAATCCGATCATGAGGGACGAAGGACTTCACCTAAAGCATTCGGCCCTTCGCTCGATCCTAAGTGAAATGGGCTCGGTCGCCATCGGGTTTTCAGGCGGAATCGACAGCACGCTGCTTATCCGGGTGGCAACCGAGACGTTGGGAGAAAGGGCATTGGCCGTTATCGGGCGATCGGAGACCTACCCGTCTCGGGAATTCGAAGAGGCAATCGAGCTCGCGAGAGAATTCGGGACCCGATTCCGGGTAGTCGACACCGAGGAAACGGATGATCTGAAATTCCGCGAAAACCCTCCCAATAGGTGTTATTTCTGCAAGACCGAATTGTTCGGGAAGCTGCACAACATTGCCCGGGAAGAGGGAATCATATGGGTGGCCGACGGGACCATTCTTGATGATCTTGGGGATTTTCGGCCGGGAATGAAAGCAAAGTCCGAGCAGGAAATCCGCTCTCCCCTTCTCGAAGCGGGATTCAGCAAGAACGACGTCAGGATGCTTGCGAAGGATCTTGGCATCCCGACGTGGGAAAAGCCTTCTTTCGCGTGTCTTGCATCGCGATTTCCGTACGGATTTGGTATCACAAAGGAGAACCTTATGAAAGTCGATGCAGCGGAAACGCTCATGCGAGACCTGGGCTTCCGTTTCTTTCGCGTTCGGCATCACGACGACCGCACAGCCCGCCTGGAAGTAGGACAACAGGATTTTGACAAGCTCTTGGAAAAGGGGATCAGAGAACGGATCGTTTCGGAGCTGAAAAAGCTCGGGTACGTTTACGTCACACTCGACCTCCAGGGATACAGAACGGGAAGCATGAACGAAGTCCTCAGCACTGAACAGAAAGCCGCCTATACAAAGAAGCCGTGACCGGAAAACGACAGACCGGTTTCCTCTTCATCGCCGATATCAGCGGGTATACTGAGTTGCTCACGCAGGTTGAGCTTGAGCACGCGCTGGATATCGTCAAACACCTTCTTGACACTCTCGTTAAAAACGTTCTCCCCCCACTGATTCTTGCCAAGCTCGAGGGTGACGCATTGTTCTTCTATGCACCTCAAGGGAGTTTTCTCCTTGGTCAAACGTGCCTGGAGGCCATCGAACGATTCTACAACGCCTTTTTGATCAGTCGGGAAAGCCTCAGCGGACGCATGAAAACCTGCGGATGCAAAGGTTGCCGGCTCACTCCTTCCCTCGATCTCAAGTTTGTAGCACATCATGGAACCTTTCTCATTCAGTCAATGAAGCAGGGGGAAGAGCTCTCGGGGCCGGATGTCATTCTCGTTCACAGACTGTTGAAGAACAGCGTGACAGAATCAACAGGCCTCAAGGTATACGCTTTTCTCACCGAGGCCTGTTTTGCCGCTATTCCTTTCGGGGAACTTCCGACAACAATGCGGCGGCATTCGGAGAGATACGAGCATCTTGGTGAAGTTCGCGGATCTATCCACGATGTGGCAAATGCATGGGAGCAACAACGGGACAGACACCGAATGACCGTGGATGAGAAAGACTCCTGGTTCCATGTTGACGCGGAGTACCCTGTCCCCCAAAGCGTCTTGTGGGAATGCCTTGTGGAGCCGGGGCATCTGGCCCACTATTGCGAAATGGAGAAAGTGACGCTTCAGGGCTTAAAGGACCATCGTGTGGCTCCGGGCACTTCATGTTCCTGCATCAAAGGCGGTAAGGAAATCCTGCAGACGTTCGTTGACTGGAATCCGTTTGATTATTTCACGGTTGAAACTGCAACCGAAATCGGCTTGGCCCGCACAACAGTTTCGCTAACGCCGTCCGGACAAGGAACCCGGGCACGCTGGCTCGTTTCCCGCCCCGAAAGATCGGTCGGCTTCGGCGCCATGCTACTCCGGCTTTTTGGCCCGTTGATGCGATTGGCAGTCAAAGCGGAAATCAAAAGAGAGTCAGCAAGACTGCGACAATTGATCAACGAGGAAATCAACGCCGGGAAGGTCCTGCAATCAGCCACCACATGATTCTTCTCCTTGCTTCTCCCCCGACCAATCATTAGTTTTCCCGGCATTCGACACCCATGGACCCCCGCGAATCGCGTGACAACATAGAGTCACTCGCTGAAAGCCTTCGGAAGCTCGAAGAGAGAATCTCTCGCCTTGAGTCATACCTCGGCATGCAGCTGGCTGAAGCACAGCTCGAGCCTGTGCCCGGGAAGGAGGAGGACGAGGAGGAACTCGAATTCGAAGTGGGGCAGAAGTGGTTCGCGAAAGCGGGAATCGTGGTGCTGGCATTCGGGATGGCGTTTGTCCTGACGTTCCCCTATCAAGGCCTCCCTCCGTTTCTTCCTTCTCTCTTTGGCGTTGCTGTCGCGGCCGGAATGATCTTGCTGGCGCACAGCTGGCGCGCATCATACATACTCATTTCTCAATACTTGTTTGGCGCAGGCCTTGCCCTGGTCTATTTTTCGATACTCAGGTTGTTCTTTTTCAGCGATACGCCCCCCCTCGAACCGGACTCTCCAGCCGGCATTCTGCTCCTCATCCTTGTCGTCGCAGGCATCCTCGCAGTCGCTCTTCGCAGAGACTCGATTTACCTTACCGGGCTGGGGCTGCTCTACGGTTTCGGCGCCGCCCTCGTCTTGGACCATCCTTTTGTCGTGTTAGCCGCCATCACGTTCCTTGCGGTGTATATCATGTTGACGCGAGTGCAGAAAGGATGGAACTCGATTCTTGTTCTGGGGACAGCCCTCGCGTACTTCACCCATCTCCTATTTTCGCTCGGCAATCCGATTCTGGGTCATGAGATTCAGATCATCTCCGCCCCCGGCATCGGCATTTGGTTCTTGCTCCTTTACGCTCTGCTGTTTGCCGCCGCGACGCTGCGTCGTCCGGGTCCTCAAACAGAAGGGCTCGGTGTCGTTGTGGCATCGGGGCTGAACGTCGCGGGGAGCTACGGCATTTTCCTGGTACTTACCCTCACCTCGTTCCAGGAAGCCTTTGTTGTCTCTCATCTGGCGGTCTCGGTCCTGTTCCTCACGCTTGCAGTTTTGTTCTGGGTGGAAGAAAGGAGCCGATTCTCGACGTTTATCTATTCGATGTTCGGATACATGGCATTGAGTGTGGCACTTCTGAAGGCCTTCACCCCGCCCGATGTGTTTGTCTGGCTTTCACTCCAAAGCATCCTTGTTCTCTCGACGGCCATATGGTTTCGCTCCAGATTCATTGTCGTCGCCAACTTTGTGATTTTCCTGGCTATTGTCATAGGGTACCTGGTCGTCTCTGAAGGCGAGAGCGGAATGAGCATAGGATTCGGCGTCGTTTCCCTCATCAGCGCGCGAATTCTCAACTGGCAGCAGGACCGGCTCGAGCTGAAAACGGAAATGATGAGAAATGCCTACCTCACGGTCGCTTTCTGTGCGTTTCCCTATGCCCTCGTCTACCTGATGCCCGAGGGAACGGCCAGTCTTTCATGGGTGGGTGTTGCATTATTCTACTATCTCATGAGCGCCCTCGTCAAGAAACACAAATATCGCTGGATGGGACATTTGACGCTCGGCCTGACGGTTCTCTATATTATGGTGATCGGCATTATTCAATTGGAACAGACCTACCGCATTCTTTCCTTCCTTGTCCTGGGATGCGTTCTTCTCGTCGTTTCGATCTTCTTCACGCGGCTCCGTGCCAGAAGAAGAACCGAGGGGGGAACAGACAATCCTTCGGAAACCTGACGCCCGATCAATATCCCCAAGGGAACTCGCAACAAACCGATTGTGTTCACGTAGCTTTATGCAATCTCACAAACGCCGGAGATATGTGGCCACTCGTTCAATCGTGATTCTTGCCGCCGCCGGGTTCCTCTCAGTTCATCCGGGAAATGCCCAGACCTTGAAGCCCCTCCGTGTGGAGGCGGCACCTGCAATTGACGGTGTGTTGAATGATCCGTCATGGTCGAATGCTCCGATGGTTTCGGATTTTCTCACGTTCGCCCCGGACTTCGGAAAGAAGCAGGAACAGAAAACCGAGGTCTTCATGACGTATGATTCAGAGAACCTGTATTTTGCGTTCCGTTGTTACGACGATCCGGCACTTGTGAAGACCTCTGTCGCTGCCCGGGACAATATTCGTCCGGACGACTGGATATGCATCAACCTCGATACCTTCGGCGACCAGCAAGGACTAACAGCCCTCTACGTCAATCCTGCCGGCATCCAGATGGACAGCAGATTTGCCGCAGGCCAAGAGGATTTCAACGCCGACTTTGTCTGGTACTCTGCGGGCACAATGACCGCCGACGGGTATATGGTCGAGGTCCAGCTCCCCCTGAAAAGCCTTCGATACTCCGACGACGAGATTGTCACAATGACCGTGTTCTTCGAACGGTACATCAGCAGGAGGAACGAACACGGATCTTTTCCCCCCATGGACCCGAAGAAGGGATTTGCCTTCCTTACGCAAATGGCCCCCATGGAATACACCGGGCTTCAGCATTATACATTGGTAGAGGTTCTCCCTGCTGTGGTCTTCAGCCAACAACATGCACACGAGAACGGCCGTCTCGGCGTCGTTGATACTCGCCGTGAAGGAAGCCTCACATTGAAGTATGGGATCACCTCGAGCCTCATTCTTGACGGAACAATCAATCCCGATTTCAGCCAGGTCGAATCGGATGCGGGGCAGGTGGACGTGAACCTGCGGACGAACCTGTTTTTCGACGAGAAGAGGCCTTTCTTTCTGGAAGGCCGCGAAATCTTCAATATCGGAGCCGAAGGATCAGGCGAGGCCCTTCAATCCTTGTTCCACACACGGACCATTGTGGACCCGTTGCTGGGATTGAAACTCTCGGGGAAGATCGCCGCCAACCACACCTTCTCCACGTTGCTTGCGAACGACGAACTCAACGGAACCGTGTCGAGCGCGCATGATGCATGGTTCGGCTTTGCCCGGTACAAGCTCTCGCTCGCGGAGGATTCGTATGCCGGCGCCGCATACGCCGGCCGGGAATTCGGTTCTGCGTACAATCGTGTAGCTGGCGCTGACGGACAGGTTCGCGTCGGAGC
>Ga0209619_10001225_pt1 | contig 18668 bp, 18 predicted proteins | sample Rifsed16ft3_FD_184011 | JGI IMG/M metagenome (GOLD analysis project Ga0209619, IMG submission 184011) | Soil microbial communities from Rifle, Colorado, USA - sediment 16ft 3 (version 2) | ecosystem: Environmental > Terrestrial > Deep subsurface > Rock core/Sediment | place: Rifle, Colorado... | reverse complement strand
GGCGATCCGCTGGACGCTCGTCGGCCAGATCGCCGTGTCCTGGTGGCTCACGCTGCCGGCGACGATCGCGCTGGGCTTCGCCTGGACCGTCGTCCTCGGGGCTGTGACAGGGGGCCGATAGTAGGCGCATGCGCGAAGTCGGCGGAAACCAGCCGACCATCGATCGGCCCTGGGCCATCGAGGCCGAAGCGGTCGCCCAGGCGCTGGGGACGGATCTCGCGTCGGGACTGAGCAGAACGGAGGCCGCGCTGCGGCTCGGCCGCCACGGGCGAAACGAGTTGCTGGAGCGCGGTCACAAGCCACCGTGGCGGCTCCTGGTCGAGCAGTTCACGAACACGATGATCGTCGTGCTCATGATCGCGGCGATCGTCACGGCCATCATCGGAGACCTCAAGGACACCATCGTCATCCTCGCCATCGTCGCGCTCAACGGCGTCATCGGCTTCGTCCAGGAGTACCGGGCCGAGCAGGCCATGGCCGCGCTCAAGCGGATGACCAGCCCGTCGGCGCGTGTCGTTCGCGACGGCGTCGTCGGGGTCGTTTCGGCCACCGAGATCGTGCCGGGCGACCTCCTCCGGCTCGAGGCCGGCGACGTGGTCGCCGCGGACCTGCGGCTCCTGGAGTCGGCCTCCCTGCGCATCGATGAAGCCGCGCTCACCGGCGAATCGGAGCCGGCAAGCAAGACCGTCGACGCCTTGCCGGCCGTCTCCGACGCGCTCCTGGCGGACCAGCGCAACATGGCCTTCAAGGGCACCCCCGTGACCTACGGTCGCGGCTCCGGGGTCGTGGTGGCCACCGGGATGGCGACGGCCCTCGGCCGGATCGCGGACCTGCTCCAGGAGCACGCCTCCGGACAGACCCCGCTCCAGCGGCGGCTCTCCTATCTCGGGAAGGGGTTGGCCGCCGCGGCCCTCGTCGTCTGCGCCATCGTGTTCGTCGCCGGGGTGGCTCGGGGCGAGTCGGTCGAGCTGATGTTCCTCACGGCCGTGAGCCTCGCCGTCGCGGCGATCCCCGAGGCCCTGCCGGCGGTGGTGACCGTCTCACTTGCCCTCGGCGCTCAGCGGATGGTCCATCGGCGGGCACTCATCCGGAAGCTGCCGGCGGTCGAAACCCTGGGCTCGGTGACCGTGGCGTGCTCGGACAAGACCGGGACGCTGACCCAGAACCGGATGCTCGTCGAGCGGGTCTGGACGCCGGTGGGAGAGCATCGCGTCGCGGGCCTGGGGTACGAGCCGCTGGGGGAGATCGAGGGTGGCGTCGATCCCGACCCGTACCTCGCCCGGCTCGCACGCGCAGCGGCCGCCTGCAACGACGCGGTCCTCCACGGTCCATCCCACGCGGGCGATCCCTGGACGATCACCGGCGACCCGACCGAAGGCGCGCTGCTCGCGCTCGCCGGGAAGCTGGGGGTCGCCCGCCGGGATCTCGAGGCGGATCATCCTCGTCTGGCTGAGATCGCGTTCGACGCTGCCCGACGCCGGATGGCCACCCTCCACCGGGATCAAGGGCGCGTGTGGGTGGCCGTGAAGGGGGCGCTCGAGGCGCTCGCCCCGCTGGGCGATCCCGCCGACGCCGCCGCATGGGAGCGGGCCAGCGCCGTTGCCGAACGCTACGCCGGGGACGGATATCGCGTGCTGGCGATCGCCGAGCGCGTGCTGGACTCGATGCCCGGGCAAATCGAGGACGCCGAGGGGCGGTTGACGTTGCTCGGCCTTGTCGGCATGGCCGATCCGCCGCGGCCCGAGTCCGCGGACGCGGTTGCCGACGCGCGGAGCGCGGGGATCACGCCGGTGATGATCACGGGCGACCACGCGCTGACGGCGCAGGCGATCGCCCGCCGGCTGGGCATCCTGCGTGATCGCGAGCTCACGCTGACGGGGGCCGATCTGGAGGCGCTCGACGACCCGGCGTTCGACCGTGTCGTCACCGATGTCGCGGTCTACGCGCGGACGAACCCGGAGCAGAAGCTGCGCATCGTCAAGGCCTGGAAGAGCCGCGGCGCGGTCGTGGCGATGACGGGTGACGGCGTCAACGACGCGCCGGCGCTCAAGCTGGCCGACATCGGCATCGCCATGGGGATCACGGGCACCGAGGTCAGCAAGGAAGCTGCCGACATGGTTCTCGCCGACGACAACTTCGCGACGATCGTCGCCGCGGTCGAGGAGGGGCGGCGGATCTACGACAACATCCGGCGCTTCGTGCGCTACACGCTGACGAGCAACTCGGGGGAGATCTGGGTCATGTTCCTCGCCCCGTTCGCCGGGCTGCCGATCCCGCTGCTGCCGGTCCACATCCTCTGGATCAACCTCGTGACCGATGGTCTGCCGGGGCTCGCCCTGGGCGTCGAGCCGGCGGAACGGGACACGATGCGCCGGCCGCCGCGACCGATGAGCGAGTCGATCTTCGCCCGCGGACTGTGGCAGCATGCGCTGTGGGTGGGGCTCCTGATGGGCGGCGTCTCGCTGGGCATCCAGGCCCTCGCGCTCGACCTGGGCTGGCACTGGCAGACGATGGTCTTCTCGACCCTGGCGTTCCTCCAGCTCGGGCACGCGCTGGCCGTCCGCTCCGAGCGGGAGAGCTTCTTCCGGCTCGGCTGGCGAACGAACGTCCCGCTGGCGGCCGCCGTGCTGGGCACCGTCGCCATCCAGCTGTTGATCATCTACCTCCCGCCGTTGCAGCCGATCTTCGAAACCGAGGCTCTGTCGCCGGTCGAGCTGGGGGTCATGCTGGCCGTGTCGACGCTGGCGTTCGTCGCGGTCGAGGTCGAGAAGTGGGTCGGGCGGCGACGCGGCCGACCGCCTCAGTCGAACCTGACCGCGGCATAGCCCACCACGCGGCGTGGGTCGCCGCCGGGCGTATCCGCGGAGGTCGCGTGGGCCAGCACCGTGCCGCGGGAGGCGCCCATCGCCCCCATGGCGGCGAGGGTCAACAGGGTCGGCTCGATCCCGCACAGCGCGCAGTCGAGGCCGTCTATGCGCCCGGCTTCGGCGATGGCCTCGTGGCGGGCGAGCCGGTCGGTGTCGAGGACGGCGATCGCTTCGAGGGACTCGGCATCCACCCGCTCGGCCACGGCCCGGGCCGGGTAGTGGGCCAGGTCCGAGCTGGCGGCCAGGACGATGGCCCCGCCTGCCGACCGAGCATCGGCCAGGAGACGTCCGAGCGCCACGCCGGCGGCACGGCAGCCGTCGGTGCCGAGCGGCCCCACGAGGAGCGGGACGAGCCGCGCGCCAGGGCTGGCGCGGGCCACGAACGGCAGCTCGACCTCGATCGAGTGCTCCTCGAGGTGGGGCTCCGCCCGCTCCGCGAACGGTTCCCCGAGCGCGAGGATCCGCGCCCGGAGCGGCTCGTCGATGGCGATCTCCCCGAGCGGGGTGCGCCACGGACCGCCCGGCCAGACGGCGACCCCGCCCGGCCGGCGGGCGAAGTGGTTCGTCCCGGCCAGCACGACCGTCAGCGGCGCCGCCTCCATGGAGGGCCGGGGCTCACGAGCCTCGAGCTCGACCCAGCCGCGGGCGGCGACCGGCCCAGACCAGTCGAGGCCGGCGTGGGGCACGAGCAGCCCCAGGGGAAGAGGAGTGTCGGGCGACCGATCCCGGCGGGCGGCGGTGAGCAGGCCGGCGACCTGTCGGTCCAGGACGGCCGGGTCCGCGGGGTAGAAGCTCCCCGAGTGGGTCGCCCGGCGCGGCGTACCTGCCGCGATCGCGGCGCTCATCGGGCCCAGATCCCGGCGATCGGGGTCCGGCAGGTCGGGCAGGCCCCATCCACGATCCGGTCGGCGGTGACCGCGTAGCCGCGCCGGACGATGAGCGTCGCTCCGCAGCCGGCACAGCGGGTGTCGTCGGAGAGCTCGCCGCCGGCGCCCCACACGTTGCCCGGGTAGATGTGACGCAGGCCGGCGGACCGGCCGATCCCGACCGCCTCGACGATCGACCCCAGCGGCGTCGGCGGATGATCCGTCATCAGGTGCGCCGGGAAGAAGCGGCTGACATGCCAGGGCGTGTCGGGACCGAGCTCGCGCACCAGCCAGGCGGTCAGCTCGCGGATCTCGCCCATGTCGTCGTTCTCGCCCGGAACCAGCAGGGTCGTCACCTCGACGAAGATCCCGTGCCGGCGCATCCCCACCAGCGCGTCGAGGACGGGCGCCAGCCTGGCGCCGCAGACGCGCCGGTAGAAGCGGTCCGAGAAGCCCTTGAGATCGACGTTGGCGGCGTCGATCCACGGACCGAGCACGTCGAGCGCCTCGGGCGTCTGATAGCCGTTCGTGACCAGCACGTTCAGCAGGCCGGCCGGCTTGGCGAGCCTGGCAGTGTCGAGGACGTACTCGGCGAAGATCGTCGGCTCGACGTAGGTGTAGGCGATGCTCCGCGCCCGGAGGGCGACCGCCCGCGCCACGACCTCATGCGGCGGCAGCCGGAAGGAGCGCGTCCGGACCCCCTCGCGCGGCGCCTGGGCGATGGCCCAGTTCTGGCAGAAGCGGCAATGGAAGCTGCAGCCGCGGGTCGCGATCGAGTAGGCGGTGGTGCCGGGCAGGACGTGATAGAGCGGCTTCTTCTCGATCGGGTCCAGCTCGGCGGCGACGGCCTCGCCGTAGACAAGCGTGACGAGGGAGCCGGCACGGTTCTCGCGGACGCCGCAGATGCCGCGTCGACCGGGCCGGACCAGGCAGCGGTGGGCGCACAGGTCGCAGCGCACGCTGCCGTCGGGGAGGGGGGTGGCGAGGATCGCGGGCGCGATCCCGCGCTCGGGCGTGCGTGACCCCGTGGGACAGCTCACGCCGACGTTCGTCGATGTCATCTCTCGGACTGCTTCGCTGCTCGACCTCTCTGGGTCGCGACGATGCTGTCACGAGAGGGGAGCGCCGGCCAGTGCCGAACGGCCGGTCGGGGGCCAGGCTACGGCCTGCGTGCCACGATCCCCGCCCCTACCGTTCCGAAGGCCGCCGCATCATCGCGAGCTCCTTCGGATCCTGGCGTTCGTGGCCATCGACCGGCCCGGCAGGATCTCGTCCCCTGTCGGCTTGCGTGCCCGGACGACGACGCTCGCCGCGATCGAGCCATGCCGCTCGGCGGGGACACGAGAGCGGAGGAGGGCCAGGAGGTCGTCCGAGAACAGCGGATAGAGGGCGCACTCGTCGATGCCGAAGTCGTCGACGCGCTCGATCGCGACGTCGCGAAAGCCGGCGCGGCGAAGGCCCTTGTAGAGCGCGATCTCCGACAGCGCACCGGACAGGCAGCCGGCCCAGGCGGCGGGATGCGTGGCGATCTCGGGCGGCAGGTCGTGCTCCAGGACCAGGTCGACGAGGGCCAGACGGCCGCCCGGCCGGAGGACCCTGAACGCCTCGGCGAAGACGCGCACCTTGCGCGGCGACAGGTTGGGCACGCCGTTGCTCACGATCACGTCGGCCGAGTCGTCCGGCAGCGGGAGCGCCTCGATCTCACCCTGGATGAAACGGACGTTCGCGGCGTCGACGGCCGCCGCCGCGGCGGTCGCCCGGTCGACCATCTCGGGGAGGAAATCGATGCCGATCACATCCCCGGTCGGGCCGACGTGACGGGCGGCGAGGAGGCAGTCGATGCCGCCGCCCGAGCCGAGGTCGACGACGCGTTCGCCCGGCCGCAGGTCGGCGTACCGGATCGGGTTCCCCACTCCCAGGGCGATCCTGACGGTATCCTCCGGCAGCCCGGCGAGCTCGGCCCGATCGTAGAAGCGCTCGGCGACCCGCCGATCGGTGGGGCGGACCGTGGCGTACGTCTCCCGAACGGCCGCCCGGATCGCATCCTGCTGGAGGAAGTCGGACCCTTCAAGGTGCCCGGCATGGAGGCTCGTCACCGGCCCTGCCCACCATCGCGCACGGTGGCAAGAAGTCGCTCGACCCGCTCGCGAAGCTCGTCCGGCATCGCCGGGCTGATTGTGGTGGTCACCATCCCGCGCACCTCGCGGGAGAACTCGAGCTCGCCGCAACAGCGCTTGCACGTCTCCAGGTGGGTCTCGAGCTCCTCGGTCGGGTGGGGCTCGAGCGAGCGGTCGAGGAAGGGCCACATCCGGCGGACCGCCTCACGGCAATCGATCATGTCTCATCGCTCACAGTCACCAGGCGGCGGCGGACCGCGTACACCCAGAGTCCCCGCTCGAGCTGCTTCCGGCCGCGGTGGAGCCGCGACAGGAGCGTGCCGAGGGGGACCCCGAGGACGGCGGCCGCCTCCTTGCAGCTGAACCCATGGATCGTGGTGAGGAGGATCGGCGCCCGGAAGACGGGGGTCATGGCCGCGAACACCGTGTGCAGATCCTCGTCCCCGAAGAGGCGGAGAAAGTCGAGGTGGAGCTCGTCGGAGTACGGGAACGGGTCCTCGATGGCGATCGTCGTGAAGAGCGAGAAATCGTCGTCCGGATCGCCCGCCTCAAGCGGAACGGTGTCCAGCGCACGGCCACGGGCCCGCCACCGATCCCGGGCGCAGTTCGTGGCGATGGTGAACAACCACGTCCTGGCCGCCTTCGGGTCGCGCAGGCCGTCGAACGAACGCATCGCCCGGACGAGGGTGTCCTGGAGAAGGTCCTCGGCATCCGTTAGGTCGCCGCACAGGTGGACGCAGTAACCGTAGAGCCGGTCGAGGTGCTCGTGGACGACGTCCGCGAAGGGCCGGTCGGGCGCGACGCGGGCCGTTCCGTCCGGCAGTTCGGTGGCCTCGAGCATCGCCGTGGTCACCTCCTCGATCCTCACGTCCATGCGCACGAGCGTCTCATCCAAGGTTAGACGAGGCCGCGGGTCCCGATATTCCCGATCTGGGCCTGATCATCGCCCGGGAATAAGTTCCTGACGGGTGACGTCCCGAACCTCGACGAGGACCGCGCCCCCTGCGGTCCCGGAGCACAGGAAGGCGAGATCATGATGGCCACAATCACCGTTCGCAACGGCGTCAACGTCGACCAGCTCGTCGCCACGATCGGCGCGATCCAGGCCGACCCGGCCGTCGCCGCGTTCACGTTCAAGGCCAGGAGCACCTGGGAGGACGGCGGCCGGAGCCGGGGCGAGATTCGGGACTTCGTCCATGCCGGCTCGACGTCGGACCGGGGAACGACGTTTCCACTCGTCGGCGACGAGCCGCCCGTCCTTCTCGGCTCGAACGCGGGCCCGAATGCCGTGGAGCTCCTCCTCCAGGCGCTGGCGTTCTGCTATGGCGTCGGGTACGCCTACAACGCGGCGGCCCGCGGGATCGAGATCAGCGAGCTTCGCTACGAAGTCGAGGGCGACATCGACCTGCGGACCTTCGTCGGGCTCCAGGGGCCCCGGGCGGGTTTCACCGCGATCCGGGCGAAGAGCTGGGTGAAGTCGCCGAACGCGACGCCGGCGGAGTTGGAGGAGCTCTGCCAGTACGTCCAGGACACCTCGCCCGTCCGGGACTGCCTGGCGAACCCGATCCCGGTCACGACCGACCTCGTCGTGCTCGACTGACGGCACGGGGATCGGCCGCCGATCCCGATCATCGGGAGGTCGACGTCCATCTGGAACCGTCAGGCGGCCACGTGCGTTTCCGCGCGGACTGGCCGCGCTGGTTCGATGGTGAGGGTCCGGTCGAGCGGCAACGACGTTGGCTGAGTGACGCTGCGGCTCGACTACTTGGGGATGATCGTCCCCGTGCTGTCCGCGAGAACTGCGGCCACGGTCGCCAGGGCGGTGAGCGCCGAGACGACCCAGCCAACCAGGATCGGGCGAAGACGGCGGAGAGTGTGACGCATGGCAGAGCCCCCTTCTCCGCCCGACCGAGACCCTTGGTGCCAGGGCCCCCCGCCCGGGCCCCCCTGCCCGGGCGAGCGCATGGTAGGCTCCCGGTCGTGGGTAAGTCAAGTATTACTATACTCTTGGACACCCGGCCGGGGACTCCGTTCGCCCTGGCGCTCGGTGCCACGATCCGTTGTCGCCGCTTGTCGGCCGACCTCAGCCAGGAGGAATTGGGCCATCCGCTGACGAAGGGCTTCGTCTCCCAGGTCGAGCGGGGACGGGCCCTGCCGTCGATCGGGGCGCTGCTGCTGTTCGCGGACCGATTGGAGGTTCCGCCGGCCGCGCTGTTGCCGGTGGCCGCCGGCGGACCCGGCATGTACACTGCGGTACATGCCGACACGACAACGGCGCCGGGTCGTCGTCGACGACAGCGCCCTGGCGAGAGGGATCGGGGCACGCCTCAAAGCCGCGCGCCTCAAGGCCGACCTGACCCAGCAGCAGCTGGCCGGGGACCGCTACACGAAGGCCTACGTGAGCGCCCTGGAGCACGGCCACGTGAAGCCCTCGATGGCGGCGCTCAACTTCCTCTCGACGCGGCTGGGCGTGACCGCCCACGCCCTGTTCACCGATGAGGCCGAGGTCTGGACGCGGCTCGAGGCGGACCTGCGTCTCGCCGCTGGTCGCTGGCGGGAGGCGATCGACGCCTACGGGGCCCTGCTGCAGGGGACCGTCGAGCCTCGAGCCAGGGCGGAGCTCCTGCGCGGACAGTCGGAGGCACTCGCCCGGCTCGATCTTGGGGCCGAAGCGGCCACGGCGGGCGCCGAGGCCGCCGAGATCTTCGCGCGCCTGGACCGTCCCGTGGATGCGGCCCTGGCGAGCTACTGGCTGGCCGCCGCCCAGTGCCAGTTGGACAACACGCGCGAAGCCCGGGCGATCCTCGAAAGCGTCCTGGCGCAGATCCGTGGCGGTCTCGCGGTCGAGCCGGACTTCAAGCTGCGGGTCCTGATGGCGCTCTCCTCGGTCGAATCTCGGGCCGGGCAGCACCAGGTCGCCCTGGCCTATCTCGAGGAGGTCAGGGGCCTGGCCGGGCAGCTCGACGATCGACGCCGGGCGCACTTCCTGTTCGACCTCGCGCACAGCTATCGCAAGACCGGGGACCTCGAGGCGGCCGTGAGCACGGGCCGCGCCAGCTTGGCCCTCTTCCGCGCCGGCGAGTCCGACGTCGCCATGGCCTCGCTCGAGAACGAGCTGGCGCTGGCATACCTCGCCATCGGCAACCTTGGCCGGGCGGAAGAGCTTGCCACCAGCGCCGAGCAAGAGTTCACTCGCCTCGACGACGAGCGCTCGCTCGCGCACGTCCTCGAGACCCGGGCCGCGATCGCCCTGGCCAGGAATGACCTCCAGGCATCGTCGACCCTGGTGGAGCGCGGGCTCGAGCTTGCGCGCCGCACCTCGAACCGCAAGGCCGAGCTGAGCAACCTGCTGCGGCGGGCGAAGGTTCAGCTCGCTCTGGGCGATCACGACGGTGCGCTTGCCTCGTACGAGGAAGCCGCCGCGCTCGCGCGAAGCGAGCCCGACACGCCGGCGCTTCGGCGCGTGCTGGCCGACTGGGCGGAGCTCCTGGCGCAGAGCGGCCAGGTCGAGCGGGCCTACGAGCTGGCTCGCGAGGCGCTGGCGAGCTAACCCGGTCAGCACCTGCCGGGCACAGGCGGTGGCCGCCTCAGTCGGTCGTGATCGGGTGCCCGATCGTCTCCTTCCAGCGGCCGTCGTCGACGAACCGTAGGAACGCCTCGTCGACGGGACCGAGTCGCTTGTCGCGGGCATAGACGAGGTGCCACTGACGGCGCAGCGGGAATCCCTCGACCGAAAGCTCCGCGAGGTGCCCGATCTGGAGCTCGAGCGCCGTGGCGTAGCGTGACAGGATCGAGACGCCGAGATCCTGGGCGACCGCCCGCTTGATCGCGCCGTTGCTGGCGAGCTCCATCACCGGTCGGATCGAGAGTCCGGCCGCGCGGAGTGCCTCCTCGGCCGTCTCACGCGTTCCGGAGCCGGGCTCCCGGACGATGAACGGCTCGGCGGCCAGGTCGGCCAGCGTCACGTGGTCGCGACCCGCGAGCGGGTGGCGCGGCGATGCGATCGCGATGAGCTCGTTGGCGAGAAACGGGCGGACGACGAGCGCGATCGACGGATCCTCCCAGCGCCGCCCGCTGACGACGAAGTCGACCTCGCCAGCGACGAGGCGCTCGTAGAGGCCCTGCCGATTGTCGACACCCAGATGGACCTCGATCGACGGATGGGCATGCCGGAAGGCCCCGAGGAGGTCCGGCAGGACGTAGATCCCGACCGTCGTGTCGCCGGCAACCCGAAGCCTCCCGCGCTGAAGTCCGCGCAGCTCGTCGAGGGCGGACCCTGCGGCTTCGAACTCGGCCAGGATGCGCTTCGCGTGCTCGTACAGGAGCTCGCCCGCCTGGGTCAACTGCACGCGGCGCCCGATGATCTCCAGGACCGGCGTGCCGATCGTGCCGGAGAGGGCCTTAAGCTGGTGCGAGATCGCGGGCTGACTCAGGCCGAGTGCCGATGCGGCGCGGGAGAACCCGCCTCTCTCGATGACCGCCGTGAGGAGGCGGAGCTGGTGAACGGAGACGAGCCGATCAAGCGTCGGGGCGAGCCGACGGGCCGCAGCGCCGATGTCTTTCATGCGGAGATGTTATCGACATCATCATGAACATGCATTGGACTTCATTGGTCGTCCCGGATAGGCTGTACCCGCGAACCGTGCGGCGCGCGGCGCGAGTCGGAACCGCGCCGGCCGGATGAGCGAGGGAAAGGAGTCACTTGATGGCGAGGGCGAACGACCGGATGGCCACGACGGAGATGGCCGATCGCTACCGGGCCGGTGTCCTCAAGTACGCCCAGATGGGGTACTGGCGCCCCGACTACGAGCCGGCGGACAGCGACATCCTCGCCCTCTTCCGGATAACGCCCCAGGACGGCGTCGATCCCGAGGAGGCGGCGGCGGCGGTGGCCGGCGAGTCGTCGACCGCGACCTGGACGGTGGTCTGGACCGATCGGCTGACGGCAGCCGACACGTACCGGGCCAAGGCCTACAAGGTCGAGCCGGTGCCAGGCTCGCCCGATCAGTATTTCGCCTACGTCGCCTACGACCTCGACCTGTTCGAGCCTGGCTCGATCGCGAACCTCACCGCCTCGATCATCGGCAACGTCTTCGGGTTCAAGCCGCTAAAGGCGCTCCGCCTCGAGGACATGCGCTTCCCCGCCGCCTACGTGAAGACGTTCGACGGTCCGCCGACCGGGATCGTCGTCGAACGTGAGCGCCTCGACAAGTTCGGCCGGCCGCTCCTTGGCGCCACGACGAAACCGAAGCTGGGGCTGTCAGGTCGGAACTACGGCCGGGTCGTCTACGAGGCGCTCCGGGGCGGGCTCGACTTCACCAAGGACGACGAGAACATCAACTCGCAGCCGTTCATGCACTGGCGGGACCGGTTCCTGTTCTGCATGGAAGCGGTCAACCGGGCGGCTGCCGCGACCGGCGAGGTCAAGGGGCACTACCTCAACGTGACAGGCGCAACGATGGAGGACATGTACGAGCGGGCCGAGTTCGCCAAGGAGCTCGGTAGCGTCATCGTGATGATCGATCTCGTGATCGGCTACACGGCGATCCAGTCGATGTCGAAATGGGCGCGCCGGAACGACATGATCCTGCACCTCCATCGCGCCGGCCACGGCACCTATACCCGGCAGAAGGCGCACGGCGTGTCATTCCGGGTCATTTCCAAATGGATGCGTCTGGCCGGGGTCGACCATATCCACGCGGGCACGGTCGTGGGCAAGCTCGAGGGCGATCCGAACATGGTCCAGGGCTTCTACAACATCCTCCGCGAGCCGCACAACGCGGTCGACCTCCAGCGCGGACTCCACTTCGACCAGGACTGGGCGGGGCTCCGCAAGGTCATGCCGGTCGCCTCGGGCGGGATCCATGCCGGCCAGATGCACCAGCTCCTGACCTATCTCGGCGAGGACGTCGTGCTCCAGTTCGGTGGTGGCACGATCGGCCACCCGATGGGCATCCAGGCCGGCGCGACCGCCAACCGCGTCGCGCTCGAGGCGATGGTCCTCGCGCGCAACGAGGGCCGCGACATCTGGAACGAGGGACCGGACATCCTGGCCGCCGCGGCACGCGACTGCCTCCCGTTGCGGGCCGCGCTCGACACGTGGGGCGAGGTCACCTTCGACTACACGAGCACGGACACCCCGGACTTCGTGCCGACGTCGACGCCGGCCTGAAGGAGCAGAGCGATGAGGATCACGCAGGGCACGTTCTCGTTCCTGCCCGACCTGACCGATGACCAGATCCGGGCGCAGATCGAGTACTGCCTCGGGCAGGGTTGGGCGATCTCGCTCGAGTACACGGACGACCCGCACCCGCGCAACACGTACTGGGAGATGTTCGGGATGCCGATGTTCGACCTGCGCGATGCGGCCGGCGTCATGACCGAGGTCCAGGCCGCGCGCGGCACGTTCCCCGACCACTACATCAAGCTCAACGCGTTCGATTCGACCCACGGCTTCGAGACGATCCGCCTCTCGTTCATCGTCAACCGACCGCTTCACGAGCCGGGCTTCGCGCTCGGGCGCGAGGAGGCGGCCGGCCGGACCATCCGCTACACGATCCGCCCGTATGCGACCGATCGGCCCGAGGGTGGGCGGTACTCGTGACGAGCCAGACGGATCCAGGGACCACCGCGGTCGGCCCGGCCGCGTCCGCGCCGCCGCTCGACCTCGAGGCGGCGCTGGCCGATTCCCAGGTCGAGGAGCTGCTTGCGACGCTCGACCGCGACCTCGTCGGCCTCGTTCCGGTCAAGACCCGCATCCGCGAGATCGCGGCGCTGCTGCTGATCGAGAAGCTGCGAATGGGCGTCGGGCTGTCGGCCGGGCCGCCGTCGCTCCACATGAGCTTCACCGGCAACCCCGGGACCGGCAAGACGACGGTCGCCATGCGCATGGCGGAGATCCTCCATCGCCTCGGCTACTCGCGGAAAGGACATCTCGTCGCCGTGACCCGGGACGATCTGGTCGGCCAGTTCATCGGTCATACGGCGCCGAAGACGAAGGAGGTTCTCAAGCGCGCCATGGGTGGTGTGCTGTTCATCGATGAGGCGTATTACCTCTACCGCCCCGAGAACGAGCGCGACTACGGCCAGGAGGCGATCGAGATCCTGCTCCAGGTCATGGAGAACCAGCGCGACGACCTCGTCGTGATCCTGGCCGGCTACAAGGACCGGATGGAGCGGTTCTTCCAGATGAACCCGGGGATGAGCTCGCGGATCGCCCATCACGTGGATTTCCCGGACTACGAGGCCGACGAGCTGTTCTCGATCGCCGAGCTCATGCTCGAGCGGATGCAGTACCGCCTCTCCCCCGACGCGGCACGCGCCCTCGGCGAGTACATCGACCGTCGCCGGATGCAGCGGAACTTCGCCAACGCGCGTTCCATCCGCAACGCGCTCGACCGGGCGCGCCTGCGGCAGGCGAATCGGCTCTTCGACCGGCGGGGCGCACCGCTTGGTCGCGAGGACTTGATGACCATCGAGGCAGAGGACATCCGTGCGAGTCGCGTGTTCGATCGCAGTGAGACGACGGTCGAGGGATCGCAGTGAAGGCGCGAGCGAAACGACCTCCCGGCGACGGACGGCAGATCGTGACCACGCCGCCGGAGCAGACGCTGACCGAGTTCATCATCGATGAGCAGCGGAAGGTCCCTCACGCCACGGGCGGCTTCACGGCCCTCGTCAACGACCTCGGGCTTGCCTGCAAGCGGATCGCGAACATCGTCGGCAAGGGCCCGCTGGTCGACCTCGTCGGCAAGTCGGGCACGATCAACGTTCAGGGCGAGGCTCAGGCCAAGCTCGACATCGTCGCCGATCAGATCCTCTTCCGTACCCATTTGCGGAGCGGAACGCTCGCCGCGATGCTCTCGGAGGAGTGCGAAGACGTGCGACGCATCCCCACGGAGTACCCGCGCGGCCGGTACCTGCTCGCATTCGATCCGCTCGACGGCTCCTCCAACATCGACGTCGACGTCTCGGTCGGGTCGATCTTCTCGGTCCTGCCCGATCCGGACGAGCACGCAGAGGTCGGCCCGGACGCGTTCCTCCAGCCCGGTACGCGACAGGTCTGCGCCGGGTACGCCATCTACGGTCCGACGACGATGCTCGTCCTGTCCCTCGGGCACGGCGTCCACGGGTTCACGCTCGACCGGGAGATCGGCGAGTTCATGCTCACCCACCCGAACATGCGGATCCCCGACGAGGCGAGCGAGTTCGCTATCAATGCCTCGAACTCGAGGTTCTGGGAGCCGGCCGTGAAGCGCTACGTCGACGAGTGCCTCGCCGGCAGCAGCGGTCCGCGCGGCCGCGACTTCAACATGCGCTGGGTGGCCTCCCTCGTCGCCGAGGCGCACCGCATCCTTCTCCGCGGAGGCGTCTTCCTGTACCCGCGCGACGATCGAGCCAGCGCCCGCAGTGGGAGACTGCGCCTGCTCTACGAGGCGAACCCGATCGCATTCCTGATCGAGCAGGCGAGTGGCCGGGCCAGCTCGGGCTACGGGCCCATCCTGGAGGTGCAGCCGGAGAGCATCCATCAGCGCACGGGCTTCGTCTTCGGATCGCGCGCCGAGGTCGAGCGGATCGAGTCGTATCACCGGGATCACAACGAACGACGCTACGACGCTCCGCTCTTCGGTTCACGCGGCCTGTTCCGGGATTCGGCATAGGAGGAGCTGTGGTGTCGGCAGAACATCCGATCATCGCGATCACGGGGTCCTCCGGCGCAGGGACCACCTCGGTCTCGAGGACCTTCTCGCAGATCTTCCGACGGGAAGGAACCACCGCGGTCTTCGTCGAAGGCGACGCCTTCCACCGCTACGACCGCCTCGAGATGGCCCAGCGGATGGCCGAGGAGGCGGCGGCGGGCAACCACTCGTTCAGCCACTTCGGGCCAGCCGCCAACCTGTTCGAGGAGCTCGAGGCGCTGTTCGGGGACTACGGTAGCGACGGCGGCGGCCGAATCCGGCGCTACCTCCACGATGACGAAGAAGCGGCCGAGTACGGTCAGCCTGCCGGCACGTTCACGCCCTGGGAAGACGTCCCGGACGGCTCTGACGTCCTGTTCTACGAGGGACTACACGGCGCGGTGGCCTGCAACGGGATCGACGTCGCCCGCCATGTCGACCTGCTCATCGGCGTCGTGCCGGTCATCAACCTCGAGTGGATCCAGAAGATCCACCGCGACAAGTCCACGAGGGGCTACTCGACGGAAGCGGTGACCGACGCGATCCTGCGGCGGATGCCCGACTACGTGCAATACATCTGCCCGCAGTTCACCCGAACACATGTGAATTTCCAGCGCGTTCCGGTCGTCGACACCTCGGACCCGTTCATCGCCCGCTTCATCCCGACGCTCGACGAGAGCTTCCTCGTCATCCGCTTCCGGAACCCGCGCGGCATCGACTTCCCCTACCTGCTCTCCATGCTCCACGACTCATTCATGTCGCGGGCGAACACGCTCGTCTGCCCCGGCGGCAAGATGGATCTCGCGATGCAGCTGATCTTCACGCCGATGATCTGGCGCCTCATCGAGCAACGACGGCACGCGCGCGGAACCAGGTGACGGTCCGAGCGCGGCGCCCCGGCGAGGTAGAACCCGGCGCCGAGGCCGACCGAGCTGGCCGCACGATGTGCATCGTGGCGCTCCTACGGGCGAACTCGATGGCTCCCGACACGCGCCGGACGACGCTCGCGGGGTGCTTCCGAGGGTCACGAGCGAGGGTCAGGGTACCGGGCGAGCGCCGCTCGGACTCCGCGATCGTCATGTCTCGCTCCAGCCCCGCGTCCGGTCGCCAAGAAGAGCCGGACAGTGCCGGCCCCCACCGAGCCGGTCCTGTCCGGAGTTGCTCGAGCCTGTCAGGCTTCGCGGGGCGCCCGGGATCACCTGAAACCGCGACGACCACCTCTCGCGAGGTTCACCACGTAGACGACCGCGATCGCGCCGAGCGTGGCGATCACGATGCTCTCGAGGTTGATGCCGTCGACGGAGCCCATCTTGAGCACGCTCGCGGCGACGAACCCGCCCACGAGGCCGCCGACGATGCCGAGGACGATCATCATCAGCAGACCTTCACGCGAGCCCATGATCTGGTTGGCCAGGAAGCCGGCGATCGCGCCGACGACGATCCAGGAGATGAAGCCCATCGAACCCCTTCCTTCCGTGTCGCGCGGCCCCGCTCCGGCCGACGCTGTCTGCGGACGAGGCCCTGCCCGCTTGGGGACCGCGACGCGGTCACACGATCGTATCAGGCCGGCTCGCGCCGGAAGATCCCCACGGCCCAGATCACGACCAGCTCGATGATCGTCCAGCCAACGAAGGCCACGATGGCGGTGATATCGAGCACCGAACCCGCGGCATGGAGGGCGTCCGTCCGGAGGATCCCCTCGAACGGCGCGACGAACAGCTGGCTGACGTTCAGGATGCCCGACACGAGGTCGTTGGCTTCTCTGGCGTCGAGCAGGAGCAGGACGAAGCGCGCTCCAATGACGAGCTGGATCAGCCCGAACACGAGGACGACGACGCGTCGGGTCATCTCGGACGCCCCGGGGCCCGCCCTGGTGATGCGACGACTGTCCGTCCGCACCGTTTGCTGACCCGTGTCCGTCCGCGCTGGTTCCTGACCCGCGGCCACCGTGGGTTCCCGGGTGACGCCTGTCCGATCGGTTTGATCGATGGTCATGGCTTTCTCCTTTGCGCTATGGGACCGAGACCGAGCTCGCCCAGAGATCGACCCATGAAAGCTCGAGCAGGCTCATGCCGCATGGTTCAGCGGGTGCGGTTCGTCCGCAGCGATCGTCGGCTGACCACCACGACGGAGGCGAGAAGTAAGATCCCGACAAGGATCACTGGGGTCGGCCTTGACCCGGGAACGTCGGTCGTTGCCACCGCGTCAGTCGCCGGGGGGGTTTCAGAGGCGCTTGGGGCCGCCGCGTCAGTCGCCGTGGGGGTTTCAGAGGGGCTGGCGGTCGGGGTAGGCGAGGGGCTGGCGGTCGGGATCGGCGAGGGGCTGGCGGTCGGGGTAGGCGAGGGCGTTGGAGTAGGTGTCGAGCACGTCGACCTCGTGATCGTGTCGTTGATCAAGGTCACGTTGCCGTTCCGGGCCAGCGCTCGACCGTCCACCGTTACCCCGCTGTTCATCGTGATGGATGTCAGGGCCAGGATGGTCCCCGCGAAGCTTGAGCCCGATCCGAGCGTCGCCGAGCTGGTGACCTGCCAGAAGACGTTGCAGGGCTGACCGCCGTTGATGAAGCGGACGGAACTCGACGAGGCCGTGATGAGGTCGGACGTCGCCTGGAAGATCCAGACGGAATTCGGGTCGTTCTGGCCGTCGAGCGTGAGCGTCCCTGTGAGATCGAGCGTGGCGCCGCCGGCGTTGTAGACGCCGGGGACGAGGGTCCTCCCGCCGAGGGTGCCCCCGGCCACGACCGTCACCGGTGTTCGTCCTGCGGCGTCGTCATAGGCGATGACCAGGTCGCTCTTGGCCTGCAGCGCGACGGCGTCGGCCGCGTGGATCGTCCCGTTCACGATTCCGGGCGGAAATCCCGTCACGGCGGCAGCGGGGTGGATACCCAGGTCTCCGGTGATGGTCGTCGCCCCAGTATTGGTCACCGCCGGCGTGCCCGCCAAGACCGCGAAAGGCGCGGCCGTTCCAAGCCCGACTGGCGCTGGACCCGCGGCATTTGCCGTCCGTCCGACGGCGAGCATGCCGATCGCGAGAGTGACTGCGATGCCAGCCGAAAGCAGCAGCCTGGCCCCGTGGACCTGTGTCTTCATCATGTCGTCTACCTCGAGAGTTCTCGCCGATCCTCGATGCCGTGCCGAACGCTCGCTAGGCGGTCGTTTCGTCCGGATGACCCGTGACAACGAGTTGGGCCACCTGTAGACCTCCTTGTTCATTTCGCCTGCCAGATCAGCAGGCGTTCGGAGGCCTACGCCAGTGTGTCGTCTCGACACCGCCGCGTCATGACGGTCCGTCATGACGCTCGCCTCGACGATGCGCGTCGGCGCCCGGTCCATCAAGCCGACGGCGCGATCTGGGCGCACAGGCTGCACCCACACGCGCTCGCTGCACGTCGCCGGTTGCCAGAGCCAGACCCGGCAGGATCCCGCCGCTCCTGTCTTCAGGTGAGACCTTCTGCTGCCCCCAGGCACCAGACGGTTCGCCTACCTATCGACCCCGTCGACGGGATCCTGCCGCTGGAGTCGCCTCTCAACGGCGCTCCACCATGGCCGACGAGCTGACCATCCCGGTCCGCCGCGGCCCTATCGTCCCCGAGCCCCAGGCAGGAGAAGCGATATGCGAGTGTGTCGTCCTGACGCCACCGCGTCATGACGGTCCGTCATCTCCGCGACGCCACCACTCGAGCAACGTCGCTGATCGCGCCCTCGTCGGAGCGCTGGTCTCGTGGTCGATCTCGTCGGGCGACGCTCAGTGGCGCGGGTGTTCGCTCGGGTCCCGCCGACCGTCCCATCCCGCATTCGAGAAGGTCGGGATGAATCGATAGCCCTGGCCGGGGACCGTGGCGATGAAGCGCGGCTGCCGATAGTCGTTCTGCAGCTTGATGCGCAGGCTCCGGACGTGGCGATCCACGATGTTGCTCTCGGCCACGAAGTCGGTGCCCCAGATGGCATCGAGGATCTCCTCCCTCGTGACGACGCGCCCGCCACGGCTGGCGAGGAGGTACAGCAGGCTCTGCTCGATGCCGCTCAGGTGCACGATCGAGTCACCGGCGCGCACCTGGCGATTGACGATGTCGATCTCCATCTCGCCGAGCTTGATCGTGGGAACGATCGGCCGATCGGTCCCCGACGCCCGACGGCTGAT
>Ga0209619_10001218_pt1 | contig 18700 bp, 18 predicted proteins | sample Rifsed16ft3_FD_184011 | JGI IMG/M metagenome (GOLD analysis project Ga0209619, IMG submission 184011) | Soil microbial communities from Rifle, Colorado, USA - sediment 16ft 3 (version 2) | ecosystem: Environmental > Terrestrial > Deep subsurface > Rock core/Sediment | place: Rifle, Colorado... | reverse complement strand
TGGCATTGACTCTGTTTGTTGCCCCTATAACAAAAACTTCCTCGGAGCTTGATATCGTGTCAATCTCCGTAAGAAGCTGGCTCAACACTCTCTCTCCAACTCCAGAGTCCTCGCTCTCCATAGACCTGCCAGCAGCAATAGAGTCTATTTCGTCGAAAAATACGATACATGGAGTTGAGGTTCTTGCCTTCCTGAAAATCTCTCTAACTGCTTTTTCAGATTCTCCAACCCACTTTGAAAGGATCTCAGGTCCTCTAACAGTTATGAAATTGGCACCGCTTTCCGTCGCAATGGCTCTTGCCAGTAACGTCTTCCCACATCCCGGAGGGCCGTACATAAGAACCCCTCTCGGAGGCTTGACACCTACTTTGTGGAATACTTCTGGCTTTGTCAAAGCCCATATCACGTTTTCCTGGAGCTTCTTCTTGATGTCTTCCAAGCCTCCAATCGAGCTCCAAGGCACGGAGGGAATTTCGACGTAGAATTCCCGCATCGCTGTAGGCACTATCTCCTTTCGTGCATCCCTAAAGTCCTGGGCATTGACCGTCATCGCCTCCAAAATCTCTGGGGAAATCTGCTCCCCTTCTAGCTCGATTTCAGGCAAGAACCTCCTCAAGGATTTCAGTGCTGCTTCCCTGCAGAGAGCCCTCAAATCCGCACCAGTATAGCCGTGCAGTTCAGAAGCTACTTGAGCAAGGCCTACATCAGGAGCTAACGGCATCCCTCTTGTATGAATCTGCAGTATTTCTAATCGGCCCTCTCTATTCGGAACGCTGATCTCAATTTCCCTGTCAAACCTTCCAGGTCTCCTTAATGCGGGGTCGATGCTGTCAGGTCTATTAGTCGCTCCGATTACTATGACATCTCCTCTTTCCGACAAGCCGTCCATCAATGCAAGAAGCTGCGCAACTACCCTCTTCTCGACATCTCCGAAGACCTCTTCCCTCTTGGGCGCTATGGCATCTATTTCATCGATGAAAATTATGCTCGGAGCGTTCTCTTTGCCCTCCTTGAATATCTCCCTTAACCGCCCTTCTGTCTCTCCGTAGTACTTGTTCATGATTTCCGGGCCATTGACAACTAGAAAGTTTGCTTCTACCTCGCTTGCCAATGCCTTTGCCAGTAACGTCTTTCCGCATCCCGGAGGACCGTAGAGCAATATCCCGCTCGGAGGCTCTATCCCTAGTCTTTGGAATACTTCTGGGTGCCTTAACGGAATCTCGGCAATCTCCCTGAGCCTCCTGATTTCCACTTTTAATCCTCCAATTTCTTCGTAGCTTAGAGCTATTCCTTTCTTCTCGGGGACTGCCTGATTGGAAATGTTCAGCTTTGTATTTTGATCAATCTTCACTATGGGTTTGGGAATTATTTTGATGGCAGTGAACAGAATGGGACTTCCGAGTATTACTACCGTCGCATCATCGCCTTCGGTAAGTGCAAAGCCCTTCAGCCTATTCTTTACAAACTCGCAGAAGTCTGGGTCGATTACCAATTTACCTCCAACAGGCGCCAGAGTTACAGACCTTGCAGCCTTTGCATCTGCTCTTCTAACAGAAACGAAATCATCTACAGAAACGTTGCTGTTCTTCCTGCTCTGTCCATCGATTCTGATTATCCCTGCAGAGCTGTCTTCGGGGTCTGCAGGCCATGCTGTTGCAACTGTTGCCCTTTTACCAATAATTTCTATTACGTCGCCTGCTGAAACTTCGAGTGCTTCCATAGTTTCAACGTCTAGCCTTGCTCGACCCTTCCCTACGTCCCTCTGCTTAGCTTCAGCGACCTTCAACTGAACTGCCATGACCTTCCTTTCCTTGGCCATCTAAGACTGGCCTATGCTTAACTGCAATATAAGAAAATCTTCTGCTTTGCCCGTCCCTGCATGATTTCCTACGGGGCGTGCCCCTGCACAAAAGAGGGGGGAGCCATATAAAGCCAGAAGAGCATAGTACTAGAGTGTAGTCAACAGATCAAAAAGGAGCCTCGGGAGGGATTTGAACCCTCGACATCTTGCTTACAAGGCAATTGAGCGATCAATTGATCTGCACTCTAGACCGGGCTGAGTTACCGAGGCCTGTCGCAAACGCATCTACGTCTTTTATTTCAACTTTCCGGCATTCCCTTTGGCTTGCTGCGTCCCCTCATTAAGGCTACAACCACACCTATAACGACTATGATTGCAACTACGCCCGCAGCTAGAGTCAGGTCGATTCCTGATGAATACTCTGGAGCAGGTGCAAGAGCTGGTTCTGGTTGCTGCGGTTGCGGTAGAGGAGCAGGAGCTGGATTTGGCGGTACAACTGGTTGAGCAGCTACAGCGTTTACTATTAGGTTACCTTCCAATCCCCTTTCTCTGTGAGTAGGACTGACGCTGCAATAGTACTTGAATGTCCCAGCAGAGGTAGCTACAAATTCAACTGTTGTCGTGTTAGAGCCAGATATTCTATCGGATTTCACGTTATATGGGGAGGGGGAGTTGGCATCTAGTGCAAAGTCATGTCTTGTGGTGACCGCCGATGTCAAGATAATTCTGACGGTATCACCTTGATTCACTATGATGTCTGGTCCTCCTTTTGTGCCGTTATAACCGAAATTGTTGAGAACCAATTTGAATTCATCCACCTTTTGCATTTGCTGAGCTTGGCCGAAACTTATGATTGGCACTGTGAATGATACTAGGAATACGAGAGACACTACGAGGGAGAGTATTGCAGTTTTCTTCGAACTTAAACTTGGATTGGTCAATGTGACTTGAGGCAAGCTGTTGATTTAATATAAGCTGAAGGCTGTTCATTTTGAACGAACAATTTTTTTGCAAAAAATCTCCCGCAAGTGTTTTTAGTGTAGCTCATTAACGGCCTGCAGAGGCATTTTGGTGGAGTCCGCGGTAGTCTATGGCTTGAGCACTGAAGGCTATCAAATAGCTTCTTCTCTTGTCGCAAGCAAGGTTAAAACGATCATAATCGACGAGAACCTGCAACAGGCAATAGAATTTACTCAAGACATTGCAAAAAACTACAAATCGGCAAAGGACTTGCTCGAGGAGGAGCCACTTCTGGGCATACGCTCGATGGAAGAATCAATTTCTGATGCAACTGCGTTATTCTTTGCTCCAAAAATTAGGAAATTTGACGATTCTACAAAGAGCGAAATCGCATCAAAGCTAAACGGTTTATCGAAAAACCTTGCAAAGGGTTCCATGCTGTTTTACAATCTGCCTTTGGGTCACGCCGGCAATGCCGAGAATTTTGAGGTTATAGAGAGAGCTAGCGGCTTGAAGCCAGACGAAGATTTCACCTATGTATTCGCACCACTATGGCCAAAAACGGCAAGCGCAGTTTCCGTTGGAAGCAATTCGCTCAAAGATCCGAAAAAGGTCGCATCAATGATTAAGAGCGCTGGCATTAAATCTCCGCAGATTCTTTCCATTACGCAGGCAGAATTGCACTTTGCGAAGGAAGTCATAATGAAATATTCCCCATTGGCTTCTGAACTCGAGGTCTGCAGGGCTGTTGCGGATGTAGAAGAAAGGAAGGAATTTAGCAAGGCACTGAAGAATTCTGATTCTTTCATAGACGATCTGTCGGACGGGATATTCGATCTCCGAACAGTTTCCGCTTCGCTCGAAACTGGAGAACCATCTCTGTACCTTGCTTCTGGCACGCTCAGGGCAATAGAAGGCTATGTCCGATATCTCACAGATGAAATAAAAAAACTGATGAAGAAGAAAGCCCTCAAGGCCAGCAGGACCAGCATATCAATAGCATGGGCGCTCGACAGGTATGAAATAAGAGGGGAAAAGATGCGTGTCTATGATCTGTTGATAGAAAGGCTCAGCGACTATGTTGGTGACGTAGTTTCTCCTCCTTCTTACGAAAAAGGCTCCGGAATTGTACAATTGCCAGTTCTATCGGGGGACAAGGCGAATCTGGTAATCGCATGCTCAAAAGCTGATGTTGAAGCCTTAATTTCAAAGGGTTCCCGCAGCGCAGAATTAGTGATAATGAGGGCCGACCTTGCTTGCACTGCAAATTGACATTCCAAAAGCTAATCAGAGAGCTTTCTGGGAGGCTTGAGCAATGAAGGCTGCTGTGATAGGCACAGGTGGTTGGGGCAAGAACCACCTCAGAGTTTTCAACGAGTTGGGGATACTGTCATGCTTTGCCGAAATTGATGAGCCGAAGAGGAAACTGTACTCTTCAAAATATGGCGTCAAAGGGTATGCGAATATTGATGATATGCTGAAGAGCGGAAAGCCAGACATGGTTTCCATCTGCACTCCAACGGTAACGCATTTTGAGCTTGCAAAGAAGACTATGCATGCAGGCGTCGCAACGCTAGTCGAGAAACCTCTAACCTATTCTTCGAAGGACGGAGAGGCGTTAGTAAAGATGGCAGCGGAAAAGAAGGTTCCTCTAACGGTAGGTTTCATAGAGAGGTTCAACCCTGCAATTTCAGAGCTCAAGAAGATAATACAGGGGAAAATGCTTGGAGAGCCATTGCTGCTAGAATTTCACAGAGAAAACAGGTGGGCCGGCAGCATAAAAGATGTCGGAGTTGTACTAGATACTTCAGTTCATGACATAGATACTGCAAGGTGGTTATTTGACACGGAACCTACTATAGTCTTTGCAAGGACGGGAAAGGTAATTAGTCAGCACGAAGATTTTGCAGCCATAATTCTGGGCTTCGACGGCCAGAAGACTGCATTCTTGGTTTCAAACTGGGTAACCCCGAAGAGAGTAAGGGAGCTCGTCGCTGTTTGTACCTCAGGTATAGTAACCGCTGATTACATAACTCAAGAGATCAGGCTTGATGACAGCGATGGCACTCAGATACCGAGGAGGCAGACGCAGGAACCCTTAATGATAGAGCTCAAGAGTTTCATGGAAGCTGTTGAGCAGAAAAAACCCCCTCTTGTGTCGGGAAAAGACGGTGTCAATACTACAAAAATAGCTGAAGCTGCACTCGCATCTAGCGAAAAGGGAGTCCCCATATACCTGAACCTTTGATGATGAATCATGAAGAGAAAGCTCCTCTACATACTTGCCTGCCCGATAGACAAGTATCATCCTTTGGATCTTTATGAATTTGCAGCGAGCAATGATGTCATTCAGCATGGCCTATTGGTATGCCCAAAGTGCATGCGCTACTACCCAATCATAGATGAAATCCCGAGAATGCTTCCCGACGAAATGCGCCACGACAAAGAGGATATAGAATTTCTGCAGAAGTGGAAGAAGAGCATCCCGGAGAAGATCCTGAAGTCTGGCAAGCCCTTTCACATTTAACCCCTTAAATATCGTCCAGAGGAGACGAGAACCGTGCCAAAAAAACCAATAAATTTCATTGGTAACAATGTAAAACTCGGCAAGAACGTGAAGATTTGGAACTTTGCCTATGTTGGCAGCAACACCACAATTGGAAACAACGTGATGATAGGCTCCCTTGCCCATGTGGATTACGATGTTATAATTGGCGACAATTCAAGGATCGAGGGTTCAGTATATCTGGCTCCGAAGTCAAGAATAGGAAAAAATGTCTTCGTTGGGCCTGCAGCCGTACTTACCAACGATCCATATCCTCCTTCAAAGAAACTTGCTGGCGTACTTGTTGAAGATGGAGCAGTAATCGGAGGCAACTCTGTTATAAAATCTGGCGTGAAAATAGGCAAGAATAGTGTCGTAGCTATGGGAGCTGTAGTTACAAAGGATGTTCCTGCAAATACTGTCGTCGTTGGAATCCCCGCAAGAGCAGTTTATTCTAGAGTTGAATATAACAAGAGGATGAAGGCTTGGGAAGATGGAGAGCTGCGAAAGAAAAACTGAATACAAACCTACAGACTCAATCAAATTGGTCTGTACAAGCAAAAGGCAAAAGTTCTTGCATCGGAATTAGAGCCAAAGCGGATGAAAGGAGAAAAGATTAGCTGGAATTATCTTAAAGAAATTTGCTTAGTGGATATGACTTTGTGGAAGCTTCTGCTGAAAGAGTTTCGAGGGGCTACAGCATAGGAGATCATAAGAAACAATTCCTTGCAAAGAAATGACTGTTTAATAGAACCTCTATTCGTTTTATCTTCATGCTCAAGAGCAGTGGAAAGGTTAAGGCTGAACCTGCAAAGAACGCTATTGATGCTGAGCTGCAATGGCTAATTGATAGGAACGATGGAGCGCCAAACTTCGAGTTAAGGAAGTTCAGGATAAAGCCGGGGGGAAGTATACCGAAGCATTACCATCCGGAAATCGAGCACGAACAGTACGTTATCAAGGGAAATTATACTGTTGGCATAGGTGACAAACAGCACAAGGTCAAGACTGGCGATGCACTGTTCATCCCTGCTGGGACGATACATTGGTACAAAAACAACAGTAAAGAAGACGCTGAATTCCTCTGCATCATACCCCGCAAGGAAAACTACGATACAATATATCTGAAGTGAAAGCTAGCACATAGAATGCTAGCTAGTCAAGAAGCTGCAACGCTTGTTCTCTTGGAACCGCTATTAGCGTCTCTATCGAAGCCAGATCGGAGAACTCCAGCGCTATCTTCATCGCTGCATCCTCGTTGTCTGCTTCAAACGCCAATACTGCGTCGTATCTTCCGAACGTCCAAAACGCTGCTAGGGTCTGCTTCGCCCCGTTCTTCGTCAGGATTTCTGGGGTTCTGCGGACGTCTTCCTTCCTTGGCTTCCTCCTGAACTTTGCCAACATTACGAATATCATTGCTTTGCATCTGCATTTCCATTTGTATTTAAGCCCAACTCAAAATGTTGTGTCTGTGCTTGTCTATGTATTTCCCTTGGTATTTAAAACTCAAAAACTGAAACAAAATTACACCACAATCTTCAATAAAGTTTTTAGACAGTTGAAAAAGAAAGGGACAACGGGAGTAAGATTATGGCTAAAGTTGAGGTTGGACAGAAGGCACCTGATTTCACGTTATACGATACTGAGCGGAAGCAAAGGAAACTGTCAGAATTCATGGGGAAAAAGACTGTCATAGCATTCTTCCCCGGTGCTTTTACAGGTACTTGTACGAGAGAGGCATGCAAGTTGAGAGATGACTTGTCGAAACTACAGAAAATGGGCGCCCAGATAGTTGGCATTAGCGTTGACAGCCCATTTGCCAACAAAGGCTTTGTGGACGCAAACAAGCTAAGCTTCCCATTTCTAAGCGATTACGGGAGACAAACAATTGCGAAGTATGGCTTAGAATTGAACAACTTTGCAGGACTGCCTAACTATCTAGTCGCAAAAAGGTCTATTTTCATAACAGACAAAGATGGTATTGTAAGGTTCAAGTGGGTAACCGACGATCCTGGGATTGAACCAAATTACGAGGAGATAAGCAAGGCTCTTGCAAGCATCAAGTAGTCTTGTAGACTTTGCGTTTCATGTAGAGCATAGTTAATTGCCATAATGCGAATATCCAGAAGAGGACAAGTATTCCTGAAATGACAGCCTTCACTATCGCTGTTATCAGAATACCTCCTGGTACGATGTCTGGAAAAGGTACGACTACGGTGAATATGAGGTAAGATAAAACGAGCAGCAGGACCAAAGCTACTGTCATTATGCCCATTATCGGATAGATCGTCTTCATAGCTTCACCCATGTCAGTGCTGCGACGATTATTGCCAGTAATGATGAAAATGCTGTAAGTTTGTATATACTTTGAACTATTTCCTTCTCGCTCATGGGAGCGTCTGCAACTATCAGCCGGACTAGAGTTATCGGTGCCTTTGAATCCCTCTCTGCAACTAATCTACCATCATCCAATACTACTGTTGGTCTTATCTTGATTTTTCTATGCTCCGTAAATCTCCTTACGCTTGAGAGGTAGAAGAACGAGTTCATTATGGCTGGCAGGATTGCAATCACGCCGACCAATTCGACTCCCCCGACTATGACTATAGCGCCGTACATCGCTCCGAATGCTAGGGTTCCAGAATCCCCAGGGAATATTTTAGAGGGAAACTTATGGTGCATGAAGAACCCAATTGCGGCAGAAAAGAGTACTATTGCGGAGGCTGCAAGGACGAACTGCTGTTTCAAAAATAAGGCGAATATTACGGGTATAGAAGTTAGAATGACGAAGCCGCTTACAGCTCCATTCAACACGTCTATTGTGTTTACCGTGTTCGCGGTGACAGGTATCGCGAAAAGTATGAGCAGAAAATAGATCAAGGAAATTCTTGCAGCGCCGAATAATGGGAATGTAAAGTAAGGAGAATAGGTTCCGAGTAGTATTATTGGAAGGCCCCCAGCAATCATGAGAAGAGGCTTCAGCGGCCCGGAGAGAGTTCTCAGGTCATCTATAATTCCGACGATGAAGCCAGAAAGCGTCGCTATGGATATTGCAAGGATTCCGTTGTTTCGGGTAATTGCATATAGAATGATCAGAGTGATCAAAAGGCCTAGGATTATTGCAGGCCCTGCAGGTCTTGGGATGTTGGGCTTGTCTGGTTTATGATAGTCCATCGCAACCCAGCCCCTTGCTGTGAGTTTTTTGATCAGGTACGCAGTGCTAAAGTAAGTGATCAAAAGAGGCAGAATAGCAGAAATTATAATTGCTGGGATAGAATCTTGTATCATCTAGGTTTCAGCTCTGCGCAAGTATGGAATCTCGCAACTTCGAGTTATATAGACCGTTTTTATACTGTTGCCTTTTAGCGTTTGAAATTGCGGGGGTCGTCGGCTAGTCTGGTCTAGGCTTTATGGCTTGGGCCCATAAGATCGAGGGTTCAAATCCCTCCGACCCCACCAAAAACATGGTAATGGAAAATCCCAGATCCATATTCCCAGATCCATATGATTGTTCTAAATGAACGTGTAGGCCAGGGGGAAAGGATTGATCTAAAGCAGGAACCCACAAAGCAACTACTCCTGCTGTCAGGTTATGGCCGACGAAATCAAGTGCATAGGAATTTCAGACATGAACGATGCACATATTCAGCGGAAGGTAAGGTAGAGGTGACTTTGTTATCACGAATAACGGAAGTATGTGGAAAGCAGTACCCGCTACTCAAGTTAAGGAGTTTATAGACCAAGTGCTAGAAGTGTGTTGCTCAGCTCCCCCTGAGGAGCCATAGTAAAGTTGCCTCTACGAATTGGGGAAGGTGCAGTCGCAGGTTCTTAAACCTGATTAGGTTCAAATTCTCTAATTGGAATGCAGATGTATAATCTGGCGCCATCGGTGGGATTGATACCACATCTGGCCCGAGTCTCATAGCTTGGTTAGTATCATGAGTATTGGATCAAAACCTCTGTGCCCAATCGATGACCTAAATGAAGTCATTTATAAATGGATTTATTTATCTGAGCTGACGCAATCAAAGAATGTTGAATAGTATTTCAGGAAATCTGAAGATTTTAGGCCTCTGGGATAGAAAAGGCCCTTCTAGTCTTGGTAACTATAACCTGGTGTGCCAATCCGTATCATCTATGTGAACACGCCCAACCATATGGAAGTTCTCCCTTTCTCCAAATACGGCCACTTCATTCAGCTCCCTCGATCCAGGGCAAAGCCAATGGAGTCTGGATTGGTAGCTTCTCGTTCTCGAGAGAATTGAGGACATCATTATATAACGACTTTACACTCTTCTTTCTTGCTGCCTTCGAGAGCTTCATTATGATGAGCTTTGGAGTACTGGAGCCGATATGATTGAATAGAGGCTGTCTATCTACAACAAGTTCACCTTCTTTGTTAAGGCCTGTTGCCTCTATCCCGTCTATCCGAATCGGAAGCTTCACGTGCGGGAGTGTTTCTCGGGCCAAGTGCGTGACGATAAGAAGGAGACTACTCCCCGTAGCCACCGCATTTATGATGGCTGCGACGATTCTTCCCGAAGCCCCTGGTTCCGTCAAAGCCTCGAACTCATCCATCAGCACCAGCTTTCGGTGCCTGTCAGCAAAAGTAGGAATCAGAGTACTTAGGGCTTGCTCAAGGCTCCCTATCCTTCTTGTTACTCTCCTTCTGTAAAGGTAGATTGGCATCGGTGCAACCTCTGCTTCATCACATGGAACTGGCAGCCCCAAAAGAGTGAGGATTTGAACTACTGCCAAAGTTGTCAGAAGGGTGGTCTTCCCTCCGCTGTTCGCTCCTGTTAACATGACCACGTTTCTGGGCTTTGCGATGTTAATCGATCGCGTCTTCCCAAGGCTGTAACTGACTGGCTGAACCTCCTTGATTCTCCCCTCGAACTGCTCCTTCCGCAGGAAGATGTTGGTTCCATTTACAAACCCTACTCCATCATCCCCAATCTTAGGCATAACAAGAAAGTACTTCTCCATTACCAACGCGATAGCCAGGATCTGGTCAAGGAGAATGATTCGCTCAACAATATCGTCAATCATCTTCCAGTGTCCCTCGAAGAACGCCTCGCTCTTGGCTAGCTTTGCTGCATTTTCTGTCCTCTGTCTCTCCTCCCAACCCTGTATGAGTTTCCTCTTTCCGCTTCTATCGAATTCGAATGGAATCGAGAGTCCCTCAAACGCCGCCCTTCTTAGTTGGTTCTCCTCCTCCGCGTTCACCTTCAAGATTTCGATCAGCTCAGCAATCTGGTCTTCAACGATGCTTCTTGCCCTTTCCTGATCAATCCTCCCCTGCTGTAGCCTCTCGTTAATGAGAACCTCAGCATCAGACAGTATAGCTTCCGGGTCCACGACTCCAGCAGCCCCGACCTGCTCCAAGGTTTTGATAACTAGGCCCAAAGCATCACGGTCGACCCCCTTCCAAAATGACTTCAAGGCCTGGCACTCCTCAAACTCTGTCAGGATAGCCATTCCAGCCTTCATGATCGGCATTCGCGAAACAAAGTATTGTAAAGTATCGGACTCGTTCCTTTGAGTAGACTTCCCAGTGCTTTTCTCAAATGATACTTCCGACAATACATTCCTAAGATTTTCTAACTTTCGGTATTTCTTGAGCTCAATGAGGATTTCTTTTCCTGTTGCGCATAAGCTTAGCCTGCTCTGAATCGTCTCTTTGTCCAGTGAGGGTGCAGTTAGAAGCAATTTGTTCTTAGTCAATTTTGAAGAGGCTTCCTCAGCGAAGAGCGAGAGGATCTCCTGCTTCAACTTTCGTGCATCAGGAGTCCTGAAGATCCGTCTTTCATCTATTCCTACAGCTGTCTCATTGTACCTTCGAACAGCTTGTAGAGTTTTCTTCTTGTCTAGACCGGTAATTTCTGCCAAGCCATCGATGTCCCCAATCCAGATTCGCTGCATTAGATCTCTAACCCTCTCCTCGGAGAATCCCTGAAGAACAGGGTTCCAATCTGGACTAATCTTGAGCGAATCCGTACTCTTTGTAAGACCTACAAATCCCCCCTCTCCAACTGACATTGACTTGGGACAACCTATTCCTCGCTTTATGCGTTTTTGAGGCTTGTCCATGCACTATGATAAGAGGTTCAATAACCCGCCTCCAAAGGTATACTCAAACCCTCTTAGGATGGAAGCGTCCTAATACTTCAGAAAGTCATTTGCAGTCATGTTCTTGGGCTCGAAAAGCCCGACCGCCTGTACCAATTCTATCCTCTACCAAGGTCTCCTAGAGCAGGGCCTGTTGCTCCGTATGAAGTAACTATGAAGACAGTTTCTGTCGTCATTGAAGAAATTGCTTACGCTCCTTTAAACGCAGAAGCAGGGGTGCTCATGGAAATTCCCCCTTTGGCGCACACGTTTCGTGGATCCATCTTCCTTCATGCTTTACGATCTCCTGACCCGGCTTGATGTCCCCCTCACATTCGGGGCACTTGGTTTTGAACTTGGCTTTCATATCTCGATACTCTTCTCTCCGACCTCTTCACTCTTAAATGGTTCCGTGCTGGATTCAACTTTCCTTGTGGGCTTCCCGCTTTGCTGATTGATCTGACCCCCTCCCCCTCAATTCCGACATTTTGCGACATTTTCGAATATCATGAAAAGATCTTGACCATTGCATGGCCTTGTCATACTGCCCCATTTTCCTCAATTTACTCAAAAATCATATTCAGTTAAGTTATCAGAACCATCGGAATCTTATTCACTAAAGTATGATATTCAACAGCGCTATGAATGCAATAAGTGCCCAGATTACTTCGAGAGTTGCTGGTTGGTAGATTTTCTTCATTATCGAAACTACCCCAACGCCAACTGCACCGGTTAGATTCAGAATCTGATACAGAATATTGGTAGCGTCAAAAACGCCAAAACTGATCAATGCATACGCTATTATCGTTATAATTGCCCCGAGCCATCCGAATATCTCTGCTAATGTTTTGTAGCCAGACATAGTTTAGGGTTTTACGGTCGCATAAATAAGCAAGATTTTCTAGCATTTACTATCGAGTATTCAAATCCCTAAAATCATAGACCATAGCAATTTGGCTGTTGAACGCATTAAAGATTCTTGTTAGACACTAGGAGATTGTTAATCCAACTTCTGACTATTTCAACGCCTAGATTATAGCTTCTTGCATTAACCGGACTTTTCTTTAGATTTAGCTTCTTGTAGGCAATTTCAGATAATTTTTCCAGATAATCTATAAGATACGCTAGGTATAAACCTGCATAGCGTTCAAAGTTTACTACGTTTTCATTAAACATTATTTCTGGAATACGTATGCTTTGCAATAATCCTTTATAGACTTGGAACAAAATTTCCTTTTTGTCGATGAAAACTAAAGGACGGTTGCCTTGGTGCACCAATCCGTCGCGAATGTTCTTTATCTCCTCAAACCAACTGCAATATTGTATTAAGCTAACTAGTTCCTTCCCTAATTTATCGTGACTTTTAGGATTATTTGTCCAGTTTGATAACTGTTCAAATGATCCGTTTCTTACTTGGCCGGGTTTGTCCGAAATTTCACGAATAATCTTTGCTGCATAATCTAGTATTGACCGCATTTCAATATAAAAGGTGTTTATATCACATCCAGCAAAAGCCATCCATATTCCGTCGGAAAGTTGATTTTTCGCATACAGACCCTTATGCCATTCTAATCTGAAGACGATAGTCTGTATATTCCAAAGATCGTCTTGTATGAATGTTGTATGTTTGTACAGCTCTGCATATCTGTTGCTATGCCGGCTGCTAATGTATAGGTCTGCACTTAAGTTGTTGAACCACCCCGAAAGAAAAAATCCATACCTGTCCTCCCCAAGAACCTCTAACGCTGAACGAACCTTCTGAGTGTCTATCGGCATAGCGCTTATTCAGAACGAGTTTTAATAAGAAATTCGGTATCTGTAAGGTTAATTACACTAATATCTTATACAGTTATCTATATATCGTCTTCAAATGAGGATACTTCTTCTCCAATAATTTGTCAAGCTCTTCCTTCAGTTGGGAATTAACGTCTTTCTGCTTGCTCCCCATTATCGACAATGCATCGTTAGAATGGGTCACAGGTCCTTGAATTACTGCTGGCGCGTTTATGCTCGGTATCGAAACAGGATTTCTGCCCATCAATTCCCCTACAATATTCCTCTGTGCATTTTCATTCATGGCAAGCAGCATCTCTAACGTTTTAAAATCTAAAGGTCTTAATCCAAAAGAAGGCCCAGCAAGAGTTTTCTTGAAATTGACTTTTTCCTGAATGCCTACTCCAACAGAGCTAAAAGGATTGATAACTTCTTCCTTGATTACAAAGACATCTTCGCCTTGAACAAATACAGTATCGATATGCCCTCTTGCGTCCCTAGCAGTGAATACTTGCCAGCCATGAGGATTCTCGTTGTAGCGCCTGACTATTTTGGCCTTGATTTCTTCAGAAATCATCCTTGCAATTCACACAAATTCAGCCTATTTAAGCAGAATTCTTCCCAATAGGAATAAGGTGCTTCATAACTTCCACGCTTGCGAATGTTATCGATGCTCCTGCAGCTACCCACAAAATGTCAGCCATAGTAGGAATAAGGACATGCATCGCCTCCCTAGTAAACGGTATGCTGAGAAGTATTCCGATAAGCACAATTTCCCATACCACAGACAAAACTAGCCATTTGTGCGGCCTTACCTTGAAGACTGTAAATCTCAACGACCTACAATTTAGTGCCAAAACCAGTTCGACGGCGACGAACATCAGGAACAATCTTGTCCTTGCTTGATCTAGTCCGTCAGGAAGAGCGCTTATGAACCCTGCAAGCAGAATAGGAGTCTCTATTATTATCGCCCTTAGCAAGAACAGTTTGATTTCTTTTGTGAAGACAGGTTCGTTCTTCGGTCTTGGAGGTCTCCTCATCAAATCAGGATCGGGAGGACTGAAACCCAGAGCCAGTGCAGGAAGGCCATCAGTTGCCAAATTGATGTAAAGTATGTGCACTGGCAACAATGGAAGAGAGGCCTCGCCAGTATAGCCAAAGAGCCTCAAGAATACAAGGGCCCCAAGGCTCATGACAACTATTTCGACAAGATTAGCTTGAAGAAGGTAAGCAAGATACTTCTTGATATTATCATAAATCCACCTTCCAAGTTCGATTGCCTTGATGATAGTTGCAAAGTTGTCATCTGCAAGAACCATATCAGCAGCTTCCCTTGTGACATCAGTCCCACTAATGCCCATTGCAATCCCAATATCAGATTTTTTCAATGCAGGTGCATCGTTGACTCCGTCGCCTGTCATGGCGACAACCCTGCCCTTCTTCTTCCACATTTCAACAATTCGCAGCTTGTCAGATGGAGAAACCCTTGCGTAGGTGCTGATTTTTTCTATTGATTTTTCAAAATCTGCATCATCGATCTTTGAAAGCTCCTCGCCCGTTAAGACAAGATCGCCTTCTTTGTAGATGCCCATCTCCTTGGCTATCGCCATCGCAGTAATCTTGTGGTCTCCAGTAATCATCACGGTCTTCATTCCAACTTGGCTTGCCATCTGCACAGCTTGCGTGGCTTCGATTCTCGGAGGGTCTATCATCCCTACCAAGCCCAGAAAAGTGAATTCTTTCTCTAATTTTTCAGGCCCAGCATCCACGTCTTGTATTTTCCTTTCTGCTATGGCAAGAACCCTTAGAGCCTTGCTCGCCATCTCGTCATTGACAGCAACTATACGCTTCCTGTCCTCTTGGCTCAGCTTCTTAGCCTTCCCTTTTTCCGAAATAAAACTGCACAGAGAGAGGATTACTTCTGGAGCGCCCTTCATGTAAGCTATTTTGGAATTCTTGCTGTCATGAACCGTAGTCATCCTCTTCCTTTCCGAGCTGAAGGGAACTTCTGTAGTTCGCGGGTTTTCTGCTCTGATTTTTTCAGCATCCAAATTCATCTTTTCTGCAAGCACGACAAGCGCCCCCTCCGTAGGGTCTCCCGTAACAGTCCACTTTGCTCCCTCCTGCTGAAGTTTCGAGTCGTTGCAGAGGATCGACGCTATTGCTAGATTCTCCAGCTCTGCATCCTTTGCAATCTGCTTCCCGGCACTGACAATATCGCCTTTAGGTTCGTATCCTGCACCGCTTACAAGGAACGTCTTCCCAGAAGCGAAGACTTCCCTTACCGTCATCTCTCCTTTTGTTAGTGTCCCCGTCTTGTCTGAACAGATTATCTGCGTCGAGCCTAAAGTTTCTACGGCGGGCATCTTTCTGATCAATGCATTTTTCTTTGCCATGATGTACATGCCTATGGCTAAACTTCCAGTCACTATAGCTGGAAGGGCTTCTGGAACCGATGCCACGGCGAGAGAAATTCCAAAGAGCAGGACTTTGAAGAAAAAGTCTAGCCTTATTGCTCCAATTGTAAGGTACTCTTCCCCAACTTCGACTACGGCAATCACAAGTATTACTACGAGAGCAAGCATCCCCAATTTCCTGCCGATCTCGCTCATCCTCCTTTCAAGAGGAGTGTCTTCAGCGCTAACCTCCGTAACCTCCTTTGCAATCTTGCCGAACTCCGTCCGCATTCCTGACGCTGTAACTACAGCCCTTCCTCTTCCGTACGTTATGGTAGTTCCAGAAAATACCATGTTCGTCCTGTCTGCCAGCAGAGCGCCTTCTGCAAGAGCTTCCGCAGTTTTGCTTACGGGAACGGATTCTCCTGTTAGAGGGGCTTCATTGACCTGCAGGTTTGCTGATTCGATAATTCGGGAATCGGCAGGGATTTTATCTCCAGCTTCAAGGACAATTATATCTCCAGGTACGATTTCTTTAACGGCAACTTCCTTCTGCTTGCCATCTCTTATTACGGTGCATGTAGGGCTCAGCATCTTCTTCAGAGCGTCGAGCGTCGATTCCGCCCTGTATTCTTGGACAAAGCCCAAAATTACGACGAATACTACGATTATGCCAATAACAATGGCATCGACGGTTTCCCCGAGTGCTGCAGAGATTACCGTTGCGCCAAGCAGTATCGCTAGTAGCAGATTCTTGAATTGCTTGACAAAGATTTGGACTGCAGAGGTTTTCTTCTGTGCAACTAGCTCGTTTGCTCCGTAAGTCGCTAAACGTGATTTTGCCTCTTCTTCAGATAGTCCTAGATCCTTGTCAGCGTTTAGAATTTTGAGAGTTTCCTCTGCTGTTTTGCTATGCCAGTTCTCTTGGGACATCTGAAGACCTTTACGTGAACGCCATAAAATTCTGGATTAATATGTTGTTATCAGGGGAACAGGCCTAGTTTCTTCATCGCATCTGCAACCCTGCCAACTGCAAGTATGTACGCACCCTTCCTCATGTTGACATTATACTTCTTTGAAATCTCCAGAACATCGTTAAAGGCTGCAACCATCTTCTGCTCGAGTTTCTCGTGTATGTCCCTTTCAGTCCAGCCCTCTCTCTGCTGGTTCTGCACCCATTCGTAATAACTCACTGTGACTCCTCCAGCATTGGCAAGTATGTCGGGAACTACGAAGATATTGTTCTTGTCGAGAATAGCATCAGCACCGGGAGTCGTCGGACTATTGGCACCTTCGCTGATTATGCTCGCTTTGACATTGGAAGCATTTTTCCTGGTAAGCTGATTTTCCATCGCACAAGGAAGCAGGGCATCACATTTCAGAGCAAGCAGTTCTTCATTCGTTATCGCCTTTGATCCTTTAAAACCCTGAACAGAACCAGCATCCTCTTTGTATTTAGAAACTGCCTCAATGTCAAGCCCATCGCTAGAGTAAATCCCTCCTTTTGAATCACTGACAGCAACAACCTTCGAGCCAAGGGTCGACATTATTGCAGCAGCATGATAACCAACATTTCCAAAGCCCTGCACAGCAACAGTAGAGCCTGTCAATTTTATCCTGCCATGCTTAAGAGCTTCGACAGCACAAATTGCAACGCTGTAGCCAGTAGCAGCATTTCTACCGGGAGAACCTCCGCATTCAAGAGGTTTCCCTGTAACAACTGCAGGAGCCATATACCCTTTGAGAGTGCTATAGGTATCCATAATCCAGGCCATAGTTTGCGCATCTGTGTACATGTCGGGAGCGGGGATGTCCTTGTCAGGCCCTATATCATCTGCAAGCATAGCCGTGAACCTCCTCGTCAACCGCTCTTTTTCACCAATAGAAAACTCCTTGATCGGACATGCAACTCCTCCTTTAGCCCCTCCAAAAGGTATGTTTAACACTGCACATTTCCATGTCATCAGCATCGCAAGAGCCTTGACATCGTCAAGAGAAACGTCTGGATGATACCTGATTCCTCCCTTGTAAGGCCCTCTTGCAAAGTTGTGCTGAACCCTGTAGCCAGTAAAGACTCTGATCTTTCCATTGTCCATCTTGACGGGGACTGCCACTTGGATTACCTTCCGGGGATATTTTAAGAACTCCACAAGCTCTTCGTCGAGCTTGAGAATTTTTGCTACATCTTCAAGCTGTTTTATTGCAGATTCGTAAATTTCCGAGTTCTCGGCCATCAGGCGAGACCCTTAGATCTTGTCCCTCTTGCAGACCCTTACTGTATCATAGTAGTAATCGTACAATCCTTTGACCTTAGCCTTGATGTAGTAAGAGTGCTCTATGCATATCGGGTCTCCACACATGTAGCACTTCCTCCAGTCTCTTTCTGAAGGATCAATCATTCTTCCGCATTCAACGCATCTGTTTTCTGCCCTTCTCTGCCTTCTTTCCTGCTCTGACATAGCGATCAACTCTAAATCGAAAGCGGAGCCTCCGCAATCGCCTTCACAATGTCAGCAGAAGTTATTACCCCAACAAGCTTTCCATTTTTCAAAACCGGCAACCTTCTTATTTTGAGCTGAGCCATGGCTCTAGCAGCATCCTTAAGATCCATTTCTGGACTGATCACGGTTAGAGGAGAGGAGGAATATTTGCCGACTTTCTCTTTTGTCGAAACTCCCTTCCCGAGAACCCTTGTCAACAAGTCTCTTTCCGTAAACAGTGCAACCGGCTTACCCTTCTTCGTCACTATTAGGCTTCCTACATGCTTCTTGCCCATAATCTTGATTGCTTCTTCTATGCTCTCATCGCTATCTATTGTGAGAACCTTCTTCACCATAGCGTCGCTGACTTTGATCATTTGCCTCTCCCGATGGTTCAGGAGACTATATGTAAAACCTTTTTTTGTTTATTTTGTTGTTCAATCGTGCTCCTGTCTGGAAGGCTAAGCATCAAAGGTAAATTTGCAGTGTTGATCTTGGTAGCCCTCCTGTCAAAGACAAGCTTTGCAGGATCGTAGTTAGGCTTTACGAATACTCCAACTTTTAACGCTGTTTAGAAAGGTGTTGATATATTTGGATTCTATTGGGAGCCCCATTCCAGCCTTGAGCGGTTGACCCA
>Ga0209619_10001216_pt1 | contig 18718 bp, 15 predicted proteins | sample Rifsed16ft3_FD_184011 | JGI IMG/M metagenome (GOLD analysis project Ga0209619, IMG submission 184011) | Soil microbial communities from Rifle, Colorado, USA - sediment 16ft 3 (version 2) | ecosystem: Environmental > Terrestrial > Deep subsurface > Rock core/Sediment | place: Rifle, Colorado... | reverse complement strand
GGTGGATGCTACACGGCCCGCGACTGTCGGTTCCATATGCCGTCAACCTGTTGCAGCAACCCAAGATTGTAGCGCCAGCCAAACAATGACGACCTGGGCAGGTCGTGGAAGCTGACGCTGGTTGCCCAAAGGTTAGAATCAATGCAGCAATACCAAGAAACACGACTGTCGCCAGTTTGAGTTTCAAACGCAAGCTCATCCTTTTCGCCTCATTGCCTTTCATGTTGCCTCCTCTTGGCTTTGCTTGTGGCGTCGGCTAAAGCTCACCGGCCGCCAGCAAGCTGGCACTCATGAAGGCGGCAGCTCCGCGGCCGCACTCCAAGGGCGCTTCGCGCCAGCCTTGCTGATGGCCGTCACCACGTCCGCTTGTCCCGCTGCCGCCAGCTCACCGATCCAGACTTTGGAAACCCGGCCTTGCCGGTCGACCAGGATCAGAGTGGGAGTGCCTTCCACTTTCATCTGACTCAACTCGATGCCCGGAAACGCTTCGACCGCGAGCCGCTGCGTTTCCACAAGCTGGCGGACGGCCGCCAGATCGTCCGGGAAGACCGCGATGAGATGGGCATCGATCTGGTTCGATTTTTCCAGCTCGGCCAGCTTCCGGTAAAACGGGATGCTCTCCTCGCAAAAGCGGCATCCGTTTTTGAGGGCCAGAACCAGGGTGCGGTCGTGCGCCTTCCAGTCGTACGCGGGAAGGCTCGGGAGCTGGTCGCCAACCTTAACCCAAGCCGGCGGAGCCTTCTCGGGTGTCCGGCGTGCCTGCCAGAAATGGTAGCCGATGACGCAGGCAAGACTAATCAGCACGATGTTTGTTACTACTTCCAGTTTCTCTTTCATCTTGAGACCTCCCAGGGATCCGCCAAGGGACTCCGATGCTTTCACGCGGAAGAGCTCACGCGGCGGGGCCGCTGGTCGGGAAGCGCCAAATGACGGGCGGCATAAGCCGGTACAAATCCTCTCGCACAGGATCAGTGAGCCACCCATAGCCCTACAAACCGACAAGCTGCTTCAGTGCACCCAATCCCGGCGAAGGGCGCTACAAACACAAGGGGCGGCCTTCAGAGTCTGTGTGAGAACTCACGTTGCTCGTCAGGGCACGACTTTAGTCGTGCCGTAAGTCGAGCAATTTCAATAAACCTTCAGCGGCTTTAGCCACTGAAAATGGCCCAGGTCGGGGTTGTCACACAGACTCTTCAGGCCGCCCCCGGCTGGTGGTGGATCAGCAGATCGGCCCCAGCCCCACCGAGGCCAGCGCAGCATTGATCGCGGCTATGAGCCACGGCGGAGCATTTGCGCAGAGTCCAGGAGGGTTGGGAAGGGTTACGGCGTGCGCCAGGATCGGAGTCCCGAGCGCGGCCACGGCGAGCAAGAGCAGCTTGGCTTTCATACGTTTCATGGTACGTTCCTCCTCGTTTGGGACTTTCGATTTCAACAACCCCTATTTCGTTGCCTTCAGCGTCGGTAGGAAGTTCTCCATCACCCAGACTTCAATTTTGTTCTTGCCCGCGCTCGCGGCGAAAGCGACGTGATGACCGGTCGGGTCAAAAGAGAGGCTGCGGACAGAATCCATAGCCAGCCCTAGCGCGTGCGGTTCTCCGCCACGGGAAGAGATCGCAAGTAGCTGGGTTTTCCGCTCCTGGCCGGTGGCCCGGGTCCTTCCAAAGACGATGTAGCGCGAATCGGAGGACCAACTGAGCGAGTCTCCAACGATCACATCCGGTTCCTTCGCCCGAACCAGCTCGCTGGCCTCTCCGCCGGCTACCGGCAAGACTTTCAGGACTGAGGACCGCGTTTCCTCCTCAAGCAGCGTGAGCGCCACTTGCCGGCCGTCGGGCGAGAGAGCTATGTCGTCAACCTTCACGCCGGGGGCCGCTCGGAAAAGCTCCGTTTCCCGGCCCGTCTGAAGGTCGCGCACGAGGGTGGCTCCTGCCATCGTGCCCGACTCGCCACGACTGTAGAGCAGTCTCTTACCGTCGGGGAACCACGCGGGGTTCGAAATTTCCGAGCCCTCCCACAAGAGGGCAGGCGAGACCTCGGCGGTTTGAGCGTCAACCAGGAAGAGACCGTGCCGCCCTTTCGTGTCTTTGCCGGGGACGAGAATCGCTCGCCCATCCGGAGACCACCGTGTGGGTCCCCAGATGAAACCGAGCTTGGGCGAAAGGTCGCGCTCCGCGCCGGTTTTCAACGAGCGAATCGAGATGACCTCCGGGTGGTGTCCAAACAAGCGAGGAGTACGGCTCGAGATATAGGCGAGGAACTGGCCATCCGGCGACCAAGCCGGCGAGGAGTTCGAGCCGACAAAACGCTGGGTGGCGTTTTGCGGTTGTGTGAGTACCCTTCCTGTTGCCGGATCGAACTCAGCGGTGTAAACATCGCTGGTGCCGATCTCCAGGCCGTAGTAGAAGGCACCGCTCCGCGTAAACCCAAGCGGGACCACTTGCCCTATGTCCTGCTTGACCAGCTCGGGCGAGCCCTGCGGTTTCCCATCCGCCACGCGAATCATCCAGGCGCTCATGGTCCCGGACCGGTCGCTGGCGAAGAGGACATGCCTGCCGTCCGGCGTCCAGCCAAGCAGCAGATCATCGGCAGAGTGCTCGACCAGGGGGATTTCGCGACTGCCATCGGCGGTGAGCAGGAAGATGTCGCGGTTGTCTGACTCTTGTTGTGGCGGAAAGTCATACGCGATATAGCGCCCGTCCGCGGAGAATCTAAATTTTAGCGAATACGAGCCGAGCGTCTTCAAAACGCGCACCGAGCCGTCCACCACCGAAATCATGGCAATCTGAAAGGGATTGGACTCCCTGTAGAGGAGAGCGAGGATGTACTTTCCGTCCGGCGACCAATCGGTGGGGAAGGCTAGCCCTCCCTTGACGCTATAGAGAACCCGAGGCGCGGAGCCATCCACGCGCACAACGCGCAGATCGGGAGGCCCATTCTTGTTAAACCAGTTGTAGGCGACCTCCTTGCCATCCGGCGATATGACCGAAAAACTAGGTTCGTCCAACAACAAGCCCTCACTGGTCAGGCGGCGCGTTTTTCCCGTCACGAGATCGCGGAGAGCGAGGTCTCCCGTCGTCCAGTCCACATCGGACAGATACCGACCGTCGGGCGAAACGCTACCCAGGACGTAACCGCCCGGCCCAGTCCAGACGCGCCGGGTCACCATTTCGGATGTTCTTGTGGCGCCGTTGCCTGAAAGCACGGCAAGGCGCTTGCGAGCTTCGGTGGCCGCCTCGCTCTGGTCGCCATAGTCGCGCAGCAGCCGCTCGTAAGCTTTCCGAGCTTCCGTATTGCCGAGTTTTTCGTAGCACTGGCCCATCTCGAGCAAAGCCTTCGCCGCCACGGCGCGGTTGCCGCTGTAGTTGGCCAGAATACTCTTGTAGAGCTGGATGGCCTCTTCCAGCTGACCTTCCACTAGTTGCTTGTGATTGGCCGCTTGCAGAAGCACTTCGGCCTGATCATTCCTCTGGCCGATTGCGAGCGAAGCGCTCAGCAGACCTGCCAGAACCGCCACTGTCAGAAACCAGCCTGGGCGCGTGTCTCTCATGATGTTTTTCCTCCGCTTACGATGTGATCAGCCTAACGCGTGCGTGTCGCATAGCGATGGTGGATCTGTCAGGATTGTGCAAAGTTTACGTCCTGTTCGCTTAACGCGTTTGTATCAGCCGTCAAACCGGTAGCCCATTCCGCGTACGCTAATCAGAAAGCGAGGCTTATTGGGCTGGGGCTCGATCTTCTTTCGCAGGTTATTGATGTGGGTATCCACAACGCGGTCTGTAACGAAGGTCTCGCGGCCCCAAACTTCGTCCAGCAACTTATCGCGGCTGAGTGTGTGGCCGCGATGGCGAATGAAAGCAGCCAGAAGCTTAAATTCAATCGGCGTCATCTCGACAACTTTTCCCGCGCGCCGCAGCTCGCACCGCGTGAAGTTCACTTCAACCTCGCCGAACCGGTAAACCTCCGGTACTTCTCCAGCCGCGCGGCGCAGCACTGCCTTGACACGCGCTCGCAGCTCGCGCGGGCTGAATGGCTTAGTCACGTAATCATCGGCGCCAAGTTCCAGGCCCAGGATCTTGTCAGACTCCTGCGTTTTGGCCGTGAGCAGGATGACAGGCGTACGGACTCCCGCTCGCCGCAGTTCGCGGCAGACCTCGAATCCGTCCTTGCGGGGAAGCATCACATCGAGAATGATCAGGTCGAACGGCTGTTCTCGTGCCCGCTGGCTGGCTGTCTCCCCGTCGCGGGCCACTTCCACCTCGTACCCTTCTAGCTTCAGGTCGTCCTCAAGTCCCAGGGCGAGCCGAGGTTCGTCTTCTACAACCAGTATGCGGGTCATCCTTCCGGTTCCCTTAAGCTCCGCGTTCACAACACGCGGGCCACGATCAGCGTTAAATCGTCCGACTGCGACCGGCCACCGCTGTACCTCTTGATTTCGGCCAGGATCGCGTTGCCCATTTCCTCAGCGTTTCGCTGGCGGTTCCGAAGCATGATTTCCAACAATCGTTCCCGCCCGAACTCTTCCTCGTTTTCATTTAGCGCCTCGGAAATGCCGTCGCTGAAAATCGCCAGCCAATCTCCTCGTCCCAAATTCACACTCGCCCGAACCACAGGCAAGGTTGGGAAGATGCCAACCGGCGGCGTCCCGGAATCCAGCCGCAAGCAAGTTGGCTGCTGCGCCCCAGCGCGAACCAGCAATGGCGGCTCGTGCCCCGCATTGGCATAGGTGAGCTGGCGCGTTGCGTCGTCGTATACGCCGTAGAACAGCGTCGCGAACCGGTCCAGGTCCGTGGCCTCATACAGGAGTGCGTTCACCTCAGCCACCACTTCCCCGCAGCGATCCCCTAACACCGGCGCATGCGTGCGGATACACGCGTGCACAGAGGCCATCAACAAGGCGGCAGAGATTCCCTTGCCGACCACGTCGGCCACGAGTAGACCCAGCTTCCCGGCGCCCAGTGCCAGGAAGTCGTAGTAGTCGCCGCTGACCCCACGCGCGGGCAGGCAGAAGCCGGCATAGCCCAAGGTCGCGAGCGGCGGTCGGAACTGCGGGAACAGCCGCTGCTGCACCTCCACGGCGATGCGAACTTCGTCGTCGAGGCGGCTGCGCTCGGCCAGCAGTCCTTGCTGCTGGCGAAAGATGGCGCGAACTCGGGCGCGCAGCTCGCGCGGGCTGAAGGGCTTGGTGATATAGTCGTTGGCTCCCAGATCTAGGCCCAACACCTTGTCGGATTCTTGCGTTTTGGCCGTGAGCAGGATGACCGGGATGCGCAAGCCTGCCTCACGCAGTTCTCGGCACACCTCGAAGCCGTCCTTGCGGGGAAGCATCACATCCAAAATGATTAGGTCGAACACCTGTTCTCGTGCCCGCTGGCTTGCTGTTTCACCATCGCGGAGAATTTCGACTTCATAGCCTTCCAACTTCAAATCGTCCTCGAGCCCCAGGGCAAGGTTAGGATCGTCCTCGACGACCAGAATGCGAGCCATGTTCACTCCTTGGCCGCAGGCAAGAGAATGGTGAACGTGCTACCGCTGCCAGGCTCGCTGCTAACGCGCACTTCGCCGCCGTGGGCCGCAACAATGTGCTGCACCATCGCTAGACCCAGGCCGGTCCCTTTGGCACCGGTAGCTTCAGCGCTGTCCGCCCGGACAAATTTCTTGAAGATCTGCTTCTGCTCATGCGGTGCAATCCCCAGGCCCTGGTCGCGCACGTGAATCGCTACCTGAGCGTTCTCGCAGGCGGCTTCCACCCAGACGGTCTTGCAATGCGGTGAATACTTCACCGCATTATCGAGAAGATTCCACAGCGCACGTCCGAGCGCCTCCTGATCAGCGCGGACACGTGGTAACTGGTCCTTTTCCGCAATTTCGACGCGATAGCCGCGCTCACCGACCTCTTGAGCAAATTCCTCCACAACGCCCCGCACGAGTGCGCTGGGCTCGAGTAGCTCGAAGCGATACTCCCGCGCACCCGCTTCCATTCGCCCAAAGTCGAGTAGGCTTTCCACCAAGCGGTGTAACCGCTCGCTTTCCCGGCGAAGGCCTTCGTAATACTCTTGCCGACGCTGTTCACTCGGCACGCGGCCATCCGTCAGCAACTCGCTGAGTTGACGAAGCGAGGCCAGAGGTGTTCGGAATTCGTGCGACACGGCCGAGACGAAGTTCGATTGGAGTCGCGCAACCTCGAGTTCGCGTGTCACCGCTCGTGCAATGAAATAGCTGCCCACCACTACCAGTGTGGCGACCAAAGCAAACCCTGCCAGCAGAAGGCGGCGCCGACCAGCATGCTGCGCGAGATCGGCGCGCGGATCGGCGCTGACCACGTGCACCGTCCAGGGCAGTTGCGTTTCAGCAGCAGTCCGCACTGCTTGCCGCGACGCGGTCGCTGGCAATTGGCCCAGAACCGGATGGCCCTCGGCATCAGTCAGTGCTAGGCGCACGCCCTGGCGATCGACCACGGGTTGTAGGGCCGACACCCACTGCTGCTCGAAATAACGTGTCCCAGCCACTAGTCCCACTAACCGCTCTGGAGTATTCCGCCAGAGGAGAAGTACTGGGCGGTCATAAATCCAGAGGCTGCGACGCCCTGCGGAACGGCCTTCGCCACGCCGGATGCGCTGCCAGTCCTCCCATAGCAATTCCGCGGCCGCGGCCGTAGCAAGCGCATCCTGTTCGTGCGCTTGAAGCTCGGCATCAGGTGTATACCAGCGGCTCACCTCTTGCGCGTAGAAGCGATATACGCCTCGGGCAAGTTGCCATCGGCCGTTGTGTAAGTCGGCATAGAGCGCCCCGGCTTCCTGTTTGACCTCGGTCGTGCGTTTCAGTTCATCGAGCAGGGCGCAGCGTGCGTGGCGGGCGAGGAGATCAGCCGGCAGTCCTCCAGTGGGCACAGCCCCCATTTGTTCGAGTTGGTCGTAAACGTCCAGGGCCGCTCCGGCCTGCTGTGTCTTCCGAAGGTTGCGACCAAGGCGAAGGAGCGCTCCAGCACGGATCGACGGATCTTTCGAGCGTGACAACTCGCGAAAAACCACAATAGCCTTTGCAAAATCCTTCTGCTGGAACTCTAAGACTTCACCGGCTTCGAACATACTGGCCGGAGGCTCCTTCGCAGTGGGCAGGAAGGGGTAGTAGAGCAAACTGGCGCGGGGATAAGCATCAACGGCTTGCGGGCGAAAGACGATAATGAGCGCAGTCCCAGCACCCTGCCCAGTAAGTCCTGATGCTCTGGCGGCCAGCTCGGGGTCCGACAGAGCCAAAAGACTGGTGAATTGGTCCTCGCTTTCCGAGAACTTGCGCAGCAGCGACGCTGCGATCAAGTCCGCCGCGTTGTCGAGCCGTTCCTGGGTCCGCTGACTCTCCAGAGCGCGGTCCTGTTCCAACAACCGCCAGCTCAGCCAACCCAAGGTAGCCGCCAGCACCAGCATGATCGTCAGGAACAGTGTAAGAAGGTAACGGGGCGGGCGAAACCAACGACTGAGCCACATAGATTTGCTCGGGGAATAACCTGCGCCATTATAGTCCTTAACGTCAGCACCAGATGGAGATTCCGTCAGGGTTCCGTTAAGCTTGACGCCGGCTTTCTAGTCAGTGAAATCGCACTCCAGCGGTTCACGGGTCTCTACCAATTGAAATCCTTTGAGACGGGTCAAACGAAAGTCTTTCTCCCTCGGTCTTCCAATCAGTTGCAGAGCTTTCTCCGCACACCCTTTGGTACAGCGGGTCATTGAGAGGCCGCAACGCGCGAGCGATCGGGCGGTAATCGCAGGAGTCCGGCCTCAGCTGCTTGCGTGGCTCTGCCCCACCCTCAGTTGAGCGCGGCAAGAACGGCAAAACTGGCCTGGTTTGACATCCACCGCTTCGACGGTATGGGAGGTGTGCATGACGCATTGCCAACTCTGGCAGTGGGTCAAGCCAAAGGTGTGGCCCAGCTCGTGGAGGATCTCCTTGAGCAGGCGTTCGCGAAGAAGCTTCTCATCGGCCGGCAGGCCGTACACTTCTTGCCTCAGCCGATAAAAAGAGACGATGGCGCAAGGGTTATTCACCTGCGCCTCGCCAAAAACAAACGTCAGGACGGGGATGAACAGGTCAAGCTCGGTGACGCCGACCACGCGGAGGGCATCCTGGGGGAGGTCCGAGCTGAGGCGCTTCAAAATTTCGGTGGAATGATATTGGCCGCGCAAGGGGTTAAAGGCAAAGGAAGGGTTAACCCATTCCTGGCCAACCTTGGATGGCAGCCCCAGCAGGATGCCGGCGCGCTCCGCCAGCAACTCCAGCAGCGCCGCCGTGGTGCTGGAGGGCGCACCCACGCCGACGAAATGGAGCGCCTTCATGGCTCTTCTGGCTTCTTCCAGCCGTATTTCTTGAGTTTGTTGTAAAGGGTGACGCGATCAATCCCCAAAACGCGGGCGGCATGGGTCTGGTTCCAGTTGCACTCCTCGAGCACTTTGCGGATGTGCGCCTGCTCGAGCTCTTCGAGCGTCCGCGGCGCCTGGTTCGGGGCGCGACTGACCTGGAAGGGAAAGTCGGCGGCCTGAATCTCCGGTTCGCGGCCAATCACCATCGCCCGCTCGATGGCGTTTTCAAGCTCCCGCACGTTGCCGGGCCAGGGGTAAGCCAGCAGCAGGTCCATCGCTTCCTTGGACACGCCGGTGAAGCGCTTGTTCATGGCCCCGGAAAATTTCTGGAGAAAATGCTCCACCAGAAGCGGGATATCCTCGGTCCGTTCCCGGAGCGGAGGCAAATCAATGCGGAAGACGTTCACCCGATAGAAAAGGTCGGGCCGAAACGTTCCCTCCCCCACCAGCTTATCGAGATCCTTGTTGGTGGCGACGATGCAGCGGAAGTCCACTTTGATGGTCAGGTTCCCGCCCACGCGAGTGATTTCTTTTTCCTGGAGGACGCGCAAGAGGTCGGTTTGGGTTTTCAGGCTGATGTCGCTGATCTCATCCAGGAATACCGTGCCGCCGTCGGCCACCTCAAATTTTCCCTTCTTGCGGTATTGCGCCCCGGTGAAGGCCCCTTTTTCGTGGCCGAACAATTCTGATTCGAGCAGCGTTTCGGTGAGCGCCCCGCAGTGGATGGTAACCATCGGCATATAGCGCCGGGGGCTGCCGTCGTGGATGGCTCGCGCCACCAGCTCCTTGCCTGTCCCGCTCTCCCCGTGGATCAGCACGGTGGCGTCGGTTGGCGCCACCGTGTGAATCAAATCAAAAACGTGCTGCATCGCCGGACTCTTCCCCACAATGTCGGCCGGCTGAACGATCTCTTCAATCTTCTCGCGCAGGCGAATGTTTTCCATCTTGACGCGCCGTTGCTCAAGCCCGTTGCGCACCACCGTGGCCAGGTCGTCCGGGTCGAAGGGCTTCATGATGTAGTCAAACGCGCCCGCTTTGAGGGCTTGGACAGCGGTTTCCACCGAAGCGTAGCCGGTCATGATGATGACGACGATGTTGGGATCAATTTCGTGGATTTTGCGCTGAAGTTCGAGCCCGTCCATCCCGGGCATCTTGATATCCACCAGCACCACATCACACGATCGCTCCTGGATTTTGAGCAGCGCCTCGCGGCCCGAGGCAGCGCTTTCCGTCGCATACCCTTCCTCGTGAAACCATTTGGAGAGCGAATCGCGCACGATCAACTCGTCGTCCACCACCAGAATGTTGCCGGTTGCCGTTCTTGCCGTTTCCGATGCCATGACTTGGCTACCTCCCGTAACTCAACCCGAAACCACCCGGCCAGCAGTGAGGTCGGCCGCGACTTGCCCGGGTTCAGCTCTCTCGAAGGCTCCCGCAGGTGGAGAGAGCGGGAGCGTGACGGTAAAGGTTGAGCCGCGGCCTTCTTTGCTGGTCACGTCAATCGTTCCCCCATGCTGTTGGACAATGCCGAGGGCCGTGGCCAAGCCGAGCCCCACCCCGCGGCCTTCTTCCTTGGTGGTGTAAAACGGTTCAAAAAGATGGGGGAGCACGGCGGGCGATATCCCCGCGCCGTTGTCGTTGACCGCGATGACGATCTTGGTCGGGTCGCCACTCGGCCTCGACTCGACCAGGAGCGTGCCCCCGTGGGACATCGCCTCCACCGCGTTCATCAAGAGCGCCAGCACCACCTGCTGGATCAGACTGGAATCGCAAACCACTGCCGGCAGCGACGCCTCCAGCCGCTTTTCCAGGTTGATATTTTCCAGTTCCAATTGGTGTTGGATGAGCAGCAAGCAGCGCTCGATCAGCGCATTGACGTCGGCCGGCTGGAATTTCGCGGGGGATTGCCGGGCGAAGGCGAGCAGGTTGCGCACGATGTTTCCGCAATTCATGCTCTCGGTTTCGATCAACTCGAGTTGCGAGCGGATCTCGGCGATTTTCGCCTCGTCCAGGTCCTGCTTGCCAAGCTGCCGCGAGGCGAGCTTGGAGTAGGTGAGGATGCCGGTCATCGGGTTATTGATCTGGTGGGCGACCACCGCTGCCAGCCGGCCGATGGACGCCATTTTTTCCAGGCGGATCGACTGCTGGTGGGCCTGGTCGAGTTCGGCGGTCTTCTCCTCCACCCGCTGCTCCAGCGTCTGGGCCCAGCGCACCAGCTCGTCATGGGCGCGTTGCAGTTCCCGCGTCATGCGGTTGAAGGATTCAGCCAGATTCCCGATTTCATCGTTCGCGCCAATGGGAATCGAATAGTTCCAATCTCCCCGGCCGACGCGCTCGGTGCCCACCACCAGTTCCTTCACCGGCCGGCGGACCACCAGCCAGACAAAGAGGGCGCTGATGAGGGAGATGCAGAGCACCGCCACCACGGTCGAGGCCAACAACTGCCGGCTGCCCTGGGCAATCTCTTGATCCACCCGGGCGAGCGACAGGTTCGTATCCAGCACACCCAGAATGTGCTGCGAGGCCGGGTGCGCGTGGCAGGCAGCGTTGGAACAATCCGGCGCGTTCTCGATGGGGTTGATGAGCCCCAGGACGCGACCGTTGACGGGGGTCGAGTAAATGCGAAAGCGGTCGGGCCGATCGAGCCGGGTGAGTGGCTGGGCCTCGGCGTGGCAGCGGTAGCAGGCCTCGGCCGCCTTGTCCACCGTCGTTCCGATCTCGGCCCGGTCGGTCGAAAAGATGATGTCGCCCTTTTCGTTGAAGATGCGAATCTTGCTGATGCCCGGCTCGGCTCCGATGGTGTTGAGGGTGTGGTAGAGGGCTTCCCGGTCGTTGCGCAGCATGTGGTAGCGGGTGCTGCGCTTGATGAGGTCGCTGATGCGGTCGGCGCTGGCGAACACATTTTCCTCAAGATGCTGGCGGTGCACCCGCATGGCCATCCAACCCTGGATCCCGAAGATCACCACCATGGAGCCGATCAGGCACACAATGAGCTTGGTGCTCAACCGCAGCGAGAGAAACTGCCGCCCGATTGTCTTCCAGCTCATTGGCTGACAGCCGGCGCCCTCTCTTTGTGCGCCGCTTCCTCCTCCACAAAGATCGGCAAATACTTCGCCGCTGCGGCAAAGATGGCGAACCCGAGGGAAACGATAAAGAGCGTCAGCGTGAGCTCCATCCAGGTCGGGAAATATTGCTTGCCCAGGCCGCGCTCCATCCCGGTAATGGCCACATTCAGCCGGTTGGCGACGAAGCCGAAAATCACCATGACGGCGCAGGCATAGAGACCCTTCAGATTGCGCCGGATGCGCCCCCACGACAGCAGCATGACCGGCAAGAGGATGCCCAGCGCCGCCTCCAACCAGAACAGGTAGGTCTCCGTCCGCGGCATCCAAAGATATTTCCAGGCGTCCCGATCGAGAATATCTTCCACCCGAAGCACCCCATAGACGCTCAGCACCACCACCATCACCCGCGCCAGGCCGGTGAGCAGTTCCCGCTCGAGCTGCTTTCTGAAGGCGCGCGAGCTGAGAAATGATTCAAAGATCGTCATGGCCAGCCCCACCCCGATCGCCGAGATGAAAAAGAAAACGGGAAGCAGCGGCGAATACCACAGCGGATAAAGTTTTTCCGGAACGATCAGGTAAAGGCTGCCGAGCGAAGACTGGTGCAGGATCGAGAGAATCACTCCGGCCACGACCAGCGGCGGAGTGATTTTGTGATGCCACGTGACCGCCCGAATCCAACCCAGCCGCTCCAGCACCACCGGTAGAAATTCCAGCGCCAAAACGGCCGTGTAGAGCATCACGCACCAGGCCACCTCGAACATCACCGAACGCGGGTTCCACATGATGAGCGGATGCCAGATGTTCCACGGCTTGCCCAGGTCATACAGCAAGGCGAAGATCACCAGCAGGTAGCCCAGGAATGCGGTCAGGATGGTGGGCCGCAAGATCGGCCGGTATTTTTCAAGGTTGAAAACATAAACGGTGGCGGCAAGGGTGAAACCGCCCGCCGCCAGGCCCACGCCGCAGAGCACGTCAAAGCCGATCCAAAGCCCCCACGGAAATTCATCGGAAAGAGCGGTGGTGGCGCCCAGACCGCCGGTGAAACGCCGAAAGGTTATATAAAGGCCGGCCATCAACAGCACCACAAAGATGCCGAGCCAGAAACCTAACCGCGGAAGGTTCTTTGGCCTGGCAAGCGTCAGATTCGTTCCCAACATTCTTGTCTTCCTCCATCCCGTTCCCCATCCCCCATGTTCGAGACGGGGAGGGCTCAGGCGGGGCCGCCCGGTTTCCTTACGCCGGCTGATGCGGCCTGGCGCTCGGCCCCTTCCGCCTTGGCAACTTCCTCTCGACGATGGGTAATCCACCAGATGCCGCCCAGCATCACCCCGCCAAGAACGACGATGTCCGGGATCTTGGAGAGCACCCGGAAGGTGAGCAAAGGCAGCGGTTCGCGCGGCAGATCGACGCGCATGCCGAGTTGCTCAAAGGGCACGTCGGAGAGGAAGAGCATCGACGTGCCGCCCGCCTCCTCGACACCATAAACATGGTTCACATATCCGTTCGGGTTTTCCCGGATGCGCGCCTGAGCCTCCGCGATCAGCACGTCGCGGTCGCCAAAGGTGGTCGCGCCCACCGGACACGCTTCCGAGCAGGCGGTTGGCTTGCCCTGGGCCACACGGTCGGCGCAAAAGGTGCATTTGCGGACCCGGGGCGTAACCCGGTTCCACTCGTAACGCGGGATATGAAAGGGACAGGCCATCATGCAGTAACGGCAGCCCATGCATTTGTCCTCGTCATAGACCACCGGACCGGCCTCGAGCTTGGTAAAGGCGCCGACCGGACAGACGGAAGCGCACGTGGGTTCATTGCAGTGGCGGCAGAAATTACGGACAAAGCGACCGGAACGCTCCTCGACCACGTTGTAGGTGGTGGCGGAGAGTGCGCGCTCGCCCCGATTTGATCGGGGTTCGCCAGAAGCCGGGCCGTCATCCATCGGCAGGCCGTTTTTCTCTTTGCAGGCGGTTTCGCAAGCGCGGCAGCCGATGCATCGAGTGATGTCCACCAGGAGTGCTTTCTTTGTCTGTGCCATAGCTACACTCGCATCCTTCTCGGATCAGGACAGGAAAAATTCCTTCGTCACTTCGCTCCAGCTCTGGCCGTCCAGGTGAGCCGATACGTCGGACACCGGCAAACCGCCGTCCTGGGCCACCGCCCCGGCCAATTGGGGAACCATGCCCCTCAGCCGCTCTGCCGCCTCTTGCATCCAGCGTACGGCAAGCCGGCCGGTCAGCAGGTTCTTCAGGTTGGTCTCGATCTGCGGTGCCTTGACGGCAAGCAACCAGCCTTTGCCGTAGGGGTCGCGGCGGATGACTTCCGGGTTCTCGACTGCCTCTCGATTGATCGCGATGATCTCGCCCTCGATCGGCGACAACATCTCCGCCGTCTTCCCTCCATGGGTGAGCGTGAGAATTTTCTGCCCTTGCCGAATCCATCGGTTGAGTTGCGGCAAGCGGATGCTTTCCAACTTGCCCAGCAAGCGAACGGCAAAGTCGTCGAGCCCCACCCGGGCCAGATTGCGTCCTTCGTCCATGACCCAGGTATGGCCGGGATGGTAGGCCAGTTCGGGCCGTAGGACGTAGCCGCCTACCAGGGATGCATCAAAAGCCGGAATCGCCACCGGCCGGCGCTCGGGCGCAACCACCGCCACCTCGCCGCGATGACGCAGATAATCAATGACAATGAAAATCAAGAACATTGCAAGTACCAGAAGCACTACCATCGTCGTTCTCCTTTCTCCTTCGGGGCGTTTCCCCACTTCGGAGAAAGGCACGACCGCTGCCATATGCTGTAGCGCCGCTGATGTTTTGAAATCAAAAGGGTTACCGAGTTGCCTGGGCACACCTACCAGCTCGAGCGACGTCTTGACCGTTGCAATCCTCAACATGATCCCGACCCATTTCCTTCAAAAACGCCGGACTTATGTCTAGCCTCAACAGTTTCCGGGGTGCAGCGAATCTCAATAGCAACTGTTGCGGAATTGGACGACACCGGAACGGGGAACCATGGCGTTTCTCGCTGGCAATGCTCCGCGACCAACTCCTGAATTGACCAAGCTGCCTGTCTCATGTTGTTCGTCGGGCACGGCAAGAAAATCTGGAACCTGGATGAGTGACCCCATCCTGTGGCAGCTCGGAAGAGGTGGAGGGCTGCTGCCTCAAAATTAGACAGCACGCCCTCCGCCAGGCGGACCTGCGTTTCTTGATCACGACTCCCGATTGAAATTTCCCCGTCAGTTAATTGATAATACAAGACTTATCTTGATGGACCCGGGAAGAGGGGAAGGCCCGGAAGCGGGCAGCTCTTAGGGGCATGTGCCTAAGAGGGACAAGTTGTCCCGAAACATCTGGCTGCAAGCAAGCCTGTTGACAACCACAACAATCTTTACCGAAACCTGGATCAAAGCCGCAAAACTTGAGGGAAACGAAGGCGGAGGGCAGCGTTGTGGCCTCTCTCCACAGCGTATCCACCAACCCGCGACACGAAGTCTTTGGTCGCGCCCCCCCATGCACTGTTCTCGACAGGTTGTCCTTTGCGGTTTCACTGCGGACACGGAAACCTTTTGTTTCCTGATGGTTCTGGTTCCCAAGCTATGGCCGGCGGTGTGCGCTGGAGCACTTGCAGAAGGGGCATCGGCCGGGGCAGAATAGGTGGCTTTGCCAACCAGCCGGGGAGCTAAACCATCTAATGCGACGAAAGGTTCTGATTCTTGGCGCAGCCGGCAGGGACTTTCACAACTTCAACGTCCTCTTCCGGCAGAATTCTGAAACCGAGGTGGTTGCTTTCACCGCCACCCAGATTCCGAACATCGAAGGCCGGCTCTATCCGCCGGAGCTGGCCGGGCCGAACTATCCCGAAGGCATTCCGATCTACTCCGAAGACGATCTGGAAAAGACGATCCGCGACAAGCAAATCGATACGGCGGTTTTCAGCTACAGCGACATCTCCCACGTGGAGCTGATGCACAAGGCCTCGCGCGTGGTTGCGGCCGGGGCCAGTTTTGAATTGCTGCCCACCAGCCGGACGATGCTCGCGGCCAAGGTGCCGGTGGTTTCCATTTGCGCGGTGCGCACGGGCTGCGGCAAGAGCCCCGTCTCCCGCCGCGTCGCGCAAGTGCTCCACGAGTTGGGTTGGAAGTTCGTCGTCGTCCGGCATCCCATGCCCTATGGCAATTTACTGGAGCAGCGAGTGCAGCGGTTTGCCGCCTACGAAGACCTCGACCGCTACGATTGCACCATCGAGGAGCGCGAAGAATACGAGCCGCACCTTTCTCGAGGCACAATCGTCTATGCCGGCGTGGACTATGAGGCGATTCTCCGCCAGGCTGAACAGGAATGCGACCTCGTTGTGTGGGACGGCGGAAACAACGACACACCGTTTTTCAGGTCGGATTTGGAAATCGTGGTTGCCGACGCGCAACGCCCCGGGCATGAGATCACCTACTTTCCCGGCGAGGTGAACCTGCTTCGGGCCCATGTCATCGTCCTGAACAAAATGGACGGAGCCGATCCCAAGGCGGTGCAGACGGTTCGGAAAAATATTGCCTCGCGGAACCCCGCGGCGACCGTGATTGACGCTGATTTGCCGGTCTTCGTCAAGGAGCCCGAGCTAATTGCCGGGAAGCGCGTTCTGGTGATCGAAGACGGGCCGACGCTCACCCACGGCGGGATGTCAACAGGCGCGGGAATGGTCGCGGCGAAAAAGTTTGGCGCCCTCGAGATTGTGGATCCGCGGCCGTACGCCGTGGGAAGCATTGCCACCACCTACAAGGAGTACTCGCATATCGGCCCGCTCATCCCCGCTATGGGCTATGGCAAAAAGCAGATGCGAGAACTGGAGCAGACGATCAGCAAGACGCCGTGCGACCTTGTGCTCGTGGCCACCCCGATTGACCTGGTCAACCTCCTGAAGCTCAAGAAACCGGGACTGCGGGTCACTTACGAACTCGAGGAGTTCACCCATCCCAACCTGAAGGAGATCCTCGAAGCCTTTACCCTGCGCCATCGCCCGGTCGCGCCGCGCGGAGGTGCGCGGTGAGGCAACCCGTCGCCAGGAGCGCTTCCCGGGCAAAGTTCCGGTTAAAGCCGGCCCGCGGGCGAGCCAAGCGCGACCTGGTTTCCATACACGACCTTAGCGTGAAAGAAGTTCAGGGCCTCTTCTCCCTCGCCCGGGCTATCAAGGCTAAACCCCAAGCCTTTCGCCTGGCCTGTCAGGGCCGCACCCTGGCCATGATCTTCGAAAAGCAATCGCTCCGGACACGGGTGACGTTCGAGGTGGGCATGCAGCAGCTTGGCGGCTATGCCGTCTATCTGGCGCCGGGCGACATCAGCCTGGGCAAGCGGGAATCCGTGGCCGACGTGGCGCGAAATCTTTCGCGCTGGGTGGACGCCATCATGATCCGCACCTTTGGCCATGCCATCGTCACTGCCCTGGCAGCGGAAGCGACGGTGCCGGTCATCAACGGCCTGTCCGATCTGCTCCATCCCTGCCAGGCGCTTGGCGATTTCCTGACCTTGCTCGAGCACAAGGGAGATCTGCGGAGGATTCGCCTGGCCTATGTGGGCGACGGCAACAACGTGGCCCATTCCCTCGCCTTTGCCGCTGCCAAGGTGGGCGCGACATGTATCCTGGGGACACCGCACGATTACTCGCCCAAACCGGAGATCCTGGCCGCCGCGCGAGAAGATGCGCTAGAAACCGGCGCGCAGATCGTCCTGGTGCACAGCGCCGAGGAAGCCGTTGGCGGCGCCGATGCCGTCTATACGGATGTTTGGGCAAGCATGGGACAGGAGAGTGAAGCCGAAATGCGCCGGGGAATCTTCCGGCCATTTCAGGTAAACAGAGCGCTCATGCGTCTGGCCAAACCCGATGCCGTGTTCCTGCATTGTCTTCCCGCTCACCGCAACGAAGAGGTGACCGACGAGGTGATCGATTCGAAGGAATCCGTAGTCTATGACCAGGCCGAAAACCGGCTGCACATCCAGAAGGCCATCCTGGTGGCGCTCCTGGGCGCCGTCGCTCGGGGGGGCAGACCGGGAGCCAGCCCCGAATCCATCGGGGCCCGAAGAGGCAATTCTTGAAGCGCACGGCAGTTATCGCGATTGGCGGAAACTCCTTGACCCTTCCCGGTCAAGCGGGCACGGTGGAAGAGCAGCGAGAGAACGTGCGGCAAACCTGCGAATCGGTGGCCGATATCTTGGCTGCCGGCTACCACGTGGTCATCACCCACGGCAACGGTCCGCAGGTGGGCGCGGCCTTGCTCAAATCGGAACTGGCTTCGAGAGAGGTCCCGCCCGTCACGCTCGATGTTTGCGACGCTGAGACGCAAGCCACCATCGGCTACATGATTCAACAAACGCTTGGCGGCGTGCTCGAAGCGCGCCGCATGCCCCGCCCGGTCGCCACCGTGATTACCCAGGTCGTCGTGGATCCCAAAGATCCGGCATTCCAGACGCCCACCAAGCCCATCGGCCCCTTTTTGGGCCGCGGAGAAGCTGAGCAGCGCCGACTGGATCGGGGCTGGAGCGTCGTGGAAGACGCGGGTCGCGGTTGGCGGCGGGTGGTGGCGTCGCCCCAACCGCTTGAGATCGTGGAACTGGATGCCATTCGGCGCTGCTTGATCAACGGCGTCGCCGTCATTGCGGTGGGTGGCGGCGGCATCCCCGTCGTCCGCGGGGAACACGGGCTCCGCGGCATCGAGGCGGTGATTGACAAGGACCGGGCCTCCGGGCTGCTGGCGGCGCACCTGCGCGCTGATTTGCTGATGATTTCCACCAGCATCGATCGCTTGGCCATCCACTTTGGGAAACCAAATCAACAATTCCTGAGTGAGCTGACGCTGGACGACGCCCGGCGCTATCTGGCCGAAGGTCACTTTCCGGCTGGCAGCATGGGACCGAAGATCGAAGCAGCGATTTTCTATCTCGAGCGCGGAGGCAAACAGGTGATCATCACCTCGCCGGATCATCTCCAGCACGCACTCGAAGGCAAAGCCGGCACTTCGATCCGGCCAACCCCGCGGGGCTCCCGCGGCATCCCCAAAGCAGAGCCGGTCGCTAAACCGAGGGCTTTGGGCTAGTGCCGTTCCAACTATTCGGTGCTGGATATCTGAAGAGCCCATGGGAAACAGATAGCTCGGTGCACAGCTCGTTTGTTTTTGTTTTGCAGAAATAGTTGGAACGGTACTAGAATGAGTTTCCACCCGGCCAGAGGAGGCCCCGCCGGGTGGGGATCAAGTCAGGTCAGCCGCAAAAGGGTCGGGCTTCCAATCCCGTTCCAGTTTGCTGGAACGGGAGCAAACGG
>Ga0209619_10001215_pt1 | contig 18722 bp, 15 predicted proteins | sample Rifsed16ft3_FD_184011 | JGI IMG/M metagenome (GOLD analysis project Ga0209619, IMG submission 184011) | Soil microbial communities from Rifle, Colorado, USA - sediment 16ft 3 (version 2) | ecosystem: Environmental > Terrestrial > Deep subsurface > Rock core/Sediment | place: Rifle, Colorado... | reverse complement strand
GCTTCGAGCCTCTCGATCCGTTTCTCGACGACGCCGAGATCGGCCAGCGTCAGTTCGAGCTCCATCATCTCGATGTCCCGCCGCGCGTCGACGGATCCCTCCGGGTGAGGCACCGAGGGCTCTTCGAACGCGCGCACCACGTGCACCAGGACGTCCACGGCGCGGAGGCTCGCGACGTCCAGCTTTTCCTTGGAGCGTCCCTTCACCAGGCCGGGAATGAGCACGAACTCCACCGTGGCCGGGGTGGTCTTCCGGGACTCGTGCAATCTAGAAAGACTCGACAGTTTCAGATCGGGAACCCTCAGGACCCCCACCTGCTCCGTGCGGCTCGACGCCGCCCCCGCCACCTGGGTGAGGAGGGCGAAGAGCGTGCGCTTTCCAACGCCTTCGAAACCGACGATCCCGGCCTTCATGGAAACCGTCGAATCTTACTACAGCGGTCACCGCCGCCGGGCGAATCCCAAGCCTCGGCCCCTGACAACCCTGTGGGTCATTTCCTACGGACAAACTCGCATTCCGCGGAACGTCGACCACCCTAAATGTACCTTGACAAGGAGATAGTGGCCACCTTAGGATTCTTGTGGAATTCAGTGGAACAAAGTGGTCTGATTCAGCCACTGGTGGTCTCGGTGTGGCAAACCGAGGTTCTCGGGAGGTTCAGTTGCTCCGCGGAAATCATCCCGCGCGGGTAGACGAAAAGGGGCGACTGAAGATCCCGGCCGGGTTCTTCGAGCTCATCGAGACCAACTACGGCTCGGACGTTTTCGTCACCAGCGTGAGCGGCGATAGCGCGCGCATCTATCCGATGAACGTGTGGGCGGAGGTCGAGAGAAGACTGGGGTCGATGCCGGACTCGCATCCGGCGAAGGTGAAGTTCCTGAATCGCGTCCATTTCTTCGGACAGGCCGCGGTGCTCGACAAGCAGGGTCGGCTGGTCATCCCCGCGCTGCTGCGGGAGTCGGCGCAGATGAAAGGGAGCGTCGCGGTCCTCGGGAAGTTCAACTTCCTTGAAGTCTGGAACCAGGAGCACTTCCTCGAGAAGCTCAATCGGGAGCCGATGACCGAGGACGACCAGCGCGCGCTCTCGGACTTTGGAATCTGAGACAGGGGAGTGCAGGACGGAAAAAACGATGGGGATCGAGGGGCAGAGGCGAAAACGCACGTGCCGGTCCTCCTCTCGGAGGTGCTCGAGCTCGTCGCCGCGAGGCCGGGCGGCCTCTACGTGGACGCGACCCTCGGAGCAGGCGGCTACACTGAGGCGCTTCTCCGCGCGAGCGCTCCCTCGGGCCGCGTGGTGGCTTTCGACCGCGATCGGGAGGCGATCGAAGCCGCGAAAGCGCGGCTCCGGGATTACTCGGATCGGCTGTCCTTCGTCTGGGGCTCGTTCGCGAATCTCGACGCGCATCTGGACGAGCTCGTCGGGGGAATCGTCGCCGACCTCGGCCTTTCGAGCTTGCAGCTCGATGACCCCGAGCGGGGGTTCGCGTTCGCCGCGGAGGGTCCGCTCGACATGAGATTCGATCGATCCCAGGACCTCACCGCGGCGGAGCTGGTGAACGAGACGGACGAGCGGGAGCTCGAGCGGATCCTGAGGGACTACGGCGACGAGCGCAGGGCGCGTGCCATCGCGCGGCGAATCGTTTCTCGACGTCCGCTTCACAGCACGACGGATCTGAGGCGGGCCATCGTCTCCGTCCTGGGACCGTGGAAGGGCGGAATCGATCCCGCCACGCGGACGTTCCAGGCGATACGCATCGCGGTGAATCGCGAGCTCGAGGCACTCGAGACTTTCCTCGAGAAAGCGCCCGATCGTCTTCGCGTCGAAGGGCGGCTGGTGGTGGTCTCGTATCACTCCCTCGAGGACCGGGCGGTGAAGCTCGCCTTTCGCGCGCGGGCAAAAGGCGCGAGCCCGAGCCCGGGCGAAGGAAGCGAGGGGCGCTTTCGGCTCCTCACCAAGAAGCCCCTCACCGCGGGCCCGGATGAGGTCGCCCGCAATCGGCGCGCCCGCAGCGCCAAGCTGCGGGCACTGGAGCGGGTCGCGTGAAGGGCCAGAGCTTCACGCTGACGAAGGCGGTTGCGAACGAGCAGCTCGTGCGCGAGCTCGATCGCAAGCGCCACCGCGAGCTCTTCTGGGTCGCGTTTCTGGGAGTGGTGCTGACGCTCGCGGTGATGGTCTATGCCTGGCCTCACTTCGAGTTGATTCAGATCGGCTATCGCATGGAGGAGCTCCGCCAGAGGCGCGACGAGCTGGTCCAGTTGAAGCACCACCTCGAGCTCCAGCGCGCCACCGAGTCCGACCCCGAGCGTATCGAGAGCATCGCCAAGAACGAGCTCGGAATGGTGTACCCCGGCCCCGAGCATATCCTCGTGCTCGAGCCCGTCGAAACCATAGGGCCCATTGGGTCCAGGACCGCGGCCGGGGACGGTCGGATTCGGAGAGAGACGCCGTGAAAGCGGCAGAAGGACGTCAGGAGGTTCGTCCCTTGACCCGGGTTCGCGTCCGGCTTCTGCTTCTCGGGCTTTCGACGTCGCTCGCCGTCGCGGCCGTTGCCTTGAGGCTCTCCTACCTCACCATCGTCGCGAAAGAGGAGTACGAGTCGCGGGGTCTCGTCCAGTACCAGCAGCGGTTGAAGCTCGACGCTCGCCGCGGGACGATCCACGATAGGAACGGGCGCGCGCTCGCGGAGAGCGTCGAGGTCGATTCGCTCTACGCCGTGCCGAGCGCGTTCACGCCGGAGCGGGCCCAGGAGGCGGCCGGCGCCATCGCCCGCTGTCTCGGGATCCCGCGGAGAAGAGTCCTCACCCGGCTCCAGGGGGAGAAGGATTTTGCCTGGCTCGAGAGAAAGGCCAGCCCCGAGGCCACGCGCTGCGTCGAGGCTCTGAACGTCTCCGGAGTTCACTCCGTCGAGGAGAGCCGCCGGTTCTACCCCAAGCGCTGGCTCGCCTCCCAGGTCCTGGGCTACGTGGGCATCGACAACGAGGGAATGGGAGGGGTCGAGTACGCGCTCGAGGCGCGGATCAAAGGCGAGCCCGGGAGCCGCGTCATCTGGAGCGACGCCCTGAAGCGACGCGCGGGAACCCGGGTGGAAAAGCGCTCCATCCCCGGGGAGTCCGTTTATCTCACTCTCGACGAGAACCTTCAGTACATCGCCGAGACCGAGCTCGCAACCGCCGTCCGCGAGAGCCGTTCCCGGAGCGGGATCGCGATCGTGATGCGGCCTTCTACCGGCGAGCTCCTCGCGATGGCGTCGTTTCCGAGCTTCAACCCGAACCGATTCGGCGATGCCCCGGAGAGTCACCGGCGCAATCGTTCGGTTACCGACGTCTACGAGCCGGGCTCGACGTTCAAGATGGTCGCCGCAGCCGCGGCTCTCGAGGAAGGGGTTACCACCGAGGACGAGCGCATCGACTGCGGGCAGGGCGGAATCCGGATCGCCGATCGCTACATCCGCGACCATCGGCTATTCGACGTCCTCACTTTCCGCGAGGTCGTATCGCTTTCGAGCAACGTCGGAATGATCCGCATCGGCCAGCGGCTGGGAAAGAGCCGGCTCGAGGCATACGTGAGGGCCTTCGGTTTCGGCGAGACGACCGGAGTCGAGCTCCCCGCGGAAAGCCGCGGGATCCTGCGCCCGGCGGAGCGATGGGGGCCGGTCACCAGCGCCTCCATCGTCTTCGGCCAGGAAGTGAGCGTTACTCCCCTTCAGATGGTTTCGGCGGCGAACGTCTTCGCTACCTCGGGTTACCTCATGCGGCCGAGGCTGGTTCTCGGCTTCAGCGGGAGCGACGGAGCGCTCGTGCCGGCGCTCTCGCCCGAGCCCGTCCGGCGGGTCGTCTCTGAAGCGACTGCCCGGCGGATGACGGAGATCCTCATCGAAGTGGTGGAGAAGGGCACGGGGAGAACCGCCGCCCTCCGCGGCTATCGAGTGGCCGGAAAGACCGGCACCGCCCAGAAGGCGGTTCCCGGCGGTTACTCCAAGACGGATTTCATCGCGTCGTTCGCGGGCTTCGCCCCCGCGTACCGGCCGGAGCTGACCGCGCTCGTCATCCTCGATTCCCCCGAAGGCGATCACTCGGGCTCGAGAGCTGCCGCGGTTTTCGCCCGGATCGTCGAGCGGTCGCTCGTCCATCTCGGGGTGCCCCGCGACGAGGAAGAAGTCGTTCGCGTCGCCATGGTTTGGCCACAAACGGGGCCTAATCTTTCCTTAGAGGTATCAGGGGCGGGAGCGCTCCGAGACGTTGCCTGGCCGGCGGAGGCGAGCCCCGGCGCCCCCGAGGTACTCGGTCTCTCCGCGAGGGACGCGCTCGCGCGCTTCGTCGCCTCGGGACTGGTGCCGGAGATGGAGGGGACGGGTTTCGTCATCGAGCAGAGTCCTGCCGCCGGAGGGTGGCTCGAGCCGGGAATCGAGGCGCGGCTGATCCTGAGGCCGATACCCCCGGATGCGCCGGGGCGGCCTGCGCCGTCGGCGGCGCCCCGTAAGGTGCCGGCAACGATCCGCGTGGCGGGAGTCTCCCGTCCGGCCTTCGCCCCCGGGGCTTCGGCCGGGCTCGCCGAAGCTTCGCGTAGGCGGCCAGCGATTCGAGAGGTGAGCGAAGAATTCCGATGAAAGCGACGACAGAGATCGAGGGAGGAAAGAATCTGAGCGGGAGCGGCAGCAGAGTGAAGCTGGGAGAGCTTCTCGCGCTGGTGCCGCTCCAGACCGTACGCGGACCGCGCGACGTCGAGATTCACGGGGTCGCCGTGGACTCGCGCGAGGTGCGCCCGGGCTTCGTCTTCGTGGCGCGCGAGGGCGAGAAGACCGACGGTCATCGTTTCCTCGGGGATGCCATCGCCCGCGGGGCGGTCGTCGTGGTGAGCGAGAGGCCGCCCGACGCGAAATTCGCGGCGGCTGCAACCTGGGTGCAGACGCCGGACGCTCGAAAGGCGGCGGGGTTGATGGCGGCCAAGGCCTGGGGCGAGCCGGCGAAAAAGATGGATCTCGTCGGAGTGACCGGAACCAACGGCAAGACCACGTCCGCCTATCTCATCGACGGGCTTTTCTCCCGCCTCGCCCCGCCTTCCGCCATGCTCGGGACCGTGGTGTCGAAAATCGGGGACCGAAGCGCGCCTACGCGCCACACCACTCCCGAGGCGCCGGCGATCCAGGAGTTCCTCGCCCAGGCGGTTGCGGCAGGCTGCCGCTACGGAGCTCTCGAGGTCTCGTCCCACGGTCTCGCGCTCTCCCGCCTCGAAGGCTCGGAGTTCCAGGTCGGGGTCTTCACCAACCTCTCCCGGGATCATCTGGACTTCCACCGCGACATGGAGAGTTACTGGGAGGCCAAGCGCCTCCTTTTCACCCGCTATCTTCGACCGGGCGGCCGCGCGGTCATCGCCATCGGCGACGTGTACGGAGAACGGCTCGCCTCCGGCGTTTCGGCCGAGGCCACGACGTTCGGGCTCTCTTCCACCGCGGACCTGGTGATGGGCTCGGTCGAGACCTCGCTCGAGGGGACGCGACTCTCGTTTCGGGAAGGCTCCGTCATTCGGGAGATTCGGAGCCCGCTCGTCGGGCGCTACAACGCGCTGAACCTCCTCGGGGCCTACGCCGCGGTCCGCGCACTGGGATTCTCGAGCGACGACATCCTGAGAACGCTTCCCGAGGTCCCGGGAGCGCCGGGTCGATTCGAGAGGGTTTCCGTCTCCCGGCCCTTCGACGTCGTGGTCGACTACGCCCACACCGACGACGCCCTCCGGAAGCTTCTCGAGGCGGCGCGGCCGCTCACCCGGGGAAAGCTCTGGGTGGTTTTCGGGTGCGGCGGAGAGCGCGACCGGTCGAAGCGCCCGCTGATGGGGATGGTCGCGGCGCGGCTGGCGGACCGGGTGGTGCTTACCTCGGATAATCCGCGGGGCGAAGATCCCGCGGCGATCGTGCGGGAGATCCAGCTCGGCACCAAGGAGCACTCGGAGTCGATCGAGGTCGAGGTCGATCGCCGCAAAGCGATAGCGATGGCGCTCGAGAGAGCCGAAGCCGGAGATCTCGTAGTCATCGCCGGCAAGGGCCACGAGCCCTATCAAATCGTGGGCGATCGCGTCCTCGACTTCGACGATCGAAACGTGGTGAGGGAGATCCTGGGATCTTGAAACTGACATTGGGTGAGATGGCGCGCCTCGCGGGGGGAACCCTGGAAGTGGGCGCGCCCACGGTTGCCTTCGACGGAGGGGTTTCCATCGATAGCCGCACTCTCCGCCGCGGCGATCTGTTCTTCGCCATCTCCGGGCCGCGGCACGACGGGCATGACTACCTCCGCGAGGTCGTCCTCAAGGGCGCCGCGGGCGTGGTGATCCAGAAAGAGAGCGAGGTTCCGGCCCCCGCGTTCGCGATCCGCGTCCGAGACACGACGCGCGCCCTCCAGGATCTCGCGAGCGGCTTTCGAAAGAGCCGCGCCGTCCAGGTCGTCGCTGTCACCGGCAGCATGGGAAAGACGACCACGAAAGAGGCGGCGGCCTCGGCGATTGGAAGCACCAAGCGGGTTCTGAAGTCGGAAGGAAACCTGAACAACTTCTACGGTCTTCCCCTGTCGCTGCTGAAGCTCGAGCAAGAGGAGGTCGCCGTCCTCGAGATGGGAATGTCGGGGCCGGGAGAGATCGCCCGGCTCACCGAGATCGCTCGGCCCGACGTCGGGGTTCTCACCAACGTCGCCGAAGTGCACCTCGAGTTCTTGGGGACGGTCTCGGCCATCGCCGAGGCCAAGGGCGAGCTCTTTCGCGGACTTCCGGCGGGAGCGACGGCGGTGATCAACGCCGACGACCCCCTGGTTCTCGATCAGGCGCGCCGTTTCTCGGGACGAAAGGTCCGCTTCGGAGTCGAAGAAGAAGCCGACGTCCGGGGCTCGGCAATCCGGGCGACCCGCGAAGGACTCCGGTTCAAGGCGGTCTTCCGCGGCGAGGAAGTAGGGATCGAATCCGTTCTTCGCGGCCGGCACAACGTCTACAACCTGCTCGCGGGTCTCGCGGCCGCGAGCGCTCTCGACGTGCCCTTCCGAGACGCGGCCCGAGCGCTCTCCGGTCTTCGTCCCGCCTGGCATCGCGGTGAGCGGGTGGATTTCGGCCGCGGGTTCGTCCTCGTCGACGAGACCTACAACTCGAGTCCCCGCGCACTTCGCTTCGCGCTCGAAGCGCTCTCCGAGGAAGAAGCGGTGCGGCGTGTCGCAGTCATGGGGGACATGCTGGAGCTCGGCGAGCGTGGGGTCGAGCTTCACCGCGAGGTGGGGCGTTTCGCCGCGGGGCTTCCGATCGAACTCCTCGTCGGCGTCGGCGCGCTCGCCGCGCACATCCTCGAGGGTGCCCTCGAAGCGGGGGCGGCGCCTTCGAAGCTCCGCTCGGTATCGACGGCGGAAGAAGCGGGGAGACTCCTCCTCGAGGAGCTCCGAGAAGGGGACGTGGTCCTCCTGAAAGCCTCTCGCGGGATTGGCCTCGAGCGTGCGATCGAGGTCGTGCGACGGGGATTCACGGGGGAGGAAGCCTGATGCTCTACCACCTCTTGTACCCCCTTCACACCGAGTACGGTTTCCTCAACGTCTTTCGCTACGTCACGTTTCGCACCGCTTCCGCGACGCTCACCGCTCTCGCGATCTCGTTCTTCCTCGGCCCGTGGCTCATCGCGCGGCTGCGGCAGTTCCAGATCGGGCAGCACATCCGCCAAGAGGGTCCCGAGACCCACCGCTCGAAGGCGGGGACGCCCACCATGGGCGGCATTCTCATTCTGGCGGCGATCGTCGCGCCGACGCTTCTCTGGGCCAACCTCACGAGTGTATTCGTCTGGGTAGCGCTCGGAACGACGCTGGCCTTCGGAATCGTGGGTTTCACCGACGACTACCGCAAAATCGTGAAGAAGCGCTCGCTGGGACTATCGGCGCGGGCCAAGATCCTGCTCCAATCGGCCTCCGCCCTGGTCGTCGGGATGGTGCTCTTCGCGATGTCGAAGGACGGCAACTTCTCGACGGTGATCCTCTTTCCCTTCGTGAAGGAGCTCCGGCCCGACCTGTCGTGGTTCTTCATTCCCTTCGCCGTCCTGGTCATCGTAGGGGCCTCGAACGCGGTCAACCTCACCGACGGGCTCGACGGTCTCGCGATCGGGACGGTCCTCATCGCCGCTTCCGCCTATACGGTTCTGACCTACGTCACCGGACACGCTCAATTCTCCGCTTACCTCGATCTGATCCACATCCCGAGGATCTGGGAGCTCACCATCTTCGGCGGAGCGATGGTGGGAGCCAGCCTCGGATTCCTGTGGTTCAACTCCTATCCGGCGCAGGTGTTCATGGGCGACGTGGGGTCGCTCGCTCTCGGAAGCGCCATCGGCACCATGGCCCTCTTGATCAAGCAGGAGATCCTCCTGATGCTCGTCGGCGGGGTGTTCGTGCTCGAAGCGCTCTCGGTCATCATCCAGGTGGCGTCGTTCAAGCTCACCGGCAAGCGCGTCTTCCGCATGGCGCCGCTCCACCACCATTTCGAGCTCGCGGGCTGGAGCGAGCCCAAGGTCATCGTCCGGTTCTGGATTCTGGGAATCATGTTCGCCCTCGCGAGCTTGACCACCCTGAAATTGAGATGAAACGAACGTGGGCAAAGTCGCTGGACGGCAATGACCGAAAACTATCGGGGTCGACGGGTCCTGGTGGTGGGACTCGGTCTCTCCGGCATCGCCGCCTGCGAGCTCCTTCGGTCCCGGGGGGCGGTGGTGACGGCTACCGATCGAAGGACGCGGGAAGAGCTCGAGCCGAAAGCGCTCGCGCTCGAGGCGGAAGGGGTGATGCTCCACCTCGGCTCTCATCCGACCTCGCTCGTCTCCGGAGTGGACCTGGTGGTCCCGAGCCCGGGGGTGAGAATGGACCTTCCGATACTCTCGGAGGCGCGCAAGCGCGGCATTTCCGTCTGGGGAGAGCTGGAGCTCGGGTTTCGGGAGATTCGAGGGACGGTCGCCGCGGTGACCGGAACCAAGGGCAAGTCCACGACCGCGTCCCTTCTCGCGGCGATGCTTCGCGCCTCGGGGAAAGACGTACGCCTCGCGGGGAACATCGGCGCTCCTCTGGTGAGAGAGCTTTCGGGAAGCTCGGAGCGGACGTTCTTCGTCGTCGAGGTCTCGAGCTTTCAGCTCGAGACCGTGGAATCGTTCCGACCCCGGGTCGCGGTGCTCCTCGACGTGACCCCCGATCACCTGGACTGGCATCCCGACTTCCAGGCCTACGTTTCCGCCAAGAGCCGCATCTTCGAGAACCAGCGGGAAGAGGACGTGGCGGTGGTCTTCGGCGGAAATCGATTGACGGTGTCCATGGCTGAGAAAGCGAAATCGCAGAAGTGGTACTTCGATCTCGACTGTCTCTCCGAGCTCTTGCCTCACCTGCACCTCGAGGGGCCCTGGATCGTGAAGCACGAGAACGGGGTCACGACGCCACTCGCCTCTCTCGAGGAGTTTCAGCTCGTGGGCCGGCACAACCGCCTGAACGCCATGGCGGCATCCGCCGCCGCCGCTCTTCTGGGAATCTCGGGAGACGAGATCGAAGATGCGCTTCTGCACTTCCAGGGTCTACCGCACGCGCTCGAGCAGGTCGCGGTGGTGGACGGGGTGCGGTTCTACAACGACTCCAAAGCGACCAACGTCGCGGCGGTGCGCGCGGCGCTCGAAAGCTTCGACGGGGGAATCCTTCTGATCCTCGGCGGGCGGTTCAAGGGCGGGGACTTTCGTGACCTCCGCGATCTGGTGACGCGGAAGGTGAAATGCGTCTTCGCCATCGGCGAGAGCCGCGAGAGGGTGCGGGAGGCCCTCGAAGGCACAGCCCCGGTCGAGATCGCCTCCGACCTGGAGGTGGCCGTCGAAAGGGCGCATCGGCGCGCGAGCCCGGGAGACGTGGTGCTGCTCTCGCCCGCGGGCTCGAGCTTCGACATGTATCGGGACTATCGAGAACGCGGCGAGCGCTTTCGGGCGGCAGTCGAAAGGCTCGCGGCGGAGAGGGAGTGAAGGATGGCTCAGAAGCTCTCTCCCGACCGGACGCTCTTCGTCACCACCATCGCCATCGTCGGCTTCGGCGTCGTCATGCTCTACAGCGCGTCGTCGGTCGTGGCCCTGGAGTCGCACCGGAGCCCCTACTTCTTCGCGGTAAAGCAGGGCATGTGGGCGGCGATGGGCGTCCTGCTCATGATGGTTCTCACGCGCCTCGACTATCGAAAGCTGAGGCGCCCCGCGGTGGTTTACGGCCTTCTGGGCGCGACGGTGGTCCTTTTGATCGCGGTCCTCTTCAGCCCGCCTCTCAAAAACGCCCATCGCTGGCTCCGCCTGGGGCTGGTCTCGTTCCAACCGTCGGAGCTGGCGAAGCTCTCGCTCGTAGTGACGCTCGCCTACCAGCTCGACCGCCGCAGCGTGAGGCTCGGGGACTTCTGGTCCGGCTGGTTCCCGTCCCTCTTGATCGCCGGCCTTCTCGGCTTTCTGGTGCTCATCGAGCCCGACTACGGAACGGCGTTCTGCCTGGTCTTTGTCGGCTCTTGTCTCTTTTTCGTCTCCGGCGTTCCTCTCGGGCAGCTCACTGCGCTCGCCCTATCTTCCGCACCGGTGCTCCTCTGGTTCGTCTTCAGCGAGGAGTATCGGCGCGAGCGGTTCCTCATCTTCTTCGATCCCGGTCAGGACCCCCTGGGGAAGGGGTTCCAGATCCTCCAGTCGCTCATCGCCGTGGGCTCGGGGGGGATCCTGGGGAAGGGCTTCATGGCGAGCCAGCAGAAGCACTTCTACCTCCCGGAGCCGCACTCCGACTTCATCTTCGCCGTCGTCGGCGAGGAGCTCGGCCTCGTGGGGGCACTCGTGGTCCTCGGCGGATTTTCCATCCTCCTGTGGCGGGGCCTGGTGATCGCCGACCGGGCTCCCGATCGCTTCGGCTCGCTCCTCGCCGCGGGGCTCACGATGTTCCTCGTGGGCCAGGGGCTCATCAACATGGGAGTGGTCCTGGGAATGCTCCCGACGACCGGGATACCGCTGCCCTTCGTCTCCGCGGGCGGATCGTCGCTTCTCGCCGGCATGGCCGGCGTGGGGCTCCTTCTTTCGGTATCCCAGCATGCGAGGTGAAGGTTGGCCGAGGCGCGTCGTCCCATGCGGTTGCTCGTCGCCGCGGGCGGCACCGGGGGGCACCTCTACCCCGCGATCGCCGTCGCGGAGAGATTCCGCGACATCGCAAAAGGAGCCGAAGTGATCTTCGTCGGCGCCGAAAGGGGACTCGAGTCTTCGATCGTGCCCGCCGCGGGTTTTCCCCTCGAGCTGGTGCGCGCCGCTCCTCTCCGGGGAGGCTCGCTCCTCAGCAAGCTTCGCGGAGTCGAGGGGCTCTTTTTCGGGCTCTTCGATTCGGTGCGCCTCCTGAGGCGGTTCGATCCACAGATCGTCATGGGGGTCGGCGCGTACGTGTCCGGGACGCTCGTCCTCGCGGCCGCGCTCAAGGGAATCCCGACTCTCATCCTCGAGCCCAACGCCGAGCCGGGTCTCGCGAATCGCTGGCTCGCGCCGTTCGTCGACGAAGCCGCCTGCGCCTGGGAGGAGACGACGCGCTACTTCGGGAAGAAGGGGTTCGTCACCGGAAACCCGGTGCGGCGCGAGATCGTCGAGGTCGGGCCCCTCGGTCCTCAGACTTCGCAAAGGATGCGGGTGTTGATTTTCGGGGGAAGCCAGGGATCGGCGGCGCTGAACCGAGCGGTCGCGGGAAGCCTTTCGCTCCTCTTCCCCGAGCTCCATCGTCTCGATTGGGTTCACCAGACCGGGCCCCGGGACTTTGCCTCGGTGAGCGAAACGTACGCCCGCCATTCGGTTCGGGCGCAGGTGGTTTCCTACATCGACAAGATGCACGAGGCGTACGAAGCCGCAGACCTGGTCATCGCCCGTGCGGGCGCCACCACCTGCGCCGAGCTCGCCTGCGCCGGGCGGGGAGCGCTCCTCCTGCCCCTTCCGCTCGCCGGGGGCCATCAGGAGAGAAACGCGGAAATGATGGCGAACGCCGGCGCCGCCCGGTATCTGCGCGAAAGCGATCTCACGCCCCAGAATCTCACACGCGAGATTCTGGCTCTTCTGAACGCTCCCGAGGAGCGCGCGCGCATGGCAGCTTCCGCCCGGGCGCTCGCTCGGCCCGACGCCGCGGAGAACGTCGCCCGCCGACTGCTTCGTCTCATGGGGCTCTCGGGAGAGGAGGTGGCGACGTGAGAGCGCCTCTCTTCTCCAAGAAGACGAGAGTGCATTTCGTCGGGATCGGCGGTATCGGGATGAGCGGCATCGCCGAGGTGCTCGAGAACCTCGGCTACACCGTAAGCGGCTCGGACCTGAAGAGCTCGGCCTCGACCGTCAGGCTTCGCTCCCTCGGGGTTCGGGTGCACGAGGGTCATCGCGCCGAGCACGTCGAGGGAGCCGACGTCGTGGTGGTCTCCTCCGCCGTCAAGCCCTCGAACCCCGAGGTCGTCGAGGCGCGCCGACTCCAGATCCCCATCATCCCCAGGGCCGAGATGCTCGCGGAGCTGATGCGCTTGAAGTACGGGATCGCGGTGGCCGGCTCTCACGGCAAGACCACCACCACCTCGATGGTCGCGGTGGTCCTCGATCGAGCCGGGCTCGATCCCACCATGGTCATCGGCGGGCGCATCACCGCCTTCGGCACCCACGCCCGGCTCGGCGACTCCAACCTGATGGTGGTCGAGGCGGACGAGTCCGACCGGAGCTTTCTCCAGCTCTCGCCGGTGGTGGCGGTCGTGACCGGAATCGATCGCGAGCACATGGAAGCCTACCGGGACATGGCGGATCTGGAGCAGGCCTTCGTCGACTTCGTCAACAAGGTTCCGTTCTACGGCGCTTCGATCGTCTGTCTGGACGAAGAGAGAATTCAAGACATCCTGCCGCGGATTCGAAGACGGCACGTGACCTACGGGTTCTCGGCGCAGGCGGACGTCTCCGCCGAGGACGTCAAGCTCGAGGGCGCGGGCTCGTCGTACCGCTTGAGGTTCTCGGGCGACGCGGTAGCGGACGTGCGGCTGCGCGTTCCCGGGCGGGTCGCGGTCTTGAACTCGCTCGCCGCGGCGGGCGTCGCCCGCGAGCTCGGTCTGGGCCTCCCGGAGATCTCGAGCGGACTCGAGTCTTTCTCCGGAGTCGAGCGGAGGTTCCAGGTCAAGGCGGATGCCGGGGGGATTCTCGTCATCGACGATTACGGGCATCATCCCACGGAGATCCGGGCGACGCTCCAGACGGCGAAGGAAGCCTTCGGGCGCCGGACGGTGGTGGTGTTCCAGCCCCACCGCTATTCCCGGGTCCACGATCTGTTCGAGGAGTTCTGCCACGCGTTTCATCAAGCGGACGTGCTGCTGGTGACGGAGATCTACGCCGCGGGCGAGGACCCGGTGAGAGACGTCTCGGGAAAGCGGCTCGCGGAAGAGATCGAGCGGCACGGGCATCGCCACGTGCGCTTCGTGGAAGACCTGGATGAAGCGTTCTCGGTCGTGAAGAGCGAGCTCCAGGAGGGCGATCTGGCGATAACCCTCGGGGCGGGAAGCGTGACCGGACTATCCGATCGGCTGGCGGAGGTGGCGCGTGAGCGGGTTCGCTAACGGGACCTCCTCTCTCGCGCGGGAGCTCCGCGACGCCGGGATCGACTTCCGGTTGGACGAGCCTCTCTCGCGCTACACCACCATGGGCCTCGGGGGTCCGGCGGATCTCCTGGCGCATCCGGCTACGGTCGCGGATATGATCAAGCTCCTCGCGCTCGCGCGCTCGGCGGATCTGCCGGTGCGAGTCCTTGGCGCGGGAAGTAACCTCCTCATCGACGATGCCGGTGTCCGGGGCGTCGTGATCGCAACCGGCGCCCTCGAGGAGATCCACTTTTTGGGCGAAGGGATCGTGGAGGCGGGCGCGGGTGTCCATTTCCCGGCGCTGGTCCGACAGACGGCGGCGAGGGGACTTCGAGGTCTCGAGCCCGGGGTGGGGATTCCCGGCTCTCTCGGCGGCATCCTCACCATGAACGCCGGGGCCTACCAGTTCTCGATTGGAGCCCTGGTCCGCGAGGTCGAGGCGGTGTCCTCCGAGAAAGGCGACAAGGGACGGGTAGTTCTCCACGAGAAGGAGATCGACTTCCGATATCGAGCCTCGTCCTTCGGAGCGAACCTCATCGTCGCGCGGGTGAGGCTCTCTCTCACGCCCGACGATCCGCTCGCGATCAAGCGGGACATGAACCAGCACATGCGGTTCCGAAAGGAGACCCAGCCGGTGGGGGTCAAGAGCGCGGGCTGCATCTTCAAGAACCCCCCGGGAGATTCCGCGGGACGGCTCATCGATCGCGCGGGACTCAAGGGCGTCTCCGTGGGCGCCGCGCGCGTCTCCGAAGTCCACGCGAACTTCATCGTCCACGAGGGACGAGCTAGGACCAAAGACGTCCTCGCGCTGATCGAGGCGGTGCAGGAGACGGTGCTCCGGGAGACTTCGATTCTCCTGGAGAGGGAGGTGATGACGTGGAGCCCCTAAAGGGAATGACGGACAAGACGGGACCCGAGCGCGAGGAGCACTTTCTCCGAGGACAGCTCCGCGTTCGTAAAGCTTCCGGGCGGCTATCGCGCGCCCGGATCGCGCGGCTCGCGCTCCCGGCGTTGTTGCTCCTTCTGGTCTGGATCGCGATCGCCCGCCGCGGCGCTCCCGAGCTCGAGATCGATCGCATCTTCGTCGAGGGGAACGAGCGTCTCTCCGAGGGAGAGATCCTGGAGCTCATCGAGGTCCACGGGGCGACGAACATACTTACGCTCGATCTCGACGACACCCGGGCCAAGCTCTTGCGCTCGGCCTGGGTCAAGGACGTGGAGCTGAAGCGCATGCTTCCGGCGACGCTCACCCTTCAGATCGTCGAGCGAACGCCGGTCGCGGTGGCGGCTCTCTCCGAGCTCTATCTCCTCGCCGAAGACGGGACGATCCTCGACCAGCTCCCGCCGTTCTACGACATGGAAAAACTCGTCCTCGTCCGCGGCCTGCGAGACGAGGACGGCGTGGTTTCCGCGGATCGGGCGGCCCTCGCCGGGCGCATGGCGGAAGCGCTCCTCGCCCACGAGCGGTTGGCGCTCCTGGTCTCGGAGCTCGACGTCACCGAGGGGGCGGATTCCACGACGATCCGCCTTCGCGAATCGCCGCTCGCCCTTCTGGTATCGGAGCGAACCATGGTGTCGCGGCTCTCGGAAGTCGTCCCGCTCCTCGCGGGAATCGCCGAGCGTCTGCCGGGAGTGGAAGTTCTGGATCTCCGTTTCCAGAACGCTGTGTACGTGAGATTGAACCAACCCGACCCCGGCGAGGCCCAGGGCTCGTCTATTACCGGCGTTATCGTCCCCGGAGGTGCGCCATTCTGAGCAAGAAAGAGAAGTACATCGTCGGCCTCGACATCGGCACCACCAAGGTCACGGCCATCGTGGCCGAGGTGACCGAGGAAGGGCGCGTCGACATCATCGGCATCGGATCGGCGGAGTCCAAGGGGATCCGCAAGGGCGTCGTCATCAACCTCGATCAGACCGTCGACTGCATCAAGCGAGTGGTGGAGGAAGCGGAGCTCATGGCTGGAGTCGAGATCGACTCCGCCCACGTGGGGCTCGCGGGAAGCCACATCAAGGGATTCAACAGCCGCGCCGTCGTGGCCATCACTGGAAAGACCCGGGAGATCGCGCGGGAGGACGTGTTCCGCGCCATCGACGCCGCGAAGGCGATCTCGATTCCCAGCGACCGGGAGATCATCCACGTGGTCCCGCAGGAGTTCGTGGTGGACGGCCACGACGGAATCGACGATCCCACGGGCATGACGGGCTCGCGCCTCGAGGCGAACGTCCACATCATCACCGCGAGCGCCACCGCCACCTCCAACATCGTCACCTGCGTCAACCGCGCGGGCATGGAGGTGACCGAGTCCGTCCTGGAGCAGCTCGCCGCGGCGGAGGCGGTGCTCACTCCGGACGAGAAGGAGCTGGGAGTCGCCCTGGTCGACATCGGGGGAGGCACGACCGATCTCGCGATCTTCGACAAAGGGAGCATCTGGCACACCTCGGTGCTCCCGACGGGAGGCGATCACTTCACCAGCGACGTTGCCGTGGGATTGCGGACCCCGATCGCGGAAGCGGAGAAGATCAAGAAGAAGTACGGCTGCGCGCTGGCGACGATGATCTCGGAGGAGGACACCATCGAGGTCCCGAGCGTCGGTGGAAGAAAGTCGCGGATCCTGCCGCGGCAGCTCCTCTCGGACATCATCCAGCCCCGGGCGGAGGAGATCTGCCATCTGATCTATGACGAGATCACCCGCGCCGGTTACGAGCGCGTCCTGAACTCGGGAGTGGTCTTCACCGGAGGGTCCGCATCGCTCGAGGGCCTCGCGGAGGTCGCGGATCGGATCTTCGACATGCCGATTCGCTGCGGGACCCCGACGGGGGTGGGGGGACTCGTGGACGTGGTGGCCAATCCCTCGTACGCCACTTCGGTCGGCCTCGTGCTCTACGCCCATCGAGTGCGGGCGAATAAGCTCTTATCCACGGGCGCTTCGGCGCCGTGGTGGAGGATCTGGGATCGGTTTCGAAAGATGGTGAACGTTTCCGTTTGCCTGGGAATCTAAGGGAGGGTTGCGTGATGATTCGTTTCGACGACGAAAAAAAGCCGGGAAGCGATGCCGGACGGCTCAGTTTCGGTGAAGGCGTCGAGCCCACCGCCCGCATCAAGGTCATCGGGGTCGGGGGCGGAGGGGGAAACGCCGTGAACCGCATGATCGCATCGCGGATCGCCGGGGTGGAGTTTCTGGCGGCGAACACCGACCTCCAGGCGCTCAAGGCCTCTCACGCGCCCGCGAGAATTCAGCTTGGCGCCAAGCTCACCAAGGGGCTCGGATGCGGGGCCGACCCCGATATCGGCCGCCAGGCGGCGCTCGAGGATACCGAGCACATTCTCGAGGCGATCGAAGGCGCCGACATGGTGTTCATCACCGCCGGCCTCGGAGGCGGCACCGGAACCGGAGCCGCCCCCATCGTGGCCTCCCTCGCGTCGGAGCTCGGAGCGCTCACCGTGGCGGTGGTGACCAAGCCGTTCACCTTCGAGGGCCGCCGCCGGCAGATGCAGGCGGAAGAGGGAATGCGCGAGCTCAGGGAACAGGTGGACACCCTGATCTCGATTCCGAACGACCGACTCCTCCAGACGGTCGAGCGTTCGACGCCGCTCTCCGATGCTTTCAACGTCGCCGACGACGTCCTGCGCCAGGCGGTCCAGGGCATCTCCGACCTCATCACCGTGCCCGGCCTCATCAACCTGGACTTCGCCGACGTCAGGACCATCATGCGCGGCATGGGCGACGCGGTGATGGGAACCGGCATCGCCGAAGGAGACAAGCGGGCGGAGGAAGCCGCGCACAAGGCCATCAGCAGCCCCCTTCTGGAGGAAGCCTCGGTCAAGGGAGCCAGAGGCGTCATCATCAATATAACCGGAGGCGAGGACATGAGCCTCGTCGAAGTGAACGAAGCCTCGTCCATCATCCACGATGAAGCCGATCCCGAGGCCAACATCATCTTCGGCGCGGTGGTCGATCCGAGGATGCAAGGGAGGATGAAGATCACCGTGATCGCCACGGGGTTTCAGCGCTCCTCGAGCGGGATCAAGAGGACCACGGTGACCCCGGTCGACATCGCCAACTACAAGCGGCCCGCCGAGATGGCCATGGGGTCCGAGGGGTTCTATCGAAAGGGATCGGACGGCCTTGCCATGGATCTCGACTTCGGGGCTATCGAGCACGAGGGCGGGGAAGACCTCGACGTGCCCACGTTCCTGAGGAAGGGGAAGGGTTAGTCAACAGGAGGCTCCACCCCGCCGACAACATCGCCAGCCTATAATGATGTTGTCATGAGCCGAGTTCTGGAAGCCCGAGCCCGACGGCGCCTCGCGGCGGAGATCGGGACCATTCGTAAACCCCACGGGAGCTCTCTGCGCATAGCCCTCGCGTACCCCAACCGATACTACATCGGGATGTCCAACGTGGGATTCCAGGCGGTCTACAAGTTCTGGAACGAGATTCCGGACGTCGCCTGCGAAAGGGTGTTTCTGCCCGACGCCGAGGAGCTCCGAGAGTACCGCCGAACGGGTCTTCCGCTCGTAACCCTCGAGTCCCAGACCCCGGTCGCGGAGTTCGACGTTCTCGCGTTCTCCATCACCTTCGAGCCCGACGAGCTGAACCTGGTGCGGATGCTCGAGCTCGCGCGGATTCCACCCCTCGCCCGGGACCGCGGAGAGTCCTACCCCCCCTACCCCCTTGTCGTGGCCGGCGGGCCGATTACGTTTCTGAATCCCGAGCCCATGGCGCCGTTTCTCGACGTCGTGGCCATCGGGGAGGCCGAGGCTCTCCTTCCCCCTCTGACCGAAGTCCTCCGCGGACGCCTTTCTCGCCCGGAGCTTCTCGAAGCTCTCGATGCCGAGGAAGGCTTCTACGTCCCGTCGCTCGGCGACGTCGAGCTCCGGGAGCGCCGGATCGTCCGCGCCAAGATGGGAAAGCGCGCCGACCTTCCGCCGCCGGCGACGTACGTTCTGACCTCCGACACGGAGATGTCCGGAAAGTTCCTGGTCGAGGTCTCCCGAGGCTGCCCCACTCTCTGCAGCTTCTGCTGGGCGGGCTACAACTACCTTCCGAAACGCTCCTTCGAGGTCGAGCGAATTCTGGAGGTGGCCCGGGCGGCGCGGGCG
>Ga0209619_10001213_pt1 | contig 18771 bp, 19 predicted proteins | sample Rifsed16ft3_FD_184011 | JGI IMG/M metagenome (GOLD analysis project Ga0209619, IMG submission 184011) | Soil microbial communities from Rifle, Colorado, USA - sediment 16ft 3 (version 2) | ecosystem: Environmental > Terrestrial > Deep subsurface > Rock core/Sediment | place: Rifle, Colorado... | reverse complement strand
CGCCGGCGCCCGCGAGCAGCAGCGCGGTGAGCACGCTCCAGGTGACCGCGTAGCCGGCCGCGTGGGTGACGTAGCCGAAGACGAAGGCCCCGGCCGTCTGACCGACGAGGAAGACGGCGCTGAAGATCCCGACCACGACGCCGCGCCGCGTCTCCGGCGTCTCGTCGGTGATCAGCGCCGCGAGCCCGGGGTAGAGGAAGCCGTGCGCGCAGCCGGACATGAGGCCGGCGAGGAACAGGACCGGCAGGGCCGGCGTCGTGCCCGACCGGTCCACGAGGAGCGCGAGCATCGCGAGGAGCGCCGTCCCGATCGTCTGCACGAACATGGAGGGCACGATCACGGCGGCCCGGCCGAGGGTGTCGAGCAGGCGCCCGCCGAACACGCGCACGCCGATGGCCGCCGTCGCGTACGCCGTGTAGAAGAGCGCGAGCGTCCGCACCCCGAGACTCTCGGCGAAGGTCGGCAGGAACACCCAGATCGTGCCCGCCCCGAGGCCGAAGAAGAGCGTGACCGCCATCGGGCGGTGCCAGATCTCGTCGAAGCCGCCGCGCTCCCAGAGCGAGGCCCGCACGGGCAGCGCGGGGCCGCGCCGGCCACCCGACAGCCGCGTGACGAGCACGCAGGCGACGCCGGCGAGCAGCGCGGCGAGCACGAAGAGCGGCCGGAAGCCGACGCGGCGGACGATCCACTCGCCCACGAGCGGCGCGATCGCCGTCGCCGTGAGCCCCGACACGCCGTAGATCCCGAGCGCCCAGCCGCGCCGATCGGGCGGGACGAGGTCGATCACGTACGAGTAGTTCGCGACGAAGAACGCCGAGAAGCCGAGACCCTGCATGACGCGCACGAGCGCGAGCACCGGGATCAGCGGCGCGGCCGCGGCGAGCAGCGCGGAGGCGCCGACGAGGCCCACGCCCACGAGCATGAAGGGCCGACGGCCGAGCGCGTCGATCCACGGGCCCACGAGCGGCTGGCAGACGATGCCGACGGCGTTGTAGAGACCCATCACGACGCCGATCTCGACCTCGGTCCCACCCTGCGCGTGGATGTAGAGGGGCAGCAGGATGAAGCTGTTCAGGCTGAAGAAGAAGAAGAAGTTGGTGACGGTCGCACGGACGAAGGGATTGTCGGATAGAATGGGCGGCACGATCGATTATCGCATGGCGACCATAGGCTCCGTGCTGAAGCGGTCCCTCGACGACCGCGGCGGCGAACCGCTTCTCACGCTCGATCCCGCGTTCCAGGGGCTCCCCGACACCGCGCACGGCGGGTCCGTCCTCGCCGCCTTCGACGCCCTCGCGGGCATCGGCGGGCCGCGGGCGGTCAGCGGCGTGTACAGGAAGCGCGTGCCGCTCGGCGTCCCGCTCGCCCTGGCGCACGCCCGCGAGGCGGAGGCGCACGCGTTCGTGCTCCGCGACGCCGACGGCTCCGTCCTCGTCGACGGCCGCGTCGCGGCGACGGCGGCGGACGCCGGCCCCCACGCGGCCGCCTCCGCGCGCGACGGGCACCCGCTGCCGGTCTCGCGCGCGTGCTTCGCGTGCGGCACGGAGAACCCCCTCGGTCTGCGCGTCCGGCTCGCGTTCGACGACCGGGCCGTGTGGAGCGCCTGGACGCCGCGCGCGCCGTTCCGCGAGCCCGACGGCGCGCTCGCGCCCGCCGCGCTGACCACGCTGCTCGACGAGACCGCGTTCTGGCTCGGCGCGCTCGCCACGGGCGAGTCGGGCATGACGACGGACCTCGCCGTCACGCTCCACGGCCCCGTCCCCTTCGGCGCGGCGCTCACGGTGTCCGGCCGCCGCGCCGCCGTCCGGCCGCACGCCGACGACCGGCGCTACTGGGACACGGAGGTCGCCGCGCGCGACGCCGCCGGCGCGCTCGTGGCCTCGGCGCGCATCACCTTCGTCGCGGTCCGGGGCGCGGCGCGCCGCCTCGTCACGGGAATGCTCGCGATCAACGACGCCGACGTCGTCCGGCGGGTCTTCCCGGCCTACGCCCGCGCGCGCGCGTGAGCCTCCGGGGCGCGCGCTGGCTCATGCTGCTCGTGCCCGCGTCGCTCTACGTCTTCTCCTGGCTCCACCGCGTCGCGCCCGCGGTCGTCGCGGAGGACCTCATGCGCGCCTTCGCGATCACCGCGGCGGCGCTCGGCAACCTCTCGGCGATCTACCCGTACGTCTTCGCCGTGATGGCGCTCGTCGCGGGCAGCCTCGCGGACACGCTCGGCCCGCGCTGGACGATCGCGCTCGGCGGCGGGACGCTGGGACTCGGCGCGGTGCTGTTCGGTGTCGCGCCGACGTTCGGCGTCGCGTTCGCCGGGCGGCTCCTGGTCGGGCTCGGCGCCTCGGTCATGCTGATCGCGTGGCTGGCCCTCGCCGCCGCCTGGTTCCGGCCGAACGAGTTCGCGACGATCTCGGGCTTCACGCAGACCGTCGGCAACGTCGGCGCGCTCGTCGCCGCCACGCCGCTGGCGCTCCTCGTGGGCGCCGTGGGCTGGCGCGCCACGTTCGTGGTGATCGGCGGCGTCACGCTCGTGCTCGCCGCCGCGGCGGCGACGCTCGTGCGCGACCGGCCCGAGGCGCTGGGCCTGCCGGCCGTCAACCCGGAGCGGACGGGGCCGGCGGCGCCGACGGTGCGCGAGGTCGTGCGCGGCGTGCCCGGCATCGTCGCGAACCCGCGCACGTGGCCGCCGATCCTCACCGCGGCCGGCGTCTACACGACGCAGATCACGTTCCTCGGCCTCTGGGGCGTGCCGTACCTCACGCAGGTCTACGGCCTCTCCCGCGTGGACGCCGCCACGCTCGCCTCGATGATCGCGATCGGCATGGGCGTGGGCGCGCCGCTCGTCGGCTGGCTCTCGGACCGCTGGCTCGGGCTCCGGCGCCTGCCGATGGTCGCGTGCTCCGCGATCTACGCCCTCTGCTGGGTGCCGCTCGCGCTGCCCGGCCTGCGGCTGCCGGTGTCGCTGCTCGCCCCGTTCTTCCTCCTGCTGGGGCTCGCCTCCGCGGGCCTCGTGCTGCTCTGGAGCTGTGTGCGCGAGGTGAACGACCCCGCGCGCGTCGGGATTGCCGTCGGCTTCTGCAACCTGCCGATCTTCCTCGGCATCGCGCTGCTCCAGTGGGTCACGGGCGCGATCCTCGACGCCAGGTGGGGCGGGCTCGAGGTCGCGGGCGCGCGCGTCTATCCGCCCGCGGCGTGGGAGGCCGCCTTCGGCGTCTGCCTCGGCCTCGCGGCCGCGGCGGTGGTCACCGCGTGCCTCGTGACCGAGACGCGCTGCCGCAACGTCTGGCGGCGAAACGAGCTATGATCGGCCCGATGCTCCCAGGAGGAGGATGGCCATGACCAAGACCACGCAGCTCGTCCTGCCCCTCAAGTCGCGGCCCGGCGTCCTCGCGAAGGTGTGCAAGACGCTCGCGGACTCCCGCGTGAACATCGTCGCGATCTGCGCGCCCGAGGCGCGGGGCACCACCCGGGTCCGGATGGTCGTGAGCGACCCGACGCGGGCCGCGCGGGCCCTGACGAAGGCCGGCTACCGCGTCAAGAAGGAGCGGGCGCTCGTGGTGCGGCTCTCGAACAAGCCCGGCGCGCTCGGCCGCGTGGCCGCCAGGCTCGCCGGCGCGCGCAAGAACATCAAGTCCTGCTACGCGAGCACGGCGGGGCCGCGGGCGGCGGTCGTCCTCACGCTGTCCTGATCGGCGTCGGGGGGAGCGAGCGCCGAGGCGCGTCAGCCCTTGAGGTGGCGGCCGAAGAAGGCGAGATAGCCCGAGATCGCCACGACGATCGGGTGGCGGCCCGGCGCTTCCGGCCGCGCCTCGTAGGCCGGGATGCGCGTGCCGCCCATGTCGAGCTGGACGTCGCCCGCGGCGATGCCCTTCGTGTCGGTGACGATCGCCTGGGCGAGCGAGACGCCCGGCGTCAGCACGCCGCCGACGGTGGTGTAGGCGCCGAACTTCAGCACTTCCCTTCGGCTCGACGGGTTCACGTATCCAGCCATGGATGGCTCCTTTCCGGGAGACGGCGCTCAGGTTCCCCGGAGCTCCCGGAAGAAGGCGCGGACGTCGGCCGCGAGGGCCTCGGGCTCCTCGAGGGCGGCGAAGTGGCCGCCGGCCGGCATCACGGTCCAGCGCCGGATGTCGTACACGCGCTCGGCCCACGCCCGCGGCGGCAGCAGGATCTCCCGCGGGAAGGCCGCGTACGCCGTCGGGACCGTCACGCGGGCGCCGTCGGGGATCGGCCACGGCCGGTGCAGGCGCGCGTAGTAGGGCCAGAAGGACGAGCCGATCGCCCCGGTGACCCAGTAGAGCATCACGTTGGTGAGGAGCGTGTCCTTCGAGAAGCGCCGCTCCACGTCCCCGCCGCAGTCGCTCCACGCCCGGAACTTCTCGACGATCCAGGCCGCGAGCCCCACGGGCGAGTCGGTGAGGCCGTAGGCGAGCGTCTGGGGCCGGGTGCCCTGGATCCACTGGTAGCCCGTCTCCTCGCGCTGCCAGTGACGGAGCTGCTCCAGGTAGCGGTGCTCCTCCTCGCTCGGCGCCTCGGGCGCCGTCACGTCGCGCCGCACCGCGAGCAGGTTCAGGTGGATCCCGACCAGGCGGTCGGGATGGGCGTGGGCGAGCCGCGAGGCGACGAACGCCCCCCAGTCGCCGCCCTGGGCGGCGAAGCGCCGGTAGCCGAGCACGCCGGTCATCAGCTCGGCGAAAACGTCGGCGATCTCCTCGACGCCGAAGCGCGGCTGCCCGGGACGGAACGAGAGCGTGTAGCCCGGGAGCGAGGGGGCGACGACCGTGAAGGCGTCGGCCGGATCGCCGCCGAAGCGGCCCGGGTCCGTGAGCAGCGGGATCAGCCGCTCGAACTCGACGGTCGAGCCCGGCCAGCCGTGCGCGAGCAGGAGCGGCAGCGGGCGCGGCCCCACGCCGGGCTCGTGGACGAAGTGCAGGTCGATCCCGCCGAGCGCCACCGTGAATTGCCTGAGCCGGTTCAGCCGCGCCTCGTGGGCGCGCCAGTCGTAGCGCTCGCGCCAGTAGGCGACCAGCTCCTGCAGGTAGGCGAGGCTCGTGCCGAACTCCCACGCGGCGCCCGGCGGCGCGTCGGGCCAGCGCACGCGCGCGAGCCGCGCGCGCAGGTCGGCGAGCACCTCGTCGGGGACGTGGAGCGTGAACGGTCGGGGCGTCACGCCGTCGTCGCGTCCCGCGCGGCGTCCACCCACGCCTGCCACTCCGCGGGGGCGTGGCCGACCGCGACGCGGTGGCCGCAGCGCACGAGCGGCGTCCGGAGCAGCCGGGGCTCGCCGAGCGCGCGCTCGAGCAGGCGCTGGGGCGAATCCCCCGCCACGTGGAGCCCGAGGGCGCGCAGGCGCGGGCTCTCGCGGTCGATCAGCGCGGCGGCGCCGAACCGCTCGGCGAAGCGCCGGAGCTCGCCGCGCGAGGCCGGGCGCTCCGCGAGGTCCACGAAGTGGACGGCGACTCGCCGCTCGGCGAAGAAGCGGAGCGCCTTGCGCGTGTCCTGGCAGTCCTTGAAGCCGAACACCTGGGCGCTCAGGCCCGGCACAGCAGGGCGCGCTCCTTCAGGGCGTCCCACACGGCGAGCGGCACCGCCGGGCTGCCCGGGGGGTTCGGGCGGCCGGTGCGCGGGCCGTGGAAGTCCGAGCCGCCCGTCTCGAGCAGGCCGTGCGCGCGGCAGAGCGCGCGGTAGTGCGCGGTCTGGGCGGCCGAGTGCTCGGGGTAGAAGCACTCGATGCCCTGGAGCCCCGCCCGGACCAGCTCCGGGATCAGCTCGTCGCGACCGGCGAGCGCGGGGTGGGCGAGCACGGGGACGCCGCGGGCGCGCCGGATCACGGCGACCGCCTCGGCGGGCGTGAGCCGCCGGCGCGGCACGTGGGCGGGGCCGCCCGCGCGCAGGTACCGGTCGAACGCCTCACGGACCGACTTCACGTAGCCCCGCGCCATCATCACGCGGGCGACGTGCGGCCGCCCCGCGGAGCCCTCCTGGACGAGCGCGAACACCTCGTCGGCGTCGATCGGCATGCCGAGCTCGGCGAGCCGCGCGGCGATGCGCACGACGCGCGCGCGCCGCTCCGCGCGCTGCTCCCGGAGGAACTCCTGGAACCAGGCGGCCTCCCAGTCCACGCAGTAGCCGAGCACGTGGATCTCCGTGGCCGCGCCGTCGGGCCCGCTCGCGACGTCGCAGTTGATCTCGAGCCCGGGCACGATCTCGAGCGGCGGGTGCGCGCGCGCCTCGGCGAGCGCCTCGGGGAGCCCGTCGGTCGAGTCGTGGTCGGTGACGGCGAGCACGCGCACGCCGCGGCGGACCGCCTCGCGCACGAGGTCGCGCGGCGCGAGCGTCCCGTCGGACGCGGTGGTGTGCGTGTGCAGGTCGACGCCGCCGCCCATCACTCCGCCGTCAGGTACGTCAGCAGCGTGCGCACGGCGACGCCGGTCGCGCCCTTCGGCGCGAGCGGCAGGTCCTTCTCGGTGAACGCCGGGCCCGCGACGTCGAGGTGCGCCCACCGGGTGGCGCCCGCGAACTCCTTGAGGAACAGCCCCGCGGTGATCGCGCCGCCGCCGCGCGGGCCCACGTTGTTCAGGTCGGCGACCTCGCTCTTGAGGTGCTCCTTGTACTCGTCGATCAAGGGCAGCTGCCAGCACGGCTCGCCGGCCGCCTCGGCAGCCCGGAGCAGCCGGCCGGCGAGGGCCGCGTCGTTCGCCATGAGGCCCGCGCAGAGCGGCCCCAGCGCCACGACGCACGCGCCGGTGAGCGTGGCCACGTCCACGATCTCGTCGGCCTCGACGCGGCGCACCGCGTAGCAGAGCGCGTCGGCGAGCGTGAGCCGCCCCTCGGCGTCCGTGTTCCCCACCTCGATCGTCGTGCCGTTCATCGCACGCAGCACGTCGCCCGGGCGTGTGGCCGAGCCCGACGGCATGTTCTCGGTGGCCGCGATGAGCCCGTGCACCTCCACCGGGGGCCGGAGCGCGGGCAAGGCCCCCATGATGCCGAGCACCGCCGCGGCGCCCGCCATGTCGTACTTCATCCGGAGCATGCCCTCGGACGTCTTGAGGTCGAGGCCGCCCGAGTCGAACGTGACGCCCTTGCCGACGAGCGCGATGCGCTTCCTCGCGCGGCCGGCCGGCCGGCCCCCGGGGCTGTAGGTCAGGTGGACGAACTTCGGTGGCTCCGCGCTCCCCGCGGCGACGCCGAGGAACGCGCCCATGCCGAGCCGGCGGCACTCGGCGCGGTCGTAGACCCGCACGGCCAGGCGCTGCTCCTTCGCGAGCCGGACCGCGGCGCGCGCGAGGTCGGTCGGGCTCAGGTCCTTCGCCGGCGTGTTGACGAGGTCGCGCGCGAGCGCGGTGGCGCGCGCGAAGGTCTCGCCCCGGTGGACGCCGTCGGCGACGTCGCGCGCCCGGCGCGCGTCGGGCTCGACGACCGTGAGCGCGCCGACCGCGCGCTCGGCCTTCTCGCGCCGGTAGCGCTCGAAGCCGTACGTGCCGAGCAGCGCGCCCTCGACGAGGGCCTGCGCGCGCTGGCGCGCGGGCAACCGGTCGCCCAGGACCTCGGCCGCGAGCGCGCGCGCCCCGAGGTCGCGGGCGCGCCGCGCGCCCGCGGCCGCCGCCCGGCGCAGCACCTCGGCGGTCGTCTCCGCGCGCGGGCCGAGCCCGGCGACCACGATGCGGCGGCCGTTCGCGTGCAGGTGCGTCACCTGCCCGGCCTTCGCCTTGAACTGCTCGGCCTCGAGCACGCGCCGCACCTGCCCGCCGCTCGCGCGGTCGAGCCGCGCGAGCCCGTCGGGAAGCTTCTTCTCGTCGGCGTAGAGCCCCGCGAGGACCGCGTCGGCGACGACCTCGTCCAGCCGCTTGCTCGCGATGGCGACCTTCACGCGGTCTCGCCTCCTTCCAGGCTCTGGGCCCGCCGGATCATGTCCACGAGCCCCTCGGTGACGTCGAGCTCGCCCACGCACCCCACCTCCACCCAGCGCACCTCGTCGGCGTCGCTGCCCGCGACGGCGTCCACCGTTTCCGGACGCACGAGGTAGTCCACCAGGACGTAATGATAGCGGACCCGGCCCACGTCGTCCTCGACGACGCGCTCGACCATGCCGGCGAGGCCGACGACGCGGACCGCGAGCCCGCACTCCTCGGCGACCTCGCGGACGATCGCCGCGCGCGTCGTCTCGCCGAGGCGGACGAGGCCGCCCGGCAGGCTCCACTTGCCGATCCCGGGCGGCCGGCCGCGGCGGACGAGCAGCACGCGGCCCTCGTGGAGCACGACCGCGCCGACACCGACCCGCGGGTGCTCGGGGTACTCGCGGCTCACGCCGCGCCGGCGAGCCAGGCGTCGGTGGCGTACTTCTCGGCAGCCAGCGCCGCGGCGAGCGCCGTCTCGTCGGCCGAGAGCCCGCCGGGCTCGAGGGCCAGGCCGTGCTCGGCCTCGAACGCCGCGGCGAGGGCGTGCGCCACCTCGTCGAAGCCCGGCCGGCGGCCGAGCGCCGCCTCGAGCGTCGTCAGCGTCGCGAGCGGGTCCGCGGTCGTGGGAAAGAGCGCGGCCAGGCGCGGCGCGTCCACGCCGAGCAGCACCGCGCCGTGCTGCAGGAACGCGGTCCCCTGCCGGCGCTGCGCGCTGCCGACGACCTTGCGGCCCCCGATCTCGAGCTCGTAGCTGCCCGCGCGCGCGAAGCAGAAGGCGGGCGTCGGCCCGCCCGAGGGCGCGACCGGCACCATCTCGACGGGCGCGCCGAGGGCGCGCAGGCCCCGCGCGAGCGCGCGGCCGATCCAGTGGTAGGTCTCGAGGAGGTCGGCGCCGATGCCGAGGTCGGCCGCGGTGGCGACGATGCTGTAGGTCAGCTCGCGCTCGGGGCCGTCGTGGTAGATGGCGCTCCCGCCGGTCGGGCGGCGCACGAGGCCGACGCCGAGCGCGGCGCACGCCGCGAGGTCCACGTCGCCCGCGAGCGGCTGGCCGTAGCCGAGCGAGACCGTCGGGGGCGCCCACGCGAAGAAGCGGAGGGTCGGGGGCGCGCCGCCGGCCTGGCGCCCGCGCCAGAGCGCCTCGTCCACCGCCATGTTGCTCGCGCCGTCGCACGCCTCCGTGACGAGGAGGCGCCAGGGCCGCCCGCGCGGTCTGTCCGCCACGCCCCTAGCATCGCACGAGACCGCGGCGCCCGCTCCTCCCCCCGCGGCGACTGCGCGCGCTCCTCCAGGTCGATGCCGAGCGACTGGCTCATCCGTCGCCCCTTGGGTTGCCCAAAGTCGTCAACCGGCGTGGCGACGCGTCCCTGCAGGAACGTGGCTGTCGGTCATTCGCCAGACGTCCTCGATAAAGTCGTCCAACGTACCGTTAACCGGCGCGCCGCTCGCGGCGCGTCCGTGTTGAACGGGCAGTTGGGCGAGCGGAGGACTTGCGATCGCGAAGCAGCCCTCGCAGTGCCTTGTTGACGGCACGATCATTTGGAAACGCCCTGGCGACCCTCGGGTCGAGGACGACCACATTCGTGGCTTCAATGACCCGCTGTGCGTACTTGCCGCGAACCAGCGTCCCAAAGTCGGAGCGCTGGTACTTGGGCCGCAGATCCTCAGTCGCTCTTCGGCTAGCCTTCTTCATAGATCTTCCTTTCACTTGGTGCCGCTGGCCGTGCACTGATGATCCTGATTGTATCGTCACGGTCGGTGTGAGCGATGGCCAGAAGGCGGCCGCCGGTCGAGATGCCGAAGGTGACGAACCGCTCTTCGTCGAATGAATGGTCAGGGTTCGCGCCAGTTGCCGACAGGACGTCGCGGAAAACCGTTGCAGCTTCCTCGAACGAGACGCCATGTTTGGCAAGGTCCTCCGCCGCCTTGCCTGGATCCCATTCGAAGCGCAATCACGCCTCCCTCAGTTGATCCGGCGCCGAACGTCCGCGTTGAGCGGCCGCGGCGAGCGAACGCGAGCCAGCGGACCCTTCTCCCATCCGCGAACCTGTACTCGAACGCGATGTTCCTGCCCTCGATGCGGCCAAGGTGCGCAGGCTGCCGATGAGCGCCCTGACGAAGGGCGCCGCGTCCGCAGCAGTAGCCGCGAAGAGAAAGCCTACTTTGGGCATCCTCGCGGCCGGCTGCGTCTCGGCCGCGCACGATCCCACCGACAGGACGCCGAGTGTGAACGCCAGGCGAGCGGGCGCGTCAGCGTCATCATCGTACCCCTACCCCTACCGCCCGAACTTCGTTCGCACCTCGGCCACCACTCGTCTCGCGGGCGGCGCCTCGCCTTCGAACAAGACCACGCGCCGTCCGGCCGCCGTCCCCTGTATCCGGAAGTTAGCGGTCGACACGTCGCTGCCAGATCCGCGGATCTCTCTTCGCGTGCATACACGCGACGATCTGGATATCGGTAGCCGCCGAAACGAAATATGCGACGTACGGGAATCGTCGATGCGCGCCCGGCGAGCGCTCTTGTAGACCTGCTGGAAACCTTCCGGACGTCGGCGGATCTGTTCGAAACAAACATCGACGGCTCGAAGAAAGTCGGCCCCCAAGCCGGACGAGCGCAGTTCGTACCAGAGCGCCGCCTCTTCGATGTCGGCCTCGGCTGCTGGGCGGACGATGAAGCGTGGCGCGTCACTCGCCACGCTTCAGGCGTCCGTAAAGACGGGCCCGAACGACCTCCCAGGGTTCTCCGGCGTCGGGATGCTGCTCGAGATCGTCCAGGCGCCGATCCAGCTCTGCCTTCTGAGCATCGGTGAGGGGGATGTCGGCAGATTCCGGGATGCTGTCCCAGATGTCCTCGGCCAGCTGGATTCGCTCGGTGACCGACAGCTTGCTGAAGTCGAATTCTATGTTCCTCATGCCGGCAGTGTCTCCCTCCGAGGTTGTGCCCGCAAGCGCTATCGATGTACCGCTAACGCTGAGGATCGCCCGCGGCCGGAGGCCGCCGGGTGAATCCTGCTCTCGTGGACGCGCTTGCCGCGATATGTTGCGTAGAGGTGGGCAATCCTTGGGTCGAGGGTCTGCGCCCTCTGGGCGGCGGCGATCGACGCCTCGCCGAGCCGTGTCATGGCGGCAACGGTCGCTGGCAGTCCATGGCGTTCAAGCTGTTGTCGCGCGGTTTCTTCGAGATCAAGGGCGGTCATGCCTGGCTCCCGGCAGGGGTCGGCACCAGGGCGATGACCATGGATCTTACTCAGGCCAGTTACAGCGAAAACCGCAGGTTCAGCGGATTTGACCGCAACGATCTTGTATGCAGTGTCGCATGTCCTATTATTGGCTCGGAGCGACCTGCTATCCGCGGCGACGACGAGTCCGTCACGGCTCGGCGCCATGACAACGAGTGTGCCGAGGGGTGTTGCGATTTTGAGCGCGAGAAGCGTCGAAAGCACGTCTGGTCTCCGGCGGCGAACGCTCAGGCTGAGCGGTCGGCGTAGCCGGTCCGCTCCAGCCTGTTGTTCGGCAGCCGGTTTCAGAGCCGTGATCGCCAGTAGCCAGGGCGACGATGAAGGTGCATGACTGCGATGACGTAGATGCGGTCACCCTCGACTCGGTACAGAAGGCCGTAAGGGAACTTCGGAACCAGAACACGCCTGAGCCGGCGACCAAACGGTGTGCCAGCGGCCGGGGATTCCAGCAGGCGCTCGTACGTCCGCTGAATAGTGAGGGTGAAGTCGAGCCCGAGCCCGCGCTGCTGGTCCTCGTAAAATCGGGCGGCCGAAGCGAACTCGTTTTGTGCCTCGGGATGAAACTCAACCCGTCTCACCGAAGCGCGGCGCGGACCTTCTTGAGAACCCGTTCGGCGGGAATTGCGGCGACCTTTCCGGACTTGAGGTCAGCTAGCCGACGTTCGGCTTCGGCAAGCCATAGCCGTTCCGCATCGGCATCTACTTCCTGATCCAGGCTGGAGATGAGGCGTTGCGCGAGGCGGGCGCGCTGCCGGCGCGAGAGCCTCATGGCTTCCGATTCGAGTTCGCGGGCCAGTTTAGCCATACCGGTAGGCTATCACGACGGCCGGTGGACGGGGCTCGTGATCGAGTCGTCTATGGATCATGCCGCCCCGGGACTGCGGTTGTCGCCCAACGTCAGCTTGAGCTGCGGGGCGTAGCCCCGTCAGCTCCAAGCTGAAGTTGGACGGCGCACGATCATAGCCGGTCGCCATACTCCTTGATGGCCACCGCCAGGGCCGCATCGAGCCACCGAGCATACGCTGCTGCGATCTCGTCCTCGGACGTCTGATACGTGAAGACAAAGGGCTCCAGCGAGCAAAGGAAGAAGTCCTGGGTGACGTATTCTCGGTCCTCCGAATCTTCAAATGACTCGAGGCGTGCAAACGCCGTGGCTTCCATGATCCCCGTGAGCTCCCGACCGACATGGTGAAACGAGACGACGAACACGAGCCGTTCGCGTTCGACGCGAATGGATGACTTTACGAAGTAGTGCGCTTCGGAGAAGTTCGCGAACTTGCCGGCCTCATTGGCGGACTTCACCACGTCAAACTTGTACCAATGCGCATTGCCGCGATCAAAGCCCCCCTCACTGAGGCGAATCTCCGGCTTCCCGACCGTCGAAAGTGGCCCGCCGAGCTGATTCAATGCCTGGTCGAGCGCCTTTCGGGTGCGATCTCGCAAAGCGACAGCCACGGTGTTGACCTTCCGAAGCTCCGCCTCCTTCGCCTGGCGCCGCCTCCCGAGCTTGGCCGCGAGACTCTCGATGACGGCCGCGGTCAGCGTGCGTTCTCGTGCGATCTCAGCGTCAACGTCGACGCTCAGCGCCTGGAGGATAGAGGCTCGCTCAAGGCGAGCGAAGAGCGAAGCGAGTCGCGCCAAATCACCGGCGTCGCCAGCTTCTAGCCCGGTCAGGTACTCGACGCGAAGGTCGCGATCGATGATCAGCGGCAGCAAGTCGGCACGCAGCAGAACAAGGGTTGTGAGGGCACGGGCCACGCGCCCATTTCCGTCTTGGTAGGGATGTATCTGGGTAAATCGATGGTGGAGCCAAGCAGCGACGATTACGGGATCGTCGTCACCGTACTCGGCCAACCAGCCCAGGAGATGATCTATCTCAGAGTCGACTTGCTCGGGTGGGGCGTACTCGTGCATAGTGCCGTCCGGGCGTTTGGGATTGTTCGGGTGCTGCTTGAAGCGCCCCTTGAGTAGAGGGATCTCCCGCCGGTTCCCAAACTGGTCGATCGCAAGCGTGGTTTCCTGATGCTGAGTCAGGATCGCGTGTAACTCGTGGATAAGCCCTTTCGTGAGCTCGCGCGAATGCCCGACGCAGTCCATCACCAACTGGACTGCGCCCTCTTGATCCCGTAGGATGTCGATCAGCCGCGAAGGCTCAATGTCTGTGCTGGAGCGCGACACGAGATCTTCTAGGAACCCTTGGGCCACCAGTGCCTCTGTAGTTCCTCGATCCAAATCATAGAGCCGCTCAAGGATTCCCGTCTCGACGCTCAATCGGCGAACGAGACGGTCAGTGAACCGTTTGAGGCTGGCTTCGCTCGACGTTAGCAGTCGTTGCTTGGAGGCCCGCCAGCTTTCGTACAGGGGACGGATGGCGGCTAGGTCGATTGCCCGATCGGGAGCGCTCAGAGGCTCGATCGGCTTCCATTTGTAGTCGGTCACGCCTCGCTCCTATCTTCGAAGGAGTCTCTGTCCGCCCAACGGTCATGGTGAGCGGCCGGCCGCCCTGGGCCGGCCCGCTCAACCATGTTGTTAGAGGGCGACCCCCCTACTTTATCGTCGCCTTCTTCTGCTCCCATACCTGTAGCAGCGGCTTGACCGCGAGCGGCTTCAGCTTGGCGTCCAGTGCGCCAGAGAGAAGCCGGCCAGCGTACTCAACGGCGTTCAGGCTGGTATCCCCGGCGAGAATGTCGGCCAAGAACGACAGGCGCTCCCTCTTCGGGATGTCCTGGCGGTTCCAGACGTATTCAATGAGTGCGGGTCGGATAAACACTGGCGCATTCGCGTATTCGCGGCGGAGATCGGCGACGCCAAACTTCGATGGATCAACACCTTGTTTCCACGGAACGGTGAACCCACTCATGAAGAACGCCTTGGCATGCTGATCGAGCACCATGGCCCAAGCGGCCCCTGCCTCCGATTGCAGCCCAAACTTGGGATCGTTGGCCCACGCCTCAAGGCGATCGAACGCCCGGCGGTCGTCACTCTGAGCCGCGAGTACCGCACGCGTGAAATCCGTGATCTCCTGAAGCTCGCCGAGCTTGGTTCGAGCCAGTGCCACGGCCTGGTCGACTTCTCCAAGTCTCTTTTCGGCAGCTCGCGTCTTCTCGGCCAACTCCTCCCCGAGGCGTCGAGCGTTCGTTGCTTGTTGAGCCACGAGATCTACCGTGGCGCTTTGCGCTTCGATGCGTCTACGTACGTCCGCGATCGCCTGGGCATCAACCGATGCCTGCTCTACCGCTGCCCTGATCGTACCCACACCCTTGATCGTGATCTCAGTGGCGCGATCCTGTACGAGTAGGAAGATGCCAGAAAAGACTGCGACCAGGCAGACGGCGAAAACCCAGTTCTTGTACGGGTAATTCCTGGTCACCCACCAACCCGTCAGGATGATGGCGTTCACGATGAGGAGGAAGCCTAGAAGCTTGGCCACGGTGTCCTCAGTTCACTATCGGCTCGTTTTCGGCCCTCTAAAACGTTCAACGTTCAACGTTCAGGCTTTTATCCGTCGTGCGTCGAGCATGGCGGATAAAACCAGTTGGACTAAACCCCGCGCGCCCATGACGTACGGGGATTCTATCGCGACGCCGGCGCGGCTAGAAGCGGGAACGGTAGGTGATGCAGGCGGCGGTCAGGATCGTCGACCGCCGTTCGCTGGGGCGAGCGCACCCGGGGATGGGGTTCCCGACGGCGTGGGCGACGCGTCCCCGGGGCCGAGAGCGATGAGAGCCCAGAGGACGGGCGTCGCGGCGGGCGGCGGGCCGCCGGCGCCGGGCGGGGACTCGGGGTCCGCCGCGGCTCACGAGGTGTCCCAGGCGGCGGGCGCGGGGGCCAGCCGCTCGACCTGCCGGAGCAGTCCCTGCTGACAGACCGGACAGCGCTCGATGTCGAGACCGGTGACGCGCAACATCAGGTCCCGGGCCGACTCCGGCGGCACGGAGGGCGGGGACGGCTGGGCCAGCAGGGCCCGGCACTGCGCGAGGGCCGCCGCCCGTCGGCGATTGGCGAGCAGGCCGAAGTGGCGGATGCGGACGAAGCCGTCGGGGACCACGTGGAGCAGGAAGCGACGGAGGAACTCGTCGACGTCGAGCTCCATGACCTTCAGGCGGTCCCCGTCGGCGTAGTCCCGCCAGCGGAAGCGGACGCGGCCATCGATGACGGCGAGCAGCCGGTCGTTGGAGAGCGCGACGCGGTGGGTGTAGCGGCCGAGGTAGGCAAGCACGTGGTCGGGGCCGGCGAACGGCGGCTTGCAGTAGACGACCCAGGCCTGGGCGCGTAGCGCATCGAGCCACGCGACAAACGCCGCCGGCTCGGCGAGTGTGGCCAGCCCGCCGGTGAGATGCAGCTCGCCCCGGTCGAAGGCCCGCTGCAGGCCGGCGAGATACCGGCCGCGAAAGACCGTGGCCAGGGCGCGGACCGGAAAGAGGAAGCCGGGATGGGCGGGAATCCAGCGCGTGCCGTCTGGCGCGAGCGCGCCGCCGGTCACGACGCAGTGCACATGCACGTGCTGCGTGAGCGTCTGGCCCCAGGTGTGGAGGACGGCGGTCACGCCGAGCTCCCCGCCCAGGTGCCGGGGATCGCGGCCGAAGCGCAGGAGCGTGGAGGCCGCGGCCTGAAAGAGCAGACGATAGAGCAGGCGCGGGTGGCTCTGCGCCAGCGGGTTGAGCGCGTGCGGCAGCGTGAAGACGACGTGAAAGTACGGAACCGGCAGGACCTCGCCCCGGCGGGCGGCCAGCCAGCGCTCGGTGGCCACGCGCTGGCATTGGGGGCAATGGCGGTTGCCGCACGAGTTGTAGGTGATCCGCTCGGCGCCGCACGCTGTGCAGACGGCGCGATGGCCCCCGAGGGCCGCGGTGCGGCACGTCGCGATCGCACGCAAGGCGCGGCGCTGAGCGCGGCACAGCGGATGGGCGCGCTGATACGCCGCGCCGTGAGCACGGACGATGTCAGCGAGCTCGATCCGGGGCCCCCGCTCAGCGCCGACCCCCACGGGGGCCGCCGGCGCCGGGGCCACGCCTCAGGCTCCGGGCGGCTCGGGCAGATCGAGCGGCGAGCCGGTGGCGAGCACGTGCCCCGGCGTGAGGTGCAAATAGCGCGCGGTGGTGGAGAGGTGGCGATGGCCGAGCAGGTCTTGGACCGTCGGCAGATTGCGGCCGGCCTCGAGCAGGTGGGTGGCGAAGGCGTGGCGGTTATGCCGGTACCGGCATAAGCGGCATCATGCCGGGTCCCGGATTATGCCGGGCCACTTCATCCTTCGAGTCCCATCCTCTCCTGAACGTTCCTCAGTGGGCGCTCGCCAGTCGGCATAATCCGACAGTCTTCTCTCATCCGGCCAGAGAGCCGGGAAGGGAGGAGACATGTTGGAGTACTTCGTCGCAAACCGGGCCGCAGTTGAGCGACTACGATCTGGAGTCATTGGCGCCCACCTCGAGTCGTTCGTCGAGCACCTCGCCAGCCTCGGGTACGCCCCGGCGACCGGGAGTGCGCAGCTCGACACTCTCGGACGGCTGGACCGGTGGATGGCGCGCCATCGCCTCGGCGTTGCCGATTTGAGCGAAGCCGTTATCGCCCGGTTTCGCCGGGGCCGCGCTCGTGGGGCCGGAGGACACCGAAGTGATGCCCCGACCCTCCGGCGTTTTCTCGCCCACGTACGGAGGCATGGCGCGACGGGCCCGGCTCCTCACCGCCGCGACGAGTCGCCGCTCGGCCTCCTCGTGCGCCAGTACGAGCACTACCTGACGGTGGAGCGGGGACTCGCGCCGGCCACCCTGACGAATTACGGCGGATTCGTCCGGCAGTTTCTGACCGAGCGTTTCGGCGCCAGCCGGATGCAGCTCGGTGAGCTGGACGCCTCAGACATTTCTCGGTTTGTGCTCCGGCACGCGCACACGATGAGTCCCGGCCGGGCGAAGCTCATGGTGACCGCTCTGCGCTCTCTGCTGCGCTTCTTATTCGCGCGGGGCGCGATCGCGCGGGACCTCGCAGCGTGCGTGCCGGCCGTGGCGAACTGGCGCCTGGCGACGGTGCCGAAGTATCTCCGACCGGAGGAGGTCGACCGGCTGCTCCGCACCTGCGACCGGACGACCGCGGTCGGGCGGCGGAACTACGCCGTGCTCCTGCTGCTCGCGCGGCTGGGTCTCCGCGCCGGCGAAGTCGTCACCCTGGAGCTCGACGACATCCACTGGCGCGCGGGGGAGCTCGCGGTACGGAGCAGCAAAGGTCACCATCACGATCGTCTCCCGCTGCCGGTTGACGTCGGCGAAGCGCTCGCGGCCTACGTGCATACCGATCGTCCTCGCCACCCGCTCCGGCGTGTCTTCCTCTGCGCCCGGGCACCGCGGCGGGGTTTTGCAGGACCGAGCACCGTGGACACGATCGTCCGGCGCGCCCTCGACCGCGCCGCCCTTCGTCCACCCCTGAAGGGGGCGCACCTGCTGCGCCACAGCCTCGCCACCCGGCTGCTGCGCGAGGGCGCGTCACTGACCGAGATCGGTCAGGTCCTCCGACACCGGGCCGTCGCCACCACGGAGATCTACGCGAAGGTGGACCTCGCAGGGCTGCGCGCCTTGGCCCGGCCCTGGCCCGCCAGCGGAGGGGCGCGATGAGCGACCTGCACCGCGCGCTCGACGAGTACCTGGCCATTCGCCGCAGCCTCGGCTTCACCCTCCGCCTTCCCGCCAGCCTGCTGCGGAGCTTCGTGACGTTCGTGGAACGCTCCGGCGGCACCTTCATCACGACCGACCTGGCGTTGCAGTGGGCAACGCACCCCCGCGGCGTCCAGCCCGCCACCTGGACCTGGCGGCTTGGCATCGTGCGGCGCTTCGCAGCGTGGCGCCGCGCGACGGATGCCCGGACCGAGGTGCCCCCCGAGGGCCTGCTCCCTCATCGCTACCGCCGCAAGCCTCCCCATCTCTACCGCGACCAGGACGTGGTGCAGATCATCCGGGCCGCGGGCGAGTTGCCGTCGCCCCGGGGACTGCGAGGCCTCACCCACGCCACGCTCGTCGGGCTACTGGCGGTCACGGGGATGCGGCTGAGCGAGGGGCTGCAGCTCGATGATGACGATGTCGATCTGGCTCACGGGGTGCTGGTGATTCGCCGCACCAAGTTCGGCAAGTCCCGCCTCGTCCCCGTCCATCCCTCGACGCACGACGCGCTCCGGACGTATACGGCCGCCCGGGATCGCCTCGTCCCCACGCGAACCACGCCGGCGTTTTTCATTTCGGAACGGGGAACCCGGCTCACCGAATGGACCGCCCGCTACACCTTTGCCGTCGTCTCGCGGGCCGTGGGCCTCCGCGCCCCGACGCGCGGGGGCGGCCACGGGCACGGCCCCCGGCTTCATGACCTGCGCCATCGATTTGCGGCCAGTACCTTGATCGACTGGTACCGCGCGGATCTGGACGTGGAGCGGGAACTCCCGAAGCTCTCGACGTACCTCGGTCACGTACACACGAATGATACGTACTGGTATCTGGAGGCGGTGCCGGAGCTGCTGCAACTCGCGGCCGAATTGCGCGCGTGGAGGGATCCGCAAGCGCAGCGATGGGCAACCACACTCGCTCCGCTCGAGGCCGAGGCCGCGTCGCGCCTCAAGCTGTGGTTGCCGAAGCTCAAGTATCCGATCCGCATCGGTGAGCACGCCC
>Ga0209619_10001208_pt1 | contig 18817 bp, 12 predicted proteins | sample Rifsed16ft3_FD_184011 | JGI IMG/M metagenome (GOLD analysis project Ga0209619, IMG submission 184011) | Soil microbial communities from Rifle, Colorado, USA - sediment 16ft 3 (version 2) | ecosystem: Environmental > Terrestrial > Deep subsurface > Rock core/Sediment | place: Rifle, Colorado... | reverse complement strand
ATTGGCGGCCCGGTGATGATGTAATAGTCCCGACAGCCGGTTCTTGTGGAGTTGCTAAGCAGAGAATGGAAAATAAAGATGAAATGAAATGTTATGATTGGTTCTTCTGTACAAAAAAATTGGATAAGGATACTGTATTTAAGACCGTTCTGAAAAAATGATCTAACGATCTTTTGGAGACCGCGATCTGGTTGTTGCGGTCTCTGCTTGTAGATAAATAAGCCTTCCTTAATTTCATAATGAGTGAAGCTATAGCTATATTTGAACCATGAATTCGACACTACATTAGATAGACACACCTTTTTGAGAATAGAAAGCTATTCTCCACGCCCAATTATTAAATTTTACAATAATTAGAGAAAGATTTTAGAATTACCATGAGTATTTTGAAGAATATTCAAAGAAGAAAAACATTTGCAATTATAAGTCACCCCGATGCGGGTAAAACAACGCTAACAGAAAAGCTTTTACTTTACAGCGGTGCGATTCAAATTGCTGGCGCGGTTAAATCAAATAAAATAAGAAAAACGGCAGCATCAGATTTTTTGGAGATTGAAAAACAACGAGGAATTTCTGTCGCAACTTCTGTACTATCTTTTGATTACAAAGATGCGATTATAAATCTTTTAGATACTCCAGGTCACAAAGATTTTGCTGAAGATACATATCGCACTTTAACAGCTGTTGACAGCGTTATTCTCGTAATTGACAGCGTAAAAGGTGTTGAGGAACAAACTGAAAAACTCATGCAAGTCTGCCGAATGAGAAATACACCAGTAATCGTTTTTATCAATAAATTGGATAGGGAAGGGAAGGAACCGATTGAACTTCTTGATGAATTGGAGCAAAAACTAAATATTCACGTTCGACCTTTAAGTTGGCCTATGGGAAAAGGTTTTTCTTTTAGAGGTGTGTACAGCATTTATAAAAATAAATTTGCATTCTTTCACTCCAACAAGCAGCAGGTGGAGGAAGAAGTAAAAGTTTTTAATTCAATTGATGATCCCGAACTACATGAGATGTTTGGTGAAGCAGCAGAGAAATTAAAACATGATATTGATCTTGTAAAAGGTGTTTATGGTGATTTTGATATAGAAAAATACAGGCATGGTACTCAAGCTCCTGTATTTTTTGGAAGTGCACTGAATAATTTTGGTGTTAAAGAGCTTCTTGATACTTTCATTGAAATTGCCCCTTCGCCTGTTCCTCGCGAAACTACAAGCGGTTTTGTTAAACCGGATAATAAAAACTTTAGCGGATTTGTTTTTAAGATTCACGCGAATATAGATCCTAAGCATCGAGATAGAATTGTATTTCTTCGTGTATGTTCAGGCAAATTTGAACGCAACAAATTTTATCATCATGTACGGCTAAAACGTAGTCTTAAATTTTCTAGTCCAGCAACTTTTATGGGAAAAACAAAGAGTATTGTGGATGATGCTTATGCTGGTGATGTTATCGGGCTTTATGATTCCGGTACATTTAAAATAGGTGATACATTGACTGAAGGCGATGCTTTTATGTTCAAGGGAATACCAAGTTTTTCACCGGAAATTTTTCGTGAGTTGCGAAACACAGAGCCATTTAAATCGAAACAGCTTGAAAAGGGGATTAATCATTTGACTGATGAAGGATTGGCACAGCTATTTACTCAGAATCAAGGCAACAGAAAAGTGATTGGTGTTGTCGGCGAGCTTCAATTTGATGTAATAAAATTTAGATTACTCAATGAATTTGGTGCAAGCTGTGAGTTTATTAATTATCCCTCATACAAAGCATGCTGGGTAAAATATGAGAATGAAAGTGATATCGAGAGCTTGGAGAGTTTGTGGTCAAACAATTTATTTTTAGATAAAAATAAAAACTTAGTTTATATTGCTGAATCTCCTTACACTCTTGAGCGTGCTAAAGAAAAAAATCCTAAAGCACAATTTCTTTTTAGCATTGAACATAATGATCTTACACTGGAGATGGACAAAGTCGCATAGTTTGTTGTGAACAAATTTGTGTATCTAAGTCATTAGATTTATTTTTGTTTTGTATTCATGCCGAAGTGGCGGAATTGGTAGACGCGCTGGACTCAAAATCCAGTGGGGCTCACACCTCGTGCCGGTTCGAGTCCGGCCTCCGGTACAAAAAGGGATTCAATTTCGAATCCCGTCTTATTTTTAGAACCCTTCTTGAGCACCTAAAATTAAATGATTAAGTTTGCTATGAATTTTATAAATCTTAATCATTACGGACAATGAGCGAAAATACTACTACTAACAAACCAAAAAATTTCATTTATGAAATAATTGATGAGGACTTAAGGACAAATAAATGGGGAGGGAAAGTCTGCACACGTTTTCCGCCGGAGCCCAATGGTTATCTTCATATTGGTCATGCCAAATCTATTTGCTTGAACTACGGAATAGCCGAGCACTACAAAGGGAAGTTTAATCTTCGATTTGATGATACGAATCCCGAGAGAGAAGCGCAGGAATATGTTGATTCGATTGTTGAGGATATAAAATGGCTTGGTGCTGACTTCGACAATAAAGTTCTCTTTGCCTCAGATTATTTTGAGCAGATTTATCTCTGGGCAGTTGAGCTTATCAAAAAAGGTAAAGCTTATGTCTGCGATTTAAATGCCGATGAAATCCATGCTTCCCGAGGAACTTTAACTGAACCTGGAAAAGAGGGTCCATACCGTAATCGGTCCATTGATGAAAACCTCAATTTATTTGAGCGAATGAAAAATGGTGAATTCCCAAATGGTGCTAAGACGTTACGAGCAAAAATTGATATGGCATCTCCCAATTTTAATATGCGTGATCCGATTATGTATCGTATCGTTCATGCAGAACATCATCGAACCGGAAATAAATGGTGCATCTATCCGACTTATGATTGGGCACATGGCAATGAAGATTCAATTGAAGGAATTACACACTCTATTTGTACATTAGAGTTTGAGAATCATCGTCCCCTATATGATTGGTTTTTAGATCAACTTGGTGTTCATCATCCTCAGCAGATCGAATTTGCACGGCTCAATCTCAACTATACTGTGATGAGTAAAAGGAAGTTACTGCAGCTTGTACAGGAAAAGTTAGTTGATGGCTGGGACGATCCACGGATGCCGACCATTTCCGCATACAGAAGACGGGGTTATACATCGGAAGCCATCAGAAATTTTACTGAAATGGTTGGAGTTGCTAAACGCGATGCACTTACAGATATTTCATTATTGGAATTTGCAATTCGTGATGATTTAAATAAACATGCTCAGCGGGCAATGGCTGTATTAAAACCGCTTAAAATCATCATCACAAATTATCCTGAAGGTCAAGCTGAAGAACTTGAAGCTGTGAACAATCCCGAAAATCCTGATGCAGGAAAGCGAATGGTTCCATTCTCTCGGGGATTGTTTATCGAGCAAAATGATTTTATGGAAAATCCTCCCAAAGGATTTCATCGTTTGATTCCTAGTGGAGAAGTTCGTTTGCGATATGCTTACATAATTAAATGTGAAGAAGTAATTAAGAATAATCTTGGTGAAATAATTGAGTTGCATTGCACTTACGATCCCGAAACAAAAAGCGGGACCGGAACGAGTAAGAAAAAAGTAAAGGGAACGATCCATTGGGTTTCCGCAAATCACGCAATAGATGCTGAGGTTAGATTGTACGGGAGATTATTTACAGTGGAAAATCCTGGAGTCGAAGAAAATTGGTTGAGTTGTATTAATCCAGATTCGCTTGGAATTATTTCCAATGCTAAGATCGAACCATTTTTAAAAGCTGCAAAGAAAGGGGAGAGGTTTCAGTTTGAACGTAATGGATATTTCTGCGTTGATACGAAGGATACAACAGCAGAAAAGTTAGTTTTTAATCGGACAGTTACATTGAAAGATAGCTGGAAAAAGTAAATCAATAGCACTCAGATGACACTGATTCAGCCAGAGGATGACAGCTAAGCAGATTAACACTGATTAGTTACTATTTGATAGTTTCTACTGCTACTTTAATTCGCTTTACTACTTCGTCCTTTCCAAGAATAGAGAGAATATCAAACATTCCTGGTCCGGTGCTTTGTCCGGATACTGCAAGTCGTAATGGATGAATGAGTTTTCCTTTCCCGACTTCAAGTTCTTCTGCTACTTTAGTTAAAGCGTGTTCATACTCTTCTTTGGTGGGATTGGATAGCTTCAAAAAAGAATTACTTAGTTTCTTTAATTGTTCTGATGTTTCAGGCTTCCAATTTTTTTCAATTGCTTTCTGCTCATATTCTTTTGGTGCCTCATAAAAGTATTTGCAATTATCTATAAGCTCATAAACGAATGCAACTCTTTCCTTCATAGCTTCAATGACTAAAAGTAAAAATTCATCTGAAAAATTCTGACTTCTATATTCTGTCTCCTGTATTCTAGCTCTAAGCATCTCAAGAATCTCTTCATTCATTTTTTTTCTGAGATGTTCAGCGTTCAATGAATTGAGTTTAACGATATCAAACACGGCACCTGATTTATTTACACGCTCAAGAGAAAATGCTTGAACTAATCCATTGAGATAATAAAACTCGCGGTCATCACCTGCATTCCAGCCAAGCAATGCAACAAAATTAATCAATGCTTCTTTCAGATATCCTTTGTCGCGATAATCTTCAACAGCTACATCGCCCTGTCTTTTACTCAGTTTTGAACGATCAGGATTTAATAAAAGGGGAAGGTGTGCAAAAATTGGTCGTTCCCACTCAAATGCATCGTATAGTAAAACATGTTTGGGAGTTGAAGACAACCATTCTTCACCACGAATTACATGAGTTGTTTTCATAAGGTGATCATCAACGACGTTTGCAAGATGATATGTTGGATAACCGTCGCTCTTAATTAGTACCTGATCATCTACATTGTTACTTTCAAACTCAATCCGGTTTCGAATTATATCATCAAAAATGATCTTTTGATTTTGCTGAACGTTCAATCGAATTACATATGGAATCTTATTCGACAGATTCTTTGCTATTTCTATTTGAGAGAGATTTAGGCAGTGCTTGTCATATTTTGCCTGAGGAAGCTTTTGTCTTTCTTGTTCTTGTCTCAAAGCTGTTAATCTTTCAGAAGTGCAAAAACAATAGTATGCTTTACCTTTTGAAATTAGTTCATCAGCATGTTTTTGATATATATCTAATCGCTGTGATTGCATGTACGGGCCAAAATCTCCGCCCGTATCGGGACCCTCATCATAATTTAATCCTGCCCATTTCAAGGCCTTAATTAGATTTTCCACTGCTCCTTCAACATAACGGTTACGGTCTGTGTCTTCTATTCGCAGGATGAATTTTCCGTTATTGTGTTTTGCGAATAAATAATTATACAGTGCTGTGCGCAAACCTCCAACGTGCAAATATCCAGTTGGACTTGGGGCAAAGCGAACTCTCGGTGTTTGATTAATCATTATTCATATATTTTTTTTATCAATGGTATAAATATAAAAATAATTCGAGAGTGTTTTGGTTCGAATAACTTAGGAGTGGAATGAGGTGGCAGGGAATATTTTTTAACTTATACTACAGGGACAGCGCTTTCCGTGTAGTGTTTTACTTTCTGAATAAACTCCTGGCTGTCAATTGGTTTTGGAATATAATCTGTTGTACCTGCTTCAAGGCATTTCTCACGATCGCCTTTCATAGCAAAAGCAGTTAGAGCAATTATCGGAGTATCTTTATACTCAGGAAGCATCCGGATTTTTTCAGTTGCCTCAAATCCATTCATTACAGGCATTTGCATATCCATAAGAATCAAATCAAATTTTTGCTTTTTAACTTGATCAAGTGCTTCTGCACCATTTTCAACCACAACGATATGATCAAAGTTATTTTTCTTAAGCAGTCTTGTAACAATAATCTGTGAATGTTTATAATCTTCAGCAAGAAGAATTTTAACAACATCCTTATCTTTTTCCTTAGCTAATTCTTCAGGCGGAGTAAGTTCATCAAATTTATTAATCATTGCGGTAACCGTATCTGCAAGGTCTTCGAGGTTCGAGCTTCTTTTTTCTAGCAAGTGTTCGAACAGCCCATCAATATTTTTCAGATCATCTCTATAATTTTCTTTTCCTGTATAAATTATAATCGGGAGCTTAGCGAATTTTGGGTTTTCTTTAATTTCTTTGATGAGTTCAAATCCTGTAACTTCCGGCATATCAAGATCAATAATTGCAAGATCAAGCTCTTTATCTTCAATTAAGTTCATAACCTTAGCAGAAAAAGCTTCAGCTATTGGACTGAATCCTGCTTGTTGAACTGCTTCTTTAATCAGGTTCAATGTTGGAACATCATCATCAACGATAAGAATATTTGAATCTCTTTTTAATCTGTAACTCTGAAGAACTTCTACAAGGAAATTATATTTAATTGGCTTTACAAAATATTCTACAGCACCCATTAAAAACGCTTTTTGTTCTTCTGCTTCGATAGAACAAACGATTACCGGAGTTCGTTTTGAATTGGGATGTGAACGAATTTTTTTCATTAAGTCGAAACCATTTGAATCCGGCAGTACTATGTCCAGCAAAATTGCTAAGAAAGTTTCCCTCTCAATTGATTTTAATGTTTGATCTGCAGAGTTAACAATTACGGGATCATAGCCCCATTTATTAAGATAATTGCTGAGAAGCTTTGAGGTGGCATAATCATCTTCAATAACCAAAACACGGTTTTTCTTTCCCGGTTTTGGCAATACACTTATTTGAGATTCAATTGGAGAAATTGATTCAACTCCAATCTTTAAATCGTATGAAATTCCTTTACCCGGTGAACTGTGCACGTCAATTTCTCCTTTAAGCAATTCTACATATTTTTTTGCAAGCGTTAATCCTAATCCTGTTGTATTTCCAAACTTAATTTTTCCTAAATCATAAATTGCAAATGGAAGGAAAAATTCTTTCAGCTTAGATGAAGTTATCCCTTCACTTGAATCACAAATTTTGATATTGATACGATTTAAACCGGAGAAAGATGAAGTAATCGTGATTTTACCTCTTTCAGTTAAGCAGATAGAATAATTAATCAAGTTAATCAGAATGTAACGCAGCTTTTGAGTATCGAGCTTAAATGATTCTGGAATTTCTCCCTCGAAATTGTTAATGAAATCAATTTCCTTTGAGGGAAATTTATCCTGGAAAGATTTAACAATTTCGGTTAAAAAGTTTTTAAAGTTTACATTAATTTTCGATTCTTTTATTAAACCACTTTCAAATTTTGCAAGATCAATTAAATCATTTAACAGCGAAAGATGGTTATAAGCATTTTCCTTTAGAGTGTTAACATATTCTGCTTGAGAAGGAGAAAGATTATCTTCGTTTAGTAGTGACGCGAAGCCCATGATGCTGTTAGTCGGTGTTCTTAGCTCGTGGGCAATATCAGAAATCAGCTTGCTAATTGATGATGAAAAAATTCCTTCATGTGCAAACCAAATCCTCAATAAGGTTTCGAATACGGCTGCGAGTGATTCAATACTTTCTTTTTCAGCGTGGGTGTATGCAGTTTTCTTTGCAAGTTTTAATAAAACACTATCCTCATCAGATACTTTAATTAACAAGCAGCCCTCGTACATCACAAAATCGGTGGCTTCCAGCTCACATCCGGCTTGATTATTAACGCTTAACTTTGGTGTGCTTGAACCTAACAACTTGCATTCTGAACATTCAAAGATGGAATTAAGTTCGTAGGATTTTTTCGCTGCGCCTGATTTTCCAATTACTTTCAGAGATTTATTGCTAATTATTTTGAAGAGTACACACGCTTCAAATTCTTGATCAGAAGTTAAATAATCACAGAGACTACTTGGAAATTCTGGTGATCCTTTGGAAGCGAGTTTGAGAAGATTATCGTAATGTTTTAATAATTCTATTTTGGAACTTTGCATTTAGGTGATGTTCAAACGTAAAAATAAATCAATAAGTTTTAGTTAAAATTTAATTGCTGAAAAGTTACTAAATATAAAACGCCAAAAAAATAGTTTCTTTTTAATAAAATTCAAATTAATCCCACTGGAATAAAAATTTTTAAGTTCTTAGTTTCTTCTTATTTCAAAATTCTCTAAATCAATGATGTGGGATTTTCTGTAATAAAAATTTCGTTTCGTATAATAATTTTAATCTGAATTAGAGACTGAATGACAAAATTGATATTTATCTCATTTTTTGTAACAAATTTCGAGCCGTTAAAAACTATAGACTCATATCGTAAATAAGTTAAAATGGTTAATATTTAGATTGATTACGAATGTTAACAGTACACAATCAGAAGTCAATAAGCTTTAAAATTAAAATTGGTAACTCGAAATGTAGTTTTTACAGGTATCATTGTTTAAATTTTACATAAGCTTGGTTAAAAATTTAAAATGAAAGATATTAAAAAGAAGGTAGTTATTGTTGGAGGGGGATTCGGAGGTTTATCAGCAGCCCAAGAATTGAAAAATTCAGCTTATGAAATAATCATTATAGATAAAACAAATCATCATTTATTTCAACCGCTGCTTTATCAAGTTGCTACTGCAGCTCTTTCACCTGCGGATATTGCGATGCCGATCAGAGCAATATTTACTGAGAACAAAAATGTTAAGGTTATAATGGATGAAGTTTTATCAATGGATAAAGACAATAAACTTGTGGAGATCAGCGATTCAAGAATCAATTTTGATTATTTAATTTTAGCTCCCGGGACAAGACATTCATACTTTGGTAAACCAGAATGGGAAAAAATTGCTCCGGGTTTAAAAACTCTAAACGATGCGCTCGTAATTCGTGAGAGGATATTATGTTCCCTAGAGGAAGCTGAAAGATTGAACATGAACTCCGATGCAAATAAATACCTGACATTCGTAATTATTGGCGGTGGTCCTACCGGCGTTGAATTAGCCGGTGCAATAGCCGAAATTGCGAAGCAAACTATGATCAAGGATTTCAGAAATATCAATGCTGATAGAACCAAAGTTATTTTAATTGAGGGTTCAAATAGAATTTTATCTTCTTATTCGGAAACTCTTTCAAAAAAAGCTAAAGAGGATTTAGAAAAATTTGGTGTAGAAGTGATTCTTGATCAATTGGTGCAGGAAATTGGTGAAGATTTTGTCCGTATTGGTGATCAAAAAATAAAAAGTAAAAATATTATTTGGGCTGCGGGAAATGAAGCCCCCACGGTGTTAAAATCACTTGAAACAAAAATGGATAGAGCAGGCAGGGTTTTAGTTTACCAAGATTGTTCGATCTCTGGTTATGAAAATATTTTTGTAATCGGAGACGCAGCAGCATTTATAAATAAAGAAGGGGATCTTCTGCCGGCAGTTGCTCCTGTCGCAATTCAACAGGGTAAGTATGTTGCAAAAATTATTTTGGAAGAAAAAAAATCCGGGATTCGCGAACCATTTACATATTTAGATAAAGGCAATCTTGCAACGATTGGTAAGGCCAAAGCAATAGCTGAGATTAGAGGTCTAAAATTTTCAGGATTTTTGGCATGGCTCACATGGTCCTTTGTTCATATTCTTTTCTTAATTGGTTATCGAAACAGATTCAGGGTAATGGCTGAATGGATTTGGAAATACATTACAAAACAGCATGGAATAAGACTGATAGTTGGCAAAGCAAAAAATAATTAATGCTTTTGCTTAGTGATAAAAAATCCTAAATTTCTCTCGAAGATAATTTATTGTGCAAATTAATTCAGCATTACTGAATTGATTTTTGTAAAAGTTCATTGAAGAACAATTAAATTTTCATAATTGAATAAGAAATAACTTGTTGTTAAAAGATAAAAACAATTCGGTAAACACACTTAGTGTATTGATAGTTGAGGATGAGAACATCATTGCTCGGGATTTGTCCCGGATAATGAAAAAATTTGGTTACAATATTGCAGATGTCGTTTCATCCGGTGAAGAAGTTATTACCCGTGCAATTGAGTTAGAACCAACTTTGATATTGATGGATATAAAATTAAACGGCAAAATGACCGGTATTGAAGCTGCCGAAGAAATCAAGAAAATTATTGACGTACCCGTCATCTATATAACTGCATATGCAGATACAGAAATTATTCAGGAGGCAAAATTAACCGAACCATTCGCTTACATTGTCAAACCATTCGATGAAAAGGCGCTTCATACTTCAATTGAAATTGCTGTCTACAAGCATCGTATAAGTAAGAAACTTAGAGAAAGAACAATTGAACTTGAAGAGGAAAAAAAGAAATCTGATGTGTTGATTCATAATATTCTACCCAAACAAATTGTGAAGGAACTTAGGGAAACGGGAGTAATAAAGCCGCGTGAATATAAAATGGTGACATTACTCTTTACTGATTTTCAAGATTTCTCCACACTCTCTGCTAAAATGAAACCGAATGAATTGGTCAGCGAGCTTAACGAAATCTTTAAACATTTTGACGAAATAGTTGACCTTTGCGGGCTTGAGAAGCTAAAGACGATCGGAGATTCATATATGGCAGGCGGAGGTTTTCCTGAGGAGTGTTCGGATCATGCTCTTAAAGTAATTAAAGCTGCAATTGAAATGCAGGATTTGATTACCGAGAGGAATAAGAAATCACATCTTAAATGGCCTATGCGCGTGGGTGTTCATTCGGGTAATGTGGTAGCAGGAGTTATCGGTAAGAATAAAATGACATACGATGTTTGGGGAAATACCGTTAATGTTGCCAACAGGATGGAAAGTAATGGAAGACCAGGAAAAGTAAATATTAGTTCTGCAACGTTTAATTTAATCAAAGATTATTATGAATGTGATTTTTATGATACATTAAAGCTTAGTGATAAAAAGAAAATTGACATGTATTTTATTCGCGGTATTAAAAGCTAAATTCTCTTCTACTCTTAGAAATTAATTTCAGCCTGAAAACTTACCTTATTATCCACGTTATTATTTATTTCAGAAAATCCGGAACCAAGAATTTTCTCTAACGGCTTGTAAGTTTCTGAGTACTTTGCTGAAAGTGATACAAATCTTGCCGGTTTATATTTGATCATCAAATACCATCTAACTCCTTTTCCGTACAATGCTACATTAGAAAGTATTCCCTGCATATCATTTTCGTATTCGTAAATGGCCGAATTAAATGAATCCGTTTGGAATAGAATTATTCTGCCATCAACATTTAGGTTTTGAACAGGGGAGAATCGAATATCTTGAAAAGCCATCAATCCCAGTTCTTTAAGACTTAGCTCATCAATTTTATAACTGTTAAATTCTAATCTGCTTCTTAATCTTAAGTGCCTCGAAACTTCATAAATTATCTCACCTCTTACGGCTTGCCTTAATCTTGGGACAAGAGATTCTAAGTTGCCAATTTTTTCAGTCACTTCTTTCTTTTCGTATTTGAACCTCAGATTTGTTTCAATTTTATTAAATGGTTTAGATCGAAGGTCAAAAAGGAATTCGTTACCGCTTGAAGGTAAAGGATTCTCAAATGTCGCATACGGAAATTTGAATTGATCAAAATAAAAATTTATTTCACCAATCAAAGTTCTCCATTGAAATCCTGTGTAGATACCAAATTCATTCTGTGTTGCACCTGAATTTTCGCCAAAAGCAAATGAATGAATATTCCTGTAATTACGCGGATAATTCCTAATCAATGTTACGAAAGAAAAGTTTTTATCGAAGGAGAAACTTGCACTTGCAAGTGAAGCAACGGATCGTCCATCAAAAGCTGATTCGCCAAAAACATTTATTTTTCCAAAATATAAATCGTAATAAATAGAATAGTAACTGAACTTATCACCGCCAAGATCAAATGGTGACTCTTGCAAAAACGGATTGCTAAATTTTGTGGAATAGAATAGTGCACCTGCATTTATGTTGTCATTCGGATCCACGAAATCAACTCTTGCTCCGTAAAGAGTTTCTCTTGCTGATCTCTTCTTGCTAAGCTCGCTCTCAGTTCGATGAAAGCCATCAATTGGTGTGGAGAGAATTGCCCGTGATACGCTGTCAATATTGGCATCAAAAAAATTATTTGAGTAGAAGCTCGAAATCATAAATGCATCGTATGCAATGGTAACAGCAGCTCCTCTAAAGAAATTATTTTCATTAGTGCTTTTGTATGGGTTAATCATTTTAGCTTTGCGTTTTACTGGATAAATTGCATCGGTTCCTTTTGAAAGTGCAAAAGGACTCCAAATTGCAAGGCCTTGACCAAATTCTAAAGTATAATCTCCTGCCGCGAGAGTTTTAATAACCCCATAATTTTTTAATGCAAAATGAAACGACGTAAATTCATTCAACGATTTTTCTCCGGCATCTTTTTCAGTAACTAATCCTGCATCAATCAACCCGCCATATTTCAGCAAGAATCTGTTGTATATTTTTGGTCGTGAACCCTCAAATTTATTTTGAGCAAAACCTCTTCGCTCTTGAAGATCATTAAACATTCGGCTTCTAAAATTTATCTTAATATTTTCTCCAAAGTTATCCCATGTAGTTTTAGTTATTTTATCATAATTCGTTTCATCTGTCCTATCTGGATTAACTACAGTTAGGAATGGTTTTACTTTTTCCACAATTTCTCTTGGCAATCCCTCAACGAGATATAATTCGTTTACAGAAAAAAATACTCCAAATTTTTTTCTATGCTCGATTATTAATGAAGATAAAATTGGAGTTAAGCCTGGAACTACTTGAAGTTCAGGAAGCTCAGCGGAATTTAAGTCAACAGGATTCGTTACAAGGTCTTCTAATATTCCGTAAATATCTTCATTATCACTTTCGGTTGTTGGTTCTTGCAGTAAATCATAAATGATTTCCTCGGTATTTACCTCGATTGAATCTGATTGACATAAAATTTGGTGATTGAAAAAAATCAATGATAACGTTAACATGAAAAGGCAGGTTCTAATTTTAAAAACTGTGAGTGGAAAATCAGTTATCATTTTCTTTAAAAAATATTCTATTCTTGTCCTAAATATTTTCTGATCTTTTCATTTCTGCTTCCCTCAGAACCAAAGCTGATAATCAATCCGGCTTGATGTGTAAGTCCTAAATCCGTATGAGTGAAAAAAGCATAATCAAGACTGAAATAAGAATAGTTAATTCCTATACCGGCAGAATAACTTGAAGGTTCATTTGAAAAACCGGTTCGTAAAGAAAGATATTCCAGTAAATAATATTCAATAGCACCTCGCAGTGAGTAGTTGTATCGAATATCTTTTTCGACGGCCAAATTAAAGGTTAAATCTTCCATCACTCCATAGCTGAAACCGGTGTTATAGATCAGTGGAATATTATCTTTTTCATTTCCGAATGATGCTCGATTAAGATTTTGAACCGAGAATCCCAATCTAAAATATTGTGTAAGATAAAATAATCCACCGATGTTAAGATAAAACGTGTTATCGCTTCCATAATTCTCAATTGAAACAGTATGAAGATTTACAGCAGCACCTGCAAAAAATTTGTTCAAGTAGTTGTAAGAAAATCCAATGGATATTTTATTCTCGCGGTAAAGCTCAAAACCATAGGTCATTGCACCCACACCAAGGGAACCAAAATCAAACGGTTCGTGATATGCAATAAATCCGTTTGCAAGTTCTGAAAAACCAAACGGGGAAGGCGAGTAATAAATCCCAAGCTCTCTCCAATTCATTTGCGCTAAACCGGCAGGATTGTTGAACAATGAGAATACATCATTGCTTAATGCAACATCTGAGTTGGACATTGAGATTTGCTTTGCGCCAGGATTATACTGTGCATTCAATTTGGTATGAAGGGAAACAAATACGGCTGCAATTAGTAAAAACCACATAAAAATTTATATAAATTAGTTTGTTGTGTGATAATATCGAAATTCATATTTTTAATCAACTATTCATTTAAAAATTAGGGTGAATAATGAAATCCCTGGTATTCTTCATTCTTTTAGTAACGACTGTTACTTATTCACAAGAATTAAATTGTAAAGTGACGGTTAATTTCGAAAGCATTCCGGTAGTTAACAGAGAATTACTCTCCGATTTTGCACAAACAATCGAAGATTACCTTAACAAAACCCGCTTCACGGATAAGTGGGAAGGGGATAAAATCAATTGTGCATTCAACATTTTTTTTATCGGCGCATCCAGCGATGTAAGTTACTCTGCTCAGGCAGTTATCACCAGCCAAAGGCCTATTTATAAAAGTGCGAAGAACTCACTAATGCTAAGCATTAATGATCCTCAATGGTCTTTTACTTATGAGAAAAACCAAACTCTCTATCAAATACAATCAGTATTCGATCCGCTTACAAGCTTTCTGGATTATTATGCCTATATCATAATTGGTTTCAATGAAGATTCATACGAGGAGTTATTAGGCAATCCTTTTTTCACAAAAGCTTTTGATATTGTGAACCTTGGTGCAAATAGCAGTTTTAGAACAGGCTGGGAAAAGTCCAGCAGTTCTTATAGCCGAAGAGGTTTGGTTGAAGATCTCTTAAATGAAAAATATCGTCCGTTTAGAGAAGCATATTTTAATTATCACTATAACGGACTCGATCTAATGTCTGAAAAGAAACCCATCGCCATAAAAAATATTATTAAGCTTGTTGATGTTTTGGAAGTTCTAAGAACTAAAGTTGATATAAACAGTGTACTTTTAAAAATTTTTTTTGATGCGAAGAGTGGAGAGATAATTGAAAATTTAAAAACTTATCCTGATAAATCGATCTTTAAAAAGCTAAGAAAAATAGATCCTTCGAGAGGATTGAAATACGATGAAGCTGCTCAAGAGTGACAAGTAAAATTAAATAGGTATTTCGTAAATGCGGTATTTTTTATAAGCATGAGCATTCATTACTTCAAGCCCGCGATTCATCATATTGTTATCTTCCAGAACCCAGCTTGCCTCGCCTAAAAATATATTTATTTTAGCCGCCCGTGTAACAATCTCGTAATAAAAAACTGCATCCAACCCGCGTTTTTGATATTCAGGTATTATTCCCAAAGTAATTATTCTTGACCAGGGTATTTTTTTCTTTTGCGTAAACAATTTAATGATACCAAAAGGAAAGAGTCGCCCATTCATTTGTTTAAAAATAAAATTATAGTCAAGAAGAACTAAAGCAAATCCAACGAGTTTACCATCTATCTCACCGAATAAAACTAACGAAGGTTCAATAATTGATTTAAGATCTTTCGCCATCGCATCAATCTCATCTTCAGTCATCGGCACAAAGCCCCAATTAGGTGCCCAAGCTTTGTTATAAACATATTTTACTTTATCCAATTCAGCATCAAAGTTTTTCATATCCAATTGAGAGATTTTTAATCCGGATCGTTTTTGAGCAATATCAGCAACTCTTTTAAGCTTTTCGGAAGAAAGAACTTTATCGGTTTCAAGTTTAAATGCATTTAAATCTTTGGCCTTAACAAGTCCGTAATTCTCGCAAAGATTCATATAATACTCAGGATTATAAGTCATTAAAATTCTTGGCGAATCATCAAATCCCTCTATCAGCAAACCATATTCATCATTGCTTGATGGGTTTGCAGGACCGCGCATTGCGGTAAGCCCCTTGTCTTTAAGCCATTGTTTAGCAGAATCAAAAAGTAGGTTTGCTATTTGCTGATCATTAACGCACTCGAAAAATCCAAAAAATCCAACCTTATCGTTATGATTCTGATTGTGAAGATCATTTTTAATTGCAGCAATTCTACCGACAACTTCATCATTTTTTTTTGCGAGAAATAATTGCATTTCCGCATGCTTGAAGAACGGATTTTTTGAAGTGTTAAAAAATTTCTTTCTATCCATGATCAGAGGTGGAACCCAGTATGGATTATTAGAATAAATCTTCCATGGAAACTTAATGAAGCTCATTAGCCCAGCTTGAGAAGAAACTTTTATTATGCTTGTACTCATATTTCAGTATAAATATTTAAATAAAAAGCATACCTGCTTAAAAGGTATGCCTTATTAATAAAAAATGACCTTAATCACCGCTGTCCAAAATAAATTTAATACTCAGATAAAATTAGGGAATCAGATTGTATTGAAATGTTCTTATCAAATTCAAATTTCTATCCCCCATTAAAACTATCTCTCTTCTCTATTGCTTAATACAAAATATTCCGGTGGTTTGAATGAGACTCTCAACAAACGATTATATCTGTTTCATAATTTTTTTTAATAAGCTGATAAGGTTAAAGAGATTTATCCGTCAGCTGACGGATAGTCTGTTACTAAGGTTTACACCTTCATATTACTTTTTTTGACCTTAGTAACCAAATATATCCTAGTGAAAAATAACCTTATCAGTTTATTTCTCATAATTGCACCACGATGTAAGAAATAATAATACAAAAACTCAAATTTATTTTGGACAGATATAATTTTAATCATTAATCCGAAACTAGATTACACCTAATTTCTTACCAACATCTTTAAAAATATCTATAATGCTGTTAAGATGTGAATCTTCATGCGATGCCATGTAGCTTGTTCTCATCATTTGACGGCCGGGAGGAACTCCGGGTGAAATGAAAACATTAACAAACAATCCGGCGTCGTAAAGCATACGCCACATTTTGAATGCAAGTTCATCATCTCCAACAATTACCGGAACGATGGCTGTTCTACCTTCGATGACTTTAAAACCGGTATCTCTTAAAGCATTTCTAACTTTTGCAGCATTGTTGATAAGTTTATTGACTAATTCAGGATGAGCTTCAAGAATATCAAGTGCGGCTAAAGCAGCAGCGACAGATGCAGGTGTGGGAGAAGCACTGAAAATTAATGCGGGAGCAAAATGTTTTATGTAATTAATTACTCTTTCTTCACCGGCGACAAATCCGCCTAACGATGCAAACGTTTTGCTGAATGTTCCCATTGTTAAGTCAATTTCATTCTCAAGATTAAATTCGCTTGCAGTTCCTCTTCCGCCTTTGCCTATGACTCCGACAGCATGTGCATCATCAATCAGGATTTTGGCTTTATATTCTTTTGCGATTTTATTTAGCTGTGGTAAGTTAACAATCTCACCGCCGGTGCTGAAGACGCCATCACTCACAATTAATTTCCCCGAATCTGCGGGCAGCTTTTGAATCACTTTTTCGAGATCATCCATATCATTGTGCTTGTACCTTACAAATTCCGCCAACGCTCCTTTTGCCATTAAGTTACCGGCAACTATGCAAGCATGATTATCTTTGTCAGATACGACATAATCTCCTCGTTGAACAAGCGTAGGAATGATACCCTGAGCAGTTTGGTAACCCGTACTGAAAAGAAGCACTGCTTCCTTATTGAAAAATTTTGCTAGCCGATATTCTAATTCAATATGAAGATCAAGCGTGCCGGTTAAAAAACGGGAACCTGAACATCCTGTACCGTACTTTTCGACAGCTTTAATTGCAGCTTCTTTTACTTTTGGATGTGCAGTTAGTCCCAAATAATTATTAGAACCCGCCATAATAATTTTTCTACCTTCAATCTGGACAACTGGTCCTTCATTTTCTTCGATTGCACGGAAATAAGGATAGAGCCCGGTCTTTTTAATTTCATCAGCTCTGGTAAAATCGTAACACTTACTGAATAAGTTCAAAAAACGCCTCCAGGTAAAATTTTATCTTATAGGATAGACACAAAATTGATGTGATTATTTCTTAATTTTCGATGTGAAATCTATATATAATCATTTTAAAAACAAATAAATCTTGATTTATGCCTTCTAATATTGCAGTGGTTACAGGTGCGAATGGTTTCGTTGGAAGCCACCTTGTTGATTATCTTCTTGAAAAAAAATATGAGGTTAGGTGCCTCGTAAGAAAAAGCAGCAATTTAAAATGGCTGCAAGGAAAAGATGTAAAGATATTTGATTGCGGATTATTAGATGTAGATGGAATGAGTAAAGCTTTCAAAGATGCTAATTACATTTATCATGTTGCCGGAGTTGTGAAATCAAAAACTCCTGAAGGATACTTTAAAGGAAATGTTGACACTACAAAAGCACTTCTTGAAGCCGCGAGCATGAATGTTTCAACTTTAAAAAAAATTTTGATAGTCAGCAGCCAAACAACAACTGGACCTTCACTTGACGGAAAACCTGTTAATGAACTTACTTCATGTAATCCAATCACAACTTACGGAAGGAGTAAACTCGCTCAAGAAAATCTTTCAAAATCATTTATGGATAAGCTGCCAATCACCATTTGCCGTGCGCCTGCTGTTTATGGAGAGCGTGACACCGAGATTTTTATATTCTTCCAAACTTTTAATCGGGGATTAATGACTACTATTGGCTTCGATAAAAAAGTGATAAGCTTAATTCATGTTAGAGATTTAGTTCAAGGATTTAGTCTCGCTTCAATTAATGAAAAAGCGATTGGAGAAACTTATTTTATCAGTTCGGAAAAATATTACACCTGGGATGAGGTTGGAAATGTCACGTCAAAGGTTATGCAGAAAAGGCCATTTAAAATTGCAGTTCCTCATATTATAGTTTATACAGTTTCGGCAATTGCTCAATTTCTTTCTTTGTTCAGTACGAAACCAGCGACTCTAAATCTTGAAAAGGGGAAAGACATAACTCAACATGCCTGGATATGCGATACAAGTAAAGCAATGCGTGATTTAGGTTATCGCCAACAAATTTCTTTAGAGGATGGAATCAATCGAACTGTAAATTGGTACAAGCAAATGAAGTGGCTTTGAATTTTTAAGCTGATATTATTTACTAACTCACCTTATGCAGTCGGAAAGATGACATCTTTTTCTAAGGAAAATTGAATTTCATTTGTTCGCTGAAAACGCTGATTTTATTAGGTTCTCTTAAAAGATGTCAT
>Ga0209619_10001197_pt1 | contig 18908 bp, 15 predicted proteins | sample Rifsed16ft3_FD_184011 | JGI IMG/M metagenome (GOLD analysis project Ga0209619, IMG submission 184011) | Soil microbial communities from Rifle, Colorado, USA - sediment 16ft 3 (version 2) | ecosystem: Environmental > Terrestrial > Deep subsurface > Rock core/Sediment | place: Rifle, Colorado... | reverse complement strand
CCCTCGAACGACCCTGACAGCGCTCTGGTCCAGAGTCTCTTCCAGGCTTTCCGAGACGTTGACCGGCCCCACTGAACCATCGCGTCGGACCAGGATCATGAGAACGACCGTCCCCTCGATGCGCTCCTTCAAGCCGGCTAGCGTGTAGGAAGCCCGAGGGGAGTAGATGAGCTGGGGAGGAAGCGTTTCCCCTTCACTCTGGCCGCCATGTTGGGCCATCCTGCGATCGGCATCTGCCCGGGCGGCGGCGTGGAGCAAGTCGATCACCTCCGCCTGTTTGTTCTCGAAGGCCCGATAGAAGGGCGTTCGACCGAGGGCGTCCAGGGCCTCGTAGTCGGCGCCGGCTTCCAACAGCAGGCGGACCACCTCACTCCTTCCGTACTCCGCTGCCACGTGGAGGGCGGTACCGCCCTCGTTGTTCTCCGAGTAGACGTTGGCACCATGCTCCAGGAGTACTTTGACGGTGCCCTGATGGCCTCCTCGGGCGGCATGCATCAACGCCGTCCAGCCATCGTCGTCCCGAGCACCGATGTCCACCTCTTCGTTCTCGGAGAGGAGTCCCTCGACCGCATCCTCCCGGCCGATGGCGGACCAAGCGAGAAGGAGCCGATCGGGGTCTTGAGCGCTCTGGGAAGGCAGCCACCAGGCGAACAGCAAGGCGGCAACGGTGGGTCGGTTCCCAGGGGCTCTGTCCATTGACCCTTCCTGGCGGAGGCTAAGGCGCCCGATTCGGGTCGCTGTAGTAGCCGAGGCGAGTTCGTACCACCAGGTTCCTGCGATTGGCAAGACTCACGTCGATCTGGTGCCAGCTCGGCAGACTCTCGGGGTTTTGCGGAAGGTACACCATCCGATATTGACGATGGAGCTCGTCCTGGATCGTGTCGAAGGCCTTTCCCATCTCCTCTTCGTCTTGTGGGAAAAAGGCGCGGCCACCGGTGTACTCGGATATCTGGGTGAGGAGCTTCTCGTTCATGTTCATACCTTCCTCGTTGCTCCATCCCATGAGTCCCACCGTATAGATGGTAGCTTGTGAGCGACGGGCTCCTTCCAAGGCGTCTTCCATGGACGCCTCGCTGCCCCCATCGTCCCCATCGGTGAAGATCAGCAGGGCCTTGCGGTCCTTGACGCTGGAGAGCTCTTGGAGAGAGGCGAGGATTGCATCGTAGAGAAGCGTGCTCCTCTGCGGCCGCATCTGTTTGATTATGGCCATGTGCTCTTTCATGTCGTCGGTGAAGCCTGGCCCGAAGACAACCGTACTGTGAAAGAGGCCGATGCGAGCCCGATCTCCTCGCTGCAGCTTGTCGACGAAGCGATTGGCTGCCTTTTGAACCTCCCGCAGATGGGAGCGCACGCTGGAGGAACTGTCCAGAAGGAGGAGCACGGTGACGGGAGTGAGTCCTGAGGTGAAGAAGGCCAGCTCTTGGGGAGCGCCGTCTTCCATCACCACGAAGTCGTCTTGGCTCAAGTCTTTCACGAATCGACCCTTCTGATCGGTCACCACCACGTCCAAGGCCACCGCGTTCACATCCACCGAGAAGCGGTGGGTCTCCTCCTGGGCGACGACCGATGAGGCGGACATCGCATGCAGCCCCGCCAGCATCAGCACGCTCCACCCAACGGATGGGACGGCTAGATTCCCCATCAAGGACCTTCTTGCTTTGACCATCGACGGACTCTCGCGGGGTAGCGCGGTCCCCGCAGCCGAGCGGCACAACCTGAATTCTAGACCGGGCTCCCCAAGGCCGGCAAACAGGGCCTCCTCTACGACGACTTCGGTTAGTGATTTTGAAGCAAGGGCTGCTTCCCTCGCGAACCTCCTGCCTTGCACAAACGTATAATCCGTGTACAATTCGCGTCAAGAGAGGTGTCGTCGTGGACGTCCCATCAAAGGCGATTGCCATAAGCCTCTGCGCGCTCGTACCTTTCGCCCTAAATCGGTTCATTGAACCGCCAAGCGCCTTCGCCACGCCGGCGCCGGGGGCGGATTTCCATCTAGACCCGGAGGCCCTTCCGGAAGTCGAGCTGTCTCGACCGGCGTGCCACCCCGACGACGACAGTTGTCCTTGGTGGCTCTATGGCAACACCTTTGGCACCCCCAAAAAGCGGACGGTGGGAGTGGTGTTCAACGCCGAGTCTTCGGGGAAAATCAGCGCCCGCATGCACTGCTACAACGCCGGTTGCGACGGTGCTGACTCGATGTTCGCCGATACGAGCGACAATTTCAACGAGACGGGTACGTTTTACTGCGCAGCCGTTCATGATAACGGCTTCTCTCCGACCGGAATATGCGAGCAGGTCGCCCCTGGTGCCCATGTGCTGCACCTGGGAAACGCGTTCCCCTTCGAGGCAGGAACATACTTGGCAGCCGGATTCAAGTCCGGTGGAGACCGTGCCATCGCAACTCACGTAAGGGTCTACGGGTTGCGCTTTATCTATGAAGGTCCCCCTGCGGCTTATTTCGGCGCGGATACCAACGTGAACCCACTTGCCTTCCCCCGAGACGAGGAGCTGGGATTCGATTTCTACGCGGGGAGGCTCGGCTGGGGGGCGAACCTATGCAAGATCGACAAGAACGGCTGGGACATCCTTCTCCTCCCGAAGCTGAAGGAAGTTCCCAATGGAAAAAAATGTCAGTTCGATATCGAGGTGGTCGAAGACATGATCGCGAAGCTGGGCCCGCAGTTGGCTCGGCAGCGAACCTACGCCTACTGGCTTCTCCAGGGTCCGAGACACCACAAGAATAATCCCCGCCAGTGGGGGACGGATCAGGCTCGCAAACTATTTGTGCAGGTGAATCGATACCGCGCCTGGATCGACGGCCGCACGCTGTTCGCGGACATCGAGCCTCCGCTCGTCGACGCGAGCGGCGACACCTGGGCAATCTGCGTCGAGCCGGGGACGGGAGGCACCGTCAGGCACCCCGCGGCCTGCCGGCGAAACCGCGCGGTGCTCGAGGGGTTCCTACAGTATGTGACCGGGCTGAAAAGGCTCGCCCAGAGGTTCGACGAGCCCAGCCTTTACTTCGAACCGGGTGTCTACACCAGGCCCGAGGCATGGGTTACCTACTTCGGGTTCGATTGGGTACCCGAGGTTACCGTCGGGCAGGGGAAACAACGGACGAGGGATCCCGTTCCCTTCGTGTTGTGGATCACCGGCTGCGCGAGCTCAAAGGGTGCTTATGACGTCCAGGAAGCAGCTCAGGAAGCAGCTGAGATCGTCGAACGGCAGATGCTCTCCATCGTCCAAGAAACCACATTAGGGGGGAGTCGGTCGGTCCTCTGGCAATACCACCTTGAAAAGCCGGATTTCGACGTGACCCTCTACAGTCCCACCGGCGGCTTTACGCCCGTTCCCGCCTCCATTCCCTACTACTGCAGTTGCAGCGATCCGGACCTCGAGAGACCAGGTGCTGTCGGTAGCTGTCCGGCTTTAGACAACGTCCTCCTGGAGACATTGACTGTTCCGTCCGACGGTTCCGTTGTGACGACGGGCCGGTCCTATCCTTCTTTCAAGACCTTTCGCATCGAGGTCTCCGGTGCCTACAAGTGGAAGGACTGCGAGTCCCTCTTCTGTTCAGGCGGCGGCGACTGCATTGGCGACGCAGAGTATCTAACCGACAATTGCTGGATATCCCACTACCAGGACTTCTTCGGCACGGACATTTCCCTCTTTCTTGACGGCGAGAACGTGGACTGGGGTCCCTTCCGTTCAGATCATGTGTATTCGATACTGCTCAACGGAAAGGACGGGCCTTTCTCCTTTTACATCAACGACTGTACGTCCTGCTACTTAGACAACGCGGGGTCACTGACGGTCAAGATCTACGAGATGAGCCCCTGACGCGTCCATAGCGGGGACGCGGCTCCTTCCCCAGTTGGGAGGGGTCAGCGTGCCAGTGTGCTGGCGAGCAGAACGCCGTCCGCCCAGTACAATCCCGTTCTGCCGGCCGGCAGCAGGTCGAACGTGAAAGCCCCGGGGTAGCCGATCGACTCGACCAAGAGCACCGTCGCCCCTGCTACCGGATCTCCGGCTCGCAGCGTCGAGAGCGTCCGGCCATCGGAGAGAGGATGACCTGGGGAGGCCAGGAGCCGGCGGCCGTCGCTCAGCACGAGACGGATCATTTGATGGCCGCGAGGGGCGGGGGTCTGGCCCACCTGCTGCACTGGCACTGCCACTCGCTCTCCGCGCTCATCTAAGCTCCACACCAGGGTGCCCACCCGGATCGCCTCCACCGGGAACGGCCCTGACGGCGTGTCGATCTGCGTCCCTTGCGCCAGACAGATGGGACACATGTCCGAAGACGGCTGGCGCGAGGTGAGGCGGACGCGGCCGAACAGGTCGATCTCGCCTTCCAGCGCGTCGATCCCGGCTCCAACCCTGACGCGCATCTGGAAGCGATATCCTCCCGGCATCGGCTCGGTGAAGACCGCCGCCAGCTTCTTGTGCTCCCGGTAGATGGCAAGCTGTTCCTGCGGAGTGAAAGTGGGGGCCGGCTCGAGACCCAGCCGTCGCAGAAGGACCGGGAACTCCACGGGATCGGCGGCGAGCTCGGGGAACCGCTCCAGCGCCAGCTCCGCTTCGTCCCCTCTCCCCACCGGGTAGTAATCCGGATCGCAGAAGAAGAACTCCCCGAACTCGTCGAGAAGGATGGACTTCAGTTCCGGCAGGGACAGCGGGGAGGAGGAGGGCGCCGTCGGCTGCTCCCCGCAGGCGGCCAGGCTTAGTGCGAACGAGAGGAGGACGGTTGAAACGGCCCGGGCACGCGACTCGGTGCGCCGGCGTGACACTGAAACGGCCATTCCCTGACCTCCTCCTGTCCGTGCTAGCCCCAAGTTAGCACGTCGCAGCGCCCGAAGAAAGCGCGTGACCTGCCGACACCTAATCTGTTGATCGACGGCCTTCAATGAGTTAGGTTCCAAAGAAGGCTTCGATCAAACACCATGTCCAATCCCATCCGTGAAGTCCAGAAGTTCGGGCAGAGCATCTGGTATGACAATATTCGCCGCGGCCTCATCACCTCCGGCGAGCTCCAGGACATGGTGGAGAACGACGGCTTGCTCGGGGTGACGTCGAATCCCGCCATCTTCGAGAAGGCGCTGGCGGGAAGCACCGACTACGACACGGCAACCGGAGAGTTGGTTTCTCCGAACGTGGGCGACGCCAAAGACATGTACGAGCGGCTGGCCATCGAGGATATCCGCATGGCCGCGGACGTTCTGAAGGGAGCCTATCAGCGAACGGGCGGCAGGGACGGTTTCGTCAGCATGGAAGTCTCGCCCTATCTGGCCAACGACACCGAGGGTACCCTGTCGGAGGCGCGCCGTCTGCACAAGGCAATCGCCCGTGACAACGTCATGATCAAGGTTCCCGCCACACCGGCGGGCCTACCCGCCATCAGGCAGCTCATCGGCGAGGGAATCAATGTCAACGTCACGCTCTTGTTCGCCGTCGAAACGTATGAAGCGGTCGTGAGGGCGTATCTGGAAGGCCTGGAGCTCCTCGATTCGTCGGGAGGAGATCTGAGCCGCGTGTCGAGCGTGGCGAGCTTCTTCGTCAGCCGCATCGACTCGCTACTCGACCAGAAGTTGAGCGAGGCGCTGGACGCCACCCGAGACCCCGAACGGCGAGTGAAGCTGAAGAGCCTGGTGGGGAAGGTGGCCATCGCCAATGCTAAGGTGGCCTACGCATTCTATCGTGAGCTGCTGGCCGAGGATCGCTGGAAGTCTTTGGCCGCCAAAGGAGCCAGGTCGCAACGGCTCCTCTGGGCCAGCACCGGCACCAAGAATCAGAAATACTCGAAGACGCTGTATGTCGAGGAGCTGATCGGAGAGGATACGGTGAACACGCTGCCCACCGAGACTTATCTGGCCTTCCGATCCGAGGGGCGAGTCCGCGACGCCTTGACCGCGCATTGGGTCGAGAACGGCGCGCAGGCGAAGGAAATGTTGCGAACGCTGGCCGAAGTGGGACTCTCCATGAAGGACGCGACGGATCATCTGCTCGCCGATGGAGTCAAGAAATTCTCGGATGCCTTCGACCAGCTATTAGGAGCGGTGGAACGAAAGAGGCAGTCTCTGTTGGACGGCGGGCTGGCGCGACAGACGCATATCCTGGGCGACGCGGAGAGGGAGGTCCAAGACACACTGAGCGACTGGCGAGTCAACGGGAAGGTCCGGCGGCTGTGGAGAGGGGACACCACGCTTTGGTCGGGCGCCGAAGAGGATCGCTGGCTGGGATGGCTGCACGTCGTGAGCGGCCAGATCGATCACCCGGAGCACATCCGCTCCATCGTGGAGGACGTCAAGGCGGCGGGGTTTCGTCACGCGCTCTTGCTGGGTATGGGCGGTTCCAGTCTTTGTCCGGAGGTCATGCGGCGGACCTTCGGAGTGGTGGACGGCCTGCCGGAGCTCCTGGTGCTCGATTCCACCGTACCCGCTCAGGTCCAAGCGTTCGCCAAGCGGGTGGATCCTGCGAAAACCCTCTTTATTGTCTCCTCCAAGTCGGGAAGCACCACCGAGCCGAACGTGCTCAAGCAGTATTTCTTCGAAAGAGTCCAGAGAGCGGTGGGTGCCGAGCGGGCTGGCTCCCATTTCATGGCGATCACCGATCCGGGCTCGAGCCTCCATCGTCTGGCGAAGGCCGATCACTTCCGGCACATCGCTCACGGAGTGCCTACCATCGGCGGAAGATACTCCGCCCTGTCTCACTTCGGCATGGTGCCTTCCGCCATCCTGGGGGTCGATGTACCGCGGTTCTTGCATCGCGCCGAGATCATGGTGCAATCGTGTGCCTCGATAGTGCCCCCGGAAGTGAATCCGGGAGTGGAGCTGGGCGCCGTCTTGGGGACTCTCGCCCGCCGAGGGCGGGACAAGGTGACGTTGGTGGCCTCGCCCGCTATCGGCTCGCTCGGTGCCTGGCTGGAGCAGTTATTGGCGGAGTCGACTGGGAAAGACGGCAAAGGGCTCGTCCCCATCGACAACGAGCCCCTGGGGGCGCCCGAAGTGTACGGAGAGGACCGCGTCTTCGTCTATTTGCGACTCCGCGCCGCAGCGGCAGGCGAGCAGGACGAAGCCATCGAGGCCTTTCAGAAAGCGGGACACCCGGTGGTGCGGATCACGGTCGAGGACGTCATGGATTTGGGACAAGAGTTCTTTCGCTGGGAGATGGCGACCGCGGTCGCCGGTTCGGTTCTGGGCATCAACCCGTTCAACCAGCCGGACGTGGAGGCCAGCAAGGTCGCCACCCGTAGACTGATCGACGAGTACCAGAAGACCGGCGTGCTGCCTTCGGAAACACCCGTTCTGGAGGAAGACGGCCTGAGCTTGTTTACCGATGCCGACAATGAGAACGCCATCGCTTCCCGGGCCAGGTCGAAGAGTGTGAAGGAGTACCTGAAGGCGCATCTCGAACGGCTCGGCGGCGGCGACTATTTCGCCGTCAACGCCTACCTGGAGATGAACGGGGAGAACGAGCAGGAGCTCGCCGCCCTTCGGCGGGCGGTTCGGGACAGCAAGCGGGTGGCAACGACGCTCGGCTACGGGCCACGGTTCCTTCATTCCACCGGGCAGTTGCACAAAGGGGGTGCGAACACCGGGGTCTTCCTCCAGATTACATCGGAAGATGCCGAGGACGTCCCGATCCCCGGCCAGAAGTACTCCTTCGGCATCTTGAAGCGCTTTCAAGCTCAGGGAGACTTGCGGGTGCTGGTAGAGCGGAAGCGGCGAGCCTTGCGCGTCCATCTGGGTCCGGATGTGAAGGCGGGCCTTACGAGACTGCGCCATATCGTGCAGGATATGCTCTGAGGCGTGAGATGACCGCGGCGGAGCGTGCTCTGGAGATGATCGAGGATGGTTTTCTCCTCGGTCTGGGAACCGGTCGAGCGGCGACGGAGTTCGTGCGCCTCCTCGGCGAGCGCATCCAACAGGGACTCCGCGTCAAGGGCGTGTCGACCTCTCAGGCTACCGCCGAGCTCGCAGCCCGGCTCGAGATCCCGCTGGTGACGCTGGAAGAAGTCGGACGTCTCGACGTTACGGTGGACGGAGCGGATGAGGTGGATCCCAAGCTCGATCTGATCAAAGGCTACGGGGGCGCGCTGGTGCGAGAGAAGATCGTGGCCGCCTGCAGCGAGCGGTTGATCATCCTGATCGGGCCGGAGAAGTTGGTCCAGCAGTTGGGAGAGCGTGGCCGCCTGCCGGTCGAGGTAGTGCCGTTCGGGATGTCTCTCGCCGGGCGGTGCCTGGGCGCTCTGGGTCTCACGCCCCAGCTGAGGATGCATGTCGGCGAACCCTTTGTCACTGATAACCGTAACTACATTCTCGATTGCGGAACCCGTCCCATCTCGAGTCCGCAGGAGCTGGAGCGTGAGATCCTTTCCATCCCCGGCGTGGTGGGCACCGGTCTCTTCCTGGGTATGACGGATACGGTTTTGATTCAAGGCGCCGACGGCGTAGAGGAACGGCGGCGAGATAGAACGACTCAAGGGAAAGTGGGGTAAGACAGTGAGCGAAGCGATCAGGCTGGCACCCTCCATACTGTCCGCGGACTTCACCCGTCTCGGCGAGCAAGTCCGAGAAGCGGAAGCCGCGGGCGCCGATCGGATCCACATCGACGTCATGGACGGGCACTTCGTGCCCAACATTACCATCGGGCCCCTGGTAGTGCGGGCTCTCAGCAAAGTGACCCAGCTGCCCCTGGAGACGCACCTGATGATCGAGGAGCCCGAACGGTACGTGGAGGCCTTTGCCGACGCCGGCTCGACTTCCCTATTGGTCCACGTGGAGGGAGCGACGCATCTCCACCGCACGGTGGGACACATCAAGTCGTTGGGGAAGGGAGCGGGTGTGGTGATCAACCCGGCAACCCCGGCCGCCTCCATCGAGGAGATTCTGCCGGACGTCGAACAAGTGTTGGTCATGACGGTGAACCCGGGATTCGGCGGGCAGGCGTTCATCCGCGGCATGCTTCCCAAGATCGGGCGGGTGCGGGAGATGATCGACCGGATCCATCCGGAGTGTGAGCTGGAAGTCGACGGGGGAATCGACGCCACGACCGCTCCGCAAGTCGTGCGCGCCGGGGCTCGCGTGCTGGTGGCCGGGTCGGCCATCTTCGGCGCCGCGGAGGGGATCGCGGCGGCCATGGAACGCATACGCGAGAGCGTGGGACGGGCAGCGAGCTCGACGAAATGATCCTCGCCGGCGACATTGGCGGCACCAAGACCGTCTTGAGCTTGTTCGAAGCTTCGGGAGACGAACTGAGGCAGATTCGCGAAACGGTTTTTTCCAGCAAGGATTACGACTCCCTCGACGAGATATTGAAATCGTTCCTGAAGAAGGTGGGGAGTCCGCCGCTTCGGTCTGCCTGCCTGGGAGTCGCCGGCGCGGTGGTCGACGGTAAGAGCAAGATCACCAACCTGCCCTGGCGGCTCGACGAAAAGGCGATTGCCGAGGTCATCGACGTCCCGCGCACGAAACTCCTGAACGACCTCGAGGCCGCCGCCTATGGAATGCTTCACCTAGGGAAAGATGAGCTCTCGGAGCTGAACCGGGGTGCCGAGCCAGCGCGACAGGGGAACATCGCGGTGATTGCCGCCGGTACCGGTCTGGGCGAGGCCATGGTGCTCTGGGACGGTGAACGGCATCAGGTGGTGGCGTCGGAGGGTGGGCACGCCGACTTCGCGCCGCGATCCGACGAGGAGATCGAGCTCCTGAAGTATCTTCGCCAGGAATACCGTGGCCATGTGAGCTACGAGCGCGTGCTCTCCGGTCCTGGAATCTTCAACATCTATTGTTTCCTTCGCGACGCGGGCTACGCGCCGGAGTCGGATGGGGTCAAGGAGAAGCTCGAGAGCGAGGATCCTGGCGCCGTCGTGTCCGAGGCCGGATTGGAGGGCGAAGATGCGTTGAGCGTGCGAACGCTCGAGCTCTTCTCCTCTATCCATGGCGCGGAGGCCGGTAACCTGGCCCTCAAATGTCTGGCGGTGGGAGGCGTTTTCGTCGGCGGAGGGATCGCGCCCAAGGTCCTTAAGGCGTTGAAAGCCGGGCATTTCATGAAGGGATTTACCGACAAGGGCCGCTTCTCCGATCTGGTGCGCAGCATGCGGGTTTCGGTGGTGTTGAACCTCCGCACGCCCATCCTGGGCGCCGCCCACTACGCCCTGCGCTTGTGAGTGAGCTCGATCTTCACCGGGATGCCGAAGCGATCTTCCGCGCCGGCCTGTCCGCCGCCGATCCGCATCGCCTGCTCCTGAGTAACTCCTTGGTGGAAGGCCACCGCTGGTCCTATCGCGGGGAGCAGGTTGTTTCGTGGGATCTGCCGGCGAGCCGGGCGGCGGGTCGCCTCCTGGTGCTGGGAGCGGGCAAGGCTGCCGCTTCCCTGGCGCTGGCCCTCGAGGAGTCGCTGGGAGATCGCATCACCGCCGGTAGGATCGTCGTCAAGCACGGGCACGGCCTTCCCTTGAAGCGCATCGTGATCGAAGAAGGAGGGCATCCCTTGCCGGACGACGGGGGCCTAGCGGGGACCGCGCGTCTGGTCGCCGATCTTCAAGACACGCGTCCCGAGGATCGTGTCTTCTTCTTGCTGACGGGAGGAGCATCGGCCCTCCTGGTGGCCCCTGCCCCCGGTTTGACTCTGGAAGACAAGATTGCGACCACTAGGCTCCTCTTGGGTTGCGGTGCGACCATTCAAGAGGTCAACGCGCTCCGTAAACATCTTTCCGCGGTGAAGGGAGGCCGGTTGGCGGAGCACATTCATCCCGCTCAAGCCATGACCCTCATCGTATCCGACGTGGTGGGTGACGATCTGGCGTCCATCGGATCTGGCCCCACCGTGCCCGATCCGTCCACCTTCGCGGAGTGTTGGGAGATACTCGATCGGTACAACCTGAGTGACAGAATTCCGGATGCGGTGCGGCAAAGACTCACCGCCGGGATGGAGGGCCGTGTTCCCGAGACTCCCAAGCCGGGTCTTCCGCTCTTCCAGGGGCTTCGCTGGTTGATCTTGGCCAGCAACCGTCACTCGCTGGATGCGGCGGGCGAGGCATCGTCCCGGCTCGGTTATAGACCCGAGATCTTCGGCTACGACCTGGTGGGGGATACCCACGTTCAGGCTCGCGCCTTCGCTTCTCGGCTCGTCGAGCTTTCGGGTCGAGGACCGACGGCGCTACTGGCGGGGGGCGAAACCACGCTTCGGGTCAAGGGCAAGGGCAGAGGAGGGCGCAATCAGGAGTTTGCCCTCGTCGCCGCTCGCGAGATCGAGGGAAGGAAGGACGTCCTGATTCTCTCGGCCGGTACCGACGGCACGGACGGGCCGACCGACGCGGCCGGCGCTTTCGTCGATGGAGCGACGCTCGCCCGGGCCCGCTCCCTAGGTCTCGATCCCGAAGCCTTCCTGCGGGACAACGATGCCTACACGTTTTTCGACAAGTTGGGCGATCTTCTTCGCACCGGTCCGACCGGCACCAACGTCATGGACCTGATGGTGGGACTGACCGCTTAGCCGGAAGTCAGTTGAGGCGAGCCTCGCCAGGCGGAATGTTTCTTATCCGCGCTTCGTTGAGACATTCCTCCTGGATCGCAACCATCACCGCTTCCTGCACCTTCATTTCCTCTTGGAGTCTTTCGCAGTCGATGGCGTATTGAATCCATCCCGGCATGAACTCGTTGATCATGATGCGCGAACAGGGGATGCGCTCCAGATCCGTTCCGATGGGAAGCCCGTTCACGATCAAGTCCTGCTTCTGGTCGCGAACGGCCTTGGCGGCATCGTAGCGGGACCGGCAGGAGGCGAAGACTCTCGGCCAATCCGACTCCGGCTCTTCTTCCACGGGCGCCGCCGGTGTGGGGGCAGTATCGATCGATTCCGGTTCGGCCTCGCTACCGGTCACCGAAACGTTGCCTTGAGCGGTAGCGAGGTCCTGGTCCCGAATGACCTTGCTGGCGGGGAGCTTCCGGCGCCGCTCCTTTTCTTTTTCGGCGATCTCGGCGAGGGACTGTGCTGTGGAGACGCTGGCCGTCACTGCCAGGCAGATGAGCACGCATAGTGTGCGCATGGTACTCCTCGAACGTCACATGGTAGCCAGTCCGTGCACCCTCGTCAATAAATCGGAAAGGCGGATGGCGAGGTCGGCACTTCCACCATATGATACGTTCCATGAAACGGCGAGCTCTTCTCGGTGGGTTGTTGCTTGCATTGGCGGTGGCCGCATTTCTTTTCTTCACCGGCCGGAGCCGCCAGCCGCAAGACGCCAGCGACCCGATCATCGAGCCGGCAGGATACCTGGGACGAGAAGCCTGTGCCGGCTGCCATCCGGCCCAGGATGCACTCTGGCGCGGATCCGACCACGATCTGGCCATGCAAGTCGCCGATCGGGAAACGGTCCTGGGCAACTTCGATAACGCGACCTTCACTCACTTCGGGGTCACCTCCAGTTTCTTCGAACGGGAAGGGAAGTACTTCGTTCGAACCGAGGGACCGGATGGAGCTCTCCACGACTACCAAGTCGCCTATACCTTTGGCGTCCGGCCGCTACAGCAATATCTCGTTGCCTTCCCCGGGGGGAGGTATCAGACCCTGAGCCTAAGCTGGGATGCGCGGCCCGCCGCGGACGGAGGACAGCGCTGGTTCGATCTCCATCCCGACGAGAAGATTGCGCCGGACGACGAGCTCCACTGGACGGCACCCAACTTCAACTGGAACTTCATGTGCGCGGAATGCCACTCCACCAACCTCAGGAAGAACTACCTTCTGGAAGAGGACCGGTACGAGACGACCTGGTCGGAGATCGATGTTGCCTGCGAGGCCTGTCATGGTCCCGGCTCGCGTCATGTGGCTTGGGCGGAAACTTTGTCGCAGGGGGAAACGGCGGAGAACGGAAGCGACAAAGGCCTGGTGGTGCAGCTCAAGGACGCGGATGCCGCCACCTGGGTCACCGACATGCAGACCGGTCTGTCGAAGAGAAGCACGCCCCGGCAATCGAGAGTGGAGATCGAGACCTGCGCTCGCTGTCACTCGCGCCGATCCGTCGTCTCCGACGATTACGTCTACGGCCGGCCCCTCATGGATACCCATCGCCCCGCGCTTCTCGAGGAGGGCCTCTATCACGCCGACGGACAGATCGAGGAGGAAGTCTACGAATACGGATCGTTCTTGCAGAGCAAGATGTACCGCGAAGGAGTGACTTGCCGTGACTGTCACGATCCGCACAGCCTGGCGGCCCGCGGCTCGGGCAACGGCGTTTGTGCTGGTTGCCATTTGCCCGAGAGGTTCGACACGCCTTCTCATCATTTTCACGTGGCGGGCTCTCCCGGCGCCCAGTGCGTCGAGTGTCACATGCCTGCCAAGAACTATATGGTGGTCGATCCGCGCCGCGACCACAGCCTGCGGGTCCCTCGACCCGACTTGACGGTGAAGATCGGTACACCGAACGCCTGCAATGGGTGCCACGCCGATCGGACGGCGAGCTGGGCGGCCGAAGCCATCGCCGAGCGGTACGGGCGGGCGCGATTCGCCGAAGAGCATTTCGGCGAGGCGCTCTATGCGGGACGGAACGGACTCGCCGGCGCCGAACAGGCTTTGGTCCGGCTGGCGGACGACCCCACCATGCCCGGGATGGCGCGCGCCACGGCGGTGTCGCTGCTGCAGCGCTATCTGAGTCCGCAATCTCTTCCCGCCGTTCAACGCGCCCTCGAGAGCGGCGATCCGCTGGTTCGCGCCGCGGCGCTCGGGGCGTTGGAGGCCGTCGAGCCTTCGTCTCGCCTCCTCATGGCTTATCCGCTGCTGAGCGATCCCGTCCGCTTCGTGAGGCTGGAGGCGGCGCGAGCTCTCGCCGCCGTCCCCGCGGAGCAAATGGACCCCGTCCAGATGGCCGGTCGGGCTCGCGGGCTGGAGGAGTTTCGGATCGCGCAGATGGCGAACGCCGACCGCCCCGGATACCATCTCAATCTGGGCGTCGTCTATCAGCAGCTCGGCGATCTGGAGGAAGCCGAGGATGCCTTGCGGACGGCATTGAGGCTCGACCCCGCTTTCGCGCCCGCCTATGTGAACCTCGCCGACGTCTACCGACAGCGCAATCGAGATGGGGAAGGGGAGCGGGTTCTCCGGGAGGGACTCACCGTCGCGCCCAATGACGCCGCTCTCCACCATGCCCTCGGCTTGCTCCTGGCGCGCCAACAGCGTGCGGAGGAAGCGGTAGAGGAGCTGGGAAGAGCGGTCGCGCTCTTGCCGGGGGATGCGCGGTACGCTTACGTTTACGGCGTCGCCTTGCACTCCATCGGCGAGACCGATCGGGCTGTGGCGGTACTCGACGGCGCCCACCAGCGCCACCCGGCCGACCGCGACCTGCTGATCGCTCTTGCCACCATCAGTCGGGAGAACGGGTCGACGTCCGCGGCAGTGGAGTACGCCAGGAAGCTGGTGGCCCTATCGCCACAGGACCCGGCTGCCCGCCAGCTCCTGGAGCAGCTGCAGTAGTTAGTCTACTGCTCGGCTCGGCCGTAATAGGCGCGGATCACCAGGTCTTCATCGAAGGCATCGTTCTCTATGCGAACGATATGCACAAGCTGTTGGCCTTCCAGTCCAAACGTTTCGGAGACCTTGCCGATTTCGTCGCCCTCCGTCGTCAAATCCAGCAGGTCGCCCCGCCAAATGGTCACCGTCGTCATCCTTTCACCGGTGGGACTCTGGCGAGGATGCTTCTGGCCGTCGATGTAGTAGATGCGCACGTCGTCTTCGGTATTGAAGAGCTTGAAGTCTTTTTGGGTCTGCTCGATCTCGATGGTTTCCGCTGTTTGCGCCAGGTAGTTGAGCCGGCTCGACAGGGTCTGGCGTTGTTGTTGAAGCCCCCCGCGCCCTCCGGTTTGGCCCAGGGCGGCCCGAATCAATTCAACAGCATCGTCACTCTTTTCGAGGTTGAGCTTCCAGTTGCCCGAGAAGTCCGGCTTGGGGGCCTGTGCTTCCGCCGCCCTCGGCAGGAGAGTGAGCGCGACGACAAAAAACGGGATGGAAATAATGGCTTCCCATCGGGCTGCCGTTCTCATCTTCGACCTCCTTGCCTTGGCCGAACCAAGCTACCACAACCTACGGCGGTTTTACACACCATCGCTCGATGACCGATTTGAGTCCTCGATTTTGACACGCTCTCGGGCTTCAGACTAAGTTAGCTGGCTTTTGAAAACACTTCTAAGGTGAAGACTCGATGTTCTACAAGATCGACGCGGCGCGGGGCCTTCGGGACGGAGCCTTCGCTCTATCCGCGGCCTGGCAGCTCGGCTGGCCGGAGGGACGCTGAGCCGATGCGAAGAGTCGGCTTGTGCGGTCTCTTCTGGATGCTCGCGTTGGTCCCGCGTCCCGCCTACCCCCAAACGCTTCAGCAAGAGCCAGCCTCGTCGGCGAATAGCCGTCACCAAGAGCTGCTGCGGCGGCGGCTCGAAAAGAAAGAAGAACTCCTGCCCTCCGTACCGAACAGGATCGAGCGCGCTCTCTTGAGCTTCGACAGGGCGGAGACACCCACCCTCCAGGAAGCTAACTTCCACGGGTTCTACCCGCGGGTGGCTTGGATCGCGCGGGGCTCGGGAATCTCTTTCGGTACGCGCTACTGGCAGCGCGATATGAAGGGCACGCCCCTGGATCTGGCGGGTGCGGCTTTCTATTCGATCTACGGCTATCAACACTACGACGTGCAGTTCGGACTGATGCCTCACCGGGGGCGGAAGCTTCCCGGCCCCTCCTGGGAAGGCGAAGAGCTCTACCAGCTCGCCGACCCCGAGACTACCGGCGTCTCCCGCTTCACCCTTTACGGCACCTTCCGCCACCGCTATCTTCCCCGCACCGACTTCTTCGGAGAGGGCCCCGACTCCGAGCTCGAGGATCGCAGCAACTATCTGCTGAAAAGCACCGGGACCTACGCGAGAGCAGGGTTCCAGTTCACCAACCATTTTTCGGTGACTCTCAACACCGGTTATTGGATCTACTCCCTGGGGCCGGGGACGGAAAGTAGCAACCCGCCCACCCAACAGATCTTCGATGACGTCACGGCGCCCGGTCTCTCGAGCGCCCCGGACTATTTTCGCTTCGGAGCCAACGCGCTAATCGACTACCGCGACGAGCCCGGTAACCCGCACCAGGGGTTCGTTCTGGCCGCCACCGCTATGCGCTCGGAGGACCAGACCGAGGGTGAGTTCAGCTACCGTGCTTTGTCGGTCGATGCGCGGGGCTTCTTCCCCCTGGGATCGCGCCAGCGGATCCTCGCACTACGTTCCGCGGTCGTCCTGCAAGAGCCGGACCGCGACAACCAAGTGCCCTTCTTCGTGCAACCTTCCCTGGGTGGCAGTCATACGCTCCGGGGTTTCGACAGCTATCGCTTCCAGGGGCCGAAGGCCATGCTCTACCAGTTGGAGTATCGCTGGGAGGCTTCTCCCATCTGGGAGCTGGCGCTCTTCACCGACGCCGGTACGGTGAGCGATCCCGGGGAAGAGCTGAGTTTCTCCGAGCTCAAGTGGGACTACGGCTTCGGTATGCGGTTCAAGAACTTCCAATCGGTGCTGATTAGAATCGACGTTGCCTGGAGCAAGGAGACCACGCGCTTCTTCCTCCGAACGTCGTCGTCTTTCTGAGAATGCAGTGATGAGGGCACGAGGTACGGGGCTGATGCTTCTGGGCGGACTGCTCTGCCTCCTGCCGGCTCTTCCCAGCCTGGCCGGCCAGGCCGGCCAGGCGCAGAAGTTCTATCCCGACGATCCGATCCAGCAGGACCACGACGATCTTCCCATCGAGAAACCGGCCTCCATCGAGCTCAGCTCGACATACGACGTCATCGAGAACTCCTTCGTGAACAAGGTGGAGGGGCCCATTCCGCGGGCGGTGAACGTGAATACCCTCGGCGAGGTTCCCGACTCGAGCTGGTTCAACAATCGGATCGGGGTCCGGCCGATGTCCATGGAAGAGCTGGTTCGAGGGCCCAACCGGGTGGGAGGTCCCGACCTGTCGGAGCCGGTGACGATCATCTCCGGGAAAGTGGGAGGTATCACGCCGGGACTGGTGGTGCGAGACCATCGCGGCAACGTCTACTTCCTCAAGTTCGACCCCAGAGCTCACCCGAATCTATCCACCGGTGCGGACGTCATCGGCAAGCTGTTTTTCCACGCCGTGGGCTACAACGTGCCGGAGAATCACATCACCTATCTCCGCATCGATGACTTCACCATCCAGCCGGGGGCGGAGGTCGCACTGTCGGGAGGCCGGCGGACCCCCCTCGATCGCGAGTACGTCGAGCTCATGTTGGACGGCTCGGCGCATCACCCCGACGGAAGCATTCGGGCGGTGGCGAGCCTTCTGGTGACAGGGGACATCTTGGGCCCCTTCAAGTTCTACGGAACCCGGAGCGACGATCCCAACGATATCTTTCCCCACCAGCACCGGCGGGAGCTTCGGGGTTACGCTGTTTTTTGCGCCTGGCTCCATCATGACGACTCTCGGGCCATCAACACCATGGACACGTACGTCGAGGCAGAAACGGGTGGAGGATACGTCCGCCACTATCTCATCGACTTCGGATCCGTTCTGGGGAGCGGCTCGGACGTGCTGCGGAACATCGCCCCACAGGATCCGCGCGCCGGCAACGAGTACCTCTTCGAGATCCCGCCGATGCTCAAAACGGCCTACACCTTTGGCATCTGGGAACGGCCGTGGATGAACGTGAAATACGCCTATCCCCAGTACGCCGAGATCGGCAGGATCGAGTCCGATTTCTTCCAGCCCGAGAAGTGGAAGCCCGAGTACCCGAATGCGGCTTTTGAGCGCATGCTTCCGGATGACGCCTTCTGGGCGGCGAAGATCGTCGCTCAGTTTTCGGACGAAGCCATTCGGGGCATCGTGCACCGGGGGGACTATCTGGATCCGGAAGCGGAGCGGTTCCTGGCGGACACCATCATCCGGCGCCGCGACAAGGTCGTTGCTCGTTACTTCACGCAGATCAACCCCTTGGATTCTTTTCGCGTGGTGGGGTCGAGACTCGAGTTCAGGAATCTCGGGGTGGAGCGGGGTTTGGCGGCCGCACAGGCCTACCAGTACGAATGGTTCCTGTTCGATAACGATACGTCCGCCCTCACCCCACTGACCCACGGTGAGGTTGGGCAGACGGCGCTACCGATTCCGGCGAGCGACGAACCGTACCTCATGGTCCGCATCCGAACCCGAAGCGACACCGTGCCTCGGTGGGGGAACGCGGTGGACGTGTACCTCCGGCGCGGCGAGGGAACAACGGTGGTGGGGATCGAAAGGGAGATCGAAGACAGAACGCCGCTTAATCCGTGATCTGCAGCGTGAGGTGCGCCCCGCCGATCTCGGTCCCATCCTCCGTCACCGTGACCGACACCAGCAGCCTTCCGGTGGTCGAGGGAATGACCACCACGTTTTGCGGATCCGACTCGCGGCTCATCAGCGAGCCCCGACCGGAGAGGCTCCACTCGTACTCCAGCTCGCCGCGGGGGTTGGCGACTTGGGCGGTCAGCCGGATCGACTCCCCCTCGGTTCCCGTGGTGTTTCCGCTAATCGACACTCGCCCGGAGTCGGCGGCGCTCTGTGTGGCGGGCGCGGGAGACGCTTGCTTGGTGGAGATTCGATCCAGCAGGTCATCACAGCCTACGAGCAGAACGACCGAAAGGCTCAGCAACAGGACGTTTCGCATCGTTTCTCCTTACTTTCGGCCCCTCACCGTTCGTCTTCGAGGGCGCCGGTGATTAACGACTAAGGTGAACGGCCAGCCGCCTCCCGAGAATTACTTTTTGCGGGTGAAGTGAACGGTGGTGAAGTGTTCGTTGCCCTTCTCTTTCCAGGACCATCTCTGCGTGAAGCGATCGCGGTCCTCAAAGGTAAGGACCAGGCTGTCGATGTGAGGGGTGTCGGCGCTGGCTAGG
>Ga0209619_10001193_pt1 | contig 18962 bp, 15 predicted proteins | sample Rifsed16ft3_FD_184011 | JGI IMG/M metagenome (GOLD analysis project Ga0209619, IMG submission 184011) | Soil microbial communities from Rifle, Colorado, USA - sediment 16ft 3 (version 2) | ecosystem: Environmental > Terrestrial > Deep subsurface > Rock core/Sediment | place: Rifle, Colorado... | reverse complement strand
GTTGCCCTAACGTAGATGTGCCAGTAAGTGTCCATTCGGAGACTCCGAAATCACCACAGATCCAGTGCTGATCGTCCCCATAATGCACATCAGGAATCCCTTCAAATCGTTTTGCCAAGCCTGCCCGCACTTCCTTCTTCCCGACATACCGATCGCCACGAGGCTTGGCGCCTCTTGGCATGTAGAAGACGCAGTCATCTGCGAAATAGCCCATGATGGAATCTAGGTCGTGGAGATTGAATGCTTCCAGGAAGCCCTTCAACAACTCAATGGTCACATGCTCGGACATTGGGAACCTCCATGTGCGATACCTGATTGAGAAAGATGGAACCAGCTAACGGTGTGCGTCTGCGAAGCGCCCTGTGGGTCAGTCCGCCGAGCAAGAACGTGACTATCCAACTAAAAAACTACTCAACTATCGAACTAACTACCCAAACAACTTCCCCAACCGTTTTCCCCCGGACTTCTGCATCATCTTCATCCGCGAAGCGCGAGTGCGTCGCACCAAACTGGTTGGATAAATCTGATTAAGGAGGTTGATCTCCTCGACAAGACTCGTCCCCTTTAGTTTGGTGCGACGCACCCTCACGGTATAATGCACCTCATGGCTCGCAGAAAAATCCTTTTCCTGCCTAACAATTACTACCACATCTACAATCGCGGCGCGCATCAGAACAACATCTTTCGCAATGACGCTGATTACGTATTTCTGTTGAAGCGTATCAAAAAGGAAGTGATAAGATTTGGCGTGACCGTGATCGCCTACTGCCTGATGGACAATCATTATCACTTTCTTCTGCGGCAGGACGGGGATATTGAAATCAGTAAATTCATGCAGGCAGTCTTCAACGTTTATACCAAGGCATTTAACACCAAATACAAACATTCAGGGACATTGTTCGAAGGTCCCTACAAAGCCATTCACGTGGACAGAGACGAATATCTACTTCACCTATGCAGGTACATTCATCGAAATCCACTTGAAGCAGGTTTGGTGGTCAAGCCAGAGCAATGGCATTATTCCAACTATGCGGAATTCATCGGCAAAAGAAACGGGACTTTGGTAGATCATGAATTTGTCAAAATGAACTTCGGCTCACCCGAAGAGTATGAGGATTTTGTGATGAATTATGTTCCCGCAGAAAAGACTCAAAAGGAACTTCGGCATTACCTGTTTTTGGATTGAACTGAGTGCGCGAGTGCGTCGCACCACACGGATTAGGTTTATCTGATTAAGAAGACTCGTCCCCTCGACAGGATTCGCCTCGTTAAGCAAGGTGCGACGCACCCTCCACGCAATCCTACCCAAACAACTTCCCCAACCCTCTGCCCCCACTCTTCTGCATCATCTTCATCGCAGGGCTAAAGCCGCTTGCTCAGTTCATGGAAGCGCTTCGCGCTCGCGCAACGAGTCGGATTTATCCGACTTTCACGAACTGAGGCAGGGACTGCGTAGCGTCCCGCCGAACCACGACCATGCGACCGCTTCGCGAAACTAACGAACTACTCAACTATCCACTTGTGGCAAGATACTTTTGCCGCGAATTACTTTCTGGCGGTGCTCTTCCTTATAGAGGTTTTAGCGGCTTGATATTTCGCTTTCTTCTCGCCGATTTGTTTATCGGGGACAAGCGCGATCAGGGTTCGCAAGGTGTGATTCACGCTTTCGGAATCGGGGAAATGTGCCGCAACGTCGGCATCAAGCAGGATCACCTTTTGAAGGGAACGAAAATCGCGTTTTGTGACCGTGCCATCTCCATGGTATATGTGAACCGCATGGGTTTGATTCGGTCCCAAGTAATATTTTCCACGCATGCCCTTTTTTCCCTTGAAATTGTATTCAGGAAGCATGTCGTCGTCAGGGGTTTTGGGAATATTATTCGCCTTCTTCATATAATCTTCTTTCGGATGGAGTCGCTTTACGACAACTGATAATACGGATGAACACACCTTCGGATGTTTCTTCTCTTTCCAAATGGACAACAAGCAAAAGTTTTTCGTTGATGGACGTACCTATGCTGATCAGGCGGCCTTCATTCCTCGAATGGAATTCATCGCGAAAAGTGAGAATGAATGGGTCATAGAATATCGACTTACCTTCCTCAAAACTGATCTTGTGCTTTGCCAGATTGACGCGGGCTTTGTTGTCGTCCCACTGGAAGATATATTTCATACCCAGATTATACCTCTGCCACGCGACTACCCAAACAACCTCCCCAATCTCTTTCCTCCTGATTTTCGAATCATCTTCATCATCTTCTGTGCTTCGCTTTTATGTCATTGCGAGGAGGGCGTTGGCCCGACGAAGCATCTCCAACTTATTGAGGGGATTGCTTCGCCCCTTCGGGGCTCGCAATGACATTTGCTTACCCAAACAACCTCCCCAACCCTTTTCCGCCCGTCTTCTGTAACATCTTCATCATCTTCTGCGCTTCGCGGAACTGTTTGATCAAACGATTGACATCCTGCACTTCCATGCCAGAGCCAGCGGCGATGCGCCTTCTGCGTGAGGCGTTCAAAATATCAGGGTCGCGGCGTTCCTTCAACGTCATCGAATGGATGATCGCCTCGGTGGATTTGAAATTCTTCTCGATATCCTTCGGGTCCACCTGACGCGCGGCTTGTCCCATCTGCCCAGGCAGCATGTCCATGATCTGCGCCAGCGGTCCCATCTTCTTAATCTGCTTCATTTGGTCGAGCCAGTCTTCGAGCGAGAATTGTCCCTTCATCATGCGCTCAGCGGTCTTCTGCGCGGACTGCTGGTCGAAGGCGGCTTCGGCTTTTTCGATCAAGCCGATCATGTCGCCCATGCCCAGAATGCGCGATGAGAGCCGCGCCGGGTCATACGTTTCGAGCGCGTCGAGTTTTTCACCCGTACCGATAAACTTGATCGGCACGCCCGTCACCGAACGGATCGAGATCGCCGCGCCGCCGCGCGAGTCGCCGTCCATCTTGGTCATCATCAAACCCGTGATGGATACGTTATCGCGGAAACCCTGCGCGATATTTAGCGCTTCCTGACCGATCATTGAGTCGACCACGAGCAAAATTTCCACTGGCGAGACCTTCGCCACGATGGACTTTAACTCGTTCATCAGCTCCGCGTCCAACTGCGACCGACCGGCTGTATCCACGATCATGACGCCGAATCCACCCTTTTCGGCTTTTTCGAACGCGCGCCCGATGAGTTCAGGCGGCTTGACGTTCAAGTCCGACTCAACAGGCACATCGATCCGCTCGCCGAGTTGCTGCAACTGCTGAACCGCCGCGGGCCGATACGGGTCCCCAGCGACAAGCATCACCCGCTCCCCTTTCGAGCGGAGCAGGCGCGCCAGCTTGCTTGCGCCTGTTGTTTTACCGGAGCCCTGCAAACCCACCATCATGATCATACGCGGCTTCGGACCGGTCAGATTCAATGGAGCAGGCTCACCCAATGTTTCAATCAATTCATCATTGACGATCTTAATGATCTGCTGGCCGGGATTCAACGCCTTGGATACCTCCGCACCGACCGCGCGTTCGCGCACGCGCGCAATGAATGTTTTGACAACGCTAAAGTGTACATCCGCTTCGAGCAGGGCAAGGCGTACTTCGCGCATCGCCGCGTCCACGTCCGCTTCGGAGAGTTTGCCGCGCTTGCGGAGTTGATCGAATACTTGATTAAGTCGTGAGGTGAGGTTTTCAAACATAAGAATATTATTCCGTCATTGCGAGGGCGTTAGCCCGAAGCAATCTCCAACTCGACGAGGAGATTGCCACGTCGCCGCTACGCGGCTCCTCGCAATGACAGATGGTGAGTGTAGGCGGGCATTGTAGTGCGGAAGCAGGTTGAGGTCAAGAGACGCTTCGTCTCCGTTTCACTCCGCTCACACACGTGCCCTGGCGGGCAGTGCCAGGGTCGTCCCGACACTTGCACCAGCACGCAAGTGCAGGTGTGTTCTTCGGGAGCGCGAGGGGCGTTGCTTGACAATCCCTTTGTCACCTAGTAAAATCACGAACGCTTAACAACAGAATATCCGGCCGAGATAGCTCAGTTGGTAGAGCACGCGACTGAAAATCGCGGTGTCCACAGTTCGATTCTGTGTCTCGGCACTCTCGGCTGAAAGTTGAGCCAGGAAATGCGGGCGTAGTACAGTGGTAGTACGTCTCCTTGCCAAGGAGAAGGTCGTGGGTTCGAATCCCATCGCCCGCTCAGTAGTTTAAAAGTACGGCGTCGTGGCCAAGTGGTAAGGCAAGGGTCTGCAAAACCCTCATCACGGGTTCGAATCCCGTCGACGCCTCTTGCGAATTTGGGAGGCTTCGACGACTTCGGTCAATATAAGGTCTAAATTTCGATTGACGCCACCGGGCGTCTTTTTGTTTGAGTTAACAGTTTTATTATTTCATTGTTGCTTTGAGCCCAACCTTTGTTATATAATGGCTTCACACTTCGTCTTGATATTATGAGTTTATTACCTTATCCTTACCGTATCCTTGGACCGGCTTCATGAAGATCTTATACGTCGAAGATGAAATAGCCCATGTGGAATTGGCACAACGAACTCTGGATGATAATTTCCACGAAAAATTCATTCTATATCACCGGGAATCACTCCGGAGCGCGCTGGAGTTCCTTGAAACAGAACCAGACATCGATGTGGTTCTAACCGATTTGCGTCTGCCAGACGGCTCAGGGCTGGATCTATTAATGAGGATAAGAGAACGGCGATCTCCGCCAGCGGTTATCCTCATTACCGGACAGGGGGACCAGCAAATCGCCGTCGCCGCGCTCCAGGCAGGCGCAGCTGATTACCTTGTAAAACAAAGCGATTATTTACATCGATTGCCGGTTGTGATAGGCAATGCGGTCGCCCAGAACCGGTTGTTGCGCGAGCAAGCGGCTTTACGCCGGGCAGAGATCAGGTATCAATCTCTTATCGAACAAACCCCAGCCGTCGTTTTTCTGGACGCGGCGGATGATGCAGGAACCACACTTTATATCAGCCCACGCGTGGAGGAATTGACGGGATATACGCCGGATGAATGGCGTGCAGATTTGAATATATGGATTAAATCCATACATCCTGAGGATCAGGGACGGATCGCTGAGAGGGATCAAAGAACACATGAGAGCGGAGAGCGTTTTCAAGAGGAATACCGGTTCATAAGACGGGATGGGCGTGTGATCTGGATCAAGGAAGATACAAATCTCATTCGCGACAGGGATGGGAACCGGCTTTACTGGCAGGGTCTCCTGCTCGATATCACCAAGGAAAAAGAAAATGAGGCCGCTCTGCAGAGACAACTGGAAGAACTGGCAGTTTTGCATTCCACATCTCTAGCGGCGTCTACTGCGATAAACGTGGACGACTTGATCGATCAGGTTACGGATGTCATCGGCAATACACTGTATCCCAGCAATTGCGGAGTTCTCCTGGTTGACAGAGCCACCCGGACGCTTAAGCCCCACCCATCGTATCGAGGTACCAGCGACGTAAATCTTTCACAACCATTGCCAATGTCCCAGGGAATTACAGGCAGAGTTGCCGCAACGGGAAAGTCGGCTTGTATAGGAGATGTGACGAAGGATTCTTCATACTTTGAGGTGACCGCGGGCGTCCAGGCCGAGTTATGCGTACCAATCATTTCACGCGGTCAGATCCTCGGCGTGATAAATACCGAGAGCAAAGTGCGCAACGCATTTTCGGAAAAAGATGAGCAGCTTCTGATCACTATCGCAAACACACTCGCGACCGCGATCGATAAATTAAGCTCATTTGAGGAGGAACAACAGCGCGCCAGGGAACTGGCTACTCTCTATCAGGCCTCCCGCTCCCTGACAAACAGCCTTGAACCTGAAATCATTGGACAAAACCTGATCACCATCATGGAGGAGCTACTCAATTACGAATTTGCCTCTATCTATTTGTTGGACGACCAGGGCGAATTTCTTGTTCCGGCAGCTCTTAGCAGCAAGGCACAAAGCCCGGATAGTTACGAAATCGATATGGAACACCTCCGTACTGTAAAGCGACCACTCGGAGAGGGCATCATAAGCTGGGTCGTTCAACATGGCGAATCCATACGCTCAGGAGATGTGAGCAAAGAGCCACGCTATCTCCCAGTCATAAAAAATATCAAATCTGAATTATGCGTTCCATTGATCGCGAGAGGGAGGGTCTCTGGAGCCATTAATATCGAAACGACACAACTCGATGGCTATACCGATGGAGATGAAAACCTGCTTACCGCGCTGGCTAACTCAGCCGCCATGGCTCTTGAAAACGCGCGCCTTTACAAATCGGAACTTGCCCGCCGCCAGCAGGCTGAAAACTTGCGTGAAGCCACGGCTATCCTTGGTACAACCCTTGAATTGCAAACTTTGCTTGGCAGGATATTAGATGCCATCGCACAACTCGTTCCTCATGACAGCGCCTCCATATTTCTGGAACATTCGCAGGACGAAATGGAAATTGCCATTCTGCGCGGGTTGTCTAACCCTGAACACTCTCCAGGCAAAAAGATAAAGAAAACAAACAAATGGAATGAGCTGACCTTTAACCACAAGGCACTCATCATTCCAGACACAGACACAGATCCGCGCTTTGAAAAGTGGGATGGCACCGAGTCCATTCGGTGCTGGATGGGTGTCCCCATGATCGCGCAGGATAAGGTAATCGGCTACATCAATCTCGAAAGCTGCAAGGCAAACGCTTTCACGGAACGAGATGCAACCATCGCTCAAACGTTTGCAAATTCAGCCGCCATTGCCCTTGGAAATGCACGATCGTATCAGGATGCCCTGAGAGCCTCTGAACGCCGGGCGGTCCTCCATCGCATCAGTCAGGACATTATCCGCTTTACCCAGGATTCCGAGCAGATTTACACAGCCATACACGAGGCAGCAGGCAAGTTGATGCCTTGTGACGTGTTCATAGTCGCACTTCGAGACGAAGCAAAAGGCGAAAATATCTCGGTATACACCGTCGAAGCGGGACATCGTTATGAGCCGCGCAGCATTCCAGCAAGTAAGGGGCTTACCGGCGCTGTCATCAATGAGGGTAAAAGCATCATCCTAAGGAATGAAACGGAGATTGGCAAAAGAGAAGTATTTCACTTTGGTTCACCCGAGCATGTGCAGTCCATTGTCGCAATCCCCATGCGAATAGGCGGGAAAGTCATTGGAATGATTTCTGCTCAATGTTATAAATCGTACGCTTACGGGGATGAAGAACAAGCCGTGCTGGAAATGCTCGCCACACATGCCGCGACTGCCATCGAAAATGCCAGGCTGTTTGAGGAACAAAGCCGGCGATCCCAAATCATAGAGGCGTTGGCGGATATTGCAAACGAGATCGCAACTACGCGCGATGTAATCCCCGCCCTGGATCAAATTGCGCAGCGCGCACTGGACCTGCTCAACGCAAATCATGTCGCCATTTATCTCCTGCAAGAGGACAATCTTACTCTCAAAACCGTTACTGCCCATGGGATATATCGAAAAGAATTATTAGCACACACACGCAAGGTCGGGGAAGGAATTACAGGGAACATCTTTCTCAATGGCAGGCCGGAAATCATCAACGACACCAAGGAAGATCCTCGCAGAGTTGCAGTACCTGGCAAACCTGAGGAGTTTGAGACCTTGATGTCGTCACCCTTGATCTTGCGCGGGAAATCGATAGGAGTCATCAATGCCTGGAGGCTTAAAGAAAACGGATTATTCAACGAGTCCGAATTAAATTTCCTTGTCAGCATCGCGCACCAGGCATCCATATGCATCGAATCGGGTCGGTTGTTCCAGGAAACAAACCGCCAGGCCCAGGAAGCCGCCGCCATCGCAGAAGTTGGCCGCGATATTTCTGCCACCCTTCAACTGGATATCGTGCTGGAACGAATTGCATCCTATGCAATGAATTTATTGCATGCTGAAACCAGCGCAGTATATTTAGCCGATCCATCCACGTCAACCCTGCGCGCCATCGCGGCACTCGGCATAGATTCTGAAGAAATCCAGAACGATCCCCTTGCCATCGGGACCGGTATTCTTGGAAATATCGCCTTGCAGAACGTCGGAGAAATCGTGAACGATGCAGCGAACGATGCGCGGGCGATCCCCGTACAAGGGACGAAACAAAACCCCCATGAGCATATCCTGGGCATACCCATTCTGCTGAAGGAACGACACACTGGCCTGCTCGCGATCTGGCGCTCAGGGATAGGTACGGAATTCGTGCCCAGGGAGTTGGATTTTCTAACAAGCCTGGCGCGACAGGCCGCGGTGGCCATTGAAAACGCCGGCCTCTATAATGAGACACAGCGTCGTCTGAAGGAGCTGGAAACGATAAACCGCATATCGATGTCTTTACGTGTGACATATTCAGTCGCTGAAATGCTTCCAATCCTGCTCAATGAAACACTGGAACTGGTCAATACGCCTCACGGCTCCATATGGCTCTACGATCAGGCCAGCGATAGGTTATTTCAACGAATTGCAACCGGCGCAGAATCCAAACTGAAACAGACATCTTTAGGGCCATCGGAAGGTATTGTGGGTCATACCTTCACGACAGGAAAAAGATACATATCCCCTGAACTTAAAAAAGACCCATTGTTATTCGAACAAAACCGGGAAAGCATGGCATCAGGACTGAGCGGGGTCTATATTCCAATTCTATCCACAGCTGGACCTGTGGGTGTATTGATGGTAGCCATTGAAACCGGCCGACAGATTACTGAAGAGCTACATCTGCTTACAATCCTTTCCGAGATAACGGGTAACGCGATTCATCGTGCGGAACTGTATCAACAAAGTCAGGAACAGGTACGGAGATTGACAACTCTGCGCGATGTTGACGCCGCCATCGTATCATCCTTCGACTTGCGCCTGACCCTGAACATAGTGATGAATCAGGCTCTCACCCACCTCGCAGTGGATGCTGTGGATATTGCCCTGTATCATCCCGATCTTCAAAGTCTCACGTACCTGATCGGCGGCGGCTTCCACACTCCCTCGCCCACCCGCCCACAATTAAGAATCGGGGAAGGGCTGGCAGGCCAGGTCATCATCAGCCAACAAACTTATCAGGTCACTGATCTTCAGGATTCACCCGACGTCAGAAAGGAACCGTTGATCAGGCACGAAGGTTTCGTTGCTTATATTGGAGTACCTTTGATCGTGAAGGGCCAGATAAAAGGCGTATTTGAAGTGTTCCATCGCTCTCCGCTCTCCCCGACATCAGATTGGATGGAATTCCTGCATACACTGGCAGGTCAGGCTGCCATCGCGATTGACAACACGCAGCTATTTGAAAATTTGCAACAGTCGAATCAGGAACTGATTCAGGCATATGACACTACATTGGAAGGCTGGGCGCGTGCGCTTGAGCTCCGCGATCGGGAAACGGAAGGTCATACGCGCCGCGTTACCGATCTTACCCTGCGCCTTGCAAAATACATGGACATCAGAGACAGCGATTTTGTAAGCATCCGCCGCGGAGTGCTCCTGCACGATATTGGCAAGATGGGCGTTCCCGACCATATTCTCAAGAAAACCGGCTCTCTCACGCCCTCGGAATGGAGCGAGATGCGCCAGCATCCTGTCTACGCCTACAACCTCCTCTCGCCAATCGCGTATTTACGCGGCGCGTTGGACATCCCTTATTGCCATCACGAGCATTGGGATGGAAGTGGGTATCCGCGCGGCTTGAAAGGTGAGCAAATCCCCCTTTCAGCACGTATCTTCTCCGTTGTCGACATCTGGGATGCCCTGCTGTCTGACAGGCCGTATCGCAAAGCCTGGCCGCGGCACAAGGTTATCGAATACCTCAAGGTAATATCTGGAACATACCTTGACCCCAGAATCGTGGAGGTGTTTCTCAGGATGATTGCGGAAGAGGAATCAAGAACGGAATAGCGCACGCCGTTCCGTTTCCTTTTATTACTTCACTCGCAGGAATTTCCGTTTCCCAACCTGCAAAACTCCGGGATGCGGGAAGGGCACATCCCCTCGTTCGATTGTTTGTCCATCCAGCCGGACGCCCCTTTGATCGAAAAGGCGACGGGCCTCACTTTTGCTCGCTGCCAATTTTGCCGCTAGGATCACCTCCAGGACCGTCTGCCCGGTCCGCAGCTCAAATTCGGGCATCTCATCAGGTACTTCCTTTTGCTGGAAGGTTTTAATAAAGGACTCTTCTGCTTTTTGAGCATCGTGATCACCGTAAAAGATGCTTGTGATCTCGCGCGCCAGTTTCATCTTCACATCGCGTGGATGTGACTTTCCTGATCCCAGCTCTGTTTCGAACGCTTCAATCTGATGGGGAGTCCAGCGTGTAGCAAGGCGCATAAACTTGCCCATTGCCATGTCAGGGATGGACATCAACTTCCCATACATATCCTCCGCGCCTGAGTTGATCGGCACGATATTGCCAGTTGATTTGGACATTCTTTGCACACCATCTGTTCCCGGCAGGATACCGGTGATGATGCCCACCAAGGGCTTTTGCCCCAAAGCCTCCTGCAGCTTGCGGCCCGCGACAATAATGTTGAACAACTGATCCGTGCCGCCAACCTGCACATCTGTCTGCAACGCAACCGCATCATATCCCTGCATCAACGCGTAGAAGGTTTCATGCAGATAGATGGCTTCACCTTTTTCAAGACGACTGGAAAAATTGTCGCGCGCAAGGAATTGTTGAACGGTGAAGTTTTGCCCCAGGCGAATCAAGTCCACAAGCGATAATTCACTCAGCCATTCGCCGTTGTGTCGAATCTTTGTCTTCTGCGGGTCGAGCACGCGGAAGGCCTGCTCGGTGTAGGTCTGCGCGTTATGGGCAACCTGCTCCTCGGTCAGGATGGGACGCGCCTTGTTCTTATCCGAAGGGTCCCCCACCAGCGCGGTATAACTTCCAATGAGGAAAGTGACATCATGTCCCAAATCCTGAAACTGACGCAGCTTCCGCATGGGGATTGTGTGACCCAGATGCAGATCGGTCGAAGTGGGATCAAACCCGCAATATACGCGTAACGGACGCCCTTCTTTGTGCGCATCCTCCAGGCGCTGGCGCAACTCGGACGCCATTGCCCTCTTCAATTCATCGTCTCCGTATTCTGTGCCCTGCATGAGCAATTCGACTTGTTCCTCGATGTTCATATCAACCTCCTGAGATCAGGCCAAATAAAAACGCGCCCGCGATGGTGGGCGCGTTTATAACACACCACCGCAGAATTCAGGTGTGGGTGTAATAGTACCTGCCAGCGAACTTTGGATCAGACATAGCCGGATTATACAACATCACTGACCAAGATTGAAGGTGAATGACCACGGACCTTTCACCGTGTAGTACTCGTCGCTGTAGACGATCTGTTCCGCTTCTTCCTGGGACATTGTGTCCGGTTTGCTGGAGATTTGCATCGTCTGTACCCCGGCCACATCCGCGCATGCGAGTGTAATCGCGATGCCGCGTTCACTCAGTGCCTGCTGGATCTTGGGCATGTAGATCGTGCAATAGTCCTCTGCGCGTGGCTGCGCAGCAATTGAGTCAACCGTGATGATCACGTTCGACAGGTCTGCATCAGGTGGAACATCGAGGAACGAAAGCGTGTCGCAGCGGATGCCTGACTGACCTTCCACAGGTTCCTGTAAACTGAGTAAAGTGGATCCAAAATCAAGAATGGATGCACCCGGATACTGCAAGCTCGCACCCCAAACGGACCAATCTGATGCATCCAATAAAGTGAAGCAGACATCTACATTAACTTGTTTGCCATCGCGCCAGGCGCGTTCTGCACGGACTTCGATCCCGCTCGAAACCTGGCTCAATACAGCTGGCGCGGATTCAACTGTGGGATAGGATGGATCAATATATGCCGTCGGCGATGCCGGCTCCACCTGTGGCACAACGGACGGCGCGCAGGCCGATAGGAACAAGCAGACTAAAATCAGTGTACGTTTCATGGAATCTCCTAAGTGTAGAGCGGATCTCCAATCCGCCAACAGCTAATGGTGTCGGGCTACATGCCCGACTTATCAGGTATTTTTCGAATCAGCAAATCTTCCATCGCATCTTCCAGGTTGCCAAATCGAAACTGGAAGCCCGATTCTATCAGACGTTTGGGCTGTGCATAACGCCCTTCAGTTAAGAGAACGCTCATTTCACCCAACGGAATTCTCAGCAGGAACGCAGGGATATGAAACCAGTATGGGCGATGTAATATTTTCGCGATCATGTGCATGAACTCTGCATTTGATGCGGGCTGCGGCGAAATCAAATTGTACGGGCCGCGCGCATTCTCATTTTCAAGCAAAAAGCGCATCGCGTTCGTATGGTCCACATGATGAATCCAGGGGGTAGCTTGCTTGCCATCACCGAACTTTCCGCCAAAGAACAGCCTTACTGGCAGTGCCATGAGCGGGAACAATCCTCCGCGCCTGGCAAGGACAACTGCATTTCGAGTAATGACACGGCGAACGCCAAGTTCTTCGACAGGTTTTGTGACATCCTCCCATTTGACGGTGATCTGTGCGAGGAAATCACCAGCTGGAGGCGTGGATTCGTACGCAATGCCTGTGCCGCGCAGACCGTAGCGATTGATGCCAGAGACCTGCAGAAAAACGCGCGGGCGGCGTGCAGCGTTCTGTATGGCGGAAACAAGCGCGCGGCCCGGAATGACGCGAGAGTCGATGAATTTCTGTTTCTGACGTTTCGTCCAGGGCCAATGTTCCACACCGAATCCCGTTAGATTTACCACCGCATCAACCTCATTGATGAGATGCCCCCATCCGGTTGTTGTCGTTCCATCCCATTGGAATTGATTGCGGTGTTTGGGGATGCGCCGCGTCAGGATGAACGTTTCGTGGTTGTCCGCGGAAAGGGATTTTGTGAGGGCAGTACCGAGCAAGCCTGTACCACCCGCAATCAGGACTTTCATGAGAATCTCCTATGACAAGTTCATGTCATTACCAAAGGGCTCTTTTCCAGATTCAAATAATCAGCAGTATAATCGTGCCTGTTGCGGAGGCAGAATGCACGAACCTGTGCTGGTGCTAAATGCCAATTTTGAACCGATCAATGTCTGTACGACACGACGGGCGGTTGGCCTGCTCCTGGCGGGCAAAGCCGGTATGGTCGTGAACGGACGCGGTCACATCCGAACGGTGAAAGAATTGATCCCGCGTCCCTCGGTCATCCGGCTCGAGAGTCAGGTTCATAGACCGCGGCCGCACGTCAAATTGACGCGACGGGAAGTCTTCCGACGTGATAATTATACCTGCCAGTATTGCGCGAAGCGCGACGGCGGGCTGACAGTGGACCATGTGATCCCGCGCCATATGGGAGGCGCGCACCTGTGGACGAATGTCGTCGCGGCATGCCCGCACTGCAATCACCGCAAAGGAGGGAGAAAAGTGGAAGAGGCGCACATGCATCTCTTACGTGTTCCCAAGGAACCTCCCGCGAACGCGGTCTATATTTTCGGCAGGCACCTCTCAGAATTTCAGGAATGGGAGCCGTTTATCACGGGCTGGTAATTTCCCTCCGCCCTTCGGACACTACACTGTGTATCAACCCCTCTTCCAAATCGGGAGAGGGGAATTTTTTATATCTCGATCGTCATGAAGTCTTTTGCGATAATTATTTCGCCTTTGTAGGTTTTGCTGGCTTCGGCGGCAATGTCGCCTTTTGCATAACGTCCCGTGGGGTAGTGAATAAGGTATAACATCCCAACTTCGGCTCTTGTTGCGATCTCACCTGCCTGCTCTGCAGAGGAATGTCCAAACGACGCGCCCGCAGCTTCGTGGATGAGAATATCTGCTCCATCCGCCAGTCGAACGGTTTGCTCGCAAGGCTCGGTATCGCAGGAGTATGCGAGAACTTTGCCCGGATTCTTACATTCCACGCGCAGGCCGATCGTGGGGACCATATGATGGACAGGAGACGAATGGACTTTGAAATCAGGGCAGTCCAGCACGAACGCCATTTCTGCCTCCGGCAAACGGTAAAAGCCGACAGGGAAGAAATTGGGCCATTCCGCCCAGCCATAGAAACCCATCAGGTCTTCCAGGCGATCCATGGTGTAATGCAAGCCATAGATGTTGATCGGCTTGGTCCGCCCCATCAGCCACATATCCATGAGCAGGAGCGGCACACCTGAAACGTGATCAGGATGGAAGTGCGTAATGACTATATCCGTAAGTTCGTTGAAATCCACACCGGCTTGCTCCAGGCGTACAATGGGGTTACTCACACAATCCACAAGAATGGTGTGCTCCTCACCAATAATGACCAGGTGGGTGTTCTCATGGTCCCTGGACGGCACCGCATTGGATGAACCAAGAATGATGACTTTTGGCACTCTACTCTCTTTTTATTCTATAAATATGGAAATGCCAGTTTGATCAATGCGGGTGTGACATAAATTTCGATCACTGATGCAATCGCAAGGAACGGCAGGACAATTCCAATAAAAATCCGGAACCAGTCTGCCAGAGAGATCAATAACGTCTCTCCCAGGCTTTTATCCGGTTGAGGCGTGACCAGTTGCGCGCCCACTTTTAGCATTGCGGCGGTGGCCAGGAATACTGCCGGTAGTTCAAACATGCCATGTGGCAAAACTCCCACGATAAATGCAAGCAATGGCGAATAGCCAACCAGGTCTGCCGCGCCAAGCACCCCTCCGATCAGTGCGATATTCCCAAGGAACAACGTCAGCCCGAGCGTGCCAAATGAGACCAATCCCAGGAGCAGAAATACAATTGTCGTACGCGCATTGTTGAAGAACAAAACAGGTGCGGGGAGTCGCTCACCCAATGTGTCCAGGCTGGTAAGATTTTCTGTAACAAATGCCCTGATCTCGCCTACACGTTCGGGTGTCAGGTTGAGGTAGACAGGTACATTCCTGACCACCCACATATAACTCACGATCACCGCGATGACCGAAAGCGCAAGGACGATCATGAGCGGCTGTCTTAATTGACGCAATGTGATCGGAATCTCCCTGCGATACCACTCAGATATCGACCTCGCATTGCCGGTAAAACGATCCCGGAAGGTACGCCCCATCCATTTGAAATTCAGTGTATCAATCTCTCGGCCCAGTAAATATTCACGGCGGAAATGCGACAGTCCCAGACGGATCAACAGCCCCGCCAGCAAGGTAACTCCGGCGATCGCATACCACAACACATCCTCATTCCCCCAGAAGATCAGCACCGTCTCACCCTGCAAAAGGAAGGCCACCGGCACAACCACAAAGGATGCCAGCAAATTCGCGGCGCGAACGGTAGTAGCCTGCACGGAGATCACAATCGCGGAACTGACCATCAAAACCGCATGAGCAAAGGTAAGCAAAAGGACCAGTGAAAGCATGTACGGGCCGGGAAACTCCACGTCGCGGCGCGAGATCAGCATCAGATAAATCAGGATGGACGCAAAACTGAACACCAGCGGCGTGGTGATGCCTGCCAGCAACTTACCCAGATACATGTGCCGGTCTTCGAGCGGAGAGCTCAAAAGTGGCTCAATGGTGCCGCGCTCCTTTTCGCCCACAAAAGACTCAAGTGCAACCACCAGCGTAAAAGATAAGGGGAAGAACCCAATCACAAGTACCACAAATGGTACAAGCCGGTCCAAAATCAAATCACCGCCAAAACGATTCATAAAATTCACGGCCTGCCTGGTCGAATCGTCCGCGATGAATGGGAACAGTGTTACCAGCAAAAGCATCGGCACGATGATTCGCCAGTCACGGAACTGATCCAGGAATTCGCGCCGCGCCACCATCCAGATCGGCCTGAAGTTACGCCGCATAGGTCGCTCCCTGGGCATCCGCCATCGTCTTCAGATAAACGTGTTCCAATTTTCGCGGGACTTCCTGGAATGAAACCAAAGGAGCGTTGCGGGCCGTCAACGCGTGAACAAGTTTTGGATTGACAATCTGAGGCGCCTCCACCTGGAACCGCAAACTGGTCGCGCTTCGAGATGCCAAAATCGCCCCTTGAGGCAGATCCAGATCACCCGTGTCAAAGTCTTCAGCAAATTTTGCCTCATACTGAACGGGGCCTAAAACACTGCGCTTCAATTCCTCCAGCGTACCATCCAATAAGATCTTTCCACGATAGAGGATCGCAATTGTGTCGGCAAGTGTCTCAGCTTCTGCGAGATTATGAGTGCAGATGATGATCGTGCGCTGCGATGAACGCAAGCGGGCGATCTCGTCCCGCACCAACCGGGCGGACTCAGGATCCATCGCGGAGGTCGGCTCATCAAGCAGCAACACGGAGGGCTCATGCATCAGCGCCCGTGCAAGAGCCAGTTTCTGTTTCATGCCTTTCGAATATTCGCCAGTACGCCGGCGCGCCACCTGTGCGAGACCGAAATACTCCATCAGGTAATCGCTGCGCGTTTTTCTCCTCTTTGGGTCAAGCCCATATACTTCACCAAAGAATTCAAGATATTCTTCACCGGTCATGCGCATATAAAGACCATGTTGCTCTGTCAAGATACCGACGTTGGCACGCACTTGCTGCGGATTTTTTGCTACATCAAACCCGGCCACGCGCGCCCATCCACGCGTCGGACTCAATAACGCGGTGAGCATACGGACCGTGGTGGTTTTCCCTGCACCGTTCTGACCCAGCAGCGCCAGGATCTGACCGGGCTTGACAGATAGTGTCGCACCGTCCACAGCCCAGAAGTCATTGTTGAATTGTTTACTCAGGTCGTTTGCTTCGATCATTTTGTTTCCTATGAATTTCTAGCCTAGGTGAGCATATGCATGGAGGATTTATCGGTCAATAAGACAACAGTCCCTCTTTATGATGTCTGGCTGAACCTTCAACTCTGCTCAGGATAAATTGCGTGAAGCATCTGTGCGATGCCGCCAATACAGCGCGACGGCCGCGAAGACGGCAACCACAGCCATAACGGTCTGGTTGATGTTAATGCCGCTGACCAGCGAAGCATCGAGCCGCAGAAAATCAAGCAGGAAGCGGCCGACAGGGTAAACGATCAGATAAGTGAGGAAGATATCACCAGCCTTTAGACGATCCGCGAATCGGCGAGATATCCAAAGAAGCAGGAACATGTTGGCAAGGTTCCAAATGGACTCGTACAAAAACAGAGGGTGATAATACTCTGCGTCCAAATAGCCAGCCAGGCGGTGATCAGGATCAATAAATATCCTCCACGGCAGGTTCGTCGGCGCGCCATACAACTCCTGATTGAAGAAATTACCCCAGCGACCCATTGCCTGTCCCAGCGCGAGACTTGGCGCGCCAATATCCGTCCACTCAAGAAAATTGAGGTTGTTTCTGCGGGCGTAAAAATACAGGACGATCAGTCCTCCGATCACCGCGCCCGGGATTCCCAGACCACCCTTCCAGATCGCGAGCGCATCAAGGGGGTGTGTCAAATACCATCCCGCGGTGACCCCGGACGAGGGAGGCGGAGTGAGAATATGCCAGAGTCTCGCACCGATGATTCCACCGATCAACAAATAGGTCAGCAAGTCCCAAACGATTTCGGGTTCGTAACCGCGTCGTTTGGCCTCACGCGTTGCCAGCCAGGCACCTGCCAGCGCGCCCAGCATGAGAATGATCCCATAAAATCGAACAAATAATGGGCCGAGAGGAAATCCTTCAGGCATACGTTCTCCTATTCTTTCATCTTTTCGTGCGCCTGCCTGCGGACATACCAGATGCGTTGCAGGGCAGTGATATTTGCGAACAGTGCAATGATCGCCAGACCGATGATTAATTGATTAAAGACCAGGGCCGGCGCAAGGACAAGGTAACGCTCGACACGTGTGAGTAAACCGACCTTCGCTTCATACCCCAATCCTTCCGCCCGTGCTTTCACATAAGAAACCAGCACCGATCCCGCCGCCGCGCCAAAGACGAGCATTCCACCCAGGGGTTCGCCCAGGCTCAGGAAATGGTATAAGAGACCGCCGTAAATGATCAATTCGGCATACCGGTCGCTCACCGAATCAACGAACGCGCCGAAGTCGCTTGATTCGCCACGCAGACGCGCCATGGTTCCATCCAGGGCGTCAATTGGCGTCATAAGCAGGACAAGGATACCGCCAGTCAACATATCCCCTCTTGCCAGAAAATATGCGCCCACCGAATTCCCTATCAGCCCCAACATGGTCATTGTGTTGGGAGTTAATCCCAGACTATTAAAGAGCCGACCCAGGGGATCCAATACCCATTTAAACCACAGACGCAGATAGTCGCTGAACGTCTTTTTGGATGACGTGCTGTTTGCGCTCTTCTCCATGAAGGATCTCTTGGTTACTCACTTTCAGCAATTATCGATTTTGAAATGCAGAAATTTTGCTTACAACTCATTATGAGAAGCATCTGCACAGAATCAAACCCGCGGTTTGACGAATTTGGCAATGATAACAGCAAAACGATTGATGTTTTAGATTCTTAATACAGTTGGCTTCTATTTGTCACTGTTCGATTCTTCGCTATCCACCGGACCCAACAGCACATCGCGTTCCTTTCCTCCACCCAGCGAGGGCCCGACGACTCCGTCCTCTTCGAGTTGATCGAGAAGGCGAGCGGCGCGCGGGTAACCAATGCGCAAACGCCTCTGCAATAGCGAAGCGGAGGCGCGCTGACTCTGGCGGACGATGGAAACCGCCTGTTCGATAAGTCTCTCATCCTCATTTTCATCCGGCTCGCTGAGCAGCTTTTCCCAGGGCGGCGCTTCGCTGGCCCTGGGCTACTTTCTGACGCCCCTAACGGGGCTCTGTAAGGAAGAAGGCCTTTTATTCCTATTCTGACTCCTGACTCCTGGCTCCTGACTTCTTCTGGCAGCCTGCGACCAAGTCCATTGCGGAGCACACGGGATATCAAGGGCACCGCCCTTGCCTAGTTGGGTCTTCTACAAGGTTCTTCTTTGTCTCCCTTTTGGGATTCTCGTCGCGATTCCTTGGCGTTCTTCGCGTCTTGGCGGTTTCGCTTAACCAAATGG
>Ga0209619_10001190_pt1 | contig 18967 bp, 24 predicted proteins | sample Rifsed16ft3_FD_184011 | JGI IMG/M metagenome (GOLD analysis project Ga0209619, IMG submission 184011) | Soil microbial communities from Rifle, Colorado, USA - sediment 16ft 3 (version 2) | ecosystem: Environmental > Terrestrial > Deep subsurface > Rock core/Sediment | place: Rifle, Colorado... | reverse complement strand
TACGAAATGGCCCGAATCATGCCAAGCGATGTTGACGTGGCAGAAGTCCACGATTCTTTCTCTATCACAGAGATCCTCAACTATGAGGACCTCGGATTCGCGAAGCCAGGCCGCGGCCCCATGTTGCTTAGGAAACATGAGACGGAACTTGGAGGCAGCATTCCGGTCAATGTGGACGGAGGTCTCCTCGCCAAAGGACACCCGGTAGGGGCTACGGGAGCATCGCAGCTCTTCACCCTAGTCAAACAACTAAGGCGTGAAGCTGGAGACCTACAGGTTGACGGTGCTAAGATAGGCCTCGCCCAAAACATCGGCGGAATAGGAATGTATTCCGGCGTGAGCCTTCTGAAGGCGTAAAGTTTGGGATTCGAAAAGTTTGGAAAATTCGGCTACGTCTCCCAGACAAAGATCGCCTCGATGGTATCGTTCCTCGAGAAAGACCAGCTCCCAGCGACACGTTGCAAAATGTGCAAAACATTGCATTTTCCTCCGAGAGCAGATTGCCAGAATTGTCGAAACGCTTCTGTGGACTGGGTCCCACTTGACGGAAGCTGCACTCTAATCACCTTCACCGAAGTCCACTTCGCCCCGCCCCAGTTCCAGGCCGAAGTGCCCTACCTGCTCGGACTGGCAGAGCTGAAGGAGGGACCCAGGGTTTTCGCCCCCGTCGACAACAATATCAGCAGACCGACACTCAGACCCGGTATACACATGGTTCTGAGACCTGTCAGGAGGAGCGGAGATGGAGTGTACTATCAGCTCCAGAAATAGCTACGGTCGAGTATGTTCTGCCGAAGCCCGACGGGTATGATTTGTCGGCGAAGCTATGCTAGGCTTACGGAGACGTTCTTCGTCCTTGTGTAGTATTGTAGCGACCTGATTCCCTGTTCGAAGCCTATGCCGCTCTGCTTGTATCCGCCGAATGGGGTCTGCGGAAACGTGACAAGGTATTCGTTGACTGCTATGACCCCGACCTGGAGCTTGGAGGCCACATCATGCGCGGTCTTCAGGTTGCTGGTCCATATTCCTCCGTAGAGGCCATACTCTGTCTCGTTGGCCATGGCCACGACATCTTCCACCGTCCGGAACTTGGTGATGGCCAAGACGGGGCCGAAGATTTCGTCGCACCCCACTTTCATCTCACCCGTTACGTCGTCGAAGATCGTTGGCTCGACAAAATTTCCCTGTTGAACCTTGGGGTCTAAAGGTTTCTTCCCTCCGCAGAGAAGCGTGGCCCCTTCCTCCACACCGTCCCTGACGAATCCCAGAACTGTCTCCTGGCGCGACCTGGACACTACGGGTCCCATCTCAGCCGTCTCTTCAATACCAGGGCCCAGCCTCATCGCCTTGGCCTTTGCAACCAGCTCGCTGACAAAGCCGGAGTGGATTGACTCGTGTACGAACGCGCGCGACCCCGCCCAGCACATCTGTCCCGCGTTGGTGAAGATCCCATCTTTGACGCTGCGGACTGCTCTGGATAGGTCAGCGTCAGGAAATACTATGTGCGGATTCTTGCCGCCCAGTTCAAGGAGTACATGCGTAACGTTCTTGGCAGCCGTCTCCATCACCTGTTTTCCGGTCTCAGCAGAACCGGTAAAGATGATGCCGTCAACATGAGGGTTTGAAACCAGTTCAGAGCCCACTTCGGCCCCCGACCCCGTCACGACGTTGACAACCCCCTTCGGGACCCCGGCCTTCAAGGCAAACTCTCCCAGCTTCAGAGCCGTCAACGGCGTGGTTTCAGACGGTTTCACGACCACGGTGTTTCCCGCCGCGAGTGCCGGAGCCATGCTCCTGGATGCCAGAGCAATGGGGTAGTTCCATGGAACAATGTGTACCGTGACGCCCAGCGGCTCTCTCAGGGTGTAGTTGAGACGTTTCGGTGGAACCGAGATAGTCTCTCCTTCAATCTTGTCCGCGAGGCCCGCGAAGTACTCGAATGTTCTCGCGGCCCAGGCAACATCGCCCTTCGACTCCCTGAGCAGCTTTCCCTCGTTCAGGGTCTCAAGCCGGGCCAGTTCCTCGGAGTTCTCCCGAATAAGGCCAGTAAGTTTGGTGAGGATTCGTCCTCGCTTGCTGGGGTCCATGTCCCTCCATTCAGCCGACTCAAGTGCCTGTCGCGCAGACTCTACCGCGGCCTTGGCATCCTGTCTAGTCGCCTTAGGAACCTCGGCGATAACTTGGTTGGTAGAAGGGTCCAGAATTGACGAGTTCGCGCCGGAGGAACTTTCTCTCCAGTCTCCCCCTACAAGCATCTTCAGCTTCTGAATCTGAATAGTCATCTTGACGGCCGGTAGGGGCGTGGACCCTATAAAAGAAAGCTTGCATCTCGTACTAGTTCTAGACGGTTACGCAGGGACTTCCGCGGCGACTCGCATAGTATGGGCGAGCTTGAGGAGGAGTTCTATTCTCTGCTGGAGGTCTGGGTAGAGGCTTAGCAAGCCGCGATTCTTCCCGCCTATGAAGAGCCCGGCCCCGATTCTGCCGAGTGAGGATACTGGTCCCGAGTGGACTTTGATGAGGGCTGAAGCCAGGGCCAATGGTTTCCGAGTAACCCTGACAGATGAACGGTCCGCAAGCAGTTCTCTTTCACGGTGGACCGCGGCCTCGACCAGCCTAATGGCCGGGTCGTAAGGAAAAGCAAACCTGGCGAATCTTGCTAGACCCTTGGCTATTGAGTCGCGGTTCTTGAGGTGTGACAGCTCATGCGCCAAGACCGCTTCCGTCTCCTCCATAGACAGAGATTGAATTAGAGACGGGGAAACAGCGACAAGCCTGCGTTCGCTCAACCCGATCGAAAACGCGTTCCCAACCTTCGCCTCCCGAAGCTCAACGTTCAACACGCCCATCTTCCTGCAGAGCCCTGCGAAAACCCCGTTCAGCCGAGAATCAGAGTATGGTTCACCGGTCATGCCACCAAGAGCTTTCGGAACCGCAAACCTTCGCGCCAGAACTGTCATGACAGCTGATGTGCCCAGCGAGGCGTAGATGGAACTTCCAAGGACAAACCTTCCAATCGCATGGTTAACCGCGTATTCTTCCAGGTAGACTGTACAGAGCACAAGGCTCGCCCCGACAAAAGCCCAGAGAAAGATTGATCCGAAAAGCATCGGAAAGAGCAGAATCGACCGCCAGGAAGGATTGCCCCTTCCCAGCCGGAAGAGAGAGTAGCCTCCCAGCTGAAAGAGCAGCGCCCCTCCTATGACGGAGAGGGTTGTCCTGTAGAGAAAGTAGGCCCCGTAGAATTCTAGGCTTGACGTTGAACAGTCTCCCTTCGGACCCTTTCTTCCAGCTTCTTGAGCTGGTCCTTGGGAATCTCATCCATGTAATTGTGGAGCGTGGATATGATGCCCGGGCCGAAGGCCGTCACCAGCCGGTCGACGAAGCCTTTCACAATCTTGCCCTTGACCCTGTCTTCGGAATGAAGACTGTAAATGTACCGTGAACCGCCCCGTCCGACAGCCTCGTTCCGCCCCAATAGGCCTTTCTTGTAAAGCCTGTCGAGGGTCGTGCTTATCGTTGTGTAGGCGAGCCCGCGTGATGGCTCCAGATCTTCTGCTACTTGTCTAGCCGATGCCTTGCCGAGGCGGACCACTGTGCCTAGAACCGCGGCCTCCAGCTCTCCCAGTTCCATTGCCGAACACCTTACCTGCATGGCTGGTAGGAATATAGCTTTCTATTCCCGTCGGAGCAATCGTTACGACAGCTTGGCCACGATGCCAACTATGCCGGCCAGGACGACCAGTATTGGCCCGAAGACCCAGGGAAAGTCTCCGCCAAAGCCTCCGTTAAACTGGTAGGCCAAAAGCCCGACGGTTATCAGTATGACGTCCCAGCCGAGGCTCTTTACCTGTCTGGCTCCCCAGACCCCGACAAGCCCAAGTGCGATAACTGCCACCGCATAGATGATTGACTCAGTTATAGCTTCGATACTGGGAGTGTTCCGCCGTCCTATGAGTGATAGAATGTCTTGAGCACCGGCGACAACGGTGACAAGGCCGCCGAGGATTGCCAGTATTCGAGCTAAGTCGAACGCTGACTGATTCTCCTTCACCGGCAGACTCCTCAGGAGAACTCTCGTGCCCGGGTAGGACCGGTTTTAAGCCCTCTGGTACTGTGAGAGGCGAGGAACCGGTTCAAGATATTCTAAACCCGGAATCCGGCTTCGACAAGCATACAGGTCCGAACGTCTTGAGGGCAAAGACACCCCTAGTATTCATGACCCTAATCGTTTCGTCTCTTCTAGCCCCTTTGCTCATATCCAATGTCCGGGCGGCGGATTGTCCACCCAGCTGCAACTTCGAGGCCGGCACGAATGTCCCAGCAACCGAAGGAACCGTGCGCGTCCGCCTCGACGGAAGTGCCACTTACAATCTCAATCGCACTTTTTCCTTCCCTTACAATACCTCCCACACCCTCGAAGTGCTTGACACGCTAATCAGCGCACCCTCCGGTGCGCGCTACGTTTTCAAACAATGGTCCCACTGTCAACTGTCCTGCATACAATGGTCTACCACTCCGATGTTGTCCGGCAGCCCGTTCCCCATACTCGCAAACTATACGACCGGCGACAACGGGCCCTTCGTTGCAGAGTTTGAAAAACAGTTCCAGGCATCTTTCGCATTCACAGACCCTTCTGGTCAAGCAATAAGCCGGCCGAGTTCGATAACGCTGGCAGGTCCAAGGACTGTTTCTATTCCAAACAACCTATCGTCCTACCAGAACCTATGGCTTGGCGCGGCTCTCTGGACTGTGACAGACGCGACCTGGCAGAGTATGCCCAACATGGTCGACGGCACTCAGACGGTCGACCTCAGGACCGGTCCCGTTTCAGCGCAGATCCGGCTGAGAGCCTACACTGCAACGGTGAAGGTTGTTGACAGGTTAAACAATCCGATTTCGGGCGTAAGCCTATTCGTCCGACTCACAAACCAGACTTCCACAGAATTGCCCTTCACAACAGACAGTCAAGGACAGGCACAGCTGGGCTACATACCTCTAGGGTCCTACACGGTACGGGTTGTCTACCAGAACCAGGATATGGGAAGCTGGGTCGTAGAGGCCTCACAGACCCCTGTGAATACGATTCCGCTTAACGTGGGAGGAACGACCAGCGGGCCAATAATTTCCGCAGTGGTCCTCCTGACGATATTTGGAGTGGCAATGTTCCTGCTGCTGTTAGCGGTCAAGGTTCGGAAGCCGCCGCTTCCCCCTACCATATAGCCCGGCCTACGTCTTCGATTCTTTCTTCTTCGGTTTCCTAGTCTGCCTAGGCTTTCCCAGCTCCATATCACCTATCAAGTGTTTTGACCTAGACGAGTTGATAACGCTTATACTCGCAGAGACAAGGTGGTCGTATGCCCCGTTCCGATGACACAGGCCGCGCCGGAACTTCAACGGGGCTTGAGGAGCTAGAGGATATTGAGATTCTCAGAAACCTACTCGAGGTCCGAACAAGGCTTGTAAAGGAAAAGAATGGAATCGACGCAGACCTCGAGTAGAACCTTAGCTTCTCGGCGAGGAACGGTTCCCCTTTAGGGATGCACTCTTGTGGACCTGTTTCTTCGGAGCAGGCCCGAGCAGGTTGGGGGAGACCACGACCGCGGTCTGCGTCTTCTCGACGCCATCGACCTTCTGAATCTGAGAAAGGACAAGCTCGGAGAGCGAGGGGAGGTCTGATACTTCCGCGAAGGCTATCACGTCGAACGGGCCTGTTACTGCGTGGGCCATTTTCACGCCTCTGATCTTAGATATGGCCTCTGCGGCTCCTTTTGCCGTCCCCGGAGATAGCTGCATCAAAATGTATGACACTATTCCCATCATCCACACGCTTCCAGTATTACAGATGCACCTTCATTGTTGGCCCGGGATTAAGGCTTTGGCAGGACTCGCGTCCGGGTACGGTACCTTTCCGAGAATTGAACCGGTTACAATCCCTATTCATATTCCCCGCCCAGCCTAGGCTACACCACTGTCTGGAGACTGCGACGCCTCTAGCCCGGGGTGAAAATGGTTACTGGAGAGACAAACCGCCCCCTTCAAAGAATTCTACCGGCTAATCGGCGGAAGCCTTCCTGACGCCTCCTCAATCCTAATCTCAGGAGACCCTGGAAGCGGAAAATCCACTCTGGGACAGCAGATCCTCTACGATGAGCTCTACCTGGCCAAGCCCTGCATCATTGTTACCTACGACACGTTCCCGTCCAGCATCCTCGAAAGAATGAGCCAGTTCGGATGGGACCCCCGTAGATACCAGCTCATCAACAAGCTGGACATTGTTGACTGCTATTCAGCCACCGCAGGCGTTACGGAAGGAGTAGTGCCCCAGCCCTTCGACCTCACAAATGTCAGCATACACCTCACAGCCGTTATGGAAAAACTTGGAAACCGGCAGGTAACGATACTGGTAGACTCGCTGATGCCAATCTTCAGCGAGACGGAAAGCAAGCACGCCGTGGGCTTCCTCCAGAGCATTGCCGCCAAGGTGAAAAAGGCCGGGGGAAAGATGATAGCCACTCTCTCGACCGGGTCCGTCCCGTCGGAGCTGTTCCACAAGGTGGAGAGCATGGTGGACGGCGTGATAGAGCTAAGAATGGTGGAGGAACACGACATGCTGCAGAGGTACCTTCTCGTCAGAAAGATGGACCGTCGGCAAATCCTGCCTAGGCTAGTCCGTTTCGACATAATCAATGGGAAAGGAATTCAGCTGAAATTCCCCAGGTTCGGATCCCTCTGGAAATCTGGAGTAATCCCAAGAACGTAATGTTCTGTGCACGGGACTCAGGAGCCTCAACCGATTGTCTCGCCAAGAACAGTTTCACTGACTAGTACGCGTCAACGACCAGTCAGCTACGGCCTTCTCGCACCAGTCCAGTGGGGAGTGCACAGGAAAGACCGCAAAAGCAATCTGGAGCAATCCAGAAGCCCCAATCTATTTATCTGCCAGCAGGGTATGAACTAGCGGAACCCTGCATGGCTGAGCAGAACACCCCCGAGTATCCTCAACACCTCGACCTTGAGAGGGAGCTTACGCGGAAAGAGCGCCAGATTGAATATCTCCAGACGGAACTGCGCCGCTACCACAACCTGATGGAGGAGCTCAAGCAGGGAATGCGGCCCATTGGGTCCATAGAGGACGTCCGAGAGGACACAGCCCTCGTTCGACTCTCGGGAGGACAAGCTTTCCAGGTGAACATACCACCTGAACTCAGGGAAAAAGTATCCACCGACGTGGACGCGGTTCTCTCGCCTACAAAGGGAGTTATCGTCGATATTGTCGAACGGCTCCGCGAGAGGTCCATCCTAGAATACCAGGTGGAAAAGGCTCCGAAGGTGTTCTACAACGACATCGTGGGTCTGGACCGGGAACTAGTGAGCCTGAGGCAGGCGGTAGAATGGATCGTCAACCCTGAAGTCAGAGCCCGACGCGAACAGATTATCAGGGACCCGCGGATGCTGGAAGAGGCAGGGTCAGTTCTGCTGTTCGGACCGCCTGGAACGGGCAAGACATTCATGGCGAAGGCGGTCGCGGGAACCATAAGCAAGGAAGCACAAGAGACAAGCTTTCTGAAGATCGAGAGCTATGAAATCGTTTCCAAGTGGCTGGGCGAGTCGGCAAAGAACGTCAAAGAAGTCTTCAAACTCGCACGAGAATCGGCCCCGACGATCCTGTTCGTCGACGAGGCCGATGCCATAGGCCGAGCTAGAATGGAGGCGACCACGGACGCTGGGCGAGACGTCCAGGGCATGCTCAACCAGATCCTGACAGAGCTAGGTGAGGGATTCCACGTCAACCGAAACGTGGCGGTGATCTTCGCCACAAACTATCCGAGCGTCCTTGACCCAGCGCTCATGGACAGAGTCAAGAGAATAATCTACGTGCCCCCGCCCAAGACCAAGGAAGGAGTGAAGAAGCTAGTGGATTTCTACGCGTCGAAAGTAGAACTTGACCCGAACATCTGCAACTACGAAGGCGGGCTCGTCGACGAAGCTTTTGAGGAAATCTGGAAGATAATACACTCCAGACGCCAGATCTACGAGGCGACTATCGCAGAGCGCGGAATAAGCGTCAGAGACCAGTATGTAGTCACACCTCGAGATGTGAAAAACGTGGTCCAAGAAGCTGCAAGCGAAGCCTCGTTCGTCGGCGAACCATACGTAACCCAGGATAGGCTGCTGACCTTGTTTAGAAGCCTCGCGACTGAGGACCGAGGCTCCAGACTCGTAAGCTAGAACATCGCTCAGTCGGCTTATTATTCACACCAAGCCGATACCATCCTCCAATGTCCACTAGGATAACCACTGACCAGCTTCTAGTCCGCGAGCCAAAGGAAACCATCGACAGGGTCAAAAGGTTCCTAGCTAGCCACCGGGAAAAGACAGACGCGTCAGTATTCGTCGTCGGCATGTCCGGAGGACTAGACTCCAGCGTTACGGCCGCACTGTGCGCCCTAGCTGTTGGAGGAACCAGGGTCATCGGTATCTCTCTCCCGGAGAAGGAGACCCGTAACGAACGCAACCTACGAGACGCCAGACGGGTCGCGGAAAAATTCCGAGTCCGGTTCAAGACTGTCGACATCACGGGGCTGGTAGACGCTGCCGCTGCGTGCATCCCTCGGCTGGCGAGGAGAAAGAGAGACTTGCCGTATGCCAATATCAAGGCCAGGCTTCGAGCAATGGTACTCTACTACCATGCGAACAAGTACAACGGGCTTGTCGTCGGAACAGGGGACAAGAGTGAGATCATGCTTGGATATTACACAAAGTTTGGAGATGGTGCCTGCGACATACAGCCCCTCGCCGACATGTACAAGACATCGGTCAGAGACCTAGCCAAGCGTCTTGGGATTCCGAAAGGAGTCTACTCGAAACCTCCGAGTCCCGAGCTCTGGCCGGGCCAGACCGCGGAGGGCGAGCTGGGCCTAGAGTACGATAAGCTGGACATGGTTCTCTGGGGCCTTGAGCGTTGGATGGACCCGGGAGACATTGCCGAAGAAACCGGCCTGCCTGCCGGACTGGTAAAGCGTGTCAGGGAGAGATGGGTGGGCTCTGAGCATAAGCGCAGGCCGCCTCTGGCTTTGAAGCTGGGCTACCGGACGGCTGGCCAGGATCTGAGACTCCCGTACGCGATGGGGTAGAACGAGACAAAAAAATCCGCGTAGTGCTAGGCTAGCTCTTCGAGGAGTGGTGTGACATCCCTGTTGTAGATGTCCTGTTCTACGAAGGGTTTCTCTTTAAGGATGGGCATTCTCTGGGCCAGCTGGTCTTCGAAGGTGGGGACTTCCATCTTGAAGAATACGCCTACCGGTATCTTGTCGCCCCACTCGAACGACTTCAAGAGCGCGTTTCCCTTCTTCTCGTTAACCTCCGCTCCGTTCGACGGGTCCGACACGATGCCGTTGTAGCCTGTTTCCTCCAGCTTGTACAGCCTGGCCTGTTTGACGGGAAGGTCGTCTCCGGAGTACCATTCTTTCGTGTTGATGTCGTTGTATGTCGGGCATGTTTGTAAGACATCAACGAACGCGCTTCCACGGTGCTCTATTCCTGCTCTGAGGATCTGCTTCAAATGCCTCACATCCAGCGCGTAGCTCCTAGCTACGAAAGTGTACCCGGAGGCAACAGCCATCGTTATGGGGTTCACTCCCTCCACTATGGCTGGCAAAGGCATGGACTTTGTCTTGATGCCCTTGGGCAGCGTTGGCGACGCCTGGCCCTTAGTCAGCCCGTAGACGCCATTGTTGTAGAGTACGTAGGTGAAGTCCACGTTCCTCCGACCCGTGTGGACGAAGTGGCCTGCTCCGATGCCGAGCCCGTCACCGTCTCCCCCAACGGCTACGACCGTAAGTGATGGGTTTGCGAGCCTCGCCCCTGTCGCGATCGGAAGCACCCTTCCATGCAAAGTGTGGAACCCGTAGGCGTTGATGAAGTGCGGTGTCTTTCCTGAGCATCCTATGCCGGAGAAGACTGCCACCCTATGTGGTTCCAGCTGCATCTCTAGAAGCGTCATCTGTATGGCGTTGACTATGCCGAAGTCTCCGCAGCCCGGGCACCAGTCGTTGTGGACCTGTGTCTTGTAGGTTCTCATTTCAAGCATGGCTAACACTAACCTCGCGTGTTCCGTTCTTTAATGTGTCCTTGACGCTCTCGTAGACCTCGTTCTGTGAGAACGGTCTGCCGTCAAACTTGACGACCTTGCCGTCCACGGCAATGCCAGTCTTCTCCCTTATCAGCCCGGCCATCTGGGCGGAGTAGTTGTTCTCGACCATGACCTTCCGCCCGGCCGAGGACAATACTTGCTCTACAAACCGGGTCGGGAACGGGCTGACATACCGTATCTGCAGGAAGTTCGCCTCTAAGCCATCGGCCTTCAGGTCTTCCATCGCGTCAAGAATCGCGCCCTTTGTAGAACCCCAACCGATGAGAGTGATTGGCGCTTTTCTCGGCCCGTGGAGGGTTGCTTTCTTAGAATCAGGAATTACCTCGTCGGCCAGCTGAATCTTTCGCATCCTCTTCGTCATCATCTTCACCCTTACGTCTGCGGCCTCGGTTATGTGGCCGTACTCATCGTGTTCGTCGCCTGTCGTCCAGAATATTCCTCCCTTCTGTCCTGGCCTGGACCTGGCCGAGATTCCGAGCTCGCTGAACTGGTACCGTTTGTACTGTTCGGTTTTGGCCAAGTCCTCATCCTTGGCCACGTTGCCTCTGTCAACTTTCATGCCGTCCCCGTTGAATATTGGGACGTCTCTGTACGTGCTGGCGATGAACTTGTCAACCATCACGATCACGGGCACCTGGTAACGGTCAGCATAGTTGAACGCGTCGAACGTGTCGTAGTACGTCTCAACAGAGTCGCCAGGCGCAATGACCATTCTCGGAAATTCCCCGTGGGCCGCGTGGAGCACGAAGCGTAGGTCAGCCTGCTCTGTCCTCGTAGGAAGCCCTGTAGCAGGCCCCGCACGCTGGTAGAGGATGATGACAGGTCCGGGTGCTTCTGTTATGCCGCTCCAGCCGAGCCCCTCAGCCATCAACGAGAACCCTGGTCCAGAGGTCGAAGTTGAAGAGCGAAGCCCTGCGTGAGCAGCACCGGTGGCCATGTTGATGGCGGCTATTTCGTCCTCTGTCTGTACAACAATCATGTTGTAGTCCTTCTGGTGGGATTCTAGGTACTCGCTCTCGTCCGTGGCCGGTGTTATCGGATAGTAGGTCTGGAACCCACAGCCGGCTTTCAGCTTGGCAATGGCGACGGCTTGGACCCCTCTGACCATCATCCGCCTCTCCTTAGAGGGCTGAGGACGCAACTTTACCGGAAAAGTGTCTGCCCCAAACATCTTCCTGGCGTAGTCGTAGCCTCTTCTAGCGGCGGTCACGTTTAGGTCTCCGAGGGCTGCCTTTCGGCCTGTGAACCCTTCCCTGATTGCGCTGGCTGCAAGTTCGAAGTCGTAGTCCACGAGGCCGAGAGATGCTCCGAGGGCGATGGTGTTCACCATGACCTGGTACTTGCTAATCTCCCGTTCATGCCCGTATTCTTTCAGCGCGTCGATGAGCAGGTCGAGATATGGGACTGGGTAGAGCTTGATGTCGTCCCTGCCGAAAGAATCCGGAACGAGCTTCAGCGAGCTATCGTAGATTATTCCGCCGCCCGGACTGACCTCGTGCCTGTGTCCTCTGTGCGTCGGGGCATGCTTGTTCAGGTCGCCGAACATTGTCTCTCTATCCAGGGCAACCAGTAGGTCTACCCAGTCTACGTGGGACCGTGGCTCTCGTGCGTCTATCCTCAGCCGGTAGTAGCTGTGTTCTCCCTTGATATTGGAGTGGTACTCGATATTTGCAAAAGTATGTAGGCCTCCTCGCATACACGCCCTCGCAAAGTTCTCCGCTACCGAGTTGATACCACTGCCCTGGGGCCCCCCAATCATCCAGGTAAAACTGTTGATTACGGTCATCTTTCACTATCTACCTCTATGCCTAGTACTTAGAAACCCTTTTTCTCTCCGAGTACTATTTTCGGGCCGGATTCTATAAGAAGTTTCCGAGAAGAATCAGCCTCGGTTGACTGAAAGAACCCCTATATACGCTGACTTCAGCGATTGGAGGCGCAAGTTGAACGAACTTCGAAGAGCAGCCGCGGCGGAGGCCTACGGCACCTTCCTCCTCACTCTCCTAGGGCCAGGGAGCATCATCATGATGAACTACCTTTCGCCCTTCGGGCCATCTAACGCATCCTTCGGGTTCATTGGCCTGGCCCACGGGCTCGCTGTTCTCGGCGCAGCATACTCTATTGGACACATCTCAGGTGCACACATCAACCCCGCCGTCACAATCGCACAGTGGGCAACTCACCGTTTTGAAAAGCGCAAAGTAGCACCCTACATCCTCGCCCAGCTGCTCGGCGCAACCTTGGCAGCACTGGTGCATCTAGCTATCTGGTCGTCCACGCCGTCAACTTACGCCTCGGCGAAAAATGTATTCCTGGGAAATACGGTTCCAAACCAGAGCTTTGGGCCGTTTGTCTCCCTTATGGTGGAGGTAATAGCCACTGCAATCCTGGTCTTCACAATCTTCGGAGCCACGGACAAGAGATCCGTTCAGTCAGCGGCCGGAGTGGCGATAGGTCTTGTCTTGTCAGCGCTCATCTGGGTTTTCGGGCCAATATCAGGAGCCTCGCTCAACCCCGCGAGAACGTTTGGGCCGACTGTAGCATCTGCAGCCTTCAGCTTCTCGCCCTTTGCCGACCTTTGGATATACGTCGTTGGACCCGTGCTTGGCGGGCTTTTGGGCGGCTTCCTCTATGAGGCAGTGAAGTAGAAATCTCTGCTAGGGCGTTGAGACAAAGACCGCGCCATTCTCGACCCTGACCTCGAACTTTTGCACGGGCTGGAACGGTGGAGGACCCACAACGCTGCCTGTCTTAACGTCGAACTGTCCAAAGTGCCACGGGCAGGTTATCACCCCGCCTTCCAAGGTGCCTTCCGACAATGGTCCTCCCCGGTGGGTACACTTCTCGCTCAGGGCGTAGAACTGGTTCTCCCACCTTGCAAGCAGTATTTCGGCACCGTTCACTGAGAAATGGCGAATGGCGTTCTCCGGTACTTCGTCCACCGGGCAGAGTCTTACGAGCGGCAAATCAGGCGCTCTGGGGTTTGGCAGGGCTTGCGGTTGGCGGTGGCGGCGTGTAGCCTGGGTTTACCCGCTTATTGATCTCATCAGAAAGAGCGTGTCCATACAAGACCACTGTCACCTTCTTCACCCCTTCCAGCTTGGACGTGAGCACGCGTATGTTCATTCCAATATCCTCCGCGAATATGGGCGGGCAGAACGGCGCTGTAAGGTGGTATTTGATGAAGAGTTCGCCATCGTCCTTGATCGCGATCTCGTCGACCAAGTGCATCTCGGTGATGGGAAGCCCTATCTCGGGGTCCACTACCTTCTCCAGCTCCTTTTCCACTTCTTCAACAGTCACCATTCTTGTTTCTACCCCTGAGAGTCGCTTGTTTTCCCTTTATAGGTTCCCTGAAGCGCTGAGAGGCCCTCGCCCTCTGCTGGGAGAGCTTCCAATCGGCACTTGGATAAGTCTGACCTCTCTTTTCGCGAGCATGTTCCGCCTGGCCGGAATTATGACATAAGTTATGTTTAAATAGACTGCAGCCCGAAGTTTCGTGTGGTCGCTGCTTGATTATCCCGTGCGAGGTCGCAGCCAAATCCGTTATCCCAGCACTGCGGGCGATGGTAGCGCGGGAACTGATGGACAACTACGCGATGAAACAGGCAGTCGTGGCAGAACACCTGGGCGTAACGCAGGCAGCCATCAGCAAGTACCGGCACCAGGTCCGTGGAGAAGCGGTGGAACTCGAGTCGGCGGAAGAGGTCCGCAGCATGACGAAAGACATCGCCCAAGTATTGGCTCGAAACCCTCGGCCTCTAGAAGTATCTACCAAGCTCTGCCAGGCCTGTACGGACATCAGGGCCCTTGGTCTCATGTGTGAAACATGTCGAAGAGTAGACAGGTCTTGGGATGTGGAACACTGCACCATATGCTTTGGCCACCACGGCTGCACAGACGCAATATCCATCGAGCCGGCCAGCATTGCAAAGTACAGGAAGATTCCCATTCTCCAGTAAGCCGAACCGCCCAATACTAGATATTTCGGAGGTTGGACCAGAATACTATGGTGCCTGTCGACGGTACCTGCCGTGTTCGGTCCTGATGCACGCGTTCTGGATAACCCTCAGCCCGGCGTTTCGGGCCTTCTCTGCTGCGGCTTCGTTGCTTATTCCCAGCTGCATCCAGACACTCTTTAGCGTGCCATGCTCTTTCCTCAACTCTATTGCCTGGTCCACGACCGCGGGAACATCTTCGGAAGGCCTGAAGATGTCGACCACCTCGATCGACTTCGCGAGGGTTGGAGGAATGTCAAGGAGTGTCTTGTAGCATTTCGTTTCAAGGATTTCGTCAGCGAACGGGTTAACGGGGACAATTTCGTATCGGTTCGCTTTGAGGTAAGCGGGAACCGTGTGTGCTTCTTTCGACGGGTCCCTCGACGCGCCTACAACCGCTATAGTCTTTGACCCAAGGGAGGCTCGGATGTCTTCAGAATTGTTCAAAGCGCCACGCTCTGGCTTCAGTACTTGATCAGTCTTCCACTTGAAGCCTTCCGGTACGGGCCCCTTTTCCTGCGCCTGGCCTTGTCCTTGGCTTCTTTGCGACGGATGAATCTGTCCTCAGTGCTCAATCCGAAGACTCTGCTCCCGGTATGCCTGCGGTCTATGATAACCTTCCTCGAAGGATGAATTCTTAAATGGTTGCCTTGTTCGCGTCAATAGGACGGTTAGAGGAGTATCACTCCGGTGTTCCTATTCGGCAGGAAAAAGGCAGCGGCCTCCCCAGTTTCCAATGTTGAGGTCTCGGCGGCCAGCAGGCTGCAGGAGCTCTGCGGCGGAAACGAGGAGCTCTACCGAGCACTCTCAAGCCTGATGTTCTTGGACCCGAAGAAGATTCCTACGTCGTTTGAGAACGTTCTCAACGAGGCACGGGAGTTCGAAGAGAAAGGAAACAGCCTCAGGGCAGAAGTGGGTTACAGGGTTGCAGGCGGAATATCACTGTACAAGGGAGACGTAGAAGGGGTGAAGACATACTTTTCCAAGGCCGCTTCTGTTGCTGGGAACTCTCATCCTGAGTACAAGACCATGGCCCGGCTGGCCGGTGAGGCGACGAACGTGGCTAGAAAATACTACGAGAGCTCAGATTCCGTGAAAATCTAGAAGCCCTCCCTTTCCACCAAACGCGTCGGATGCACATTCTTGCGGGTGGGTGCAACGACTACCCTAACATGCTGCGTGCCTGGCTCTGATGGTTGCTGGTGCTCCGGGCGGGATTTTCGGCAGACCGGGTCTGCGTTCGAACCCGCGATCAACGGCTCGACTGGCCGGCCAGTATTTCTCCTAGGCCTAAGGCCGCTATGCTAAACCGGGCTACACCACCGGAGCACGTTGCCCGCCTGCTCAGGTATCTTTTACAGTTTGTTCATCGCCGTATTGGACAGGACCCGTTAGCTTCTTCCACTCGCATCCCGGCCGGTTCCTAGAGTACTGGTCTTGACCGCTCTAGTGGACGATTCTGAAGCCTCGAAACTCGCCCTGGAAATGAGACCATTCAACTGCGACACTGGTGACCCGTGCTCCCGGCGGGCCTGAGTGGCAGAATTCTATCAGCTCTTCAAGCCTCGTCCTTTCTCCCTCCGCCACACCCTCCACACTACCATCACTTCGGTTGCGGACCCATCCTGTTACCCCGAGAGTCTTGGCAACGTCCATCATGGTCTTCCGGAAAAGAACGCCCTGAACACGGCCGCTAACGAGAATGCGGACCCGCTCTTGTAATGCTCCTTCGCCTTGAGGTCCTTTCTTCCCTGCTTCTGTCAATGGCAAAGGCAGAAGCCTCCGCGTCTCGGGCCTGCTCTAGGTTGTGGGCGGGGTAACCAGTTGCGGCATCTGCTGGGCGGGTGGAGGTTGCTTGGACGCCTCCGTAAGTTCTTGGATGAGGTTCTCAGTCTTGACTCCTTGGAGGGCCGCGAAGGCGTCCAGTGTCATGTAGATGTCGCCTGCGTGCTCCACGTCCAGCCTCAACCCGTGTTTCTGCAGCACACCCCTGGTCCGTGGAAACACCACTATCAGATCGCCGATGACCGTCTCTCTCTCTATCCTGTCGACTGAAATCTCAATTCTAGCTCCTTCCTGAAGGGGCTCTTTTGAGGGGAGAGGAATATCAGCGGCCGTTGCCGGGGCCGGTTGTGATTTCTTTGGCAATTGTGTTTTCGGCGCAAGTCTTCTTTCGGCTTTTGCCCTCTTACCGGTCCCCCGAGCCTTCCTCCGGGCCTTTCCGGGGGTCTTCCTACCGGCCTTCCTATTCTTACTCGCCACTCGTGAACAACCTCTTCAAACCGCTTGTGAAGCCTCAGCCATACCTATGGTGCTTCGATGATTAATATATGTCACGAAGGAGGGCTCACTTCTGAGCGGGCTCGACAGCCCAGGCTATAGGCAGGCCCTGTGTGAGCTGCTCCACCTGTTTCGCGGCTCTCATTCGCAGCTGGCTCGTTACGCCTTCGAAGACTGGGCTGGAATATTCCTCTATTCTTCCCTCATCAGACAGCCTTGCAATCTCGGAGTCCAGGGGGACGCTGCCTAGGAACGGAATTCCGAGGGTCTGGGCTAGTTTCTCTCCCTGCGGTTCGCCGAACAGCTGAAGCTTTTCGCCGCAGTGGGGACATATGAGGTAGCTCATGTTTTCCACCAGTCCCAGTAGCGGTGCCTCCATTTTCTTGGCCATGTTCACGGCCTTGGTGACAATCATAGAGGCGAGGTTCTGCGGCGAAGAAACCACAATCACGCCATCCAACGGCAGAGACTGGAACACCGTCAGGGGGGCGTCGGAAGTCCCAGGGGGCAGATCCAAAAGTAGGTAGTGTAGGTCTCCCCAGTCCACGTCCCAGTACAACTGGCGAATGACGCTGTTGACTATGGGCCCTCTCCATATGACGGGCATGTTTGGGTCCTCGAGGACTAGGTTGATGGACATGACCTTGATGCCGGTCCCGGTCTTTGCGGGTATGATTGCCCCGCTAGGACCCTTGACCGGGCGGTCAGTGACGCCGAAGACCTTGGCGACGCTTGGTCCGGTGAGGTCGGCGTCTAGGACCCCTACCTCGTAGCCTTGTCTCCGCAGTTCTGAGGCGAGCATGCTTGTTACGAAGGACTTGCCCACTCCTCCCTTTCCGGAGATGATGGCGATTATGTTTCGTATCCCGCGTTTTCCCAGGCGTTCGATTCCGGGCCCAACGGAGGTCCTTTGAGATGAATCCGTTGGCTGAGCTACTCTGGCCTGTAGCATCTGTCTCAGCTCTTGCAGTTCTGTTTTGGACATGGAGGTGGTTTCCACCTTTACCGACCTGACCTCGCCCAGCCGTTTCAGGGCCTTTTCCACGTCGGTCTGGAGGGTCTTGGCGAGGGGGCAGTGGGAGACCGTGAGGGCGATTGTGACCTTTACGTTTCCGTCGTTGATTGAGATGTCGCGGACCATTTTGAGGTCGACGATGTTAATCCCGATCTCAGGGTCGAGCACGTTTCTCAGACCCTCTATTATCTTCCCTTTCTCGAGCATTCGGCCTACACCCTCGAACCGTTCTACAGGAACGATGGTCGTGTTGCCTATTTACACCCTGCTTCATGGAAACGGCTGCGAGAATGCATAAGTCCGGTCATTAACGAGTCGTTTGCTGGGTATGTCTGTTAGCGAGAAGACCAAGAGGGCGCTGAAGGACTTTGCCCTCACAGAATATGAGGTTAAGGCCTATGTTGCCCTAGTGGATGCGGGTCCACTGTCTGCCAGCGAGCTTAGCAGGGCTGCGGCTGTGCCCTATTCGAAAATCTACGAGATTCTAGGTAATCTTGAGAGAAAGGGCTGGGTGGAGTCCGAGCAGGGACGTCCGAGCAAGTACTATGCAAAGGCTCCGTCTACTGCGTTGGAGTCGTCTCGTATGCGTGTGGAGACCACTCTCAAGGCCAGCCAGGCGGAGGCTCTGGGGGAGCTACAGCCTCTCTACGAAAAGAGAGGAGTCCAGGAGAGGCCGGATATCTGGATTGTCAGGGGGCAGAACAATATTCTCGACAAGATCCGTGAGTCTCTGGAGAGGACGCGTAGCGAGCTTCTGGTCGCCATGCCGATTGTCCCGGACCCGATACTGTCAGTGGCTCTGCCTTTGCTCTCTGTCGTGAAAGGTCGGGGGGTAAGGGTTTCCGTCATGGTCCCCCGGGCGACTGGGCGGGAGGCTCTGCGAAAGATCATGGGGTTGGCTGATGTACGGGTTCGGGAGCAGATGTTTGGCGGCGGGATTATCTCTGACAGCAACCAGATCATCCTGTTGTTGGGGGAAGAACCTGAGAGGGGTCTGACCCTGGCGATCTCCTCTGACCACCTGGGGCTGGTTAGGTTTGGGAAGAGCTATTTCGAGTATCTGTGGGAAAACTCTAGGCCCATGGCCTGAGGCCTCCAGCCCAGAGGGTAACTTTTCTTAGCTCATCACATTACTGGTTCCGGTCGAATGCGCGGGGGTTGCCAAGCCAGGTCAAAGGCGCAGGGCTTAGGACCCTGTCCCGAAGGGGTTCGTGGGTTCAAATCCCACCCCCCGCACCAACCGAGAGAAATCGTGACCTTTTTTCGTCGACAGAGACGACGGCGTATTTTTCCGGTTTGACCTTACAGCCCGCTTCTCACCCGGAGCGCGAGCGAGCAGATGCAACGAAGTTCAGATGTGTCGTGGTCTCTAACGGTCTGATATCTCGGGACTATCCTAGGGTCTTCTCGTTTACCTAGTTTGGACTCTCCTTCGGAATGTTGAACTGGGCATAATGAGGTTCTGAGAACGGGTTAAGAACGTTCTAGCGGAACCTGATGATGGCGGACTGGACGCCG
>Ga0209619_10001189_pt1 | contig 18986 bp, 16 predicted proteins | sample Rifsed16ft3_FD_184011 | JGI IMG/M metagenome (GOLD analysis project Ga0209619, IMG submission 184011) | Soil microbial communities from Rifle, Colorado, USA - sediment 16ft 3 (version 2) | ecosystem: Environmental > Terrestrial > Deep subsurface > Rock core/Sediment | place: Rifle, Colorado... | reverse complement strand
TCGATTTCGCGGAACGTGAGATGCACGCTGGGATCGGCGCGCCCGCGCAAGTGCAGGTAGAGGCCGTGATACTTGGAGCCCGGTTTCGTAGGGGTCATACGGGATAGGATCCGAGCAGAGAGGCCCAACCGAAGAGGAATTATACCGGCAGACAGGGGACACAGAAAAGCGAGGCAGCGGCAGAGCGCCTCGCTTTTCACTCGCTGCTCGCGGAGAGCAGCAACACGAAAAGCTGCACCCTCAGATAGTCACCTCCTGAACACCTGCCTGGCACCGGGGGGTTGGGGTCGCCGTCCCTTCCCCTTGCGCACTCATTATAGGGGGCGGCCCGGCGAAGGAGGGGAGAATGTAAGGCGGATGTAAGTCGCCGGGAGGCCGGCCGGGGGCGTGGAGGTACAATCGAGGTTGCCGCGTGGAGTTGAGAGATGAATGCAGACTTGCCGGGGCCGCCCAGTTGGCCCCGCCTGGGCGTGGGGACCTGGGCCTGGGGGGATCGACCCATCTGGGGTTACGGCCGGACCTACGGTCGCGCCGAGGTGGGGGAGGCTTTTCGAGCCAGCCTGGACGCCGGGATCACCTTCTTTGACACGGCCGAGGTGTACGGCTGGGGAACTTCCGAGAGGATCCTCGGCGAGCTGCGTCAGGAAGCAGGGCGGCCGATCCTAATCGCCACCAAGTTTGCTCCGTTCCGCCTTACCTCTCGGTCGCTGCTCCGTGCGCTGGATGGGAGCCTGGCGCGCTTGCAGGTGAAGGCCGTTGACCTCTACCAGATCCACTTTCCCCCGTTCTTCGTCCGCCTCGAACCGCTGCTGGAGGCGTTGGCGGAGGCGGCGCTCTCGGGTAAGGCCAGGGCGGTGGGAGTGAGCAACTTCAGCGCCGACCAGATGCGGCGCGCGTATGACGTGCTGGGCCGCCGCGAGGTGCGACTGGCCGGCAACCAGGTGGAGTACAGCCTGCTTCACCGCCCTCCCGAAGGAGACGGTGTGCTGCGCGCCTGCCGTGAGCTCGGCGTGCCATTGATTGCCTACAGCCCGCTGGCCAGGGGTCTCCTCACCGGCAAGTATGGGCCGGACGGCAGGCGGCATCCGCTGCGGCTTGGGCGCTATCTGCGCGCCTGGCGGCCGGAGGCTCTCTCGCAGGTGATCGGCCTGCTGAAGGAGATTGGCCGCGCCCATTCGAAAACGCCCTCCCAGGCGGCGCTCAACTGGCTGCTCCGTTGGCCAGAGGTTGTCGTCATTCCGGGGGCAAAGAATCGGAGTCAGGCGCGGGAGAACGCGGGCGCATTGGGGTGGGAGATGGGGCCCGAGGAAGCAGAGGCTCTCGACCGGGCCACCCGGCCCCGTCGCGCGCCCGAGTCGGGGTAGGGAATCCGCCTGCGAAGGCGGAACTGTGGAGCATCCGGCCCGTCCCGCGCCGAGGCCGGAGAACTCGGCTTGACGGGCATTCCTGCGCGCCCTTAGAATCGCGAGGGAAAGAGACTTGCATGGATTACAAGGACTACTACAAGACCCTGGGCGTTGCGCGCAGTGCGGACGCCAATGAAATCCGGCGAGCCTATCGCAAGCTGGCCCTCAAACACCACCCCGACAGGAATCCGGGCGACAAGCAGGCCGAGGACCGCTTCAAGGACATCAACGAAGCCTACGAGGTCCTTGGGGATGCCTCCAAGCGCGCCCGCTACGACCAACTGGGAGCCTCCTACCGCGCGTATCGGCGGTCAGGTGCCGGGCCGGGAGAGTTCGATTGGTCGCAATGGATGGCAGGTGCGCCGGGTGGCGTTCGGGTGGAGGTGGGTGACTTGGGGGAAATGTTCGGAGGAGGGTTCTCCGAGTTCTTCAACTCCATCTTCGGGGGCATGGCCGGCGGACGCGTCGAGACGGGGGGCCGATCGCGGGGCCGCGACGTCGAGCAGGCCGTTCGCATCAGCCTGCAGGAGGCCTTCCAGGGAACGACGCGAACCGTGCGTGTGGACGGTCGGCGGCTCGAGGTGAAGATCCCGGCGGGAGCGCACACCGGAACCAGAGTCCGAATTCCCGAACGTGGGGAGACGGCGCGCGGCAAGCCTGGCGACCTCTACCTCGTGGTGGAGGTCGAGCCAGACCCGCAATTCGAACGACGAGGGGACGACCTGTACGTGGATGTGCCGGTTGACCTCTACACCGCCGTCCTGGGCGGCGAGGCGAAGGTCCCCACTCCGGGGGGGACGGTGGTCCTGACCATTCCCGCCGGAAGCCAGCCCGGGCAGCTGATGCGGCTGAGCGGGCGCGGCATGCCCCGACTGCGGGAACACGAGCGTAGCGGCGATCTTTATGCGCGGCTCAAGGTGGAAATCCCCCGCCATCTCACGAAGCGAGAACGGGAGCTTTTCGAGGAGCTTGCGTCCAAGAAACGGCGTTAGGGCTGCCGGATCGGATGGGCTGGCAGGCCCTGCCGAGGAGAGGTGAGGCCCAGTGGTGAGGCGGACTCTGATTCTCCCTTTGGCCCTGGCGGTCGTCGCCTCGGCGTGTGTGCAATCTCCGCTCTTTGAATCGGCGACGTCCGTTCGCACGCCGATCGTCCCGGCCTCGCAGGCAGCTGAGGCCAACCCGGCCGGCCCGAGCGGGGCTGTCGGCGATTCCTCCGATCTGGTGGAGCTCTACGAACGCGTCAGCCCGGGCGTGGTGGCTATCCAGGCCTACGTCCAAGACGGTGTCTCCCGGGGCTCGGGCTTCGTGATCGACAGCGACGGGCACATTGTCACCAATCAGCACGTCGTGGCCCAGGCCGACGAGGTGGAGGTGGACTTCCCCTCCGGATTGAAAGTGTGGGCGGAGGTGGTTGGGTCGGACAGCAACGCCGATCTCGCCGTGTTGCGCGTCGATCTCCCGGCCGAGGACCTGGCCCCGCTCCTGTTGGGAGATTCAAGCCGGGTGCGCGTGGGCGAGACCGTGGTGGCCATCGGCAATCCGTTCGGCCTGGCGGGAACGATGACGGTGGGGATCGTCTCGGGGCTGGGCCGGACGCTCGACTCGGAAAGCGCAGCCCCCGGCGGAGGGTTCTTCTCGTCCGGAGATATCATCCAGACCGATGCTGCCATCAACCCCGGCAATTCCGGGGGACCGCTCTTGGATCTGCAAGGCCGGGTGATCGGCGTCAATCGAGCGATCCTCACGGAGAGCTTCACCGTGGTCGGCGCTCCGGCCAACTCGGGCGTGGGATTCGCCATCCCGGCGAACCTGGTGCGGCGGGTTGTGGAGGCACTGATCGCCGAGGGCGTATACGAGTATCCCTACCTGGGGATCTCCAGCCTGGGGAGCCTGGATCTCCAAACGGTCGAGGAATTGGGCCTACCGCAGGCTATGGGCGCCTACGTCACGGGTGTCACGCCGGGGAGCCCGGCGGATGAGGCCGGGGTGAGAGGGGGAACCCGTTCGGAAACCCTCGTCGCCCTTGCGCCCGGCGGCGACCTGATCACCTTCATCGATGGGATCCCTGTCCGGGAGTTCGGTGACCTGCTCAGCTACCTCGTCAACCACACCGAAGTGGGCCAGGTTGTAAGGCTGACGATTCTGCGGGAGGGAGAAGAGATCGAGGTTCCGGTGACGATCGGCGCTCGGCCGTAGCCGAGCCCGCCCCCGTCTCGTGCGTCAGGAGGCTGCCGTGTTGACAGATCACGACCTGCACGAACTGATCGACTTTCGGCCCGGTCAACCGGTACTGAGCGTTTACCTGAATGTAGATCCCTCACAGGGAACCGCCGACGCGCACAAACTCCGGCTGCGCCAGATGCTCAAAGAGCTCGACGGAGGCAGCGCCAAGGACCATGAGGTGCTCGAGCGGTATCTGGAGCACGAGTTTGACTGGTCCGGCCGCAGTCTGGCGCTCTTCTCTTGCACGGCGCAGGGTTTCTTTCGCTCCTTTCCTCTGGGTGTCCCGGTGCGCAGCCGGGCGCGCTGGATGGACCGCCCCTACGTGAAACCGCTGGCCGACCTGCTGGATCACTACGGGGGCTACGGCGTGATCCTCGTCGACCAGGAGGGGGCGCGCCTCTTTTATTTTCACCTCGGCGATCTTCGGGAGGAGGAGGGCTCGCGCGGCGAGGAAGTGCGGCGGACGAAACGGGGCGGGGGCTCGACGGCGCCAGGTCGCCGCGGCGGCACCGCCGGGCAGACGCGCTACGTCGAAGAGCTTGCCGAGCGAAACCTGAAGGAAGCGGCGCGCGTGGCGGCTCGTTTCTTCAAGGAAAACCGGGTGCGGCGGGTGTTGATCGGCGGCACCGATGAGAACGTGGCCCTCTTTCGCCAGCAATTGCCGAAGGCATGGCAGAGCCTGATCGTCGGCACCTTCCCCATCAAGCGCACGGCCGGTCATCCCCAGGTGTGGGCCAAAGCCATGGAGAGCGTCCGTCAGGCCGAGCGAGAGACGGAGCGAAAGCTGATCGACGCCGTGGTGACGGCGGCGGCGAAAGGCAAGGAGGGAGTGCTCGGTCTGGATGGGGCGCTTAGCGCCGCACACGCCGGGCAGATTCAGACGTTGCTGATCAGCGAGGGCTTCCGCGCGCCCGGGTACCGCTGCCGCGGCTGTGGCTACCTCACCGCCCAGAAGCTGCCGAGCTGTCCGTTTTGTGGGCGCGACTTCGGCCGGATCGAAGATGCGGTCGAGCTTGCGGTGCGGAAGGTCATGGCGGACGGCGGGGATGTGGAGGTGGTTCCCGGGGACCCGCAGCTGGAGCGGGCCGGGAAGATCGCGGCGCTACTCCGCTACTGACGCCTCAGCCTTCTCCGAGGCATCGCCTCGCCATACGGTCACCGCGGCGGACGCGAAGGGGCTGCCCTCGAAGGGCAGCCCCGGTGATTCGGAAGCATGAGGGTGACCGGCTCTACTCGACCAACCCCACGAGAACGAGGGTGTAGGCCCCGGCCCGGCTGTCGCCGAAGCTGCGGGCGATGATCGTGTAGGTGCCGGTGTCGGGGAGCTCGAACGCGTCGATCAGGGCATTGGGATAGCCGGCGCCGTCGTCGTCACGAGTGAGCTCGATCCCATTCGGATCGAGAAGGATGAGATAGGGATCGATCTCATCGCTCCACATGGCGATGGTGACCACCTGTCCCGACCTTGCCTCAAAGGTCCATTCGTCCTGGCCACCGCGCTGGAGATCGCCTTCAACGGTTTCACCCGGCGAGATCGATCCTCCGGCGCCGGTATCGGGTGCACCGGCGGTGAGGCTCAGAGTGTAGGGGCCGGAGGATCGGCCGCTGTAGGAGCGGGCCCGGATGGTGTAGGTGCCGGCGGAGGAGAGGCGCAAGTTCCGAATGAGCGAGTTGAGATCGCCGCCTGAGTCGTCGTCGTAGGCGATGGAGACGCTTGCTGGATCGTAGAGCTCGAGGTAGGTATCGAAGACGCTGCTGGTCATCGAAATCGTGACGGTTTCGCCGGCCTCTGCCGTGAACGTCCACTCGTCGTGGATCGTCGCCTGCAGGTTGCCCTCCACCGTCTCACCGATATCGATGGGGCCGCCTCCCGGTTCGGGTGGGGTGCCGAGCGTGAGAGTGACGTCGAAGAAGTAGTCCTCTGCGGAGCCGTAGCCTTGATCGCCGCTGAGGATGAGCAGGTAGTAGCGGCCGGCCGAGGGGATCGAGTAGGCCAGTTGGAGGTCCCCCTCCATGTCGGGCTCGGCGTAGGTGAGGGTCTGGGCGTTGTCGTCGAGCAGAGCCATCATTGGATCGAGCGATGATCCGATGGAACCGGCCGAGAGGTCGACGACGATCCAGTCTTCGAACTGGGCCTCGAAGTGGTAGACGGCGGCGAAGAGACTGGTGTCGAACTCTTCGATGAAGACTTCGCTCTCGGCCGTGATCGCTCCCCGGACGGTCTCATCGAATGGGAGCAGGACGGCTTCCTCCTCGACGGTGCCCGGGCGCCCCTCCGTCACCGTGAGCGAGTAGGCACCGGCGTCGCTGTCGCTGAAGCCAAAGACATAGATGTAGTACAGGCCGCCCTCATCGAGAGAGAGGGCGAGGCGCGGGCTCAGGCCGGGGCCGCTGTCATCGTCGCCGGCGATCAACGTCCCGTCGCGGGCGTAGACCTCCATGCGGCTGTCGAGCTCGAACTCGCCGATCACCCCCACGGAGTAGTCGAGGGCCTCGCCGGCGCGGAAGCGGTAGCAGTTGCGCCCGCCTCGCTCGAGCGTGTCTTCGATCTCATCTCCGGCAGCGATGGTCGTGGCTCCTGGGCACAGGCTGGGCGTGGCCAGGCCGCTCCGCAGCGAGAGGATCGAGCTGCCGAAGGGGTCGAGGGCGTCCCAGGAAGCGGCTTCAAGCGCAGCCTGGGAGTAGAGCGCCTCATAGGGTCGATCGCCGCGGGTCCGGACGCTGCGCACCTCCACTTCATCGGCGTCGGAGCCGGTGAGGGCCGTGTAGAAGAGCTCGTCTCCGTCTTCGCTGAAGAGGGCGTTCTGGATCCCCTCGTGGTCGTCGTCCAACTCGAGGGGCGTCTCGCCGTCGACGAGACGGATCGCGTAGAGCACCGGGTCGTCGCGGGCGTCTTCCTGCCCGACGAACGCAAGCCAGCGGCCGTCCGGAGAGAGATCGAGCGGTGTGAGGGATACCCAGTCTTCCAGAAGCTCGAAGCCGGGGATCTCGCCGGTCGGGCCGACGTAGAGCGTCTGGCGGGCCTCGCTATCGGAGAGGAGCGCAAAGAACCGGGGATCGTCCAGCAAGTTGAAAACCTCCAGCCCTCGGACCCGATTCGAGCTGACGAGCTCCTCAAGGCCGGCGCCGCTCGGCCCGGCCCGGTAGAGAATCGTTTCCCCTTCGAGCGTCTGAGCGATCAACAAGACGTCCGGATCCTCGACCACACCAAAGGAAAGATCGCCGCGGTCGAGGACGGCGACATCCTCACCCCCGTCCACCGGGTGGACGAGGAGCGCTTCATCGCCGGCCTCGTCGGCCGTGAGGACGATCAGGTATTGGCCGTCTGGGCTGAAGGAGGCGTCGAGAGTCTCGCCCGAGGCGATGGATCGAGACTGCGCGTCGAGAAGCGAAAGGGCAAGATCGCCTTCGTCCGTCTCCCCGATGACGAAGAGAGCCGAGCCCTGCGGGGAAAACTCATAGGAGACGATTCTGAAGAACTCGTCCCCTTCCGCCAGAACCCGCCCATCCTGGCGGCTGATGACAACGACGTTGGACCTCTCCCCGTCGGAGCTCACATAGGCCACCCGGGTGCCGTCGGCCGAGAGCCGGAAGGTGCCGTCGGTGCCTTCCTGCTCATCGAGCAAGACCTCTGAATCGGCGCCATCCAGGTTGTACGCCGTGAGGGTGAGGGCGTCGGCCGCAGCATCCGAGACGAGGAGAGTGGAGCCATTCGAGGAGACCTGGCAGGTGTCGCCCCGAGCCACGCGCTGGGCCTCATCCCCGCGGCGTGAGACGTAGCAGCGAACGCGGCCGGGCTCGTGCTCCTCGACGATGAAGATCGTGTCTCCGCTGTCGAGAGTGAGGAGCGAGGTTATCCTGGCGTCGGTCTCATGCACCTGTCTCGGCTCGCCCCCGCGGCGGCCCTGCAAGTTGAGGGAGGTGCCGCCCTCGGTCTGGACCAAGTAGAGGAGCGACCGGCTCTCGGGGAGGAACGCGCCAAAGCCGAATGGACGGTAGGCGAAGCCGTTGGCCGTCTGCTGGCCCCAGAGTGTCGGGGAGGCCTCCTGGGTGTCGTCAGCCAGGAGGAGCCCGCGTTGAACGTCCTGCCCCGGCCGTACGAGGTAGTAGTCCGCCTCCTGTCTTCGGTCGGGAACGCGCAAAATGATCTGATCGCGTGAGATGCCCGGGAGTCCGAAGGGCAGCCACTCGGGTCGGAAAACGGCCAGAATGGCCACGATGCAGACCAGGCAGAAGCAGAGAACGATCAAGATGACCAGGAGCAGCCAGGGCGCGGAACGTTTCATGGAAGCACTCCTTGTCTGAAGGAGCCGGCCGCTCTCCTCCCGGGCGCCGGGGAGATCGCCGGTTGGCCCGGGCCGTCGGGAGGCGCGAGGTTGTGACCGGGCCTACGCCGGACCGGTCCCCCGGGATGTCCGTCGGCAGCGGGAGTGGGGGCCCCTGCGTGAAGGATTATACCGGAAGACGCGCGAGCCTCACCTGGTACACAAAGGCCACTCGAGCCGCCGAGGGCCCGAGTGGGAGGCGCGGAGAACTTCGATGCCGAGGTCAGGATCTACCGTGCAGGGAGGAGGCCGCTTCTGCGCTTTTGCGGGCGGCAGGCGGCCTCATCCGTGCGATGGCGAACGGGGCGCCCAGGCTATGTCTCTCCCAGTGAGCCCTCGAGCAAGGCCAAGTCGCTCGCCAGAACCTCCAGGTCGTTCTGCGCGGCAAAGGCGTCGTCGTTCAGTTCAGAGATGGCCAGGGTGAGCCGCTCGCGCATCTGGCGCACCTGATCACGCGCCTGGGCGTCTTCCAGGATGTTGAGGAGCGAAGCGAGTCGCTCGTCCGTGGGCAGGAGGGCGTCGGCGGCATCATCCGGCCGTCCGAGGGCCAGCGCCACCTGGGCCGAGGTGACGTCGACCATCGAGCGCAGGAGGAGAAGGCGCGATCGAGCGAGGGTGGCCTCCGCCTGTAGCGCCTCATTCTCTTGGCGAAGAGAGCGAAGAGCCTCCACCTCGCTCTGGGCGGCGTCCAGATCCGACCGCAGGCCATCCACCTGGGCCCGCAGAGGTTGGACCTGGGCAAACCAGAGCAGAGCAATACCGGCCGCGAAGATCACGGCGGCCGCCACGGCCCAGCGCAAGGCGGAGCGGAACCACCTCCCCAGCCGGCTTACGGGTTTTCTCGGCGGCGCGGCGGGCTGAGAAGAGGTTTGAGTCATGTCGACCTCCAGCGGGTTGGATTAGGGGCCGGCGGCTTCGGCCAGCTGCCTCCAGGCAATCTCGAGATCATCCGAGGCGACGACCGCCGAGCCCGGCAGATGGCCGATCGCCAGTTCGAGACGATCGAGGATCGAAGCCAGAGCAGCGGCCTCCTCCTCGGGCGCCTCTTCGGCGACCTGAGCCAGGATTTCGCTGGCGAATTCAATGTCATCCGCGGCTAATCCGAGATTGTCTTGGATCAGCCACAGGCGGGCGCGAGTGAGCGCCTCCAGGGCGCGAATCATTTCCAGGCGGCGGCCCAGACTCTGAGCAGGCGACTCGGCGTCGGCGAGGCTCGCCTCGAGAGCCGCCAGGGCCGTCGCCGTGTCCTCCACGTCGGTCTCGAGCGCCTCGAGGCGCTCGGGGATCTCGTTCAGGTCTTCCAGGCGATCGGCGTGCGCCGAGACTTCCGACTGCAGGCCGGCCAGCGCCTCCGTCTGACGGGCGAGCTGGCCCTCGATCTGCGCCAGCCGGGCGTCGAGCGCCGCCCGGTCGCCGCGGCTCTGTTCCTGGTAGGCCGCCAGCGCCGCCTCCACCTCAGCCAGGCGCTCGGTGTTCGCCTGGACTGGCTCCACATACTTGCGATAGACCGCCGGCACTCCAAAGTAGACGGCGAGCCCCAGTCCGAGGCCAACCATGAGCACGAAGAGGAGGCGAAGGAGGAAGCGTGCCACGCGTGCGGCGAATGTGGCGGTGCGGTCACCCATCGTTGGTTCGGGGGATTTCGTGGGCAGTGTCATCCGGCGCCTCCGTCACGGGGCGGGGGTTGGAGTGGGCGCGGTGGTTCCGAGAAGCTGTAAGAGCCCTTCGAGAAACGCGTCGAAGCGGCCGACCTGCTGGCCCAGCGCCCGAGTCTCCCGTTCGAGGGAGTCCAGGGAGGCCTGCATCGCTTCGACGTCGGTGAGGGCCCGGTCCATCTCCCCGCGTAGGGCGGCCGCCTGTTCCTCCACCGTGTTCATGCGCCCGCTCAGGCCCTCGAGCGCCTCGAGGCGGCGGCTCACGCTCTGAAGGGTGCCAGTGGCGCTGTCGAGCGCCTGCTGCGCGGTGGCGAGTTGGGACTCCAGTTGGCGCACGGCCTGGAGGCGACCGAAGTTGAGCGTTCCGTTGATGCCGGCGAGAATCGCCAGCGTGAGCGCCATCGAGAGGAGGAAGCTGCCCACGGCGGCTCCCGCCACGAGCCAGAGAGTTTCCAGACGCGTGTAGGGCGGCCTGGGCGCGGGGGAAGGGCGTTCCCGGCGTGAGGGGGCAATGGCGGCCGCGGGCGCCTGCTCCTTCTCCTCGGAGGCTGGCTCCAAAGGCGGCGATTCTACGGTTTGCTCGCCGAGGGGGAGGGAGGTGAAATCGAGATGCGACGTCAGTCGGCTGATGGCCGCCTCCCCAAGCCCCGGGACGCGCCGGAGGTCGTCGGGGGCTTCGAAGGGGCGAGCATCGAGGATGCGTTGCGCGAGGGAGGGCCCGATCCCGGGGAGTTGGCGGAGCTCCTCGAGGCTGGCTGTGTTGGGGTCTACACGGCGGGGTTCTTCGGTCATGAGGCGCTCCAAGGAGGCGATCGATCCGTGGTGCCAGGCGCGCGCCGATGGTCCGGCCGTGGCCTGGCCGGCTCCGTGCTACTCGAGGCGCGGCGGGCCGAGGCTTACGCTCGGCCAGAGCGTGGGGCGGCGGCGCCGGCGGGCGAAAACATTGACAAGAACCAGCCCGAAGACGAAGCCCCCCACGTGCGCCCACCAGGCAATCCCGCCATACGAGCCCGGCGTTCCGGCGGCGCCGAGGTTGAAGAGCCCGGAGGAAAGTTGAGCGAGAAACCAGATTCCCAGGAAGATGAAGGCCGGGATCTCGACGAACCAGGGGAGGAAGAACAGCGGGAGGAATGTAAGGACGCGCCCCTGGGGAAAGAGGAGGAAGTAGGCTCCGAGCACGGCGGCAATCGCCCCGCTGGCGCCCACCGTGGGCAGCCCCGAGAGCGGGTCGAATACCGTCTGGGCGATCCCTGCCGCCACGCCCCCCAGGATGTAGAAGACGAGATACCGCAAATGGCCCATCCGATCTTCGATGTTGTCGCCGAAGATCAGAAGGGTCCACATGTTGCTCAGGAGATGAAACCAGCCGCCGTGGAGAAATGCCGAGGTGATCAGTGTCAGCCAGACGAGGGGCTGGGCTAGGGACAGCCGGCCAGGGACCAGAGCGTAGGTCCCAAACAGGCGATCGAGGCCGGATGGCCCTAGGGAGAGTTCGTAGACGAAGACGACGACGTTGAGGCCGATCAGCCCCAGGTTGACCAGCGGGAAGGTGTGTGAACGAACTGTATCACGCAGCGGAAACATCGACCCTCACCGGAATCACAATGGGCGGCAAGCGCCGCCCATTGTACTCCAGTTGTCGATGCGTCTCTTAGTGCGCCTTGACCTTGATGGTCTTGGGTCGGGCCCCTTCGGCCTTGGGGATCCGCAGTGTCAGGACGCCGTTCTCGACCACCGCCTCGGCCTTGGAGGCGTCGAGCGGATCGGGCAGGCGAAGGCTGCGGGCAAACTCGCCCATCTCGATCTCACGAAGCAGGTAGCCGTCGTTCTCCTCGCTGCGCTCGGCCGTCTTTCCGCGCAGGGTGACCACGTCTTCCAGAATCTCGATCTGCAGATCTTCCGCCTTCAGGCCCGGTACGGCCGCGGTGATCTCATAGGCCTCGCTGTCGGCCTTGACGTCGACCGGAAGGCGGGAGCCGCCGTTGAAACCGATGGGCCGATACCGGCGCTGGACGGGGGCGTAGCGGGTGAGGTACAGGTTGCTCATGCTCTACTCCTTGATGTGTCTGGCTTCATCGTTACCGTATCCTAACCGCACAGGATCAGAGGCGCCTATACCCGATATACGAGGTCCATTAACGTGCGCTGTAGATCTGGCTCTTACGTTCCTCCGATGGCCCTCCAACGGTGGGCCTGTACTTAAGGAGAGGAGAACACGACTTGGGGAAGGCTGGCCATGGATCTTGAGCGATACACCCAGAAAGCCCAGCAAGCCATTCTGGACGCTCAGCAGCGGGCGATGGATTTTCGCCACTCCTCGGTGGAACCCGTCCACCTGCTCCTGGCGCTTCTGCGTCAGGCCGAAGGCGTCGCACCGGCGATCGCAACGCGCATTGCCGGGAGCCCGTCCATGCTCGTCGAAGAGCTGGAGAGAGATCTTGCCGGGAGGCCGAAGGTCTATGGCGGGAGCGACAGGCCGGGCCTCTCCCGGGCCACCGCCGACGCCCTCACGGCCGCCGAGCGACAGGCGTCCTCGATGAAAGACGACTACGTCTCGACCGAGCACCTCCTCCTGGCGTTGGCCGCCGGCCCTGAGGCCGCCCGCCTGAAGGCCTACGGCGTGACGCCGGAAGCCATCCTCCAGGCTCTGGCCGGGATCCGGGGCTCGCAACGCGTGGTGAGCGCCACGCCCGAGACCACCTACCAGGCCCTGGAGAAATACGGCCGGGATCTCACCCAGCTGGCTCGCCAGGGCAAGCTCGACCCGGTGATCGGACGCGACGAAGAAATCCGGCGCGTGATCCAGGTGCTCTCGCGCCGCACCAAGAACAATCCCGCCCTCATCGGCGACCCCGGCGTGGGCAAGACGGCGATCGTGGAGGGGCTGGCGCAGCGCATCGTCAACGGCGACGTGCCGGAAGGATTGAAGAAGAAGCGCCTGGTGCAGCTCGACCTCGGGGCGCTGGTGGCCGGGGCGAAGTACCGCGGCGAGTTCGAGGAGAGGCTCAAGGCCGTGCTGAAGGAAGTGACCGACGCGGCCGGCGAGGTGGTGCTCTTCGTCGACGAAATGCACAATGTCGTCGGGGCCGGTGCGGCCGAGGGGGCGATGGACGCCGGCAACATGCTCAAGCCCATGCTGGCCCGCGGGGAACTTCACCTGATCGGCGCCACGACCGTGGACGAATACCGCAAGCACGTGGAGAAGGATGCCGCGCTCGAGCGCCGCTTTCAGCCCGTGTATGTCGATCAGCCGAGTGTGGGAGATACGATCAGCATCCTGCGTGGGCTCAAGGAGCGCTACGAGGTGCACCACGGCGTGCGGATCCAAGACGGCGCCGTGATCGCCGCAGCCACGCTTTCTCAGCGCTACATCAGCGACCGCTTCCTGCCCGACAAGGCGATCGACCTGATCGATGAGGCTGGCGCCCGGCTGCGGACGGAGATCGATTCCAAGCCCCAGGCCCTCGACGAAGTGGATCGGCTCATCATGCAGCTCGAGATCGAGCGCGAGGCGCTGCGCAAGGAGAAGGACGAGGCCTCGCGCGAGCGCCTGCGGAAGCTCGAGGGCGAATTGAGCGGGCTGCGCGAGCGCTCTTCGCAGCTCCACCTGCGCTGGAAAACGGAGAAGGATGTGATCTCGGGCATTCGGAAGGCCAAGGAGCAGATCGAGCAGACGCGCACCCAGATCGAGCAGGCGGAGCGCCGGGCCGATCTCGAGCAGGCGGCTCGCCTGCGCTACGGGACGCTGCGCGAGCTGGAGGCCCAGCTGACGGAGCAAGAGAGGCGCCTCAAGGAAGTTCAATCGGAGGGCGCCCTCCTCAAGGAAGAAGTGGACGCGGAAGATGTGGCCGCCGTGGTTTCGCGCTGGACGGGGATCCCGGTCTCGAGGCTCCTCGAAGGAGAAATGGAAAAACTCCTCCACATGGAGGAGCGGCTCCACACGCGCCTGGTGGGCCAAGACGAGGCGGTGCGGGCCGTCTCCCACGCCGTGCGGCGCTCACGGTCGGGCCTGCAGGATCCCCATCGGCCGATCGGCTCGTTCATCTTCCTGGGGCCTACCGGAGTGGGCAAGACGGAGCTAGCCCGAGCTCTGGCCGAGTTCCTCTTTGACGACGAAGGGGCGATGGTGCGGATCGACATGGGCGAGTATCAGGAGAAGCACACCGTCTCGCGGCTGATCGGGGCGCCGCCGGGATACGTGGGCTTTGAGGAGGGCGGCCAGCTCACCGAGGCCGTGCGCCGCCGGCCCTACAGCGTCGTTCTGTTTGACGAAATCGAGAAGGCTCACCCCGATGTCTTCAACGTCCTGCTTCAGCTCCTCGACGACGGCCGCCTCACCGACGGTCAGGGCCGGACCGTCGATTTCAAGAACGCGGTTGTGATCATGACCTCCAATCTGGGCAGCGAGATCTTCGCCGAGAACCCGGACGGCGGGGAGGCGCTCGACGCCCGGCTGCGCCAGCTGCTCGCTCGGCATTTCCGACCCGAATTCCTCAATCGGGTGGACGAGATCGTCGTTTTCCACCGGCTGGGACGCGATCACCTGCGGGAGATCGTGAGCATCCAGCTCCGACGAGTGGCCGGGCGGCTGGCCGAGGCCGGCTTCGGGATGGAGGTGAGCGACGAGGCCCGCGACTACCTGGCCGAAGTCGGCTACGATCCGGTGTATGGCGCCCGCCCCTTGAAACGGGCGATCCAGCGCGAGCTGCAAGATTCTCTGGCGCTGCGGCTGCTCGCCGGCGAGATCCGGCGCGGCGACACCATCCTGATCGACCGAGGGCCCGAAGGGCTCACGTTCATCCCGCTGGCGGCCGGCGAGGCGGCTGGCAAAGCGGCGTAATCCGGCGCGGGCCCGATCGACCCCCCTCCTGCCCTCCCCCTGAAGAGGTTGTGAATGAATCGGAGTAGCACATGCGCAAGCATCCCTTGCATCGAATTGCACTGATGCATGGGCGATCGAGATCTCGATCACCCGGCGCATGGCATCGGAGTAGTTTTCCATTGAAGAGGTGAGGACGTCGTTGGTCCCTAGAAGGATCAGGGCGACCGACGGCCGGACTCAGCGATATTCGCACTCGAGAGGCGTCTCGTCTTCCCGGCAGTAATCGGAATCGCCGTAGCCGTTGGAGACCACCCTCGACGCCCACCACCCGCCCTGCGCCGCCAGGCTGTAGTTGTCGAACGAGTTGTGCGTCCGGGCCCAATCCTCCGAGTAGTAGTCGATTACGTCCTGCAAGTAACCGAAGCCAGCAAGGTTGTAGCGCCCCTGGCCGATGGCCGTCAGGAAGGCGGGCGAGACGGTGATGCTGTCGCCGACCTTGGAGAAGACGTTGGGGCGGTTTCCCAACGCCAGGCCGTCCCGGAAGATCTCATGGGCGTGCTCGGTCAGCCCCGAAAGGATGCCGGCGCTCGTCCCGGGGGCCTGCGTCGCCCCCGAGACGGCCGCGGGGGTGCCCGTTGCGCCGGCGACCGGCGAAACGCTGACGTCGTAGACCACCGGCACTTGCTGCAGGTCGACGAAGACGTCGGTGTAGCGAGCGTACACCCAGCCGCGGGTTTGGTAGGCGGTCTGGACCTCAAGCCAGAGTCTGTCGATGCTACGTCCGACAACCGTCAGCGGAGTGAGGGGGTTCAGAGTGACGATCACTTCTTCGGCCAGGCCCGGCCCCGTCCGTAGGTTGAGCGCGCCGCCGCTTGAGGTCTGGGCCGTGAAGGGCCAGATCGGTGAGGTGATGGTCGGCAGAGGCGCATCGCCGCCGGGCCTTGGCGCATTCTACATCGATCAAAACTCGGCGGCCCACCGGTGGGAGCTCCGGCTGTGGGGTAGCGTCCCTCGCCGGCTCCACGGCCGCTCACGGAATGAGAAGGAGCGCAGCTTCACGCCATGGAAACTGAGAGGTACCAGCAAGGCACGGAACTCTCACCCACACCGGACCTCCGGCTCCGCGCGTGCCCATGGCTCAAGATCCGGGCCAGCTGGCCGGCGCCGCAGCCAACCGTGACGTACTTAATTCCCCCATAGGGCCTCCTCGCGCTCGCCAAGCTGTGAGGTTGCTGCAAGGCGCAGAAAGGCCCGCCTACTCTAGAATGAGAATGCGAGTCAGATCCGTCCATCCCTGGGCGCAGGTCGCGCACCGACCTGGTGCGCGAGGGAAGCGCAAGGCGACTGGGCGGTCGGGGAATAAGATGGCCAGGGTTCTGATCGTGGATGATGATCCCAACACGGTGGAGATTCTGGCGAGGGCGATCACGTTCTATGGTCACCAGGCCGAGCGGGCGTATTCCGGTGAGGAGGCGCTAGAGAAAATCAGCGGCCACCCTCCTGAGATTGTCCTCTTGGATCTCATGGTTCCTGGGCTCGATGGTTACGAGACCCTCCGCCGCCTGCGTAACATCCCAGGCCTGAGCAAGCTGCCGGTGATCATCGTCACGGCGAGCGCCAAGACGGACCTGGAGCAACGGGTCGCTGCGGCCGGCGCCACGGGATACCTTCGCAAGCCGGTGTCACTTGCGGCGCTGGCAGAGCTCATCAGCCGCACGGTCGAGCCCAACGGTGGGCGCGGCGCTGCGCCTGCGGCGACTTGACCCCGCGGGGCCCCACCCAGCCCTAGCCGCGCCCCCATTCTCCGACCCTCAAGTTTGAATGGCGAGCTGCGGGCTGACAGCGCCAGAGCCGGTGTTGTCCAACCGTGGGGTCAGCTTGGGCTCGTAGCGCCGGAGGAACTCCTCTGTGGTCATCCAAATCTCTGCGCGGCGCATCCCGAACAGGGTGCGTCCACGGAGGCTGGCCTGGTTGAACGTCCACATCAGCGCCCAGGTGTAGAAGTTCTCCCAGAATTCGCCAAATCGTCCCAGCCGATGGTGATAGGGAAGGGGCGAAAACCCCAGACGGGCGGTGAGGCCCTCACCTCCATCCGAGTTGAATGGCGTTGCCAAGGGAGTGGCGCCGCCCAGGGCGCGGGCAGTGACAAGCCGAGGGTCTTGCCGCATGTGCCCGGCGAGGCTGCCCATCGATCGGATGAACCGATGGGTGGCCTCCCGCGCCCAGGCGAGGTCGGGGCCGCCCGCAGGCATCGGCGGAACGTGCTCGTTCCAGAGGTGCAGCTCAATCACCGGCGCCCCGGCGGGCACGAGCGATCCCGGGAGCGGAAGCTCGTGGGGCGCACGCGCGAGGCGGATCCGCAGAATGCATTCAGGATCCGCGCTGAACTCGTAGACGCCGAGCCGCCCCCGGAGAAGCCCGTCGAACCCCCGAACAAGCCCTCGCATCATTCAGTGCCGGCCGACGAGGACGATGCCGGCGACGACGAGCAGCGTCCCGAGCCATTGACCGGAGGTAAGCCGTTCGTGAAATACCGCTCCCGAAGCGGCCACCTGGACTCCGAGGACGGCCAGGCCGGTGGTCACGGTGAACGCCATGCCCAGGGGAATGAAGCGCAGCAGCCCGGTAAGGGTTAGGACCGTGATGAAGCCGGCCAGGTTGCCAGCTACTTGCCAGGCGAGGAATCCACGCCAGGTGGAGGTGAGCGCGGCCATCTTGAAACTGGCGTTGGAGACGATGTTGAAGGCCAGGTTGCCGAGGTGAAGAGCGAGCACGGTTCCCCGAACGCCTGCCCGAGAGACGACCCCGATCCAAAGCCGCGATTCAAACATGGTGGGCTCCTTCCAGGGGGCGCTGAGACAGGGCAAGAGACGCCTCTGAATTGTAGTCCCACTTGTCGGGTTGTCCGCCGTGTGGCAACCACCGCTATAATCGCAGGGTGGTGATGGGTGGACGGTGATGGGTGATCGGTGATCAGTGATTGGTGAACGGTGATCGTTGTTCAGGGCCGGTCGGATGCCAGGCTTGAAGGGGCAACGACCGATCACCGAGTAACCGATCACCATTCCCACGCTGGCCTTGCTTGTCGCACCGGCAAGCTACTTCCCTAGGCCTGTTCCTCTCTAAAGGAGTCTCCGTATGTCCCTGCTAGCCAACTGGAAGGAAGTGATCGACACCGCCAATCTCTCGGCGGGGAGGAGAATGGACGTCATCAGCCGATGGCTGATCATCACGCGGGCTGCCGTCTTCTCCATGACGGCCACCTCGGGCCTGATCGGCGGGCTGTTGGCGGCGGCCATTGCCGAGCGCCCAAACTGGCTCAACTTCGCGCTGGCCGTTGTGGGGCTGGTGATCGCCCACGGCGCCAACAACATGACCAACGACTACTTCGATCTCGAGGGCGGGGTGGATACGGATGAGTATGCCCGGGCGCAGTACGCGCCCCACCCGATCCTGGCCGGGCTGATTTCCAAGCGCGGGCTCCTGGGGGCGATCGCGATCTTCAATCTGGTGGACGCGGGGATCATGGCCTACCTGGCGGTCCAGACGGGCTGGCAGGTTCTGGTGTTTGCGGCGCTTGGGCTCTTTATCAGCGTCTTCTACGTGGCGCCGCCGCTCAAGCTCAAGCACCATGGGCTGGGTGAGCCCGGAGTCTTCCTGGTGTGGGGCCCCCTGATGATTGGCGGCACCTACACCGTGACGGCCGGGGAGTTGCCTCCGGCCGGCGTGTGGCTGGCCTGCATTCCGTATGCCCTGGTCGTCACGACGGTGCTGATGGGCAAACACATCGACAAGCGCGAGGCCGACGGCGCCAAGGGGATCCATACGATCCCGGTGCTCATCGGGGAGAAACCCGCGCTGGCTCTCAACATGGCCTTGATGATCGCCTACTACGTGACCATCGGCGCGCTGATTCTCACCGGCACGCTGGGAATCTGGGTGGGGCTCGTCGTGCTGGCGATTCCGCGCCTGGTGCGCGTCCTGCGGATCTATCGCAAGCCACGCCCGGCCGAGCCGCCCGAGAACTACCCGGTGTGGCCGCTCTGGTACGTGGCGGCGGCCTTCTACCATAACAAGCTGGCCGGCGGCCTCTTCGTCCTGGGGCTGGTGCTCAATCTGGTCTGGCCGGTCTATCTCTGAGGTAAACGGTGATCGGTGCTTGGGCGCCAGGGACCTTGGTGCCTGGGTGCCATGGCGCCCTATCATCGAGCAACCGATCACTGATCACCGATCACTTCGCCCCGCGATCTTTCGCCCCGGGCGCTGGGGGATGATAATCCCCCTAAGGTCTCCCATGTGGCAGAGAATGCGTTCGCCCGTCTACCGTTCCGCGGCGGGGATGCTCGTCATCATCACGACCACGGCGGTGCTGTACGGCCTGAAGACATGGCTCAACACCTCGACCGTGGCGCTGCTCTACGTTCTGGTCGTGGGCGCCTCGACGGCGTGGTGGGGGCTGATCCCGGGCCTCGGGGCGGCGCTGTCTGCATTTCTGCTGTTCAACTTCCTCTTCATCCCTCCCTACTTTACGCTCCGGGTTTTCCATCCGCAAGAT
>Ga0209619_10001186_pt1 | contig 19027 bp, 14 predicted proteins | sample Rifsed16ft3_FD_184011 | JGI IMG/M metagenome (GOLD analysis project Ga0209619, IMG submission 184011) | Soil microbial communities from Rifle, Colorado, USA - sediment 16ft 3 (version 2) | ecosystem: Environmental > Terrestrial > Deep subsurface > Rock core/Sediment | place: Rifle, Colorado... | reverse complement strand
CCGGGAAGCCTCACCGCCGCCCGAGGTGAGCACCAGATACAGCGTCCCCAAACACCCGAGCGCGACGAGCGCGATCGCCCACCAGGGGACGCGCCCGCGACGTGACGCCAGGAAGGGGCTCCTCCGGGCGGCGGGTGCAGTGGGGCGGCGCGGCGGATCGGGCCGGATGCGGCGGACGGGTTTCCTGTGTGTGTGCTGGGCCATGCAACCAGTATCGGCGCCTCGAACCCTCCGGGTGAGCCGGGCTAGGTCAGGAGCTCGACGGGGTCGCCCAACCGTGCCTGCCCGGGTTCCAGGACCGAGGCGTACATGCCGAAAAGCTGCTCGTTGCCCCCGGTGACCCCCCGGTAGCTCTTGATCACCTTCAGGGTGGGGAAGTCGCGCAGTCCAGTGTTGGGGTCCTGGGTGGTGACCACGCAGCGGGGTACCTGGGACTCGACGAGGAGCACCGCGTGGCCCACACGGATCCTGCGGCCGTCCCACGTGTCCTCCTCGTGGGCGCCGATCCCATCCATCTCGAACGTCATCCGGAAGCGTCGCGGGTCAAGGGCGGTCTCGCTCCCGCCCCGACGCGCGAGCTCGTCGACCGAGGCGAGCGAGACGAGGGTGATCGGCCGGACGTCGTTGCCGTCGCCGGGCCGGTCCACGCGCGCCAGTCGCAGGTCGTGTCCCGCGTAGCGTGACAGCGGCTCGGTCCACGGGCCCTCGACCACGTGAGCCGGCACGTTGCGGCCGTAGAAGTTCACCTGGATCGCATCGCCGTCGCCCGCCCCGGGACCCTCGACATCTATGCCGTCGGGGAAGCGGAGGCGCAAGGTGTCGCGGACCTCATCGTGGTCCGCCTCGATCCGCACGAGCGGGCCGAACTTGGACCCCGCGAACAGGCGACCGTCCTCGGTGATGGGGAAGAAGTCGCGGTCGCCGGACACCCCGTGCGTCTCGAACCGGATCGCCTCGGGATGGTGCAGGCGCGTGGACTTCACCGGCGTCACGTTGAACCGCGTGATCGTGGGCATGGTCCGTCACGCTACCAACTGACCCCGGCGACAGGACCTCCACCGGGCCGGTCGAGCCGGCCGGGTCGCGCCGAGGGCCCGTGGTAGCGTTCGAGCGATGGAGCCCGCGCTGCATCCGGACGCGCAACCGCTCGCGTTCCTGCTCGGCCACTGGCGGGGGGATGGCGAGGGCGAGTGGCCCCGCGGAGAGCCCTTCCGCTACGACGAGGAGATGACGTTCGAGCACGTCGGCGAGCCGTTCCTCCTGTACTCGCAGCGCAGCTGGTCGCCCGACGACTCGAGCCCGATCCACTTCGAGCGAGGGTTCCTGCGCCCAGGGGGCCCCGGCCGCGTGGAGCTCGTACTGGCTCATCCGCTCGGGATCGCCGAGGTCGCGGAGGGGACGATCGAAGGCCAGCTGATCGAGGTCGCTACATCCGCGGTCTCGCTGAGCACGACGGCTTCCCCGGTCACCGAGCTGCGACGCCGCATCGAGGTACGGGGCGACGCCCTGTCCTACGAGCTGCACATGGCGATGCGAGACATCGCGCTCACCTCGCACGTGTGGGCGCGGCTCACGAGGGTCTGAGGCGTTGGCGCGGCGACGCTTCCTCGGGGCGAACGCGATCTTCTTGGCTCTGTCGACGCTGGGCATCGTCGTCGGCGCCGTGCTGCGGTGGGTCGCCGACGATCCCGAGGCAGCCGACCTGGTCTGGGCGGCGACGACCGTCTTGGGCCTGGTGCCGATCGCGTGGGAGGTGGCTCGCGGCATCTGGCGCCGCGAAGCGGGAGTGGACCTGATCGCGGTGCTCGCGATGGTGGGCTCGCTCGCGCTCCAGGAGTACCTGGCCGGCGCGGTGATCGCGTTCATGCTGTCGACGGGTCGCTCGCTCGAGGACTTCGCCGACGCGCGAGCGCACGCCGAGCTGTCCGCGCTGCTCTCGCGCGCGCCGCGGACCGCGCACCGGGTCGTGGAGGGCGGGCTCGAGTCGATCCCGATCGAGGATGTCGTCGTCGGCGACCTGTTGCTCGTGAAGCAGGGTGAGGTGATCCCGGTCGATGGGATCCTCGAGTCCGCGGCCGGCGTGCTGGATGAGTCGGCCCTGACCGGCGAGTCGCGGCCCGTCGAGCGTACCCAAGGTGAGCAGCTCCGCAGCGGCGCCGTGAACGCGGGTGCCGGCTTCCACCTGCGCGCGGTGGCCACGGCGGCCGAGTCCACGTACGCGGGGATCATCCGGCTGGTCGAGGAGGCTCAGCGCGAGAAGGCGCCCTTCGTGCGCCTGGCCGACCGGTACGCGCTGATCTTCATCCCTGTCACGCTGGTGATCGCCGGCGCGGCGTGGGCGATCAGCGGCGACCCGGTCCGCGCGCTCGCCGTGCTGGTGGTCGCGACCCCGTGCCCGCTGATCCTGGCCGTGCCGATCGCGATCGTCGCCGGGATCTCGCGCGCCGCCAAGCGGGGGATCATCGTCAAGGGCGGCGGTGCGCTCGAGACGCTGGCGCGGGGCACCGTCCTGCTGTTCGACAAGACCGGGACGCTCACCGCGGGGTCACCGGAGTTGGCCGACGTCGAGACCTTCGACGAGGAGACGCCCGAGGAGGTCCTCCGCCTCGCTGCGTCGCTGGACCAGGTCTCCCCCCACGTGCTCGCGGGCGCGATCGTGCGCGCGGCACGCCTCCGTGGGATGGACCTCGCCTTCCCGACGGACGTTCAGGAGGAGGGCGGCTCGGGGATCCGCGGTCGCGTCGATGGCCGCGAGATCGCCATCGGCAAGGCTGCCTGGGTGACCCGGGGCCTCGAGATGCCTCCGCGCGCGCGCGACGTCCGGCGACGAAGTGCGATGGAGGGCTCGTCCTGCGTCTTCGTGGCCGCCGACGGCGGGGTGGCCGGGGTGCTCATCCTGGACGACCCGATCCGCCCGGACACGCCACGCGTGATCCGCACGCTACGGCGGGCGGGGATCAAGCGGGTAGTGATGGTGACCGGCGATCACCCCGACGTCGCCGAGTCCGTAGGCATCGCTATCGGCGTCGACCGGATCCTGTCCGAGCGCGATCCGGCCGACAAGGTCGACGCCGTGACGGCCGAGAAGGAGTCCGGCGTGACGATCATGGTCGGCGACGGCGTGAACGATGCGCCTGCGCTCGCGGCCGCCGACGTCGGCGTCGCGATGGGTGCCCGCGGCGCGACCGCCTCGAGCGAGGCCGCCGACGTCGTACTGGTCGTGGACCGGCTCGACCGGGTGGCGGAGGCGCTGCGCATCGCGAGGCGCTCGCGGGGGATCGCGCTCCAGAGCGTGCTGGTGGGCATGGGTCTGGCGTTCGGCGGGATGCTGCTGGGCGCGGTGGGGCTTCTCAAGCCCGTAGGCGGCGCGCTGCTGCAGGAGGCGATCGACGTGGCGGTCATACTCAACGCTCTTCGTGCGTTGCGGGGCGACAAGCAGAGCCGTCAGATGCGCGGGCCGGGCTCTCACGTGGGCGACCGCTTCCGCGCCGAGCACAAGGAGTTCGCGCCCGAGCTCGCGCGGATCCGAGCGGTCGCGGACCGGCTCGATGTGTTCGCGCCGGATCAGGCCCGCCGCGAGCTCGAGCAGATCCGCTGGTTCCTGCTCGAGCGGCTACCTCAACACGAGCAGGAGGAGGAGGCCGCCGTCTATCCCGTGGTCGCCAAGCTGGTCGGCGGCGAGGATCCGATGGGCTCGATGGAGCGTGCCCACATGGAGATCGACCACCTCGCCCGGGTCTTCGCGCACCTCATGGAGTACCTGCCGGCGGGCGGGCCGGGGCCCGAGGACCTCGTCGATCTGCGGCGGGTGCTCTACGGGCTGCACGCGGTCCTGCGGTTGCACTTCGCCCAGGAGGAGGAGGCCTACTCGTGGCTCGCCGCCGAGCGTGAAGGGGAGCCGGTCGGGGCGGCCTGATCAGTCCCGGGCCGCCGCCGGCCCGCCGGTCGGGAGCCAGACGCGGAACGAGGCGCCGCCGCCCTCGCGATCTTGCACCCACGCGCGCCCGCCGTGGAGTTCGGCGAAACGCGCGACGAGGGCGAGCCCGATGCCGACGCCGGGAGAGTGATCCGGCGCTCCGGCCCCCTGGCGGAACGGCTGGAAGATGTCGGCGCGGTGCTCGAGCGGGACGCCGGGCCCGTCGTCCTCGACCGCGAGCAAGGCGCCATCGCCGTCCGCGGCGACGCGTAGCCAGATCCGGGAGCCGGGCGGTGTGTGTCGGATCGCGTTCGACAAGAGGTTCGCGACGATCCGCTCGACCTTCGCGGGGTCGACCGAGCAGATCACGCGGCGTACTTCGAGCACGATGTCGCGGTCCACTGCTATGTCGAACTCGGCGAGCACGCGCCGCATGAGCGCCGCGAGATCCGTGCGCCTGACCTTCGGCTCAACGATCCCCCGAGAGATGCGGTCCAGGTCCAGGAGGTCGGTGACCATACGGTCGAGCTTGCGGGCGTTCGCGGCGATGCGTGAAGCGAGGTCGCGAGCCTCCACGGGGCCGAGCCCTTCCTGGCGCTCCAGCGTGACCGCCAGTCCCAGGATGGCGGCAAGCGGCGTCCGCAGGTCGTGCGAGACCGCCTGCAGGAACGTGTTCTTCAGCTCGTCGAGTGCACGGAGCTCGGTCGCCTGTTCGCGCTCGGCGAGCAGGGCGGCTTCGGCCTCGCGCATCGCCGACACGTCCAGCATCACGCCCTGCCAGTAGAGAGGAACCCCTTCATCGTCGCGGACCAGGACCGCCTCGTCGTGGATCCACACGGTGTGGCCGTCCTTGGCGAACATGCGGTAGTCGGCCGAGTACGGGGCGCCGGTCGGGGTCACCGCCTCGTAGGCCTGCCGCATCTTGGGGAAGTCGTCCGGATATAGGCGGTCGACCCACATCGCCGGGTCGGCGAGCCACTCCTGCACCGTGAAGCCCAGGACCCGCTCGATCACCTGGCTCACGTACGTGAACCCCACAGGTCCCACCTCGGCAGGATCGGCGTCCTCGATGTACACGATGCCGGGGAGCTGCTCGACGAGCAGGCGGTAGCGCTGTTCGACTTCGGCGCGGTGCTCCTCGGCCAGCTTCTGCTGGGTGATGTCCACCATCAGGCCTCGGATCCTCACCGCATGACCGTCCATGTCGGTCACCGCGTGACCGATATCGCGGAGCCAGACGACGTCGCCGCGCGGCTTGAGGAACCGGTACTCGGTGTCGTGGGGCCGGCCCTCCTCGATCCCAGCTAGGAACTCCTTGACCGCGGCTTCGCGATCGTCGGGATGGATGTGGTCCGCCCAGAAGGTCTGCCTTTCCAGGAACACCCTTGCCGGGTATCCGAGGATCTCGGAGGCACCCTCGCTCACGAAGGTGAAGCGGCCGGAGGAGGCGTCGGCTTCCCAGACGACCGCGTCGAGATCGCCCACGAGCGCGCGCAGCCGCCTGAGCTCGCTTCCGGGGCTGGCGGAACTCACCGGGTACTCCGAGGGGGTCGGTTCACCCTCGGATGGTAGTCCTTACCGTGCCGCCGCCTCTCCATCGGCTCGAGGGTCGGCTGCCGCCTCGAAGCCGTCGCTGTTGACGAGCAGCAGCTGGGCGTGGCCGACCTCCTCCGAGAGGCGTGGGAGCTCGTCCACCCGGAAGCCCGCGTCGCGTAACGAGCCACCCACCACGCGGGCAGCATCGGGCTCGGCGAGGACGAACGGTTCGGGGCCGACGGGATCCATCGCGCCGGCGAGCCACCTCGGCGCCGAGACGACGTCCTCGACGGCCATGCCGAGGTCGAAGGCGCGGACGAGCGACATCGTGCTGATCTGCGGGTGCGCCGAGCCGCCCATCGTGGCCGAGATCGCGGCCAGGCTGGCGCCGCGGTGCGCCATCACCGGCATGAGGGTGTGGGCCGGCAGCTTGCCGGGAGCGAGGACGTTGGGGTGCTCGGCGTCCAACACGAAGCCCGCCCCGCGAGACTGCGCGATGACCCCTGTGGAGGGCTCGAGGATCCCGGAGCCGAATCCCCCTGCCAGGGACTGGATCAGGCACACGGCGTAACCCTCGTCGTCCGCCGTGGCGAGCCCGACCGTCCCGCCGGCGCCCGCGGGGCGAGCGTCGACGAGCACCGGTCGGCCGGAACGGACCCCGTCGACGAGCGCGGCGATATGGCCGTCCTCCAGCAGCGCGTGCGGGTGCACGCGGGTGTGCTCGGGGTCGGCCAGGTGCCGGTCGCGGTCCAGCGACGCGGCGCGGAACAGCAGGGCGAGCGCACCCGCGTCCGGTCCGAGCGGGTCCGGGTCCAGCTCCAGGCGCTCGAGCGCCGCGAGGATCTCCAGGAGCACGAAGCCCTGCGAGGTCGGCGGGCTCACGCGCACGTCGAGGTCCCGGTAGCGTCCGAGGAGCGGCGGGAGCAGGACGGCCTCGTGCCTCTGCAGGTCCGAGAGCTCGATCGGGACGCCGGCGCCCCGCAGCCCGAGCGCGTACCGGCGCCCGAGCTCGCCGCCGTAGAACGAGTCGGGGCCGTCGGCCGCGAGGATCTTGAGCGTGGACGCCAGGGCGGGTTGGACGAGTAGGGCGCCCTCGGGGAGCGGTGCGCCGTCGTGGCCGAAGAACGTCGCGCGCAGGCCGGGATCGGCCGCGAACGTGTGGTGACGTTTCACGCCCGCTGGTGCGTCCGAGGCCTCCGCGCGCCACGCGACCGCGTTCCAGACCCCGTGCGCGAGCGGGACACCCGCGCGGGCGGAGACGATGGCGGCATCGAACGAGCGGGCCCAGTCCAGCCGGGCGCCGCGGTCGTGGACCGCGCGCCATCCCGCCACCGCGCCCGGTACGGTCACCGTGAAGGGTCCCTGCTCGGGCATGCGCGAGCCGTGCGCGGCTCGGACCGCATCGGTGTCGATGCCCGCGGGGGAGCGTCCCGCCGAGTTCACGGACAGCACGTCACCTGCCGGATGCTGGACGAGCGCGAACAGGTCGCCGCCGACCCCGCACATGTGCGGGTAGACGACCGCGAGCGTGGTTGCGGCCGCGAGCGCCGCGTCGACCGCGTTGCCCCCCGCGTCGAACGCGGCCAGGCCCGCCTCCGTGGCGGCGGTGTGCGGGGTGGCGATCGCGAAGCGGCGGCCGCTCGCGGGCTCGGTCACGCCGTCAGCTTCGCAGAACGAAGCCGCGGTAGCCGTCGGCGAACCCCGCGTCGCGCAGGGCCTCGGCGAAAGGCGAGGTCGCGGCCGTCACGCCGTCGATCCTGGCGAGCTCGATCCGCCGGACGCGGCCGTCCTTGACGAGCGAGACGAGCGCATCGGGCCACGCCGCGTCCCGGCCGCGTTCGAAGGACAGCAGCGAACGCGCGCCCCGCTCGAGGAACGCCGAGGGCTCGCCGTCCGCGAGCACGACGTACGCCCCCGCGGCGCGCGCCGGCCGGCCGGCGCTCTCGGGCCAGGGGAGCGCGGCGCCGTAGGGCTGCGCCGGGTCGGCCGCGGCGAGCGCGACGACCTCGGGCTCGCGTTCGGCCTCGCGCAGGTCGCGGAGCCGGTCAACGGCGCCGGGGAGCGCGAACTGCGCCGCGCCCAGCCCGTCGACGAAGTATCCGCGCCGCGCCTTGCCCGACTGCTCGAGCGCACGGAGCACCCCGTACACGCCCGCGTACCCGCCCGGCGCGCCCTCGGCGAGCACGGCCTCTCGCGTCAGGACCCCGTGGCGTTCGAGCAGCTGGGTGGCGCGGGCGTGGGCCGACTCGGTCGTCGTCGGCTCGGGTTGCAGCAATGGCACGACGAGCGACCATCGCCCCGCCGCGGCCGGGGGCCCGGCGCGACGGAGCGTCCCGGGGCGCGGCTTCGCGCCGACGCGCGCGGCCTTCGCCGGCCGGCGGAGCAGGTAGGCGCGGAGCGGCGCGAGCGTGTCGTTGGTGACCTCACCGGCCCAGACGAGCTCCCACAGCGCGTCGAGCACCGTGCGCTCGTCGGCGACTCCTGCCGCCGCCAGCAGCTCGGGCCAGAACGACGCGCCGTGTGCGCGGAGGTGGTCGCGGAGGGCGTCGTGCACGTCGCCCTCGGGGCGGACCTCGGGGGACGGGGGCGCGATCAGGCGCAGGTGCTCGCGGAAGCCGAGCGCGATCCGGCCGTCGTCCGCGCCGACACCGCCCGCGCCCATCCACACCACGTCGCCGCTCGCGCAGAGCGCATCCAGGTCGGCCGGCCGATACGCGCGCACGCGCGAGGGCAGCACATCGGACTCCAGGATCGAGGCGTGGATCGCGGCGCCCTGCAGCTGTTCGAGCGTGTCCAGGAGCGCGGTCGGTCCGCTCCGGGGTTTCGTCACGCCCTGCCAGACGGGCAGGAACCGCCCGAGCGCCGCCGCGTCCACCGGCTCGACCTCGTGCCGGAGCGCAGCGAGCGATCGCCGCCGGATCTGGCGCAGCACGTCTGCGTCGCACCACTCGTGCCCGAGCCCGCCCGGACGGAACTCGCCCCGGACGACCCGCCCTCGAGCGTCGAGCGACGCGAGCGCCGAGGCCACCCGCTCCTCGGTGGCGCCGAGACGGATCGCCACATCCCGGACGACGAACGGACCGTGCGTGCGCGCGAAGCGGGCGACCAGCCCCTCGAGCGGTGCCGGCACCGGTTCGGCGAACACCGCGGGCACGCCTTTGGGCAGCACGATGCCGAGCGCGTCCCGGTACCGCGCCGCATCCTCGACCGCGACGAACCGCTCCTTCGAGGCGACGCGGAGGCGGAGCAGCCGCCCCTCGCTCTCGAGCGCGTGCAGCCACGCCGACGGGTCCGTGGTCGATCGCGCGCGGACCTCGTCGGCGCCCAGGTCCCCGAGACGCCGGAGCAGGTCGTGCACGTCGTCGGGGTTCCGGGCCCGGCGGCCCTCGGCCAGGTGCTGCAGCTCGAGCTCGAGGTCCGCGAGTGCCCCGGGGTCGATCAGCTCTCGCAGGTCCTCGGCGCCCAGGAGCTCGCGCAGCAGGTCGCGGTCGAGCGCGAGAGCGGCCGCGCGCCGCTCCGCGAGCGGGGCGTCGTACTCGTACATATAGATGGACACCCACCGGAACAGCAGGCTCTGCGCGAACGGCGACGACCGCGCGGTGTCGACCGGGACGACCCGGACCCTGCGGGCGCGCACGTCCCCCAGGACCTCCTTCAGCGCGGGCACGTCGAACACGTCGCGGAGGCACTCGCGCGTTGCCTCGAGCAGGATCGGGAAGTCCGGGTGGCGCGCGGCCACCTCGAGCAGGTCGGCGCCGCGCCGGCGCTGCTGCCAGAGCGGCGTCCGTCGACCCGGCAGCTTGCGGGGGAGCAGGAGCGCGCGCGCCGCGGCCTCGCGGAACACGGACGTGAACAGGGCGGTGGCCGGAAGGCGCGAGACGACGAGCTCCTCGATCTCCTCGGGGTCGAACAGCAGGTCCTCGACGGGGATCCGCTCCTCGGACTCGGGCAGGCGGATGGCGATGCCGTCGTCGCTCCACAGCACCTGGACGTCTAGACCGAAGCGCTCCGCAAGACGCGCCTCGATCGCCATCGCCCACGGCGCGTGGACCTTGGCGCCGAACGGCGAGAGCACGCACACCCGCCAGTCGCCGAGCTCGTCCGGGAAGCGCTCGACGACGATCGTGCGGTCGTCGGGGATCGCGCCCGTCGCCTCGCGCTGGTCCTCGAGGTACGCCGCGAGGTTCTCGGCCGCGAGCGCGTCCAGGCCGAAGTCCTCGCGCAGCGTCGAGATCTGCGCGTCGTGAGCCTCGGCGGCGAGCTCGCGCGTGACCGCGCCGATCGCGCGTCCGAGCTCGAGCGGGCGCCCCGGCTTGTCCCCGTGCCAGAACGGCATCTTGCCCGGCTCGCCGGGAGCCGGCGAGACCTCCACGCGGTCGAGCGTGATGTCCTCGATCCGCCAGGAGGACGCGCCCAGCACGAACACCTCGCCGCGCCGGCTCTCGTACACCATCTCCTCGTCGAGCTCGCCGACGCGACGCCCGTCCACCGTGAACACGCCGAACAACCCGCGGTCCGGGATCGTCCCACCGCTCGCGATCGCGATGCGCCCGGCGCCCTCGCGCGCCCGGAGCGTGTCCGAGCGCCGGTCCCACACGATCCGCGGCCGGAGCTCGGCGAAGTCGTCGCTGGGGTAGCGGCCCGCGAGCATCTCGAGCACGTTCCGAAGCACCTCTTCCGAGAGCTCGGCGTAGTTCGCCGCCCGCCGCACCACGCGCCCGAGGTCCGGGAGCGTCCACTCGTCCATCGCGCACATCGCGACGACCTGTTGCGCGAGCACGTCCAGCGGGATCCGAGGGTACCGCGTCTCCTCGATCAGCCCCTCGAGCATCCTGCGCACGACGACGGTCGCCTCGAGCAGGTCCCCGCGGTACTTCGGGAAGATCTTCCCGCTGCTCGGCTCGCCGACCTGGTGGCCGGCGCGCCCGATCCGCTGCATCCCGCGGCTGACCGAGCCCGGCGATTCGACCTGGATCACCAGGTCCACGGCGCCCATGTCGATCCCGAGTTCGAGCGAGGACGTCGCGACGATCGCCCGGAGCGTGCCGCGCTTCAGGGCGTCCTCGACCAGCAGCCGCTGTTCGCGCGCGACCGAGCCGTGGTGCGCCGCGACCAGGTCCTCGCCCGCGAGCTCGTTCAGGCGCGCCGCGAGACGTTCCGCGAGGCGCCGCGCGTTCACGAACACGATCGTCGAGCGGTGCGCGCGGATCAGCTCGAGCAGGCGGGGGTGGATCGCCGGCCAGATCGATGCGCGCGGCGCCGCGAGACCCGGCGTGGCCGGGCCCTCCATCCGTGGCATGCGCGGCGCAGCCTCCTCGGCGACGCCCGAGAGCTCGGCCATGTCCTCGACCGGGACCACGACCTCGACGTCCATAGGCTTGCGGTGCCCGGCGTCCACGATCGTGACCGGCCGGGGAGACCCGCCGTCGAACCCGCCTAGGAACCGCCCGATCTCCTCGAGCGGCCGCTGCGTCGCCGACAGACCGATCCGCTGCGGCGGTTCGTGCGCGATCTCCTCGAGCCGCTCGAGCGAGAGCGCGAGGTGTGCGCCGCGCTTGGTCCCCGCCATCGCGTGGATCTCGTCGACGATCACCCACCGCACGCTCCGAAGGACCTCGCGCGCCTGCGAGGTGAGCATCAGGTAGAGCGACTCGGGCGTGGTGATGAGGATGTCGGGCGGCCGGGTCTGGATCCGTCGGCGCTCGGTGGCCGGCGTGTCGCCGGTGCGCATAGCGACCCTCGGCTCGTGGACGTGCTCGCCCAGGCGCTCGGCGGCCAGCCCGATCCCGGTGAGCGGCGCGCGCAGGTTCTTCTCGACGTCCACCGCGAGCGCGCGCAGCGGCGAGATGTACAGCACGCGGCAACGCTGCTCGGTTGCCGGCGGCGGCTCGGTCATCAGCCGGTCGAGCGCCCACAGGAAGGCCGCGAGCGTCTTGCCCGAGCCCGTGGGCGCCAGGATCAGCGCGTGCTCGCCCCCGGCGATCGCCGGCCAGCCCTGGGACTGGGCCGCGGTGGGTGCCTCGAAGGTCGCCTCGAACCAGGCGCGGACGGCGGGGGAGAAGCGGTCCAGGCTCACGGCGCTGTGGACGGCGGCTTCACGAGGGTCAACCTACCTCGGAACGCCCACCCGCTCCGAGGTCGCCGTGGGAGCCCGGTAGGATGCCGCGCATGCCCATCGCCCGCCGGCTGCTGCCGTTCGCGCTGCTCGTCGCCTGCCTGTTCGCGCCCGCGACCGCCTCAGCGGAGGGCTCCTCGGGCACCGAGCTCCGTGACCAGATCGTGTTCTCCGGCGATGTCCTCGTCCGACGCGGCGAGCAGGTGGGGGAGGTCGTTGTAGTGAGGGGGCGCGTGCTCGTGGCAGGCGTGGTGCGGGGCGACGTCGTCGTCCTGAACGGGCGGATCCAGGTCACGGGCCAGGTGAGCGGCTCGGTCGTGAGCGTAAGCGGGCCGGTCGCGCTCGGGTCGAGCTCGCATGTGCGCGGGGACGTCATCGCTGGGGAGGAGGTCGCGCTGGAGGAGGGTGCGAAGGTCGACGGCGACGTCCGTGAGGACGTGACGTTCGCACTGAACCGACCTTTCCAGAAGCTGGGGCGGTTCGCGCCCTGGGTCGCGGTGTGGGCCTCCGCTCTGGCGCTCGGCTTCGTCCTGTTGCTGCTCGCGCCCCGTGGCGCGGACGCGGTGGCCGGCGCGGCACGCTCGGCGCCGTGGGCGAGCGTCGGCTGGGGCGTCGCGGGTTCCCTGCTCCTGCCGGTGCTCGGCGCGCTCGCGGTGGTCTCGCTGGTGTGGCTTCCGCTGGGCCTAGGCCTGCTGGGGGCGCTCTTCCTCCTCTACTCGGTCGGGATCGCGTGGAGCGCGTTCGCGCTCGGGCGGCTGCTGTGGCGCGAGCCGCGGGGCCGCGTCCTGGCGTTCGCGTTCGGATGGGCGATCCTGGCAGCCCTGGCCGCGATCCCGTGGGTCGGTGGGGTCGTTTGGGTGGCCGCGGCGGTCGTGGGCCTCGGCGCGATGACCGTCGCGGCTTGGCGGGCCCGTCGGCGCGAGCCCCGCACGGGCGGGCGCCACCGGGCGAGTGGGAAGATGCCCGAGCCGTCGGTGGTTCCGATGGTCACCGAGGCGGAGATGGGCAAGGAGGGGACGGGTCTGTGAGCGAGGGAGCCGCCGAGCGTCTGCGGCGCGTGCCGCTGTTCGCCGAGCTGGACGACGACGAGCTCGAAAGGGTGGCCGCCGTCGCCTCCGAGTTCGAGGTGCCGGCGGGGCACGTGCTCATCGAACACGGGCAGCCGGGCTCGGGGATGTTCTGCATCACCGATGGGAGCGTGACGGTCGAGCTCCCCGGCGGGGCCGTCGAGCTCGGACCCGGCGAGTTCGTCGGCGAGCTCGCGCTCCTGGCCGACGGGATCACCCGGATCGCGCGGGTGCGCGCGACGACGCCGGTGAAGGGCCTCGCGCTTGGGCGCGCCGCGTTCGCGGAGCTGCTCGAGCGCGAGCCGCACGTCGCGGTCTGCATGCTGCCGGTGCTCGCGCGCCGGCTCGCCGAGGCCGAGTCCTAGCGCCGGCGCCGCAGCACCAGGGCCACGAGCGCCCCGACGGCCGCACCTGCCGCGAACGCGCCCGGGGTCCCCACGAGCACCTTCGCGCCCTCCTGGACGGTGATCTTCGGCGAGGCCACCAGGCCGACGAACGCGCCGCTTCCGACGGTCGCGCCACCGGCCGCGAGGATGCTCTGCGTCCCGCCGTTGTGGATCGTGACGTCACCCCGTGCGACGACCGGCCCGCACCCGCCGTTCGTGATCGAGACGTCTCCACCCGACATCACCGGCCCGCACCCGCCGTTGGTGATCGTCACCGTGCCCGAGGCCGCGACCGGCCCGGACGCCGCCCTGTCCAGCGAGACGTCCCTCGCGCTGATCACCCCGACGAGCGCGCGCTCGACGCGCACATCACCCGCGGCCTCGACCGTCTTCAGGACCCCGCGCTCCGCCACCGGCTCATCCATCGGTCCACCTCCTCCTGGGGTAATCCTAGGTACCCTCGACCGATGTCGCAGAACCGCACCTTCCTGCTCATGGGCTCGGGCGAGTTCGAGCCCTGGTCCGAGTCCGTGGAGCGCACCGCCCTCGATGGCTCGGGCGGCCACGTCGCGGTGCTTCCCACCGCGAGCTCGGCCGAGGGCGACGAGGTGTTCGAGCGCTGGGGCCGGATGAGCCTCGAGCACTACGAGGCGATGGGCCTGAACGCGCGCGTGGTCCCGGTCAAGACGCGCGAGGACGCCGAGCGCGAGGACCTCGCCGCCGAGCTCGAGGGCGCCTCGATGGTCTTCTTCTCCGGCGGCAAGCCGCAACACCTGGCGCAGGTGATCCACGGGACGCGAACTTGGGGCGCGCTCGGGCGAGCGCTCGACGGGGGAGCGGTGTACGCGGGATGCAGCGCGGGCGCGCTCGTGGCCAGCCAGACGCGCGAGCAGCGCCGCGATCCGGGCGTGAAGGCCGGATGGGTGTTCGGCCTCGGGCTCGTCCCACACGTTTCGTTCGGAGTGCACTGGGACAAAGTGAAGGTGATCCCCGGCCTTCGTTCGTTCGTGATGTCGAGGATCCCCAAGGGCTCCTGGTTCGTGGGTCTCGAGGAGCGAACCGCGATCCTGGGGGACGGGCAGCGGTGGACGGTCCACGGGGCGGGCGGGGCGATGGTCCGACACGCCGGGGGGACCGAGGTCTACCGCGACGGCCAGGCGTTCGAGACCGCGGGTTGAACCGCGCGTAGGGTGGCTATCCTTGGCCCTCGTGAGCTCGACCGAGGAGCCGGTCATCCTGGAGCACGCCCCGACGTGCTTCCTGTGCGGCCGTCGCACGTACGACCCGGACAAGCGCGAGCGGCCGTGGGTCCGAGCGACCTCCGGCGGGAGCCAGGTCCTGATCTGCCCCCGCTGCCAGGAGGAACGCCCGGACTGGGCGATCCAGCTCGACCGGTGCGAGTCGTGCGGCGCCACGAGGCTGTCCGCGATGCTCGGCCAGGTCGTGTGCCGAGCCTGCGGCCACGTCCGCGGCGACGAGATCGAGCCCGCATGGACGGGCGCTTAGCTCAGCTGGGAGAGCGCTTCCCTTACAAGGAAGAGGTCGGGGGTTCGAGTCCCTCAGCGCCCACCGGATCTGCCCACCGGATCTTGTCAGCCCACCGGATCTTGACAGCGCCCACCGGATCCGTGTCGCCGGGACGGACTTCCCTTGAACGTCCGTCTTGACCACCTCCTGGGCTCGACATAGGCCTTCGGCCTTCGGTTTCCGGATGCCCTGACGGGCACACCCGCGAGACGCCACTGCGTGCGGCCGCCGAAGCGGTCTCTGACTCGGGATTGCGAGGCTGGTCGCGCGGTCAGGGATCGGGGACGCTGGCGTCCCTTCGTCCGGTCGGCTGATCCCGACGATCTCGGGGCGTTCAGGCCGGCGTCCCGACCGCGTCCTCTTCCCGCTCGCGTTCGCGCGCGATCCGACGCAGTCGCGCCGCCAGGTCCTCGTGCTCCTGCGGTGCGTCCGGGATCGTCGGTGCGTCCGGGAGCGTCACGGCGTCCGGGGTCGGCCGCGTGGCCGCGGCCTTCAGGGCGGCGCGGAGTTGCTCCTCCTCCAGGCGGCGACGCTCCTCCACCTCCTGCCGGTAGCCGAGCCGCATGTACTCGGGGAGGTCGGGGGTCCACCGTGACCGCGGGGGCGGCGCAGCGGCCTCCTCCGCCTCCTTGCGGCTCGCACGGCGTCGCTCGGTGACCGCGGCCCCCATCGCGCTGGCGGCCGCGAGCAGCCCGAACAGCGCCGCCGCCGCGAGCGCTCGAACGACCCAGGGCTGCCACAGGCGCTGGGACTCCGCGACGATCGGATCGTACGGGCGAGCGACCTCTACCGCCACGAGGTCGGGGGCGTTGCGGATCCCCACCCACGTGAAGGTCCGGAACCGACCAGCGTCCACGACGCTGCGGGTCACCCCTGACGACGCATCGCCGAGGTCGATCCCCGATGGCGCGGTGTACCGCTCCCCCACGAGGGCACGTTCGTCCGCGAAGAGGATCGTGCCGTCCAGACCCCAGATCCGCACCTGGTCGGCCGGTCCATCGAGCATGCGCTCCCGGACGGAGGACAGGAGCTCCTGGTACCTCGCGCCCTGGATCGGCGCGGCGCCGTCGACCGGCCGCAGCAGCGGTTCGAGCACGTCCTGGGCGAGGTCTCGTGCCGCGACTGTGGCGTCGAACTCAGCCTCGCTCCGCGAGACCCGCAACACGCCGTACGAGGCCCCCGCACCGATCAGGCACACCACGACGAGGGTCGACCAGAGTGCACGCGAACGACGACCCGGATGACCAACCTTCGACATCTCGCCCCCTCGATTCTCTGCGTCAGATATCGGCATCTAGGGGCCGAAGCCTTGATCCTCGAATCGACGGTCTCCCATCGGATCGAAGAACTCTGGGCCACGCCAGCGAGGCTTCGCCAGGCACCGCACTGTCCCGATAGGCGGACAACGTTCCTTGCGCGTAGACCAGCGGGGGACGAGAGAGGCCTCACGCGCCGGGGCGCGCGATCCAACTTTTCGATGGAGTTTCCGGCCTGACCGCCCCGCCTGAATCGCGGGGGTGCGCGTGGGCTATACCGCCTCCCTCAGGGCAGCTGCCAACTAAGCGTTCCAACTTCCGCAGTTGATCGGGCCTGGGTGCACGTGGCTCGTCGTGAGCTTCCTCTTCCGGTCCCTCCCGTGCAACCGGGATCTGCCGGGACCCGCTAGGAAGCGTCGAGGTTGGGATCTTGATCTAGGCCGCTTTCACCTCCCACAGCTGGTTCCACTGGCTGGAGAACCGACGGGCCTGGAGGGCGAGCAGCGCATCAGCTCCCTTCTTCGACCAGCGCATGCCGCGGTGCTTCATCCGCCGGTTGACCAGGATGTCCTGGTGCTTCTCAACCACCCCGGACCCGACGATGTGCATCCGCCCTTGCCGAAGATGCGCCGGGATCTTGTTGATGCCATGTAGGTCGGGCCCGACGTGTTCGAGGTAGCCGGCGACCTCGTGAGCGAGGTCGGTGCGTGCGACGATGCGTCCTGCACGAAGCTCCCGGGCGAAGCCGATCGGATCGGCGAAGGCAGCGGGACGCATCCGTGCGAAAGCAGCTTCATCGGCACCGGCGAGTTCCCAGATGCGCTTGGCCACGTGGAAGTGGTCGATCTGGTGGTGGGCATCGGGGAACCAGTCGGCGAACGTCGCTCCGTAGGAATCGAGGCCGTCATGAGCACACAGCAGGTTGGGAACACGGTGCAGCCCGAGACGGATGAACCCTCCTGCGGCGAAGCCTTGGCCGAAGCGATCTGCATCCGCGGTGGTGGCGTAGCAGTGCTTGTTCTGCAGTCTGTAGCGACGGTGCGTCTTGCCGCCGTCGAAGACCTTGCCCGTGTAGGCCACACCGGTCTTGACCTCGAAGCGGTCCAGCGGTTCTCCCTGAGAGCGCAGGAAGGTCCCATCGGCCTCTAACACCACGAGCTCGGGGATAACGTCAGGTTCTTCGGGGGCTTCGCCGTTCACGAAGATCGCTTCCACCAGTTCCCCTTCTTCGTTGCGCACCCGTGCCCCTTCGCTGCGCAGTACCCTCCAGGCGCTCTGGTGAGAGATCACCTGCCCGGTGTGTGTCGAAGCGACCTCCGCCACCTGGCGATAGGGCAGGCGAAGAGCCAGGTCACAGATCGCCTCACGCAGCCCGATGGTTGCCTCCGATCGCCCGAGCGCCATCAGCTGATCGAGCGGGTGGGGGCAGGCCGGGTCTGCGACCCGATAGCGACAGATGCGCATGCGTCCGAAGGTCGTTGAGACCCACCGCTCCTCCCGGCGCTGCTTGGGTGCGTCACTTGCCGCCAAGGCGACCTGCTCGATCTGGCCGAGGACCGCGCCGTAGAGTTCCCTGGCCGCACGCTCGCCCTCGGCCCGCACAGCCCTTTCCACTTCGATCGGTTCGATGGCTCCAGGATCTCCTGGGACCGCGACCTGCACTTCTACCGTTACGCTGACGATGGGCACGTACCTCACCTCCTAGACCGTGGTGAGCCTACGTGCCCCCTTTCTTGCCCGGGATAGCTGCGGTGGGCGGAACGCATCCACCGCCGTTAGTAGCGTCTGAGCTTGGACAGTCGCGCGGTCTTGCCGATCGACGTCTCGTCCTGTCGCCGCTTCCGTCCGGGGACGCCGAACAGGACCTTCCTCGGTCCGTCGGCGACCGGTCAGTCCGCGGCCTCACCCCACCAGTCGCGCCATGCGTGCTCGTCCATGGCAAGGGTCCGAAGCGCGAGCAGGTTGTCAGCGCCCTGACGCGTCCAGCCCCTCATGCCCTGGCGCTTGAACCGGCGAGCCACCACGAGATCGACGTTGTGCTCCATCGCCCCTGATCCCCGCGGTGCCATCTGGGGTGAGTGTCCTTGCTCCTGCAGGCGCAGGTACGTCTGGAACGCCCCGGAGCCTTTGGCCAGGTAGCTCATCAGCTCTCGAGCGGCCTCGGGCTCGACCCGACCCGAGCGCGTGAGCACATCGATGGACCGACCTAGCGCACCCAGGTTGTGCTCGGTCACCCATGCCCACCAGCGGGCCGCCCGCTCGGGATCCTTCGCGACCTCGGAGATCCTGAGCTTGCCGTGGAACTGGTCGAGCTGGAAGGCGGTGGGCGCGATCCAGTCGGCCGGCAGGTCGGCTAACCACCCCGCACCGTCGGAGATGAAGAACACCTCCTGGGCCTTGGCGATCCCGGCCCTTCGGGCGGCAAGGGCGTAGAACGTCTGGCCGAATAGGTCGTGACCCTGGGTGGACGCATAGGAGCCCTTGCCCTGGAGCAGGTAGCGGGGGTGGGAGGCGGTGGGGCTCTGCAGATGGGCTCCGGTCCACCAGATGCCGAGCTTCACTTCGACGGGACCGTCGCGGGTTCGGATGAACGTGCCGTCGGCAGAGGTCGAGACGATCTTCGGGGCGCGGCGTTGAAACGCCGGGTCCTCACCGTCGTCAAACAGCGAAGCCCTCAGCTGCTCCATGTGCCTGCGTAGCGCCCGGCCGGATCCTTGCACCCAGCCCCACAGCGTCCTGTGGTCGACCCTTGTGCCGATCATCTTCGAGAGCAGCCTCGCGGCCTGGCGGAACGGATGGGCCTGCGCGAGCCAGGAGGCGGTCTGGCGGACCCACGGCGAGCACGGGTCGCCGGAGCCGATCCCAAGGGCTTCGTCCAGCGGATAGCCGTAGCCCGCCTCGGTGCGGGTCTGCCACCTGAAGAACCGGATCTCGCCGAACCGGGTGATCAGGTATCGGCGACGTCGGCGCTGCTTGGCCCCGTCCAGGGTCTGTTGCTCCAAAAGCCCGAACGCCTTCAGCAGGAGCTCTCGGCCAGCGGGCTGAAGGGCCTTGAACACCGCCTGCTCAAGGCAAGCCAGGGTCGGCTGCTTCGGGAGGGGCACTCGGACGGTTACAGTCAGCTCGGGCACGTGGGCGTCCTTTCGTGTGGTAACGAGCGGACGCTACGTGCCCTCTTCCATCAAGTGGGGATTTCGCTTCGGGACTGGCTCGCGGGCGACGCT
>Ga0209619_10001185_pt1 | contig 19027 bp, 22 predicted proteins | sample Rifsed16ft3_FD_184011 | JGI IMG/M metagenome (GOLD analysis project Ga0209619, IMG submission 184011) | Soil microbial communities from Rifle, Colorado, USA - sediment 16ft 3 (version 2) | ecosystem: Environmental > Terrestrial > Deep subsurface > Rock core/Sediment | place: Rifle, Colorado... | reverse complement strand
TAGGCTTACATTGTCTAAGGCAAACTGGTAATGTGGGTGTGGCATTGAACATTCTTACCCCTGGAAGATATTGCGCCTTCGTCGTAGATCTCGGCAACTATGGCAGGAACAAAATTACTCCTAGATTGATCTTTGAAGGGCTTCGAAAAACGCCAAGTGATGATTTCACCTTCACGCACTACCATTGGAGGAGGTCTGGCAACTTTCTTCTGCAAGCACATTCGGCGACGGCTGCTTCTGCTGTTGAAGCGAAGATTTCAAACGCCATCAACCGAGTGTCAAGTGTGAAACTCAATCATTCGTTTAGTTCAATCTTCCGAGATTTAGGTACGCTTCAAGCACTCATGCAATATGCGAGGGAAAAAACCGGTGTGGCACCGGGGGCATCTGATGTTGTCAAGAACGGAAGGTCGGTCAAAGTGGCGGCTGTTTTTATTGAGTCAAGTGGCCACTTGAAGATGCCTTGGCCTAAACAGCTTGACACACGAGTCGAAGTCTTGGGCATGGTCAAAGAAGACCCAACTACCCTAGTAGCTCTTTACCAACGTCCCCGAGAAGGCGGCGATTTTGGTTATGTCGCCAATGCGGTGAAGGTATTCTATGGCCATGCAGACATAATTGTTAGGTCAACCGCTAGGGCGTTGAGCGTTATAGATGACATAGTGGCAGGGCGTCTGAAGTCATGATTGAACAATCCCCTCCCTCGCATCATTCTAATGGTGATGTGGCAGATCAAATCAGGCTGGCCCAAGTCCATCGACAGCTTGATCAAGAACAACCCCGAAAATTGGTTCTGAAGGCACGCTAAAGAGAGGGGTGTGAAATCCCACTGGCCCCAATATGTAGATCGTAGCAACGTTCAAGTGTGGGATTTGGTAGTGCTCAATTGTTGAATCGATATGACTGTTGACATCAAAATAAAACAGGTTCCAAATTACACGGTAGCATCCTTGATCCACTACGGACCACACGGTCCGAACATGTTCCGAACTGAATTTGATCATCTGGTGAAGTGGGCGAAGAGGAATAAACTGCGAACCGGAAAGTGGATCATGCGTTGGATTGACGAGTCCGGAAGCAAGCCTGCCAGTAAGGTTCGTTCTGAAGCATGTTTAGAGATCAAGGGAAAAGCAAGAATGGATGGTAAGATAAGGATCAAGAAGTTTCCTAAGCACACCATCGTTAGCGTCATTTTTGATCCAGAAAAAGTCTCCCCACGTTTGGTTTATTCAGGGATCTACGGATGGTTAAGATACAGCCAGTACAAAGCCACCGACAGCCCCAGCAGAGAAGTCTACGCAGAAAACCCATGGACAAATCCCCGTGCATGGGCAAACGCGGAAGTTCAGGTCCCGGTTAGAAGAAGATAATCACTGCGACAACCTTGCCCCCGGTCCTGTTAACTTGAGTGGGTGGGGCAGCCGAAGTTTCAACCTATTGTGAAGCCATAGCAAAGACCTCACCAGAAGAATCACGACAACAGTTGATGAAGGCATCAGAGATTTTCGAGAAATTAGGAGCAAAGCGAGACTTGGGAAAGGCAGAAGCCAGACTCGCGACCGAGGCATAGGGGCTTATATCTACAGGTAAATTGGAGTCAAAATTCACCTCCCAGCACCAACGGAATTGGTTGATTATGTAGAGTTGATTTCGATCTAGTTCACTGAGAGGCTCTAACGTTCTGTTTATTGCTGGTTCTGCAATCTTCATGATTGGAGCAGACGAACATGGGTGTACCGGAGAAGATTCGGGCCATAGAGGAGGAGATGAAAAGAACCCAGGTTCACAAGCACACTGAGCACCATGTTGGTCTGCTGAAAGCGAAACTCGCGAAGCTCAAAGCGGAACAGGAGAAGGCTCAAGGGTCCAAGCAAGGCGGAGCAGGCTTCGAGCTGAAGAAAGGTGGCGACTGCACCGCAGTACTGATTGGCCTACCGAGTGTTGGAAAATCAACCATCCTAAACAGGCTTACAAACGCCAAATCAAAGGTCGCCCCATACGCCTTCACGACTCTGACGGTTGTCCCTGGCTTACTTGAATATCAGGGAGCGAGGATACAGATTCTGGACCTACCCGGCATCATTTCGGGCGCGGCAACGGGCAGCGGTAGGGGCAAGAGAGTGCTATCCGTCGCAAAAAACGCCGACCTAATACTCCTAATTCTGGACGTGTTCCAACCCGATCAGATTAGCGTCCTGAAGAAGGAACTGTATGAGATAGGAATCCGGGTCAACACTCAACCTCCGAATGTGACCATCAACCGAGCATCTCAAGGCGGGCTCGGCATAACGACGACATGCAACCTAACCCATTTGACCGAGTCAACTGCCCGAGCAATACTGAACATCTACAAAATCAATCACGGCAATGTCATCATCAGGGAGGACATCACCGACGACCAACTCATAGACATAGTAGCCGGAAATCGTCGATACGTTCCAGCGATAGCTGTCCTAAACAAAATCGATTTGGTCGGTCCCAAATACGTGGCTGAGGCTAGAAAGCGCATAGGCGAAGATCTGGTCTCAATCTCCGCAGATCAAGACCTCAACCTCGATAAATTGACGGAGGCCATCTACGATCGCCTGAGACTAATCAAGGTCTACCTCAAACCGAGGAACGGTTCACCAGATTTCGAAGAACCCCTGATAGTGACAGCTGGTTCAACAATTTCTGATGTCTGTCAAAAGATTCACAGGAAGTTCGCGGGCGAGGCGAAGTATGCACTAGTTTCAGGAACAAGCGTAAGATTCAGCCCTCAACGTGTGGGAATGGATCATGTCGTTCAAGATCGTGATATCGTCACGATAGTGAAGTAGCAAAGAGGAACCATTCGGTTCCACGAGTTCTTCCAAGGTCGCGCTAATCAAACTCCACCGTCTACGGCGCTGCTACGTCGCTTGCTTCGAAATTGCGGTGCTCGTGGCCTAGGGTTCTGTTCTTCAGAAAAAAGGCAGCCGCGCCATTCTACTTAGCAGATGAAGAGGCTATCGTCGGCTGAACGTTGATGATCGTTTTCCGGCGACATCAGGGGGCACAACTTCGGTCATTAGTACTTCACCCTTGGATGTAACGGAGGCAGTGAACTGTACTTTGTCACGATCTTCTGTCACGTAGGTTCCATTCATCATCCATGTGCCCTTGTCATCCGGGCCCTTAACTTCCTCATCGATCATTACCGAAGCTATCTTTCTATGCCGAGATCGGGTCCCAATGATGTATTTCCTTACCACGCTCTTTGCGTCGTCAGCACTGCTTATTCTCAATCTGCATCAACTCTGCTCATTGTCAGACCGGTTTGTACAAGGTCCTTAAATGCACTACTCATGGCGCAGATCGTTTATCTCACTTTACCGCTTGACTTGCCGCTCCTGCTCGCCATTTTCTTCCGTTTCTTCTGCCATTCTGGTCTCGTCAAATCAAGATCCCGCCAACTAAATTCAAACTAGCGAGAAGAACTTTTCCTGTTCCCTTCAACTGTATTCCTGCAGGTTTTGCACTTCGCGTGATGCAAGGTTGACTGTGACCGTGAAGAAGACCTTCTTGTCGCTGGCTCCCTTTCGATAAGTCCCTGTCACACCCATATCTCCCTTTGCGTCAGGAGACATTTGACTCTCAATTATGAAGTAATCCAGAGCCGCCCCGAATCTGGCTTCAAGGTAGTCTCTTAGTAGCCGATCAGTTCCGCCTGAATTCATATGCACAGTAAGGGCTTCCGTGATGATAATGCTATCGGGAAGCTACCTCAGATAGTTCGAAGTGTTCATTAGACAACTCCCACCCGCGCTTTATCACGAGCAAGCAACGATTTGCGCTGCAACGAACTCTCTAGAAATGAGATGTTAGTGAAACACAACATGCTTGGTTGTGATTTAGACGGTCGATTTGCATATGGGTAGACGATTGTTGCAGACCATTATCGGGAAAAAACGGGTAAACTGAGGGCGAATTCCCCCAGGTTACTAGAGATTTACGCCTTAACGTTAGGCTGGTACGCGAATAGGGTCTCGCTTCTCCAGATGCCCTCAGTTTGGGCGATCTGTTCGACGGTAGTCTTCATGAGGTCCTCATAGTTCTTAGTCTTGTAGCTCATGATGATGTCGAATTGACCTGGAATACTCCAGGCGTCGTATAGGGCTGGCAGCTTCTTCAGCTTCTGTATTACTTCTGGTAGTGGTTTGTTGATTGATAGGAGACTGAATCCCCAAACGCCCTGCGCGTCAAGCTTCTGACCGTTAACGAATCCGTCATTTGCAGTGAATGTATTGGTAGCGTTTACGCCGTGGATAGTGCGTATTTTGTTGACTATGTTGTAGATTAGTTCTGGGTTGCTAGCCTTTATTCGCATGACTATGTCGTATCGACCGGTCACTTGTGCAGAGAACTCTATTTCGCTGTACTTTCGTAATTCCTCAACAACATGTTGTACACGGTCGCGCTGGACCTTGGCGAACACGTAAGTCGGGAACATTTTGTTTGCTTGCATTATATTCACCTACTAACTCCAAGTATTGCTAAAGCAAGTAATAGCTGTAACTCGTATATAACACTTGTGACAAAATGATATAAGTATAACATTGGCCTATTGCAGGCTTGGCCATGAAGGCTGTAAGGGTCACAATCTCCGAGGTCGTAGTGGATCTCTTAACGCGAAACCGTCCCGTTTATCAGCACCTCCGGATGGGACTCATCAACTACCATGCCTTAGCGGCAAGCATCAAGCCTGCCGTCGATCGGATCACTGGAAGAGACGTGAACGTCAACACTATAGTTGTAATTATCAAGAGATTTTCGGATGCGCAGTCGAAGCTTGGGCTACCGCCCGCCATGTCAATACTTAGAGGCTCAAAGATGACGCTGATTGGCGGTGTGGTCGACGTAACAATTACTCCAAAGAGAGATGATTTCATTAACGAATTGAAGAGGTTAGTGGAACTTTCTTCTGAGCTTGATGAACGCCCTCATATCTTCCCACTCGTTAGCTCCATCAAGATCATTGCTGATGCAGACGATTATGGAAAGCTGAAGGCCGCGCTTAAGGGTCGATACTCCCTAAAGCCTCGAATGAAAACGGCGAAGGTTACCATACATCTATCTGCGGAAGCTGAGAAGTCTCCTGGAATCGCGGCCTACATAACTGACTTGCTATACCGCAACGGAATAAACATCGTAGACGCATTCCTGGGATACGAAGACATTATCCTCATACTCGATGAGTCGGATGGACCACGAACATATGCGATACTAGAAGAGGCTACTGAGGAAGGTCGCAAAAAACTGGCACTTTCCTAAGTGAAGTACGATGATTGGAACTCCCTTGCAAGGTGTCTTTTTGGTGCGGGCAGGTAGTGCCACTCTTCCCTCCGCGCGTGGTTTGACTCATCGAGTCTAGATTTTCATCATCGTTCCGATTTGCCTTCGTTCACAATTAAGAAGTGGACCGGTTTTCTGCGATCCATTGGAATTGGGTCCAATATGAGATGATTGGATGGCTGAGACGACGCATTTGGGCTCTTCCTTATAGTCAGCGACGCTGCTAATGGTCATGTTTGATGTTCTAATGATAGCTCCGACAAGATGTAAGAAATGTGGCGGCCCTGTCTTCTCTATGGGATTGCCTTCTGGCGAGGGTCTTTGCGTAACCTGCGCCAGAATGGACGCCGCTAGGAAAATGAGTTTCAGCTTAGAATGAATAGTACATGTTTTGTAACCAAAGTCTGTGCCGCACGTGAGAGCGCTACTCGTAGAATGCATTGTACCTAAAACCAAACCTCGAATGAACGAAATGAGCGACATCGCGAAGACCGCGGGTTACGATGTGGTCGGCCAAGTTACACAACACCGAGACGCAATCGATTCCGCATATTGCGTTGGTGAAGGAAAACTCGACGAAATAGGGAAAACTCTTGAAAAAGAATCGATCGAAGCCGTAATCTTCACGCGACAGCTCTCCCCTGGTCAAATTTTCAGAATCAAGAAGAAGCTTGGTGATGAAATTAGCGTTCTCGACAGAAACCTACTCATCTTGGAAGTCTTCGAGAAACGCAGCGCCACTACAGAGGCTAAACTCCAAATAGCATTAGCGCGACTGCGCTACACATTTTCCTGGGGTCGAGAATCCATTCGAATGCGCGGGATCACTGGCGAGCAGATGGGAAGAGGTGGGCCTGGCCGGTATCCGTACGAAGTTTATGAAGCGATGGCGCGCAAGCGAATAAGCAAAATCGAGGGCCAACTACGCAACTTGAGATCGAAACAGTCGCGTCTTCGCGAGCGCCGGGGAAAAGTCGGTTTCCGAATCGTAGCTTTGACGGGTTACACCCAGAGCGGAAAGACCACGCTGTTCAACAGGCTGGCGTCCGAATCTAAGGAAACAGGTCTGGGGCCATTCACAACTCTATCTACGTTCGCCCGCGAGGTACACACAACGTCGAAAGGTAAGTCGAGTGATCAATTTATCATGATTGACTCGATCGGATTTATCGAAGACCTAAGCCCAATGCTTCTGAACGCTTTCCACACCACGTTGAACGAACTCGCGAATTCGGATCTAGTGCTGCTCTTTATCGACGCCAGCGACGATATTGAAACCGTCATCAGAAAGAACTCAGCCTCCCATGAGGTCATGCAAAAGGAATTCAGCGGAGTCCCCGTTCTAATCTGCGTCAACAAGATCGACATTACACCAAGTGAACATTTGGATAAGGTCCTCGAAGAGACCCGCAAAATATTCGGAACAGAAGAAATACTCAACATAAGCGCGAGGACAGGAGCCAGTGTGCCACTTCTGCTACAGAAGATTGCGGAGAGACTTAATGTGCAAGTCTTAGCATAGACTTCGTACGAACACCAGTATGTTCGATTGGCGTAATCGATTCACTAGGAGATGGTTGGCTTCTAGCGGCGATTGCCATCACGGGAATCTCGAAGTAGTGTCGGTTTCCTTTTGAGTCTTCTTCGTAGTCGTACTTCTTCCTTGTTCGTCGATCAATGTACAGACCAGAGCCGAGGTGGTCCATCTGCATGCCCTGGATGCGTGTCGTTTGGAAGTCAAGGATGTTCACGTAGCTCCTGCCGTCAGTTGGTTTCCACTCTAGGATCGGCAGCGGTTCGCTCATCGTCATAACCTTGACAAAACCTCGGGGAGAACGATTTTCAATATGACCGCTCGGACAAGTGAACTTTTCCGAGTTCATGAAATCATTAAACTTCTCATAAGGTCCGGTGAACTCAAACTCGGTACCGCACTTTTGACAGCCACACCGAAAAACTCGATCTGACATGGGATGTTATAGTCTGCCCGGCTTATATGCGTCCCTATAGTCAAAGTGAAGAATGAATGCCACAATGCGCACTATAGTCTGGGGAACCATACCGGTCGGTTCACTCATTGGTGGTGTACTGGGATCGCAGTTTGGAATCATGCCGACGCTAATCATTGGAGGCGTAGTCGCCACTTCAAGTGCCGTGTGGGTGGCTTTTGGACCAGTCATCTCACTTCGCAAAGTCCCAGCGCAAGTATGATAATCGCCTCTGAAGAAACTAGCTTACGGCAGGATTTTTCTCCCCACAAACCTTCGGAAACCATTATCCTAAAGGAGACCATTCAGAGTCCTCGCTGAGCAGACATGTATCATCCGAGGCTCCGAGGATCCTATTATGAAATGGGTCTTCGATATGGAACAGTTCTCCGCAAGCATTGCTTCAAACTTCCCGAAGTTAGTGCTCAGACTCTGGCCTTGGGGAACTCGAGTGTTGATGAAGTGACGAGACATTTCCCTGACATTCTAGAAGAGATTCGAGGATTCGCTGATGGTTGTGAACTGAACCATGAAGCACTTCGCGCCTTCATCATTACAGTAGGAGCCACCGAGCTACGAAACCAATGCAGCATTTTCGCGGTGGCCGACGGGTCCAAGGTAATGTTCGGAAGGAACTACGACTTCTACTATCGAATCAAGAAGTATACGGAGAGTTATCTGACCGCGCCTGCAGGGGGCTACAAAAGTCTAGGCACAACAGACATCTTCGTCGGACGGGAAGATGGAGTGAACGAGAACGGTTTGGCCATCGCAATTTCATCCGTGGCGAGCAGGACAATTGCCCCAGGGCTCAGCTTCGCGTTGGCGGTGCGCTACATTCTCGACAAATGCAAAGACGTCCAAGAAGCAAGAGAATTTCTGATGAAGATTCGCTTCTTGACTGCCAGCAACTACCTGCTTGCAGACAAGAGTGGGAATATGGCGGTCGTGGAAGCTAGCCCCGAGAAGGTTAGCGTTCGTGCTGCGGAAAATGGTCGCAGGTTCGTGGTCGCAACGAATCACTACATAGACGAGGAAATGAAGACCATGGAGAACCTTGAGAAGAGGTCTCCAGATTCGGTGAAGAGGTACGAAACGATAACACGAGCACTCAGTCAGAACAATGGCGGATTAGAACAGAAGGCTATCAAAGACATTCTGTCCGATCACTCGGGCCTCGTATGCTCCCACATCGATGCCATTCAACTCGGCACTCTGTGGTCGATCATAGCGAACTTGACCAAACTCAAAGTCCTGAGAGCTGAGGGCCATCCGTGCAAGACAAGATATCAACTAGACACAAGACTAAGATCTCCACGCCCGGAATGAAGATGAACATCATAAGTCTCTACGCCGACATCAGAGGAATTGGCTGAAGTGGTCTGCTACGATATCTCCTATCCTTCCGCCATCCCATATCCAATTTCTAATGAAACCTTTTATCGACGCACAACCCATCAGCCAACTGCAACCGCAGGAGACTGAGAATGGCTGCTCTCCGACTCGTTTTCTCACCTGTCAAGGTAGCCTAGAGTCTCCGCCGACTCGCGAATTTCCGATTTTCTTGCGAAGATCCGTCAACGTCCGCGAGGTAAAGTAGCTATGAATGATCATTCGATCGAAACCATAGGTATAACAAAAGAATATCCGGGAAAGGAAAAGCCGCTGGTGGCTGTCGACCATACCGATCTCCTAATTCGCAGTGGCGAACTCTTCGGATTGCTCGGGCCAAACGGGGCTGGAAAAACGACGCTCATCAAAATGCTCTGCACACTTATTCTCCCGACCGAAGGAACGGCAAAGGTCGGAGGATATGATATCGTTAAGGAAGCTGCGAAGGTACGCGAGACAATTGGCTGGCTGCACGGTGAAACAGGGGGACGAGCTCTCTACTGGCGCCTCTCAGCACGGGACAACTTGCGCTTCTACGCGTACATCCAGAACGTACCTTCTGACGTTGCCCGCAAGCGCATCGAAGCATTACTGGAATTCTTTGATCTCAAACGGGAAGCGGACAGCCTTGTGAAAGACTATTCAACCGGAATGAAAGTCAGAGTCATGCTAGCGAGAACGCTACTCCCGAATCCACCGATCCTCCTACTCGACGAACCCACGGTGGGCTTGGATGCGCAGACTGCAATTGAAACCCGGAAGCTGATACAAACGCTCAACAGGGAACTGCACAAGACCATCCTACTCACTAGTCACAACCTCTACGAAGTCGAGAAACTCTGCGAACGAGTAGCGATAATCAACACTGGCAAAATCGTCGCTCTCGGCACAATGGATCAGCTTGCCCATTTGATTCATGAAGCGAAAACTGTCGAAGTGAGACTAGAGGGAACAGATGGCGAAGCAGCCACGCAGATTATTCAACAACTAGATCTGATACGGCGGGTTGTGATATCGGAGCGGTCAGGCGACGGCTGGATCATACGTGCAGAAGTGTCAGACTTGGATTCAGCAATTCCGAGGATTGCGAACGCTCTCGCCGGCAATTTCAGGATTCGAGGAATTTCCGAAATCAGACCACACTTGGAAGAGATCTTCGTGAAGATAACAGAGGGGAACAATCATGGATAATCAGCTCATCACATACTTCCAAGACAATGTGGCGCCAGACAAGTCTGAGGTACGACAGACTTGGGGAATATTCTGGGGTCAGCTCAAGATCTTCATGACGTACAGAACCTGGGTCGTCACAGATACCTTCAACACAATCGTTTCGATAGCGATCTACTACTTCCTCAGCCTACAAGTTCAGCCGTCCCAAATCGCCGCCAGCGGCTACGGCACAAGCTACCTAGCTTTCTCTCTGATCGGCATCGCCTTCGCCAACTATCTCTGGTTCTGCATCAACCGGATCAGTCACTCAATGCAGAGCGAAATCCGAGAAGGGACTTTCGAAACAATCGCAAGCTCACCAATAAGAATGCGTTCCTACCTGTTCGGTCAGGCCGCGCGAGGTTTTCTCGTTGGCTTGTATTACATGGTTGGAGCTTTGGCCGTGGGTGTCTACGGATTCAATGCTCCACTGCACTTCGAGCCAGCAGCACTACTCACCTCAAGCCTAGTTCTCGTATTCATGGTTCTGAGCCATCTGGGCTTGGGCATCTTCATAGCCGGAATAGTTCTGGTCTACAAACAGGCGGATCCGGTGACTTTCATGGTATCACTTTTCATGGAGTTCTTCGCAGGCGCTCTCTTTCCGCTCCAACTCCTATCAAATTACCCACCGCTTGCAATCGCTTCGGAACTAATGCCCTACACGTACGCTCTCGACGCCTTACGCAAGAGCCTGATCCAAGGCGCCACGCTCGCAAGTCAAGACATTCTCTTCGATCTTGCAGTCTTGGTCGTTTATGCTGTGATTCTGCTTCCTCTAGGTCTCTGGTCATTCAATGTGGGGTACGACAGGATCCGAACCGAGGGCACGACGTCGAGCTACTAGAGGTAAGTCTGAGATGGAAAGCGACAAGATCATTCAGATGCTTCAAGAACCTACAGTGCGATCAAAGACAACGCTCGCCGAGAAGGCGAAAGCGTTCATCGTTCGAGATTTCAAAATCTACTGGACATACAAATTCTGGGTCGTATTCGACGTAATCGACATCGCAATCTTAGTCGCCACATACTACTTCGTAGCTCAAATCATCACACCTGCACATCTAGTCGCTGAAGGGTATTCATCCGGCGACTACTTCACATTCGCAATGCTCGGTATCGCCTTTTCCCAATATGTCCAGAACTCGGTTCACGGCTTAACCGAAGGAGTCAGAGATGAACAATGGACTGGAACAATCGAGACGATTCTCTCCTCAGCGACAAGCTACCGATCCTATTTGCTCGGCGCGTCCCTCTTCAGATTCCTCTACGGGACAATCATACTGGTCGGGGCGTTGGGACTCGGTCTTTTGATCGGGGGCAAAGTGATTCTCACCCCAAGCACGCTAGCCACAGGCGCAGTCTTCGCGCTATTGCTGGTATCCGGGCACCTCGCCATCGGGGCGATGAGCGCTGGGATAGTTGTGATGATAAAACGAGGCGACCCTATAGCGTGGGGATTCACATGGCTCACACAACTCGTCTCGGGCGTCTTCTATCCGCTCGGGCTTCTGCCATGGTACTTGAAGTGGGTCGGGTTTGCTCTCCCCCTAACCTACAGCCTGGACGGGATTAGACGCACCTTCATGAACGGTGAAACATTCTTCGACAGCGCCGTACTGCAAACCGACTTGGTCGCGCTCATCGCATTCATAATCATCATGGTTCCACTCAGCTTGCAAGTGTTTGCATGGGCGTATCGAAGATCCCAAAGACAAGGCACTCTTGGGCAGTACTAGGCTGAATGGGCAAAGGTTTTCTTCACGGAAGTCCAAATCTAGCGGAGATATGACATATGACTTGGAAATACACCGACGAATATTACAAGAACTACACGCGCCAGACCTGGGACGAATGCGCTGAGAAATATGTCCCACTCCAAGAGCAATTGATCCCCTACCACCGGTCATTGCTAGAGATCCTGAGGCCACAACCAAACGATGTCGTGCTGGATGTTTGCACAGGTCCCGGTGAGCCGGCCATGACCATTGCATCGATGGTAAGTCCAAGGGGACGAGTTGTTGGTATCGATCTATCGAGCAACATGATGGAGATTGCAAGGAAGAACGCCGCGAAACGCATGCTTCTGAATGTTGAGTTTATCACAATGGACGCAGAGAAACTCGAATTTCCACCCGAATCTTATGATATGGCGGTGTCATGCTTCGGTTTTCAAATAGTCACTGATCCTGACGCAGCAGCGAAGGAGATCTTCCGTGTACTAAAGCCCGGCGGACGAGCAGGTTTCACCGTTTGGAGCACGGGCGACAAAGCCCTCGCGATTGATGTGATCATCGCGCCGATGCTCGAAAACGCAACACCCGATGAGAACGGATATCTGCCAACCCCCTACGAGCTCGGAGGACCAGGAGAACTCACAAACATGCTCGAGAAGGTCGGTTTTGAAGGGGCGAAGGAAATTCATGTGACCGGAAATTGGATTGCTCCGAGCATAGATCACTATCTAACCATGATACTAGAGGGAACTCCGATCGGGCATTCTCTGAGCGAGGAGGAACAAGAAGTGCAACAGAAGGTACTCGAGAAGACCAAGAAGAACATAGCCAAGTACTCCACACCTTCAGGCGTCAAGATCCCCACTGAGTGCGTTATCGTCGTTGCCTCGAAACCCACGACTAAGAACTAGATCTGATGGAATTATTATCTCGTATCCGGGTTATTTTTTCTCGCAGCTCTTTACAAGGAGCTGGGTCTGGAATGGCTTCATTGAACCTGCACTTACTCAAAGTGCTCTCTGTGTAATATCATCACCTTAACGGCAAGGGATGAGAATGGTGTGCTCGCCATGAAATACGATCTGGTTACGGTCGGCCACATCGTACTTGACTACATAGAGCATGGGGGAACGGTGAAAGGCCCACAGCTTGGCGGACCGTGTATCTATGCGAGCTTGGCGGCTCGTGCTCTGGGTGCTCATGTAGCCCTGAGCAGCAAGGTCGGTCCAGACTTCCCGAAGAAACACATTGCATGGCTAAGGGCTCGTGACATATCAGCCGCCAACATCAGGGTCGCAGGCCTCGCCACAACGCGGTTCAGAATCAGATACCAGAATGGAAGAAGAACTATCCGAGTCACTTCAACCTGCGACTCCTTTGAAAAAAAGGATTTTTCGAATCTTCCTCCTTCGTCAGCAATCCACCTCGGCCCAGTTCTTCATGAAATTCCAGTCTCGCTTGCGTCTGATCTGACGCGCAGGAATTCAGTTGTTGCCTTAGACCCACAAGGGTACGTCCGCGAATTAGGGGCGAACGGAAGCGTGCGAATCAGAAATTGGAAGCAAGCCAAGCTTCTCAGTATGATAGATGTCTTGAAGGTTTCCGACAGCGAGCTTCACGCAATTCGGAGTAACACAAAATCCGAGCGAAGCTTGAATAAATTAGGATCCAGCATTGTGCTATTGACTCGCGGCAACAGAGGTACAATCATCTGGTCTAAGGATCACGGAGCCTTCAATGTGCCCGCCCTTCGGACTCGGATCCGAGATCCCACTGGCGCTGGTGACGCTCTACTTGGAGCATTTCTTGTCACGTGGGTTCGCACCTCCGATCTGCTATGGTCTGCATCGGTTGGGGCAGCAGTGGCTTCGTTCTTAGTTGAAAGAACGAGACCAGCGAGCTTTGGGACTAGTAAGCAAATAGAAAAGCGGGCATCAGCAATACTCGGCAGAGTAGCTAGAATCTAGGTCGCATACAATTGGAATTCAAAGAATTGGGTAAGAGTGCCCAGAAGATTCCCGTGCTTGGGCTCGGTACTTGGGGGATCGGCGGTTTCAGCAGTAGGATTCTCAGAGGTGATGATGAGGAAGTTCAGGCTCTTCGGTCGGGATTGGAGTTGGGCATGCGATTCATTGACACCGCGGAAATGTATGCTCGCGGCCATTCCGAGGAGGTTGTCGCCAAGGCGGTCAAGTCTGAGCGAGAAAACGTATTCATTGCCACCAAGGTATCGCCAGAACATCTCTCCTACAACAATGTCATCAAATCATGCGAAGCTAGCCTGGGACGACTCGGAACTAACTACATCGACCTCTACCAAGTTCACTGGCCGAATCCAAGTATCCCAATAACGGAGACGATGAAAGCCATGGAACGCCTTGTGGCTGATGGAAAGATTCGGCACATAGGCGTCAGCAACTTCTCAGTACAGCAGACACGCGAAGCACAGGAGGCGCTTTCAAAGAGCAGTTTGGCAGCAAACCAAGTCGAATACAGTCTGGTAGACAGATCAATCGAAGAGGATCTACTGCCGTTTGCGCAAAAGGGGCACGTCACAATAATCGCGTACAGTCCCATCGCAAGAGGCCAAATCCCGCAAGGAGGGCACGGCGAAAGATGGCGAGTCCTGGATCAAATCGCGTCGAAGTATGGGAAAACCAGAACCCAAGTGGCGCTGAACTGGCTGATTGCCAAGGATGATGTCGTTGCGATTCCCAAGGCCGCATCACTTCTCCACGTGGAAGAGAATGCAGGAGCGGTGGGTTGGAGGATGAGTGCAGAAGACTATGAGGCGCTCAGCCGGGCTTTCAGATAGTGCGATCTTTGATTCTCTGATGTGTGCTTGATTGTCACAGATTGACCCCTATCTCGCCAAGGTGAGTGGACGTATTGTACGAATGTTTCAGCGCTACGCACAGAATATCAACCCTGAAGACGTAGAGTTTCTCACCTTCATCTCAGGCCGCCTCGAGCGAAGTAACATCAAGGATCCCCGCGCAGTCCCATATTCTGAACTCTACAAGCACATCAAGGAGGGCATACGGGAATACCTGCGTCAGCGAGAGTCGCAGATGAGGCCGAAAAAGTGAGGGTGATGCGTTGGCGCGATTGATGGCACGAAATGTAGTTGTGATCACCGGGACTCCAGGAACAGGCAAGACGACTATCGCCAAACAACTCGCGATGGCAATCGATGCCGAATATCTCTCTCTGACTCAATATGTGAAGAAGCACAGACTTTACCGCGGTCTTGATAGGCAAAGGCGAACGAAGATAGTTGATCTAGCAAGGACACGTAGGAGTCTGAAGGGAGTTTTGTTAGGTGTGAAGGGGTTTGTTGTCGTTGACAGTCACGTATCGGAGGCGATTGTCCCAGCCCATTTGGCTAAACTCGTGATCGTTCTGCGATGCCACCCGAAGACTCTTGAAGCTCGTCTGCGGGCCAAGAAGTGGGCTGCAAACAAGATTCGCGAGAACGTGCTGGCAGAGATACTCGACTCATGCCTCATGGCTGCCGTTGGGTATTATGGGGAGCGAAAGGTGATGCAGATCGATACATCGCAGAAAAGCGTTCGAAAATGCTTGGCTTTGGCGAAGAGCGCCCTAATCGGAAAGCGTCCCATGCGCAGGATCAAGGTCGACTGGCTGACAAGAATTGAGAAAGAAGGGCTCCTTGATAGGTACTTGAAGTGATATCCAATGCCTAACCCGAAGAAGCACTATCTCGTTGTCGAATGTTCCAACTGCAAACGATTCCTCCTAGCAGCTTCCGACAAAAAGACCCGCACATGCCCTTACTGCGGCAAACGCGTCAAGCTGGAAGACGCGAGAATCGCCGCCACATCAGAAAGCTCCGAGGAGGCAAGACTTGCCCTTCAGGAGTTGAAGCTTCGAGAGCGCAGCGATAGAACGAGCAAGCTGCTTTGAAATGGCTCGTTCTTACTCGTAAGTGAAAGCGAAACACAACGGCGTTCGTTTTCAGTGGATTGCGAGCTTCCGATAATGTTAGCCCTGCACGCTTCAGCGTAGGGTTATCTTCAGATTGCGTCAAGTGGTGTGCACGCGCCATCACGAGGCTTATGAGTACTGGGACTTCAAAAAAGGGCGCCGATTGCTGCAGCGAATGCTTCCCCTGAGTCAACGCTGAAAACTCCGACGGCCACTGCTATGGCTAGTTCGAAATTGTTGCTTGCTGCCGTGAAGGAAAGGGCAGCTGTTTCTGGATAACCAAATTTCGTATCTCTGATTATGATCCGACGCCACACTAGTCTGATGGACAAATCAGCTAGGCTTCGCAGCCATCCATGTAACGCTTCTTACCTGAAACCCCTTCGACATCATTTCCTGATTTATTGGGTGAGACTCGTCCAATCCTATGATGTCTAGGAATCCTGTCCCCTCAAGAATTCCCCTGTATTCCTCGAAGGTCACAGCCCCTGCAATGCACGCTGCCCATTCATCTGGTTTGATTATCTTTCGACCCTCTTGAGTTGCTACCATGTCGGATACTGTAATCCTGCCTCCCGGTTTGAGGACTCGGTAAATCTCTTTGAATGCTGATTGCTTGTCTGGGACCAAGTTCAGAACGCAATTGCTGATGACCAAATCGACAGAGTTACTTTCAATGGGCATGTGCTCTATTTCACCTAGTCGAAATGAGACGTTTTGGTAACCATGCTTCTTCGCTGTCTCACGTGCCCTGAAAATCATCTCGGGGGTTGCATCAAGTCCGATTACACTGCCCTTTTCTCCGACAAGTTTCGATGCTCGGAAAACATCAATGCCTCCACCGCTACCAAGATCTAGTATAGTGTCTCCTTCTTGGACGTCCGCATGCGCCAGAGGGCTCCCACAACTGGCAACGACGCTAAGGGCTTCACTCGGGAGGTCAACCTCATTGGTTGAAGCTGACCCGCAGCACGCGCTCTCAGATTCGGCGCAGCATGATTCATTTAGTACGGCTAATTGGCCGTACCTTTGCCTAACGACATTCTTGATTTCTTCTTCACTCAGACCCACGTTCGCTCACCTCAGACACTATAAGGCAACATATTTAAGAACGTTAATATGAATTTCCCTTGTTGGTAAATGTGAGCTCAGCCATCGCTCAAGCTAGAGTTAAGCGTCTCATAAACCTAGGGCTAGTTGATTCTTCCTGCACCCCCATTGAACGAATAGCACAACTGCGATCAAGGACCAAGGAAATTGATGAACGGACTTTCCGAGAATTAGAGGCATTCTTCTCTGCGCTTGGTGATACTACTCGACTCAAGATTCTGAAACTAATCGCTAATGAAGAGCTGTGTTCATGTGAAGTCATGGCTGCTCTTGAGTTAACGCAGCCAACCACTTCGCACCATCTCGGAATTCTGGAAAGGGCCGGTCTCCTAAGTTCAAGACGGAATGGAAAATGGGTGTTCTACCAAATAGCCAGTCCCAAAATCCAGACGTTAATCAGCAAGAGTGTCAGCTTGATTGAGGAAACTGGTTGACGAAGCGAATAATCCAGGCTCCGATTTCACATTAACGACTTGCTTATTGCCCTACCCAAAAGCGAGCGATAGTATTAGTAACCTCATGTCCCATCAGTGGGGCGAAATTCCATGTCATCTCTACCAGATCGTCGTTTCATGGAGGAAATTACCTCCCTGTTGCAAAAGGCCGTAGCCGTTTCTACAACTGACGGAAAGAATTACACGGGAATACTTTCGGGTGTGGATTCCCACACGCTGAACATCTGCTTAACGGACGCGAAAGATGAATCGGGCAAGCTTCTTCACAAACTCTTCTTAAACGGTGGCAAGGTCGCGCAGATTTTCAGCTCTGAGAAACCCTTCAACCTCCAAGCCTTGGCAGATAGGCTGGACCGAGTCTTCCCAAGAATGGTCAAAGTGAGCGAGGGTGCCGGCGTGATCGTCGTAATGGATAGGATCAGGGTCTCTGAGAAGGGAATATTGGAAGGCGCTGGGCCGGCTGCTGAAAGAGTTCAGAAAGTTTACGATGAATTTATTCGCGAGCAGACACAAGCTTAAGCAAATATCAAAGGACTTCACGAAGCGAAACGGGCGAAGCTTGGCGCTGAATTGTCATTTGAGATCCGCAGCAAAGACCTTCTAGGCAGAATCGGCCAGCTTCGCACTAAACACGGGACCGTAGAGACTCCTCTACTGTTACCGGTTGTGAACCCACACCATCAACTAATCCCCGCACAGCAACTGCGGAACACCTTCGGATTCGACGCGCTCATCACGAACTCCTATCTCATCTGGCGACGATCGCGCGAAGAAGGGAAGGTGCCAAAAGTTCACGATTTGCTCAATTTCGATGGAGTTGTCGAAACAGATTCGGGCGCGTACCAAATCCTCCAATATGGAGACGTGGAAGTCCAACCGAATGAAATCGTCAAGTTTCAAGAGACACTCGACAGCGACATCGCCGTGATCCTTGATGTACCGACTGGACAGGAATTATCAAAGGAACGAGCGAAGAGGACCGTGGATGAAACCATACGCAGGGCCGATGAGGCTCTTCGTGTTGTGAGTCGAAAGGACATCCTCTGGGTCGGACCGGTCCAAGGCGGAATCTACCCAGATCTGGTGTCGTACTCGGCACGTGAAATGGCGAAAAGAGATTTCTCAATACACGCCCTCGGAAGTCCGACTCCTGTCATGGAGCAATACGAATTCGATACACTCGTCGACATGGTGATGGCTGCCAAGCTCAACCTCCCACCGGACAGACCACTTCACCTCTTCGGGGGCGGCCATCCGATGATGTTCGCGCTGGCAGTGGCGTTGGGATGTGACATTTTCGATTCCGCATCATACGCTCTCTTCGCACGCAACGGGCGATTCATGACGGTCCAAGGCACGGCAAAGCTGGAAGACCTAGAATACTTCCCATGCGACTGTCCCACCTGCCACGGGAAGACCCCCGAGAAAGTCAGGAACATGATTCCGGTCGACCGTGAACGATTCCTCGCGTCCCACAACCTCCACGCCTGCTTCAGCGAGTTCCAGACAATCAAACAAGCCATTGTAGATGGGAGACTCTGGGAACTTGTGGAGGCAAGGTCACTAGCGCACCCTGCTCTTCAACGAGCATTTCGCCGCATGCTCCACTACGCGCCCAACTTTGAGAAGGACACGCCCATCAGAAAGAAAAAAGGCCCATTCATCACGACGCCGGCTTCTCTCAACCGCCCTGAGGTCATCAGGCATCAGCAAAGACTCCTCGAAAGGTACCAGGCCCCTTCGCGCGCTAACACAATTGTTCTGTTACCTGAATCATATCTGAAACCATTCCGCGAAAATCCCTCCTTGGAAAAGTTGCTCAGAAAAATCGAGCGACAACCTGGTGTGCACATCTGCTCTTACAACCTCGCTT
>Ga0209619_10001180_pt1 | contig 19046 bp, 10 predicted proteins | sample Rifsed16ft3_FD_184011 | JGI IMG/M metagenome (GOLD analysis project Ga0209619, IMG submission 184011) | Soil microbial communities from Rifle, Colorado, USA - sediment 16ft 3 (version 2) | ecosystem: Environmental > Terrestrial > Deep subsurface > Rock core/Sediment | place: Rifle, Colorado... | reverse complement strand
CGAGATGCTGGCCGGCCAGCCGCCCTTCACGGGGCCCACGATCGAAAGCATCGTGCGGCAGCACCTGGCGGCCGAGGCGCCCCCAGTCACGCGTATCCGCACCGCCGTTCCTTCCTCCGTGGCCGACGCGCTGGCGCGCGCGCTGGCCAAGACGCCCGCGGATCGCTTCGTCACGGCGCTCGAATTCGCCGAGGCAATCGCGCCGCGGGGAGCCATGGCTCCACCGGCCTGGAAGGTCCGTCCGCGCCTCCTGATTGGGTTCGCGGCGATCGCGGGAGCGGTGGTGGCTGGGACCTGGGTGACCCGGCGAATCTCCGAGTCCTCGCCACCCCCGGCTCTCGACCCGAACCGGGTACTCGTGGTGCCGTTCCGCGTCACCAGCGCCGACTCCTCGCTGCTGGTGCTCCGCGAGGGGATCGTGGATCTGATGGCCGCCCGGCTGACCGGAGACGGGGGCCCGGTGGCAGTGGATCCTCGTACGGCGCTCGCGGCGTGGCGGAGGGCTTCGGCAGCAGACGGTGGCGACGTGCCGGAGGGCACTCTCGTCAGGATGGCCCGCAGCCTCGGTGCAGGCCAGCTGCTCCTGGGCGAGGTCGTGGCCACACAGCCAGGAGAGCTGCTACTCAGCGGTCGCGTGGTCTCGAGCAGGGACGGGCGGACCGGCCCGCAGGCCACCGCCGCCGGGCGGCCCGACAGTTTGCTCGCGGTCATCGACGAGCTCGTCTCGCGGTTGCTCATACTCCGGGCGGGCGAGGACCCGCAACGCCTCACGGCGCTCATGACTACCTCGACGCAGGCTCTCGACGCCTTTCTCCGGGGACGCGCCGAGTCCCGTCTGGGCCACGACGCGGCCGCCCGCAGGTACTTCGCTCGCGCCCTTGACTCCGACTCCACGTTCGCGCTGGCCGCCGTCGAGCTGGCGCTGGCGAGGGGCTGGCTCTTCCGGTGGACCACCATCGGGGCCGACTCCATCACCCGGACCCGCGGCGTACAGTTCGGCGGCGGGGCCCCGACCTCGGCCAGCGAGCAGGACCAGTGGGACCGGGCCATGGACCTCGCGTGGCGGGGACGCGACCGGCTCAATAAGGCCGATCGGGCGCTGCTCAACGCCTTGCGCGGCGAGCGCCACCCCAGCCCGAGCTTCGCCCGTGAGATGCTGGCCCACTGGGAGCAGGCGGTGCGGGCCGCACCCGAACGGCCGGAGGCCCACTACACGCTGGGCTCCGTGCTGCTGAGCCAGGGGCTCGCGATGGGTCTCGCCGACTCCCGCACGCGGGCGGGGGCGAGCTTCCGGCACGCGCTCGAACTCGATTCCGCCTTCTTGAGTCCGATCACCGGGCTCATCGAGATCGCGGCACTCGAGCGCGACGCCCCCATGCTGCGGCGCTTGCAAGCACTCTACCTCGCGCGCGACTCGCTCGGCGACGAGGCCGACTATGTCCGATGGCTCGGCGCGGCGGTTTTGCGCGATGAGACCGAGCTGCGCACCGTCCGGTCACGGTTCCCGGCTCTCGACCTGGGGGTACTGCTCCGGATCGCGCGCACCAGCCAGATGCATGGCATCTCGCTGGACGATGCGGAGCGGGCGGTCTCGGCCGTGCTCGGCCGAACCTATGAGAGCCATCAGCGCCAGATCGTGCTCTGGTACGCGGGCTTTCTCGCGCTCAACCGCGGGCAACCGGGCCGCGCGCTCGAGCTTATGAAACTGAAGCGTGAGGTGGACCCCAGTTCACAGCTCCTGCACGGATTCGCTCTCCGGTATGCGCTCTGGTGGGATGGCGATTCCCTGGCCGGCGCGAGCGCGGCGCGCGCGTTCGAGTCGAGTCTCAGCCCATCGGCGCGGGCCAGTACCCAGGCTCAGGATCTGGGCCCGCCTGCGTTTCGCAGTTTGTCGCTCGCGCTGTGGCGACTCTGGCACGGCGACACTACCGGCGCCGTGGATGCTATCACACTCAACCGGCGCGGGAACCTCACCCAACAACAAGCGGACCTGCTGGAGGCGCTTCTCGCCGGGACCTTGAAGCGGCCCGACGCTACGGTTACGCTCGCGAAGCTCGACTCGCTTGCACTGCTCGGCTGCTGCGGTATGCAGTTCATCAACCTCGTGTCCGCTCGCTTGCAGGAGCGGGCAGGCGACCTGCCGGGCGCACTCGCGGCCATCCGCCGCGGCCGCTGGTTCTTCCCCCCGATGTATCTGTCCACTTATCTGCAGGAGGAGGGCCGCCTGGCCGCACTCACGGCAGACACCGCGGGCGCGATCGCCGCCTACCGACACTACCTCACGCTCCGGTCCAATCCGGAGCCTTCGCTCCAACCGTCGGTGGACAGCGTGCGCGCGGAGCTGGCGCGGCTGGAACGCAGGCGCTGAGAGCGGAGGGACGCCGCCGCCTCAGAAGGTGTACCGCAGCGCCAACTGAAGCTGGTACGCCGACTCGAGGTTCTGGTCGTCGAAGCGTGCCTTTCCGGGATCGAACCGGAAGACGGGCTGTGATGTCGAGAGATCCTGTGCAACCTGCTCCAGCAGCGGAGCGTTTGGCCCGGGGCTCACCACCTGAGTGCGCCCCCAGTTCGGGTTGAGCAGGTTGAGCAGGTTGACGACGTCGAGCTGTGCGCTGAGCGTGCGTCCGCCCACGGGGGGGAGCGTTACCCGGAGCGAGGCGTTGGTGAGGTTCACCCAGGGGGCGCGACAGCTGTTCCGCGCCATGATCTGGCCGCGCTGGCGCCGGAGACACGGCGTGTTCTCTATGAATCCTTCGAGGGCAGCCTGCTGTGCCGCAACCTGAGCCGCTGTGCTATCGAAGAGGATCTCCGAGGGATCCGAGGCGTCTCGCGGGATGTAGATCGGATCGTTCAGGTTGGTGCCGTCGGCGTTGAGGTCGCCCCTGGTGCCTGCCCCCCAAGCGAGGTAGGTGAAGGGCGAACCGGACACCCCCACGTAGTAGAACGAGAGGTCGGCCACCCAGCGCCGCCACGGCGCTCGGTAGGTACCAGCGAGAACGACGTGATGCGGGATGTCGAGCGCCGAGATGCCCGCACTGATCTCCTCGTGTAACCCGGACATGACCCGCCCCGTCCGCCAGTTTTCCAGGAAGTTGAAAAAGGATGGCGGCGTCTGCACGTCGCGAACCTGAGAGTACGCGTACGACGCCGTTGCCTCCAGGCGGTGGGAGAATCGCTTCTCCAGCCGCCCGGCGAGCTGGAAGGAGTAGTTCTCCGATTGGTTCCGGAGCTCGATCACCTCCGAGAATCTTCTGTTCGAGATGGTCACCGGACTAGCGATACCGGCCGGGTTCACAGTGCCGTACAATGCGCGTCCGTGCGGGTCCAGACCAATTGGGCCCGCCAGGTCCAGATTCACGAACACAAAGTCCGACAGGTTTCTGGTGTACAACCCTTCAAGGGTCGCGATCATCCCCCACGGGAGGCTGCGATGGTAGGCCAGTGAGGTCCTGAAGGTCTCGGCCAGCCTCAAGTCTTTGTCCCCAAAGTTCACGAGGCCGGCTGGATTCGTGCTGAGGCCGCCCCCGGTCGCACAAGCTTCGGGTTGCTGCTGGTAGTCCGGAACGAATTGCGGCGCTGGCCCGAGGCCCCTGGGCCCGCCGCATTCAAGCGTGCCGACGCCACTGCCGTAGTTGCGAAACGACCCGTTAAGCCAGGGGATGGGCGGGCGGCCGACGAACACGCCCGCGCCACCTTGTAACCGAGAGCGCCCGTCGTCTGTCATGTTCCAACTGAAGCCGATCCGGGGCGACCAGTGGACTTTCGCTGGCGGAACGTCACTGGTGGCGCGGCCGAAAAGCGAGTCGACCGTGGCATTGTACGGAGCTCGACCCCAGAGAGAGACGATGTCCGCGCGCAGCCCGAACATCAACGCCAGCCGGTCGGTGGCGCGCCACTCGTCACCGGCGTATGCCGAATAATGCAACCCGCGCCTGGGCGGGCGGGGGTCGAACTGTTTCACCAGACGGTAGCGGGAGGCCTCTCCTCGTTCAAGCGAGTCGAGGCTCGAGAAGAGCCACGCCCCGTAGGTAGCGGGAAGTCCAACGCCGAGAACCTCGAAAAACTCGGCTCGGGCACCGAAGCCGGCTCTATGGTGACTCCCCAGCGCGAGCGTGAGGTTGTCAGCGATCTCCAAGCTGGTCTGGCCCGTGCTGATCCCGTGCGCCGCCTCGTGGCTGCCGGCCTCCAGGTACACGGCCCCCGCGGTGTCGGCGCGCGCCACGGCTACCGAGATCGCGGGCGCGCGTTCGTCGGGCGTCAAGCGCGACGGCTGCGCCTTGAAGCCGATCAGGAACTCGTTGAGGCCGCCCCGCCGCAAATAGGTGTAGAGCTGCGCGGCAGCCACCTCCTTGAACACCGTGGACGTGTAGCGGGCACTCGATAACGGAAAGACCAGACCTGCGCCGCGTGTCAGGGAGGACGTCCAGGATGTGGGGGTTCCTCGGGAGAAGAGAATATTGTCCACGCGGCTGTAGTTGTTCCATACGACCAGGCGGCTGCTCCGTTCGGGCCATGCGACATCGATGCGGCCGAAAAAGTTGACCAACGGATTCCCCACCGTGACACGCCCGGCGGAGCCCGGCTCGAGCCCGTAGCCGCGGAGGGTATCCGCGAACCGAGCCACATCCGCTGGAGAGACGGGAAGCGGGGCTGAGCTGTTGGCGCTCTGTCCGACATAGGGGCCTGGGGCCGGCTGGCTCAGGCGCTGAACCTCCGGTGCCACGAAGAAGTGGGCGCGATCACGCACGATCGGTCCACCGATGGCGAAGCCGAACTGGGCCCGCTGGTAGGGTGAATCGCGCAGGAAGGGTGTCCCGCGAGCGAGGTCTTCGTTCCGGTAGTAGCCAAACGCCGTGCCGTGTAGCTGGTTGGTGCCATTCTTGGTCACGGCGTTCACCAGCGCGCCGGCGAAGTCCCCATAACGGGGATCGTAGGGCGAGAGCAGCACCTGATACTCCTTGACCGCCTCGATGGAAATCTGCTTGGCTCCCTGTCCCGTGCCGGCGGCGAAATTGCCGAGGAGCCCCCGCTCGCTCACCCCATCGAGCAGGAAGTTGTTGAAGCGGTTGCTGACGCCACCGGCAGAAAGGCCGGATCCGCCCGAGGCAGCGGCGACCTGGGGAGTGAACCGCAGGAAGTCGTACAGGTCCCGATTGATGGTGGGGAGTCGATGCAGGGCCGAGTCCGAGATCATCGTTCCGATTCCCATGCCTGCGGGCGAGACCGCGGGGGGCTGAGCCGCGACGATGACCAATGTGTCGAGAGCAAGCGCGAGAGGCAGAAGGGCAAAGTCGAGCCGGAGTTGCTGCCCAATGGTGAGGAAAATGCTATCGCGCTGCTCCGCGCGGTAACCCAAACGCTGCACGACCACGGAATACGGTCCACCGATCTGGAGTCCCGGGACGGCGAATCTGCCTCGCTGTGTCGCCGTTTGAGTGACGTAACCGGTTGCGCCGTTGACCACCCGGACCAGCACGCCGTCGACGTCTTCCTGTTGCTGGCCGCGCACGCGCCCCTCGATCGTGGCCGTCGTTACGTGTTGCGCCGAAAGCCGTTTGGGTACGGCGACGAGCAGCACTGACGCTGAGAGAAAAACCGTGCAGGCGAACGGGAGAGACCGGCCCACGAGTCGTGCTCAGGGCGGCCCTGGCTCGAGACAAATACGAAACATGTATTCCCAATTTGGAGCTGTCCCCTGACGGAGGCAAGCCGGTGGCAGCTTAGCTGGTTCGCGTTGGACGTGCCACGGGGCGGTCAGGGGCTCGGCGGAACCCGCCCAGCGAACCGCGCCAGGTCGGCCTCGGCGGCGATCCGCCCGAAGCCGGGCCACCACGGGTCGGCCACGATCCTCTGGAGCACCTCCGTGGCCCGCGCCGTGTCGCCGGCCACGAGCAGGCGCGTGGCGACCCCGTACCCGACGGTCTCGAGCCGGTACGGCGCGTCGGGCCCGAGGTTCAGCAGCTCCTCGGCAGTCTTGTGCCCCTTGGCGTAGAGCAGGTCGTGGTAGTACGAGACGTTCTCGCCAACCTCCAGGGTATCGGGGATGGCAGCCGCGAGAACCTCAGCTTCCGTTTGCCGTCCCGCCCGCAGCAGAGCCCGAGCGGCCCACTCGGTCATGGCCACCCGCGACCCCGGATCGGTGCCGTTCCTCGAGCAGCTGCGGAAGTCCTCGGAGTCGACCGCCGCGGTCGCCGCGTCGACGGCGAGCCTCAGGCAGCGCAGGTACTCGTCGGCGGCGTCCGCGAAGCGCCCCGACACGAAGTAGGCGAGCCCCAGGTGATACGAGACGTCCCAGTTCAAGGGGGCGAGCGCGCGGGCCCGCTCCATGTCGCGGACGGCGTTGTCGAACTCGCGCACCGAGATGTAGCGGTGGCCGCGGAAACGCCGGGGGCGCCAGTCGCTTGGGGCGAGCGCGATGGCCCGCGTGTAGAGGGCGATCTCGTCGCGGTACTGCCACCAGTTCCGCCGCACCCGCGCGGCGGCGATGATGCGCTCGACGTCGTCGGGCGCGGCGGCGAGCCCTGAGTCGGCCCGGGCGATCTCGCCGGTGGTGTCCTGCCGGGCGAAGAGGGGCTCGCCCAGAAGGGAAGTGGCTTCGGGCTTGGGTGGTGGCGCTTCGGTGCAGGCGGCGAGGGAAATGGCGAACAGGAAGAAGGCGCGGCGCATGGGCGGTCTTGGGGTGAGGTCTGCGGCACGCTACGGGGCCACGCGGGTGGCCGCAAGGCCTGGCGTTCTACGTCTCGGGGGCCGGGGCTGATACATTCCGTCGATGCGTGTCACCTTGGGCCGGCTCGCTGTCGGCATGGTCTTGGTCGGGGCCTCGTGCACTCGCGGGCGAGAGTTGACCCGTTCCGACGTGACGGTCAGCGCAGAGCCGGGTGCGCCGCTGCCGGGCCTGACGCCTGAAGAGCTCGCGCGATTCGAGGCAGGGCGGGCGGTCTTCTCCAAGGTCTATACCCCGGAGGAGGGGTTGGGACCGCTCTACACCGAGAACTCCTGCAACGCCTGTCACCACGAGCCCGAGACGGGAGGGGGCGGTGGGGTGCCGGACACCCACGCCTCGCGGTTCGTCGAGCCGGACTCCTGCGACACGATGCGCGAGGAAGAGGGGTTTATCAGACGGGAGGCGACGCCCCTGATGCGGCCGTTTGCCGCGGACCGGAAAGAGCGACCGGCGGGCGCCACCGAAATCGGCAGGTTCTTTTCCCCGCAGTTGTACGGGCGCGGCCTGATCGAGGCCATTCCAGACCAGTCGATCATGGCATTGGCCGACCCCGACGATCGCGACCAGGATGGCATCTCCGGTCGCGTGTCCCGGTTGGCCGACGGCCGTCTAGGGCGGTTCCGCCGGAAAGCCGACCGCGCCGCCATCCGTGACCTGGCGGAGGCGGGGGCGCGGTTCGCCCTCGGCCTCACCACGCCTGAATACCCCACCGAGTTGCCCTATCGGGGAAGACCGTTGCCGCCCGGGGTCGACCCGGCCCCCGACCCCGAGATCGATTCCGCGGTCACCGCGGCGATGGTGGATTTCATCCGATTCCTGGCGCCACCCGCGCGAGCGGCGCCGGTGGACGAGGCGGACCGGCGCGTGATAGCGCGCGGTGACCGGGCCTTTCGCGTGATCGGCTGCGCCGACTGCCACGTCCCCAGGTTGCTGACCGGACCGAACCAGGTGGCCGCCCTCGACCGGAAAGTGGTCCCGCTGTATTCCGATCTGTTGCTGCACGATATGGGGCCCACCCTCGCCGACGTGTGCGGCCCGTCGGCCACGCCGGCCGAGCTCCGAACCGAGCCGCTGTGGGGGCTGCAGTATCGGCGGAGGTTCATGCACGACGGCCGCGCCCAATCCATGCCGGAGGCGATCAGTCTCCACGGCGGTGAATCCGCTTCCTCGCGCAATGCCTACTTCCGACTGGACATCGAGACCCAAGAGGCGGTGACGAGATTTCTCTGGACCCTCTAGGGACGCTATGGTCCTGAGGTCCGAGCCAAGCTGTCGCTCAGCTTCATGCGAGCTACGGGTTGCTTCTCGTCGCTGTCCTGCCTTTCCCGTAGGTCGCCGTCCGGGCGTCTTCGATGACGCCGGCCCAGTTGAGTCCGAAGGCGAAGTCGTAAGCATGGCCCTGGGCATCGACGTAGGCCTGCATGTCGCGTGGCGTGTCTTCGTACTGCTCTTCGACAGTTTGCATGTTCGCCGGCATCTGGAAGGGCAGGAGGCCCGAGGGCTCGGCGGCACCGGTCAGGATGTCGAGGATCGCCTGGTCCTGCACGCCGAAGCTGACGAGGATCGCGTTGGCATTCGGCTCGAGTTCCGACACCACGGTGGGGTTGGACAGGTTGAGCACTACGATGACGGGCTTCCCACCCATCGCTTTGCGGGCGTCGAGGACCGCGTGCAGGTCGGTCACATTCGAGGCGGTCACGGTCTTGCCCCGGTACGAACGATTGGTGGACCGTTCCAGCGGATCCCCGCCGGCGATGCTCGTGGCACGGGCGTGCGTCGCCGTGTAGGTGCCATACTGGAGAGTGATCGGCACATACCCGTTGCCGCCGGCCGCCACATCGGCTCTGTCGTATCCGTTTGCTAACCCCATCATCGCGGCTGACTCAGGGCTGTTGATGACGACGAGGGCTGCGTCTGCACCACGCGGATCATTCGTCACGTCGAAGTACTTCCTCGCGATCTCCAGGTCGAGCGGATCCACGTCCCGGGCGGGAAGCTGGTTGCCGAAGAAATCCCGGCTTGCCGGCACGTGGCGCTTCGGGATGTATATCCTGGCGGCGCGCTTGAGCGGCAGAACACCGCCCTGATTCTTCAGCAAGACCAGCGACTTGAGCTGCGCTTCGTATCCGGCCTTCATGAAGTTGGGCCGGCCCACGGTGGCGACGGTGTGCGCCACATCGAGGTAGGGGTTCTCGAACAGGCCGGTGCGGAACATGTTCCTGAGGAGACGGACCGCGGACGCCTCGAAACGCGCGCGCATGAACGCCTCGCCGTGCTCCCGCACGCCCGTCTGGTAGGCTTCGATGACCGGCTTCGCGTCGTTGTTGCCACCGAACTGATCCACGCCGGCCATCAGGGCCTCGTAGTGCCGCTGAGCCTCAGACAGACCTTCCACGCCCCAGGGCATGCCGCCAAAGACGTCTACACCAGCTTCGTCGCGCGTGACCCCCCAATCGGTGCACACCACGCCGTCGTAGCCGTACCTCCCCCGCAGCAGGTCCGCGAGCATGTAGGTACTGAAGTTGTTGCCCACGTTCTCGCCGCGCGCGGTATCCTGATTGAAGGAGATGGTGTAGTACGGCATGACCGCCGCCGCCGCGCCCGTTTCGCCTTCCAGCTTGAACGCCCCCTCCGTGAACGGAATCAGGTGGAGCGCGAAGTTGTTGCCGGGATAGATGGCATACTTGCCGAGGCCGAGGTGTGCGTCTCGTCCAGCTTCGCCTGCCCCCCCGCCGGGCCAGTGCTTGACCATGGCGTTCACGCTCTCATAGCCCCAGCCCCTGGCGATTTCCGCGTCTCCACCGGAGGTCTGAAACCCGTCCACATACGCGCGCGCCATCTCTGTTGCCAGGGCCGGATCTTCCCCGAAAGTGCCGCTGAAGCGTGACCAGCGCGGTTCGGTGGCCAGGTCAATCTGTGGCGACAGCGCCGTCGTGATGCCGAGGGCCCGATACTCCAATGCCGCGATGTGGCCGAACTGCCGCACGATGGCGGGGTCGAACGTCGCGGCGAGACCGATCGAGTTCGGCCACCGGGAGATGTCCCCCTCGGAACCCGCGTTGTACTCGGCAATCGCCCGCGCTTCGTGGCGCGGGTCCGAGCTGTTGTTGGCCGGAATCCCGAGCCCGATGCCCTCCACCAACGCCTGGACGTTGTTATTCCAGCGCGCCGCCACCTCAGGGCTTTCTACCGTCGTGATCAACACATGCCTCAGGTCATCGTTGGTCAGGAAGTCCTTCTGGTCGTCGGAGAGGTCCCACGCGTTCGCGCCGCTCTCGGCGAACGGCTTCCCGCCGTAGGTGCCGCGAAACCATCCACCTGCCCCGGGAATGGCTTGGTGAGCGCTGTAGAGCATGAGGCCGGCGATCTGCTCGACCGACATCTTGGACGCCAGGTCCTTCGCCCGCTCAGAGGCGGAGAGGCGCCAGTCCTCGTACGGGTCCAGCGCTCCGTTCCGGTTCAGGTCCTTGAACGCGAACCGCTCAACGGTGAGCAGGCTGACACCCGATGTGGTCACGTACCCCAGGGTCTGACCGCCCCGGTTGGTGACCGTTCTGATGATCCCCGATTCGGTTTCGCTCCATCTCGGTCTGTCGCCGTAACAGCCGTTCAGCACCACCAGCGTGGAGACGAGCAGAAAGGCGTACGCAGAAGAGCGTTGGAGCTGGAAGTCCTTCATGGTCGTTTCCTCATGCATCGGGCCTTCACTGCAGAGCGGGACCTGCAAGATCTGACCGATAACCTAGAACACCACCGTCTGGATGGAGTGTGGCAGCGAGCTGATCTCCACCGAGGACGAGCCGACGACGAGATGGTATTGCCCGCCGCGTGGTGTCGGGTTCATGACCACCACAGCCACCGTGCCGTCTTGGTTGACAAAGGCGGTGGTGAGCAGCATGCTGCGGCTCGGTGAGGCGAGTATCCTTCTTGCACCGGGACGGATGAACTTCGAGAAGTGGCCTATGTAGTAATAGGAATTGGTGTAGATAAGCTCCCCGGTACGGGTATCGGCATGTATCGGTGCGAAGCAGAAATTCCCCACGTGGTTGGGGCCTCCCTGCTCATCGAGCAAGATGTTCCAGTCGGTCCATCCCTCAGTACCTGAATTGAAGTCCTGTATCATCGACCGCCCGTAAGCCTCTCCAAGGCTCCATCGGGTATACCCCGCCGGGTCGAACCGTGCAGGCGTGCCCTCGGTAAAGAGGATGTGCTTATCGGGGTAGAGCCTGCTCACCAACGCCACATTGCCGTACATCTGCTCTCCACCCGACCAATCCTCATACCAGTGAAATCCGATGCCCCATGCGTACTTGGCTGCATCCGGATCGTCGAAGATGGTCTGTGCCCTCTGGATGATCAGGTCGCGGTTATGATCCCAGACGATGATGTTCACGTCGCTGAGTCCCTCCTGCGCCATCACCGGACCAAGATGGTTCTTGAGAAAATCCCTCTCATCCTCGGCCTGATAGATACATGACTCCCAGATCTGGGTGGCCATAGGCTCGTTCTGGATGGTGATCCCCCACACCGGCACTCCTTCGTTCCGGTAGCTCTTGATGAACTTCGTATAGTAGAGTGCCCAGGAACGGAAGTATTCGGGGCGCAGCTTGCCTCCATGCAGCATGTCGTTGTTGTCCTTCATGAACGCCGGCGGGCTCCAGGGACTGGCGAAGAGCCTGAGCCGGTTGCCGCTGGCAGCCATCGCGTTCCGTATGAGCGGTATTTTGAACCGAAGGTCGTGAGCTATGGAGAAGGACTCCAGTTCCCCATCACCCTCGTCAACATAGGTATAGCTCTCGCTCGAGAAATCGCAGCTGTTGATGTTGGTCCTGGCCAGGGTGTACCCTATGCCTTTGTCACCGTCGTAGTATGCCTCCAACAGCTCTTGCTGTCGTGACTGGGGGAGCTTCGCAAAGGTCTCCGCCGAGGCATCGGTAAGAGCACCGCCTATGCCCAGGAACGTCTGGAAGGTCCTCCGCGGATCGACGAAGACGTAGATCCTCCCTTCCGATGCGGGTTCTGGTTCCTTGAACACCAGCGTATCCCTGGGCGTCAGCCTCAGGACGGTGCTGTCGGCAGTGGTATACACAACTGCGCTCTTCCCGGCAAAACCATAGTCAGCACTTGCACTCGTCTGGCCTACTTCGCCGGCAGGTCTCTTCCCGCATCCCATGAGCAGGAGAAGCAGCAACAGGAACGAGGAGGTTCTCATCCGGGACCTCACCTACCCTTTCAGCCACAATGACTGCGATGCTGTCTCTTCCGACAAGAAGAATAAAGTCGCATCCCGTCGGGGGCCCCTCCCTGGTATCTTCCTTCGCACCCGGCGCTCAGTCTCACGGCCGGAGCCCGCGATCCGGAGACCTTGGTCCGCCCCGAACATGAGCCTGTTCCATCGCTTCCGCCACCCGGGGCTTTCCGAAGCCAAACGCCGCGCCCTGCTCGCCGCCGCCCGGGAACGGGTCAGCTTGGGCGTCCGCGCCGTGGACACGGAGTTCTGCTACAACATCGAGGTGGCCGGAGACCTTCCCGGCCACGCGGAGCGGGTCCTCACCTGGCTCCTGGCCGAGACCTTCGAGCCGGACGGGTTTAGCGATCGGTCCTTCCTGGGGACGGACGGCCACGTGCTGGAGGTGGGACCCAGGATGAGCTTCACCACGGCCTGGTCCACCAACGCCGTCGCCGTCTGCCACGCGTGCGGGCTTGCTACGGTCCGGCGGATCGAACGCTCGCGCCGCTTCTCGCTCACCGTGGACGAGTCGCTGTCGGACGACCAAGTAGCCGCGTTCCTCGCCCTGGTGCACGATCGTATGACCGAGTGCCGCTATCCCCGGCCCCTGGAGAGCTTCGCCACCGGCGTGCGTCCGGAGCCTGCCTTCACCGTCCCGGTGCTGGCCCAGGGGCGAGCGGCGCTCGAGCGCATCAACCGCGAGATGGGCCTGGCCTTCGACGACTGGGACCTGGACTACTACACGGCGCTGTTCCGTGACCGGGTGGGCCGCGATCCCACCAACGTCGAGTGCTTCGACATCGCGCAGTCGAACTCCGAGCACTCCCGGCACTGGTTCTTCAAGGGGCGCCTGGTCATTGACGGCGAGGAGCAGCCCGGTCACCTCTTGGCACTCGTCAAGGGCACCCTGGATGCGAACCCGGCGAATAGCGTGATCGCGTTCCGGGACAACTCCAGCGCCATCCGTGGGTACCCGGTCCGGACCATTCTGCCGGCGGGCTCCGAGCGGCCGGGGGCGCTCCGCCCGGCGGACGTGGAGTACCACGTCATCTTCACCGCGGAGACGCACAACTTCCCGTCCGGTGTCGCCCCGTTCCCCGGCGCCGAGACGGGCTCCGGGGGCCGCATCCGCGACGTGCAGGCGACGGGACGCGGCGGGCTGGTGGTGGCGGGCACGGCCGCCTACTGCGTGGGCAACCTCCGGATTCCCGGATACTCGCTCCCCTGGGAGGACTTGAGTCTCCGCTATCCCGCCAACCTGGCCACGCCGCTGGAGATCGAGCTCCAGGCCTCGGACGGCGCCTCGGACTACGGCAACAAGTTCGGCGAGCCCCTGATCCAGGGGTACACGCGCTCGTTCGGCCTCCGGCTCCCCGGGGGGGAGCGCCGAGAGTGGATCAAGCCGATCATGTTCAGCGGCGGGATCGGCCAGATGGATGCGCGGCACGTGGAGAAGGGCGCGCCCCAGGCGGGCATGCTGGTGGTCAAGCTGGGCGGGCCGGCGTACCGCATTGGCGTGGGTGGTGGGGCGGCATCCAGCATGGTGCAAGGCGAGAACGTGGCGGAGCTGGACTTCAACGCGGTGCAGCGCGGCGACGCCGAGATGGAGCAGAAGGTGAACCGCGCCATCCGCGCCTGCATCGAGCTGGGGGACGCCAACCCCATCGTCAGCATCCATGACCAGGGAGCCGGCGGCAACTGCAACGTGCTGAAGGAGATCGTGAGCCCGGCGGGGGCGCGGGTAGAGGTGCGGGATATCCCGGTGGGCGACGACACCCTGTCGGTGCTGGAGATCTGGGGTGCCGAGTACCAGGAAAACGACGCCCTGCTGGTGCGGCCGGAGCACCTCGACGTCTTCCGCGCGATCTGCGAGCGCGAGCGCGCCCCGTTCGCCGTGGTGGGACGGATCACGGGCGACGGACGCATGGTGCTCTTCGACGCCGCGGACGGCTCGACTCCCGTGGACCTGGAGCTGAGCCACGTCCTGGGGGCGATGCCCCGGAAGACCTTCACGCTCGACCGCGAGGCTCCCACGCTCGCGCCGCTGCGGCTGCCGGAGCGCCTTACGGTGCGCGACGCGCTGGAGCGCGTGTTCCGGCTCGTTTCGGTGGGCTCCAAGCGGTTCCTCACCACCAAGGTGGATCGCTCCGTCACGGGGCTGGTGGCGCGGCAGCAGTGCGTCGGCCCGCTCCAGCTCACCGTGAGCGACGTGGCGGTGATCGCGCAGAGCCACTTCGGGAGGACCGGGGCGGCCACGGCGATCGGCGAGCAGCCCATCAAGGGGTTGGTGGATCCCGGCGCGATGGCCCGGATGACGGTGGGCGAGGCGCTCACCAACCTGGTGTGGGCGCGGATCAGCGCCCGCACCGACATCAAGTGCTCGGGCAATTGGATGTGGGCGGCGAAGCTCCCGGGCGAGGGTGCAGCACTGTACGACGCCGCGGTCGCCCTGCATGACGTGATGGTCGAGCTGGGCATCGCCATTGACGGCGGAAAGGACTCCCTCTCGATGGCGGCGCTCGCCCCCGCGCCATCCGGAGGCGACGAGACCGTGAAGTCGCCCGGATCGCTGGTGCTCTCGGCCTACGCCACCTGCCCGGATGTCCGCAAGGTCGTCACGCCGGATCTCAAGCGGCCAGACACCGGACGGCTCCTGCTCGTGGACTTGAGTATGGGCCGGCACCGGCTCGGCGCCTCTGGCCTAGCCCAGGTGTACGGGCAGGTGGGCGACGAGGTCCCCGATTTGGCGGACGCGCGACTCCTGGGACGGGCGTTCGACGTGGTGCAGGAGCTGCTGGACGTTGGGCTCGTCACCGCGGGCCACGACCGCTCCGACGGCGGCCTCCTCACCACCATCCTCGAGATGGCGTTCGCCGGAAACTGCGGCGTGGACGTCGCCTTGGAGGGAGACCCGGCGAGCGCGATCCCGCTGCTGTTCGCCGAGGAGCTGGGGCTGGTGCTGGAGGCGGCCGAAGCGGACGCGGAGCGCGTGATGCGGGCGTTTCACGAGGCGGAGGTGCCATGCGTGGTGATCGGGCGCGGGACGCCCAAGCCGCGCGCCCGGGTGACCGTCGGCGGCACGGTGGTGCTGGACGAGGACGTGCGCGACCTGCGCGACCTGTGGGAGGCGACCAGCTTCGAGCTGGACCGGCTCCAGGCCGACGCCGACTGCGTGCGCCAGGAGCGAGAGGGCCTCCGTCATCGCTCGGCGCCGCCGTTCAGGCTCACGTTCGACCCGGCGCCCACCGCGCCCGCGCTCCTGGCCCGTGAAAGCAAGCCCCTCGTGGCCATCATCCGCGAGGAGGGGAGCAACTCCGATCGCGAGCTGGCGTCCGCGTTCCACCTGGCGGGGTTCGAGGCCTGGGACGTGATGATGTCCGACCTCAGGGAAGGGCGGGCCACCCTGGAGCGGTTCCGTGGGCTCGCCTTCGTGGGCGGGTTCAGCTACGCCGACGTGCTCGATTCCGCCAAGGGCTGGGCGGGAGTGATCCGCTTCAATGATGGGCTCCGCCGGCAATTCGACGCCTTCTACCAGCGGCCCGATACCTTTACGCTGGGCGTGTGCAACGGGTGCCAGCTGCACGCGCTCCTGGGCTGGCTGCCGTGGCGGGGCATCGCCGACCATCTCCAGCCGCGCTTCGTGCAGAACGCGTCCGGGCGGTTCGAGTCGCGCTTCACCACGCTCACCGTCAAGCCCAGCCCGAGCATCATGCTGCGGGGGATGGAGGGCTCGACGCTGGGCATCTGGTTGGCGCACGGCGAGGGGCGCGCGTTCTTCCCGGATCCGAAGGTGTTGGAGCGGGTGGAGCGGGAAGGACTGGCGCCGCTCCGGTTCGTGGACGACCACAACCGAGTCACGGAGGCCTATCCTTTCAACCCCAATGGCTCGGCGCGCGGCATCGCGGCGCTCTGCTCACCCGATGGGCGCCACCTCGCGTTGATGCCGCACCCCGAGCGCAGCTTCCTGCCCTGGCAGTGGGGGTGGCTCCCGGAGGCGTGGCGGGGCCTGGAGGTCTCGCCCTGGCTCCGGCTGTTCCAGAACGCGCGGGAATGGTGCGACGGAGGGAGCTAGCGAGGCGGCGTGACTGGCCGCGTTCCCGCCGAGATTCGCTCCTAGCGCCTGGTCACATAGTGGCTGGCAGTGATCGCCGGGATGGAGGTGACGCCAGCTTGCTTCATGATCAACTCGAATTCCCGCTGAAGGATTTCCAGCACTTTCGCGACTCCGGGCTGCCCGAATGACCCCAGGCCCCACAGGTATGGCCGGCCGATGCAGACTGCCGACGCGCCGAGGGCCAGCGCCTTGAAGACGTCGGTGCCGCGACGGATGCCGCCGTCCATGATGATGGGAACTCGACCCCCCACTGCCTGCGTGATGGCAGGTAGGGCCTCAATCGTGCTGTAACCGGTTGCCACTGACCGGCCGCCGTGGTTCGAGACCAGGACCCCATCCAGCCCGTATTGAACCGACAGTTCGGCATCCTCAGGTGTCATGATGCCCTTCAGGATGAACTTCCCTTTGACGATGTCTCTCAGCTGGCGGACAAAGTCCCAGGTGAGCTTGGAGTCATCACCGCGGACCTCGCCCGCCGCGGCAGCTGACGCCATCGGCCGGCGCGTGTTTTGGCCTCCCGTGTGACAGCCCTTGCACGCTGGTGATTCCTCGCGCACGCCCGTGTATCCGGGGATGGTTCTCCTCGCCCGCTCGTCGGTTTCCCGATTCCTCCCCGCGAGTTGGTCCACCGTCATGGCAACCACGGGAGAGCCAGCCGCTTCCGCCCGTTGGATCAGCTTTCGCGAGATGCTCAGGCTGCCGTTGGGATAAAGCTGAAACCAAACCGGTGCGGTTCGGGCGGCCGTGACCTCTTCGATCGCCGTCGTGGTGAGCGTCGAAAGAATCATGGTGTTGTCATGAGCGATCGCAGCCTTCGCCACTGCCATCTCCCCGTCCGGATTCCAGCCTTTTTGACCGCTGGTGGGAGCCAGGAAGATGGGGCTACCCAACCTCATGCCAAACAACTGGACCGACGGATCGATCCTACTGACGTCCACCAACCGCCGTGGATGGATGACGAACTTGCTGTATCCTTCGCGATTCGCGACGACGGTGGCGTCGTCGTCACTACCGGTAGCGATGTAAGCGAAGTGGGCAGGGTTCATCACCTTGCGCGCCGCCGCCTCGAAGTCGAACACGTTGAGGGCCTGATCGGGTGACGTGATGAGACCGTCCCCCTGTCCACCAAGCAGCTCTTCCAGCCCCCAGGAGGCGCCCGGCGCCATGGTGATGAGCGGGCTGCCTACCAGGAACTTCAGGAATTGCCGGCGGCTTCCGGCCACGGTGGTCGCCTTCGTCATCCTGTGCCTCCCTTTGCTAACACGAACTACTGCTTTGGCGCCGTCTTTTCGCGCAGCTCCCGGCCCCAGACAGGTCCGTTGCCGCCGCCCTGGCTCACCTGGACGTGCGCTCCCGGAGCGGGGAACGGGCGCACGTAGATCTCGAATCCGCCGCTCTCATTCGACGCGTAGGCCAGCCATTTGCCGTCAGGTGAGAGCCGCGGCATCACCTCCGAATACGGGCCGGTCACGAGGGGAACGACCGTACGGTCTCCGGCGAATCTCGGCCAGGAACCGCTCCACACCGAGCACGGCGCCGAGCTCGGGGTTCAGGACCTTGAGCGCGACGTTCCGGTGGTGGCGCAGGTCGCGCGCCAGATAGACGGTGGCCATCCCGCCCGCGCCGATCTCGCGGTCAATGTGGTAGGAATCGCTCAAGGCGGTGGCCAGGCGGGCGGCCTGATCGGACATTGGGCGACGAACATGGGCTCGGAGGGGGAAGAACGCTAGGTCATTCGCCCAAGGCCTTGCTACCAGTTGCCGCGCCGAAGGCCAGCGGTAGCTTTGGCCGGCGAACTTCAGCTTCCTGGGGGTGATGCCATGCGCAAGACCGTCCGTTCCGTGCTTTATCTGTCCCTGCTCTGGACCACGCAGGGCTTGGCTCAGGGACTGTCACCCAAGTGGGAGGAGCTGACCGCGGCCGACTTCGTGAGGGCCCTGGAGGCAGCGGCGGGCACCTGCGCCTTGCCTCTTGGCATCATCGAGAAGCATGGCCCGTCGGGCCCGCTCGGCACCGACCTGATCAATGTTCGCTACGTGACGGGATTGGCGGCTGCCGAGGAGTACACCGTGATCTTCCCGGAGTACTACGTGGGCCAGATCTTCGAGGCCGAGCATCAGCCCGGCACCGTCGCCTACAGCTCACGCCTCCAGCTGGACATGCTGCAGGAGACCGTGTCGGAGATGGGGCGCAACGGCTGCCGCAAGATCATCCTGGTCAACGGCCATGGCGGTAACAACTCCCTGTTGCCGTACTTCGCGCAGACGCAACTGGACTCGCCGCGGGACTACATCGTCTACGCCGTCATGGGTGGGGGCGAGATGGACAGCATGCCCGAGGCCGCGCGCCCCTCGAGGCCCGGCGTTGACGGCCATGGCGGAGAGGGCGAGATCTCGAACGTGATGGCGTCGCGTCCGGGCCTTGCCCGTCCGGAGCGGGCCGCCGCCGAGTCGGGCGCGGACCTGGCCCGGCTCAACCTTCCGGAGGCCGTGTACACCGGGATCTGGTGGTATGCCAAGTTCCCGAATCACTACGAGGGCGATGCCGCCGGTGCCACGGCTGCCCGGGGCCAGGCGACTTTGAGAGTGGCGGCCCGGCGCCTCGCCGAGGCCATTCGCGCCATCAAGCGGGACGAAGTGGGCCCAAGACTCCAGCGGGAGTTCTTCGAGAGGATGGCGAAACCGACGCCGCCGAGGGAGCAGGACTAGCGGCCACGAGCGCGCCGGAGAACGGGTCCACGAAGCAGAACGACAGGACGCGGTAATCAGGCCGGTGCTGCGGGATTTCCTCAAGGATGAGTTGGACGTTCTCGTTCACGTCGCCAGGTACGAATCGCACATCCGCTTCAGGAGAGATCCGCCCGACTCGCGCCTTGAGCGCAGAAAGAGCATCCTGGTCTGATTCGCAGAAGATGTACCGATCAAAGCGGTCCGGCACGCTCAACGAGATCAGCGGCGGGCGGATGGTCCTGGGCATCG
>Ga0209619_10001176_pt1 | contig 19085 bp, 15 predicted proteins | sample Rifsed16ft3_FD_184011 | JGI IMG/M metagenome (GOLD analysis project Ga0209619, IMG submission 184011) | Soil microbial communities from Rifle, Colorado, USA - sediment 16ft 3 (version 2) | ecosystem: Environmental > Terrestrial > Deep subsurface > Rock core/Sediment | place: Rifle, Colorado... | reverse complement strand
CGCGGCCCGGCTCGAGATTCTGCGCGGCCTCTACCGCCGGGCGACCGAAGAGGAGCAGGACTTTCTCACGCGTCTCCTGCTCGAGGACTTGAGACAGGGCTCGCTCGAGGGCGTCATGCTGGAGGCGATCGCGAAAGCGGCGGCGACGCCGACGGACGGCGTCCGCCGGGCGTTCATGCTCTCGGGCGATCTCGGTCTCGTCGCCCGAACGGCGCTGGAAGATGGCGCTTCGGGTCTCGCGCGATTTCATCTCGAGGTCTTTCGCCCCATCCAGCCGATGCTCGCGCAAACGGCGGAGAACGTCTCCGAAGCGCTCTCGACCCTCGGCGCCGCCGCCCTCGAGTACAAGCTCGACGGCGCCAGGATCCAGGTGCACAAGTCGGACGACGACGTCCGCATCTACAGCCGCCAATCGAACGACGTGACCCAGGCGTGTCCCGAGATCGTGGAGCGAATCCGCGGAGCTCCGGCGCGGAGCCTGGTCCTGGATGGGGAAGCCATCGCCCTCGATCGCGAGGGGCGCCCGCATCCGTTCCAGACGACGATGCGGCGCTTCGGCCGCAAGCTCGACGTCGCGGCGCTGCGGAATGCCCTTCCCCTGACGTCGGCCTTTTTCGACTGCCTCTTTCTCGACGGCGTCGACCTCACGTCCCGTCCCGCGAGCGAGAGATTCGAGATCCTGCGCCGGACGCTCGGTGAGGACCTGGTCGTCCCGCGCCTGGTGACGTCGGATGCTGAGGAGGCACAGACCTTCGTTCGGAAAGCGCTCGATGCGGGACACGAGGGGATCATGGCGAAGTCCCTCGACGCTCCCTACGAAGCGGGCTCGCGGGGAAGAGCGTGGCTCAAGCTCAAGACGGCGGAGACTCTGGACCTGGTGGTGCTCGCCGCCGAGTGGGGAAGCGGCCGCAGGCGAGGGTGGCTCAGTAACCTCCATCTCGGCGCCCGCGATCCATCGACCGGAGACTTCGTGATGCTGGGAAAGACGTTCAAGGGACTCACCGACGAGATCCTCGCCTGGCAGACGAAGAGGCTCCAGGAGATCGCGACCGAGAGGGGAGATTGGGTGGTGCGGGTGCGGCCCGAGCTCGTGGTGGAGATCGCCTTCAACGACATCCAGAAGAGCCCTCACTACCCGGGCGGCCTCGCCCTTCGGTTCGCGAGGCTCAAGGGCTACCGCGAGGACAAGCGACCGGACGAGGCAGACACCATCGAGACGGTGCGCGAGATCTACCGCCGGCGAACCGGCGACTCGCTCGAGGCGTCCGAGAAACAGCTCGAGCTCTGGTAGCGACGATATCGAGTAAGATTTCCGCCTCCGTGGAATCGGTGACGCTCTCCCCGCTCGACCTCGGGCTCATCGTCCTCTATCTCCTGACGGTCACCGGGCTCGGTCTCTGGGCGAGCCGGGGAATCCGCACCAGCCGCGATTACTTCCTTGCGGGGAAGTCCATTCCCTGGTGGGCCGCGGGGATGTCGCTCGTCGTCTCCGACATCGGCGCCAAGGACATGATCGGTCTCGCGGGCGACGGCTATCGCTACGGAGTCGTCATGATGAATTTCGATTTCGTGGGCTGCATCCTGCCGGTTCTCCTCGCCGCCTTCCTCTTCATGCCGTTTTTCTGGGGCTCGAACGTCACCACCATTCCCGAGTACCTGGGCCGGCGCTACAACCCGTCGGTGCGCACGTTCTTCGCCGTCGTCTGGTCGCTCTTCATGCTGGCCACGGTCGCGACCATTCTCGTGAGCGCGGCGGCGATGTTCGAGGGCCTTCTCGGTTGGTCGTTCTGGTTCTCGGTGGGCGTCACTTCCGTTCTCGTCGGTCTCTACACCGCCTCCGGGGGACTTCGCGCGGTCGTGGTGACCGAGGTCTTCTCCTGCGTCGTGCTCATACCGGGAGCGACCTTGATTTGCGTCCTCGGCATTCGCGAGGTGGGAGGCGTTTCCACCCTGATGGCCAAGGTCTCGGCGCTCTCCTGGACGCGGGAGCATTTCGAGCTCCTGCCGTCCTCGAGCCATCCGGCCTATCCCTGGCCCGCGGTCGTTCTGGGTCTCGGGATCGTGCTCGGGCCCGCCTACTGGATCGGAAACCAGGCGATCGTTCAAAGGACCCTCGGCGCTTCGAGCGAGGACGACGCTCGAGCCTCGTACGTGTTCTGCGCCGCCATCAAGCTGGTCTTCCCCGTCCTCCTGGTGCTCCCGGGGCTCATCGCGCTCGCGCTCTACGCCGAGGAGCTCGGACCTCCGGGCGCCGGCTGGGACGCGAACCAGGTGCTGCCCCTCATGGTGAAACGACTCGTGCCGCCGGGGGCGCTCGGGATCCTCATGGGAGCGTTCATCGCCGGCGTCATGGCGAATCTCGAGTCGTACATCAACTCCGCATCGACGCTTCTGGTCACCGACCTCTACCGCCCGTTCGTGCGGCCGCGAGCGAGCGACGAGGAGTGCCTCGCGCTCGGCCGCTTCCTCGTGGTCGGCCTTCTCCTCGGCGGGGCCCTTTTCAGCTATCAGGTCAAGACGCGCTTCGCCTCGGTCTTCGAGGCCTTCCAGACGTTCCTCTCGTTCTTTCAAGGAGCGCTCTTTGCGCTGCTCCTCTTCGGGATGCTGACGCGGCGGGCGACGGCCGAAGGCGGCGTCGCCGGCATGCTGGTCGGGGTCGCCACCGCCGCGGCCCTGACCGCGACGGGCCAGCTCTATCTCTGGACCGCCTTCGGATCGTTCGTCGCCGCATCGGCGACGCTCGTCGCGGTGAGCCTGTTCACGACGAGAAAGCCGGACGACGAGCTTCGCGGCCTCGTCTGCTGGATACGATGATGGGGATCGATCCGGGCGGCCTTCTGGTGGTTCTCCTCTATGCGGCTTGCCTGGGGGTGATCCTGTTCGTGTCACCGAAGCTCGTGGCGCCCGCGGCCGCGACACCCCCCTGGTGGAGGAACGTGCGGTTCTGGGCTTCCCTCGTAGCGGTGGCCCAGATGGTCGTCTACGCCGTCTGGGGATAGCGGAAGACGTAGTAGCGATTCGGCTCTGCGCCGGCGTCGAAGCTCGAGACCAGCTCGAGAGAGAGCGCGCCCGCGAGTTCTTTCTCCTCCTCCTCGCTCATCGCGTGACAGAACCGGTACGCGGGAGGAGCCCCTCCCCAGGTAAGGATGTGATCTCCGGGCTCGAGATCTTCGAGGTCGATGTCCACCCCGCTCCGCGCCAGGAAATCGGCCCAGGGCACGATCTTCTTCCGGAAACGAGGGTAGCGATCGAACCGCCAGAGGGAGAACGCCAGGAGACCTCCGGGGGCGAGTAGAACCGAGAGCCGCCTCACGAGACCGATGCGGTTCTCCCGGCCGGCGACGTGATGGAGCACTCCGAAGAGGACGATTAGATCGAACTCTCCCTCCGGAAGCGGAGCCTCCAGGAAGTCGGCCTCGGCGAAGACCACGTTGTCTCGAGAGGGGAGCCGCTTCCGGGCCGCGGCGAGCCCGAGAGGGCTTTCATCGACTCCGCAATAGTCGAAAGCACCCCCGAGGCGCTCCTGGAGAAAACGAGCGAAGCGGCCGTTCCCGCAGCCGACGTCGAGGACTCGCGGGTGCTCGGGGAGGAGCGCTCCCGCGCGCGCGAGGATTTCTCCCCAGCCCGACCACGGTCTCTCGCGCGTGCGGCTGAACTCGGAGGCGCGCTCCCGGTAGAAACGCCGGTTCACGGCGCGGAGCGCCTCGACCGTCTCCTTCTTCAATTCGTCGCGGCGCCTCACCCTCGCGGGGAGTCTACAGTAAAATGCAGGAGGATGAAGCGCGATCGCTGGCGGGACTATCGCTTCTCGCCCGAGGAGCACGAGCGGGAGCTTCTCGCCATCATCCGCACCATCGAGGCCCTTCCGGAAGTCGGGAGCCTCGACCGCATCCTCAGACAGCATCCGAAGAACGGCGAAGCCCTGTTCTCGAAGAGCGAGCTCATCGCCGGCTACCGTCACCTCGCGGAGCACAACGCCGACCTTGCCGAGCCCCGGAGGTTCCTGGAAAAGGTGAGGATGAAGCCGGTGCGCTCCCTGAGCGGAGTCACTCCGGTCACCGTGCTCACCAAGCCGTTCCCTTGCCCGGGAAAATGCATCTTCTGTCCGAACGACGTCCGGATGCCAAAAAGCTATCTCTCGAACGAGCCGGGCGCCCAGCGGGCGGGGAGGCACCGGTTCGATCCCTACGAACAGACCGCCTCAAGGCTATCGGCCCTGTACTGGATCGGCCATCCCATCGACAAGGTGGAGCTGATCGTTCTCGGCGGCACCTGGTCGTCCTACCCCGAGTCGTATCAAGTGTGGTTCCTCACGCGGGTGTTCCAGGCGCTGAACGACTTCGGGGTTGGGGCTTCGCGCAGGGGGGCTCTCGCACCCATCGACTTCGCCTCGATCGAAGAAGGCGTCGACGGGCGGAGGGGCGTTGCCGACTACAACCGCATCGTCTCGGAGTTCGCGCGCAGGAGGGATCCCGAAGGCCGCATCGAAGGCGAGGAGACCGCGGCCTGGGACGAGCTCGCGTCCGTCCAGAAAGCGAACGAAACGGCGGAGGCGAGAGCGGTGGGTCTCTCTCTCGAGACGCGACCCGACCACGTGACCGAAGAGGAGGTCGTACGCCTGCGACGGCTCGGCGCGACCAAAGTCCAGATCGGCTATCAGAGCCTCGACGACGAAGTGCTTGCCCTGAACGAGAGGGGGCACGACGTCCTCGCTTCGCGGCGGGCGACGAAGCTCCTCCGGCGGGCGGGATTCAAGATCCAGGCCCACTGGATGGCGAACCTTTACGGCTCCACTCCAGAGCGAGATCTCGAGGATTACGAGCGCCTGTTCTCCGACCCTGATTTTCGACCGGACGAGCTGAAGCTCTATCCCTGCAGTCTCGTCGAGAGCGCGACCCTCATGGCCCACTACGAGCGAGGGCGCTATCGACCCTACACCGAGGAGGAGCTCCTCGAGCTACTCGTGTCGTCGATGACGAGGACTCCTCCTTACTGTCGTCTCAGCCGCGTAATCAGGGACATTCCCGGGGAGGACATCCTCGCGGGAAGCCGGGTCACGAACTTCCGTGCCGTTGCCGAAGACGAGATGAGGCGGAGGGGAATGCGCTCGCGGGACATTCGCGCGCGCGAGATCCGGAGCTTCGAAGTCTCGCCAGGCGAAGTTCGACTCGACGTCCTGCGCTACCGAACATCCTCCGGTGAAGAATCGTTCCTGTCGTACGTGACCGACGACGGGAGGCTCGCGGGGTTTCTGAGGCTCGCTCTTCCCGACTCCCCGAGCTTCATCGACGAGCTCGGCGACTCTGCCGTGGTCCGCGAAGTCCATGTGTACGGATCCTCCGTATCGATTGGAGCGCGCGAGGAGGGAAAGGCCCAGCACGCCGGGCTCGGGCGGAAGCTCCTGGAGGAAGCGGTCGTCGAGGCGCGGTCGAAAGGCTTCACGCGCCTCTCGGTGATCTCGTCCGTCGGGACGCGGGAGTACTATCGGCGCCAGGGTTTCGTGGACGGACCTCTCTATCAGCACCGACCCACGTGATGCGTCGATTCCTCGTTTCCGCCTTGCTCGCGTTCATGAGCTGCCGGAAAGCGCCCTCGGATTGGGAGAAGACCAAGAGCTGGGTCCGCGCGGAGTTCCCCGACGTCGAGCACGTTTCGGCTGAGGATTTGAAGCTGCGCCTCGACTCCCGCCGCCCAGACCGTAAAGCCCCGATCGTTCTCGACGTGCGCACCGTCGATGAGTACGAGGTGAGCCATCTCAGCGGCGCGATTCGCGTCGACCCCGAAGGCGACCTCCCGGATTTCCTCCGCGCGCTCGATCACCAGGCTCCGGTCGTCGCGTATTGCTCCGTCGGTTATCGCTCGTCTCGTCTCGTCGAGCGCCTGAAGAAGGAGGGCTTCACCGACGCGAAGAACCTCGAGGGGTCGATTTTCGAGTGGGCCAACAAAGGCTATCCCCTCGAGCGCGACGGCGCGCTGGTCCAGGAAGTCCATCCCTATGACGCCGAGTGGGGCCGGCTGCTCGAGTCGTCGCTCCACGCGTATCAGCCCCGATTGCGTTCGCGGCATTAGCACGGCTCTCTCTACGCCCGCGACGCCGGACGGGGAATCGCGCCGTGCTATGATCCCGATTGAAAAGCGAGCCCGTGTGCCTTGCAGTCGCGCCTTCATCGCCGCTGTCGCGGCGCTTCTTTGTTCAACCGTAACCGCGCAGACGCCGCCCCAACCGCAGCCCCCAGAGCCGCCGGTGGACAAGGGCCGATTGCGGTTCGCGGTCTCGGTCGAGACCGTCACCCTGGACGTTGTGGTCGTCGACAAGAAGGGGCGCTTCGTTCCCGGGCTCACGCGGGAGAGCTTCGAGGTCCTCGAGGACGGTCGGCCCCAGGAGCTCTCATTCTTCACCGCGCAGTTCACGCCGGTTACGACCCTTCTACTCCTGGACTCTTCCTCCAGCATCCGTTCGAACCTCTCCGCTATCCAGACCGCGGCCTACCTCTTCGCGCAGAACTTGAGTGAAGGGGACAAGGCGCGAATCGGTCTCTTCAGCGACGAGGTTCGGTTCGGCGTCGGGTACACCGACGACATCTCGGTCCATCTGGCGATGCTGAACACGATGAAGTCCGAAGGGCGGACGACGCTCTACGATTCGATCCTGGCGGCGCTCGACGAGCTCGAGAGCATCGAAGGTCGGAAGTCGCTTCTGGTCTTCACCGACGGAGACGACGTGGGTCCCGCGAAACGGGGGAGCCGAGCTTCGATCGAAGAAGTCATCGAAGGCGCGAAGCAGTCCGAGGTCACGATCTACGCCGTGGGTTTCACCGGATGGGGCCCTGAGGGGAGCGAGAGCGTAAATCGTCCGTTTCTCACCACACTCTCCGAGTCGACCGGGGGCCGGCCGTTCTTCCCCAAGAAGGTGGAAGACGTGAAGAAAGCCTTCGCCGAGGTCCAAAAAGATCTCCACCGCCACTACCGCATGGCCTATGCGCCCGCGAACCTTTCGGCGGGAGTGGGCGACTGGCGCAATATCGAGGTCAAAGTGAAGAAGCCCGGTCTTTTCGTCCGCACGCGCCAGGGCTACTACACCCGCGCTCCTTCCGAGTGAGCCGTGCGCCGGCATCTCTCGTTTCTCATCGGGCTCATCTTCCTCAAGTGGCTCACCTGGGCGTCGGCGGTGTCCGCGGCTCCGACCGACGTCGAGATCTTCGGTGGGCTCGGCTTCTTCCGGCCCGCCCTCGACACCACGTACGGCGCCTCCTACGTTCCCTCGAGGGTCGCGGGAATCAACCAGCTCTTCGTGGACCCCGACCCGCGGAGCGAAGCCCGTCAGTTCCTGGCGCTTCAGGGGAAGACGACCCCGGGACTCGGGCTCGGCGTCAACGTCTATCCCCACCGCGTCCTGGGATTCCAGTTGCTGCTGGACAGGGTGAGCTTCGACGTCGTCGGCGAGAACGCGCACGAAGTGGATCTCGTATGGGACTCCATCAACTTTCCCTCGTCCGACCCCGTGGTGCGAGAAGCCTCGATCTCTCTCGACGCGCCCGATACCGAAGGTCGCCTCGAGGAGCTCGCTCTGAGCTTCAATCTGACCGCCCGCTTCGGCGCGCCCGGCGCCGTCTCGGGAAGCGTTTCCTCCGGCCTCACGTACTTCCGGTTCGACGGTGAGTTCGAACCGCTCGGCGCCCTCGCGGGATCGCTCGGAGGGCACGCGGTCCTCTTCACCGAGCTCTTCGAAATGTCCTACTCGACGGCCACCGCCGACACCCTTGGATTCAACGTGGGCGGAAACGTCGACTTCTCCCTCGGGTCTCACGCAGCGGTCTTCGTGGACGGCCGGTTCCTCTGGGCTCCTCGAACCGAGGCGGCGGTGAGCCTCACCGAGATCGTCTCGGAGTACGTCGTGAGCGTGCCCGTTTCGCAAATCCAGGACTACCTCGAGCTCCCTCCGATCGAGATCGACCCGAGCTTCTTTCGGGTCCTCTTCGGCGTGAAGTTTCGGCCGTGAGCCGTAGGATCAGGCTTCGAGGTCGAAGCGGTCAAAGAGCTCCGGCTCGACGACCTCGACGCCGAGATCCGTCGCGAGCAATCGAGCGAATGCGCGCGAAGCGCTCGGCTCTCCGTGAGTGACGAAAATCTTCCGGGGAGGCTTCGGCTGCGATCGAACCCACCGAACGAGCTCGCCGCGGTCGGCATGGGCCGATAAGCCGCCCACGGGGATGAAACGCGCCCGGACGGGAACGTCCTCGCCGTGCACCCGAACCGTCCGCGCCCCGTCTATCATCGCCCGGCCCCGCGTACCCGCGGCCTGAAATCCCACGAGAAGGATGAGGTTCCTCTCGTCCGGCAGGAGCCGCTTCAAGTGATGGAGGACTCGGCCGGAGGTGAGCATTCCACTCGCGGAGATGATGATGCGCGGTCCGGGTAGCTGGTTCAGCCGTTTCGAGTCGTGGACGCTCCGGTGGAACTGGATGTTCTTCGGAACCAGTCGGCCGAAGCCATCCTTCTCGCCGGGCGAATCGAGACTCGAGTCCCGAAGGTGCTGGGCGTAGATGCGGGTCGCGTCCACCGCCATGGGGCTGTCGACGTGGATCGGGATCTCCGGAATTTGTCCGCCTTGGATGAGCTGGCGGAGGAGAAGCGTCACCAACTGGGCGCGCCCCACGGCGAAGGACGGAACCAGGACCGTCCCTCCCCGGTCGATGGCGCTCATGACCGCGCTTTTGATCTGCTCGCCCATGGGAGTCGGGTCGTGCTCGCGGTCGCCGTAGGTGGACTCCACCACCAGCGCGTCGCACTCGGGGAGAGGGTCCGGGTCGGAGTGCAGCGGCACTCCATATCGGCCCACATCCCCGCTGAAAACCACGGTGAAACTCCTCCCGCCGGAACGGAGTCGGAGCTCGATCATCGCGGCTCCGAGGATATGGCCCGCATTTCGGAACGAAGCCCCCACGCCGGGCGCGGGCTCGACCCAGGCGCCGTAGTCCAGAGGCTCGATGAGCGAAATCGCGCGCTCTGCGTCGTCGGAGGTATAGAGCGGCAGTGCGGGATGGTGCTTGCTGAAGCCCTTGCGGTTCGCGAACGCCGCGTCTTCCTCCTGGATCTTGGCGGCGTCCATCAGGAGAAGCCTCGCCAGGTCCAGGCTCGCGTGGGTCGTGCGCACCGGGCCGCGGAAGCCTTGCTGGGTGAGCCGCGGAAGGAAGCCGGCGTGGTCGATGTGGGCGTGAGTGAGGAGAATGAAGTCGAGCGAAGCGGGATCGAACCGGAGCTTCGCCCAGTTCATCTCCCTCAACTTCTTGAGGCCTTGAAAGAGCCCGGCGTCCACGAGAAAGCGGGTGGTCCCGGTCTCCATCAAGAACCTGGAGCCGGTAACCGTTCCAGCGGCGCCGTGAAACGATAGAAAGTGGCTCATGGCGACAGGTACTCCTTGAGAGCCCCGTATTCCGCGGGAATCGGAAGAAAACGCTCGGGCCGATCGAGAGCCTGGGCGAGCGCGGGCGGAAGCTCGATCTTCGACTCGATGGCCCGCTCCACCGTCTCTTGAAACTTCGCTGGATGCGCCGTCGAGAGGAATAGAGCGGTGGGCCGGTTTCGCTGGGTGGTCATGCCGTGGAGAGCGCCGAGGTAGGCCACCGCGGAATGCGGATCGAGGAGGTATCCGGTGCGCCGATACAGGTCGCGCATGGCCCCGAGGGTCTCCTCGTCGGTATGGGCGCTTCCGAGGAGATCGCGACGAATCTCCTCGAGGGAGCCGCGGTAGAGCCACTGGATACGAGCCCAGTTGCTCGGGTCTCCCACGTCCATGGCGTTCGAGAGCGTCGCGACCGAAGGGCGAGGCCGGTAGGTCCCCCCCGCGAGGTACTCGGGAACGACGTCGTTGACGTTCGTCGCGGCGACGAAGCGGTCGGCGCGAAAGCCCATGCGCTTCGCGAAGAGACCGGCGGTGAGGTTTCCGAAGTTTCCGCTCGGTGTCGCGACCAGGAGCGGAGCCCCACTTTCGATCCGTGAGGAAATATGGAAGTAGTAGAACGTTTGCGGCAGCAGCCGCCCCACGTTGATCGAGTTCGCGGAGACCAGGGATCGAATCGCGGGAATGTCCCGATCCGCGAACGCCTGCTTCACCATCCTCTGGCAATCATCGAAGGTTCCCTCGACGCCGAGAGCGGAGACGTTTCCGCCGAGAGTGGTGAAGAGCTTTTGCTGGAGCGCACTCACTTTCCCCCGGGGAAAGAGAACGACGACGCGAGTCCCCTCGAGGCGATAGAAAGCCGAGGCCACGGCACTCCCGGTGTCGCCCGACGTGGCGACGAGGACGGTGACGTCCCGACCCCGGCGTCTCAGGAAGTGCAGCAGGAGGCGCGCCATGAACCGCGCGCCGACGTCCTTGAACGCGAGCGTGGGTCCATGGAAGAGCTCGAGGCTATAGACGCCTTCTTCCACCGGGACCAAGGGGATCTCAAAGTCGAGGCCGTCGCGCACGATCTCTTCGAGGGCCTCTCGGGGGACGTCCTCTTCGAAGAGAGCCCGGGCGACCGAGAGGGCGGTGTCGGTGAAGGAAGCCCCGGCCGCAGGGGGCTGGATCCGAGGAAGGGTCTCGGGAACGTAGAGCCCGCCGTCGGGAGCGGGGCCGGCGAAAAGCGCCTCTTCGAGGCTGACTGCGGGGGCCTCTCCCCCGGTGCTCAGGAAGCGCAAGCCGCTTGCCTTTCGTTCGTGAGCCGGGCCCCAAGCGGGCTCACTTTCGACACGTGCAGATCCCACTCGAGTCGGGCCGCATCGGCGAAGGCTTCCGCCATCTTTCGGGAAACCGCGTCCGCGCATTCGAGATCGCGGCAGAGGGCGAAGATCGAGGGTCCCGAGCCCGAGAGGCTCGATCCGAGAGCACCGGCGGCGAGCGCGGCTCGTTTCACTTCCGAGAAACCGGGGACGCAGGGGGATCGGATGGGCTCGGCGACGGAGTCGACGAGCGAGCGGGATATCAGAGCGAGATCGCCCGAGTAGAGCCCGGCCACCAGACCTCCGACGTTGGCCCATTGGCGGACCGCATCCTTCAACCGGACCTGGTCTCCGAGGAGCACCCGAGAATCCTTGGTGCTCATTTCCAGATGAGGGCGCAAAACGGCCACGCTGAGACCGGACGGAATGGGAAGACGCACGATGTCGAGAGGATCGGAAGAGCGCACCAGGACGAGCCCGCCGTAGAGGCAGGCGGCGGCATTGTCGGCGTGGCCCGCACCCGCGACCACCCGCTCGCCCTCGAGTGCCGCGGCGAGAAGCTCGGCATATCCGAGAGAAAGCTTCAGAACGTCGGAAACCGCGAGTGCGGCGGCCACGGCGGACGCGGCGCTACTCCCCATGCCGCTCGCGAGGGGAAGTCCCTTTCGAAGCTCGAGTCGAATCCCGAGCGAAGTTCGCCGCGGATCGCGCTCGAGGATCTTCTGCGCGGCGACGGTCGCGGTGTTCTTGTCGGGCTCGCGCGGGAGGCGCCCCTGGTCGCCGTCGATTCCGGTGATGACGAGACCGGGCTCATCCGCGAGCTCCACCGTCACCGTATCGCCCGGCTGCTCGAGCGCGAGACCGAGCACGTCGAACCCGCAAGCCACGTTGGCGACGGTCGCGGGAGCGAATGCGGTCGACCTTGGGCGGCTCGCCATCATCCGTTGGGACTCAGTCCCGGGCCACCAGCTCGAACCACGGGTGTTTTGTGACGAGCGTCACGAATCTCTGTCCCCACCGAGCCCATGAGAGAAGTATAAGCCGTCTTCCGCTCTGGCCTCTGGGCTTTGCATTTACGGCCGGAGCCTTCATAGACTGGAGGTGGAGCCGAAGGATATGCAAGTAGAGGCCTTCCCCAAGCGACGGCTCTATCCGGTTCTCGGCTTCCTGATGGCCCTGGGGGCTCCTGGCGGTCTCCTTCTGTTCCAGGGCCTCGCGGAAGGGGGGCTCGGGAGCTGGGACTGGATTCGCGAGGAGCTCCAAACCCGAGCCCTGACCTATGGTTATCTCGCGGTCTCGACGACCATCATGTTCCTGGGATTGGGCTACATCATTGGCTCGAACGAAGACCTGCTGCAGAGAATCTCCTCGACGGATCCCCTGACCGGGCTCGCGAATCGCCGCCTCCTCGATAAAAGGCTTCGCGAGGAGCTCGCTCGCGTCGACCGGTACAACCACCCGCTCGCGCTGATGCTCCTCGACCTCGATGGGCTCAAGACCGTCAACGATCGGAGAGGGCACGAGGCCGGCGACAACGCCATCCGGGCCGTCGCCCGCACCCTGCAGAAGACCTGCCGCAGCACCGATCTCGCCGCTCGGTTCGGAGGGGACGAGTTCGCCATCCTCGCGCCCAACATCACGGAGCTCGAGGCGAGAACCCTCGCGGAGCGCATCCGGCGGAGCCTCGGCATGGAGGCAAGCTGGGTCGCGGTCAATCTGCCTCCGCTCACGCTCTCCATCGGAATCGCCGACACCCGCTCGATCCGCGAGCTCCATCCCGACCGGCTATACTCCGCCGCCGATCGCGCTCTCTACCGCGCGAAGAGCGGAGGCAAAGACCGGGTGGTCCTGGCCTCTGCCCAAGAGGGGGCCAACGCCGTTCCCACGATTCCCGCGTGATAGGCTTCCGCGATGATGTCTCTCCATGTATCGCTGGTCAGCGCAGTCCTCGCGTCTCAGCCCGACGCCGCTCTTCTCGAGCGCGCGAAGGCGATCCTGGCGGAGGCGCCGCTCATCGACGGGCACAACGATCTTCCGAGCGTGATCCTCGACGCCGCTCAAGGCGACGTCACCCGCTTCGATCTTCGAGAGCGGCAGATCGAGTTCCCCGCCGACCTCCCTCGGCTGCGCCAGGGAAGTATCTCGGCTCAGTTCTGGTCGGCCTTCGTCGACACCTCCTTCATGGACACGGGAGAAAGCCTGAGACAGTGCCTGCGGGAGATCGACGTGATCCATCGGCTGGTCGATCGCTACCCGGAGCTCGAGCTCGCGCTCACCACCGACGACATCGTTCGGATCCGCCGGGAGGGGAAGATCGCCTCTCTCATCGGAGTCGAGGGAGGCCACGCGATCGAGGGCTCGCTCGCGGCTTTGCGCCTCCTCTACGCCCTCGGGGCGCGGTACATGACTCTCACTCATTTCCGGACCATCGAATGGGCCGACTCCGCCACTGACTTCCCCCGCCACCACGGCCTCACCGAGCTCGGTGAAGAGGTGGTTCGCGAGATGAATCGCCTGGGGATGCTGGTGGACCTTTCGCACGTGAGCCCCGACAGCATGCGCGACGCGCTCCGGGTGAGCCGCGCCCCGGTGATGTTCTCCCATTCGAACGCCCTCGCTTTGAACGCTCACCCGCGGAACGTTCCCGACGACGTGCTCCGCGTGGTGAAGGACAACGGGGGCGTGGTGATGGTGAACTTCATCCCCGCCTACGTCGACCCCAGTCATCCTCGCTGGTCCGTGGCGCGCGACGAGGAGCTCGAGCGGCTTCGCCGCGATCTCGACGACGAGCGAGAGATCGAGCGGCGCCTTCAGGACTGGACCTCGAGGAATCCCGAGCCCCGCGGGAGCCTGAGCCAGGTGGCGGATCACATCGACCACATCCGGGAGGTCGCCGGGATCGACCACGTGGGAATCGGATCCGACTTCTACGACGCCGGAGGACCTTCCATGGCGGAGGGCCTCGGGGACGTCACCCGGTTTCCCGCGCTCGTAGCGGAGCTCCTCGCCCGCGGCTACACCGACGAGGAAGTGAAAAAGGTCGCGGGAGAGAACCTGCTGCGGGTGATGCGCGAGGCGGAGCGCGCCTCGGAAGCGCTTCGAAAAGAGCGGGATCCGTCGATCGCCGACTCCCGGCAGGTTCGCGCGCGCTGACAGGGCGCAAAAAATTCCCCCAAGATCCCATTGACATCCCTGTTTTTAGTCCGTAGCATTATTTCAATCTCGTTCAACTAAGACCGAAGACTGGGTTCACCAACTCCCATCCCGCGAGTCGGTGTCAGGGGAAGACCATTCTAACCAAGGTGAGTCGACAAATGGCAAAAGAGGAAGAAGTCGCTAGGCTCTGGACCAAAGACGCGGTTCTCGACGTCGAGAACAAGATCCTGCAGCAGATCATGACCGCTCGCACCGGCGAAGCCGCGGAGGCCTCGGTGGCCTTCGCGCGCTTCCTGCGGATGTCGGGGCTCGACACCGACAACTACCCGCTGTTTCTCAAGATGCTCGAGGTCGAGAACCACTGGGTTCTCGATGCGCTCGTCGGGGATCGAGACCCGTTCCTTCTGCTCTCGACCATTCCCCCGAACGAGTATCTCTCGTCGAAGTGCTTCCAGCTCCTCACCCGGTGGCGGGCCGGAGGCATCTACCCCAAGACTCTGGCCATCGTCCTCGGCGTGCTCCAAAACACCTACAGCTCGCCCCGCGACGGTTACAAGATCTACCGTTTGAGTGTTGCCGACGTGGACAACCTGGGAAAGCATCTGGAGAAGGAAAAAGGCCAGAACGATGCCCGCAACCGCTGCCTCCTCGACATCCTCGATCGCATCGGCTCGCTCGAGGGCCTGCGCTGGGACGAATCGATGGAGCAGGTGGCGCGCCAGGCGCTCAAGATCCGCAGCAACTTCTTCGACAACACCAAAGCCCTCGAAGACTGCATTCCGCAAGTCCTTCTGGTGAGAGGCGACTACCGGCAGGAAGAGACCAGGCCGCGACAGCTTTTCGCCGATTAACTAAGAGGAAAGTGAGGTAGCAAGAACATGGCTCAACCAATGGAAGTTGCCAAGCACCACCCGGACATCATCGGCCTTCCGAGGGAAATCCGGATGTCCGAGATCGAGAACCGTCTCACGCAGGGAGTCTTCGGATGCCGGTCCACCGAGGCGGTGGAGGCGGCGATCACTTACGCCCAGTACCTCTCGAGCGTGGGCATCACGCCCGAGAACTACCCGGTGTTCCTGCGCATGCTGGAGATCGAGAACCACTGGGTGATCGACGCTCTCATCGGAGGGCGAGACCCTTTTCTCCTCCTCTCCGGCGTCCAGCCCAACAAGTACATCGTCGGCAGAATCCTCGCGATGATGACCCGCTGGCACAAGGGCGGCATCTACCCCAAGAACCTCTCGGTCATCCTCGGAGTGCTGCAGTCGGTCTACAGCTCGCCCCGGGACGGCTATCGCATTTACCCGCTCTCCATCGCCGATGCCAATGCCATCGGCAAGCATCTGGACAAGGAGAAGGGGCAGGACGATCCGCTGAACCGCGCCATCCTCGAGGTGCTCGAGAAGATCTCCGATCTCGAGGACGCCGGCAACGCCGAGATGGACGAGGTCGCGATCCACGGCGCCGCTATCCGCAACGCCTTCTTCGACGACCACAAGCGCATGGAGGACGTGATCCCTCCGGTGCTCCTGGTCACGGTGACGGACCGTAAGGAGATTCAGCCGCGGAGACAGGACCACGTGGCAAACGACAAGCACGTGGCAAACGAGAAGCCGACAAAGCCAACGGTGGTCAAAGGTGGGAAGTCTGCCGACGAGCCGAGCTCTGGGGACGCGAGCTAGAACCGACGCGGCATCGAAGCCGGATTTCGAGTCTTCGGAGATAGCAATCCTGCTGAAGGCCTGCCGCAAGTACCGGGGCTCGATCCCCGTCTATCTCCAGTCGGTCCAGGCGGAGCTTGCGCTCGTCGACGAGATCATTCGCAGGCTCGAGAGCCTCGTCGAGCCAACCGACGACTGATAGACGACTGTCAGTTCTTCCGCTCTTCGGGATTCTCGCCGCCGATCCCGCGGTAGAAGTCGTCGATCACCGCCTTGAGCGACGAGATGGTCTGATCCGACTCCTCGCGGTCGCGCATGTAGCCCTCGACCGATCGCGAGAAATCGTCGATCACCGCTTTGAGCGACGCGATGGTCTTGGTGTTCTCCTGTAGCCGTCGCGTCTGATCCTGGAGCGCCCGGTCGCGGTCGGCGATCTCGTTGTGGGCCTCGGCCAGGCTCCGGGTCAGCTCCTCGACGCTCCCCTTCATCGTCGTGAGATCCAGGGCGGCGGCCTGATAGGACTCCTCGATCCCCCGCGAGCGCTCCATCTGCTGGCGCACGGTCGCTAGCTCCATCTCGAAGTCCCGGGTGAGGGCAGCCGTCGATTCCTCGTGCCCGAAGCGATCCTTCTCGATCCGGGCGCGCCAGTCCCGCTCCAGGCTCGAGATCGCCTTCTCGCTCCTCTCGTTGAAGCTCTTCTCGAGGAGCTCGAACTTCTCCATCCAGTCTTTTTCGATCTGCTTGATCCCTTCCGCATGGCGGACGTTGAGCTCCGCGAGACGCCGCTCGTAGCGGTCCTGTGAGCTCTGGTGAAGCTTCTTCTCGTGAGCCAGGGATTCGACGGCCCGGGTGAGCTCGGTCGACGACTGCCGCTTCAGCTTCTCGCCTGAGGTGGAAAGGAACTGTCTTTCTTCCTCGAGCTGGGCGATCCGGATCTTGAAATCCTTCGTGACCTCCCGCACCTCGGACTTGTGCTTCTCGTCGGCGAGAGCGGAGCTCGAGCGATATCGGGCTTCCACCTCCGCCATTTCCGCACGCAATCCATCGGCGGCTTCTCGCACGCGGTCCCGCTCCTCTTCGGCCCGGCGGACCGCCTCCCGCGCATCCTGATCGAACTTGGTGACGGCGTCCCGGTGCGCTTTTTGGATGGCGGTGATTTCTTCTTCGTACTCCCGCCTTTGGGAGGCGAGGGCTTCCGCCGCCTCTTCCCGCGCCCGGTCGCCGCGCCCGAGAGCGTCCATCTTCGCCGCCTCCACCGCGTCCCGGAGCGCCTGCTGGTTTTCGCGGTCGCACTTCTGGAGCGTTTCCATGTGGGCCGCCCGAAGCGAGGCGACCTGCTTCCCGTGCTCCTGGCGAAGCGAGGCGAGCTCGTCGGCGTGGCCTCTCACCGTCTTCTCGAAACCCGCCTGGATCTGGACCCGAGCTCTGTCCACTTCGATCTTGCGCGCTTGCTCCGCTTCCGCGTCCCTTTGGAGAAGTGCGGCTTCGTGAGCGGCCTTCAGCGCCACGGCCTCGTCCTGATACTGTTTCTCGATCCCCTCGAGCGCCCGGGCGTGATCCAGGTGGAGGGTGCGCGCCGTCTCCTCCCATTTCTGCCGCTCGATGTCCATGAGTCGCGTGCGGTCATCCCGGAACTTTCGCGACAGACCGGCGAGCGCGGAGAACTGGTCCTGCTCCGACTGCTCGACGTGCTTGGAGTGCGCCGTCTGGAGGGCTCCGAGCTCCTGCTCGTACCTTTCGCGGGTCTCCTGGTGGCGCGCGCGCTCCTCGTCGAGGCCCTTGGCCACGTCCTGCACCTTGGCCCCGAACTCCGCGGAGATCCTCTCGATTCGGGCCTGGGCCGACTCCACCTCCTTCGCCAGCAGCTCCCTTTCGGCGCGATGCTTCTGCCCAAGCGCCTGGAGCTCGTCGCGGTGGCGCTTTTCGTACTCGAGAAGGTCGGCTCGCTGCTTTTCCTCGGCCCGCGCGAGCTCCGCGAGACGCTGGCGGTTCGCGCCTTCGAGGGCCGAAGCGCTCGTCTCGGCAGCCTGGCGCAGCACCTCCTGCGCTTCCGCCGCCGCGCGCGCGGCCGCCTCACCGTACAAATGGTGGACCGACTGCACCTCTTTTTCGCGCTCCTCGCGCAGCGCGGCGAGCACGCGCTGGTGGGTCGCCTGAAGCTCCTTGAGCTTCTCCCCGTGCTTCGACTTGAGCTCGTCCGCGAGCTGGCTCTTGTCTTCCCGAAGCTTCCGCTCCAGCGCATCGAGGGTCGATGCGTGCTCGGCTTCATGGGTCTCACGCGCCTTCGCGTGGGACGCCTTCAAAGCGGCGATCTCCGATTCCAGCTCCCGCCGGGCTTCCGCGTGGCGGACCGCGGCGTCGGCGATCTCTTTCTGTAGGGCTTTCGCGTCCTCCTCGCGCCTTCGCTCGTGCCCCTCGACTTCGCCGAAGAGCCGCTGGAGCCTTTCCTGCGCCGCCTCGAGCTCGCCTTTGAGATCGGAGATCTGCTCCCGGCCTTGGTCGCCCTCCGCGCGGGCCTCCACGAGTCGCCGGGCGAACTCGGTGAGCTTCGCCTTCACCACGGCGACTTTGGAATCGCGCCGGCCGAGCGCCGCTTTCAGCTCCCTCAGCCGCTTGTCCTTTGCCGAGGCTTCCTCGCGCAGCACCAGGAACTCGCTCGAGAAAGGCGAGCTCCTGGCGTCCCTCCGCGCGTGATCCAGCTCCTGCCGGACGCCCAGGAGCTCCTCTTCCAGCTCGGCGACCCTTTCCGGAGAGACCTCGCCCGAGACCGTCGGGGTTCTCGGAGCGCCGGCGAGCAACGAATCCTCGTCCAGGTCCTCGAGGATCGCGGTGGTCTCGGGGTCGAGGAGCTCGGCGAGCCAGGGCTCGATGACACCCTTGGCCGCCGTCGGCTCTTCCCCGATGGGCCCGATTGGGGCGACCGCCTGCTCCGTCGAGGCGTCCTCGGGCTCTTCCTTTGCGGCGGCTTCCTCTGGAGGCCGTTCGGGAGCGGGCGCCGCCGGGGGGATTCCGAGGCGCGTCTCGATCGCCTCGCGGAGCTCGTCGTCGGTAATCGATTTCTTGTCCAGGTAGAGTTCGGCGTGGACCTTGAGCTTCTCGTGAAGCTTCAGATCGGAGGCAGATATGGTGGAGGTCACGAGCGCCACCGGGACGCGGCGTCGCGCTTTCTTGATCTTGCTGAAAAGACCGTAGCCTTCCTTCTCCGGAAGGTCCACCGCGAGGAAGACCGCCTCGGGAACCCGTCTTCCGAGGGACTCCAGGATCTGGTCCACTCCCTGGGCCGTTTCCACCCGGACTCCGAGTCCGGACAGAAGCGAAGTCAGACGCTCGCGGAACGCCGCGTCCTCGTCGATGACCAGTGCTATTCGGTCGGACACCGCTCGCATGAGTGAGATTTTGTGGGACTCGGAATAGGATAGCAGACCCGAGCGGGCTTTTCAGCAGCCGAAAATGAGCACATCCGAGGAGATCGCGCGTCTTTTCATCGAGGCCATCAACCAGCAGGACCTCGACCAGATGAAGCGGCTTCTCGACGTCGATCACCGCTTCACCGACTCTCTGGGA
>Ga0209619_10001174_pt1 | contig 19087 bp, 17 predicted proteins | sample Rifsed16ft3_FD_184011 | JGI IMG/M metagenome (GOLD analysis project Ga0209619, IMG submission 184011) | Soil microbial communities from Rifle, Colorado, USA - sediment 16ft 3 (version 2) | ecosystem: Environmental > Terrestrial > Deep subsurface > Rock core/Sediment | place: Rifle, Colorado... | reverse complement strand
CCCGCGGGCCTCACGGCCGCCATCTACACGACACGCGCGGGGCTCAAGACCCTCGTCCTCGGTGGCGGCCCGAAGCGCGGGGACCCCTCGCGCATCCCGGGCGGGCAGCTCATGGTCACCACGGCGGTCGAGAACTACCCCGGGTTCCCGGACGGAGTGCAGGGACCCGACCTCATGGACATGATGCGCCGCCAGGCGGAACGGTTCGGTGCGAAGATCGTGGACACGAACGCCACGTCCCTGGAGACGACGAGCCCCCCGTTCCATGTCAAGACGGAGGAGGCCGGCTACGAGGCGCGCGCGGTGATCATCGCCACCGGCGCGAGCGCGAAATGGCTCGGCCTCCCGAGCGAGAGGGCGCTCATGGGCCGGGGCGTGACCGCCTGCGCGGTGTGCGATGCCTACTTCTTTCGAGGGATGGACGTCGTGGTTGTCGGCGGCGGAGACAGCGCGATGGAGGACACGCTCTACCTGTCGAAGCTGTGCAAGTCCGTGAAGGTCCTGCACCGCCGCGGGGAGTTCCGCGCTTCGAAGATCATGCAGGATCGCGTCTTCCGAGCGCCGAACGTCGAGGTGATCTGGAATACGGAGGTGCTCGAGATCTTGGGGGAGAGCAAGGTGGGGGCGGTCCGCCTCGTGACGCATCCGGAGGGGAACCCAAAGGCGGCCTACGACGCGGACCCGGAAGACCCCCGCCTCAAGGTGTGGGAGCTGCCGACGCAGGGCGTCTTCGTCGCCATCGGCCACGAGCCCGACACGGGGGAGTTCGAGGGCGTCGTCCGTCTCGACCCCAGGGGGTACATCGCGGTGGAGCGTCACGTCTGGACGAACGTCCCCGGCGTGTTCGCGGCGGGGGACGTCCACGACTCGCATTACCGACAGGCGGTGACCGCCGCAGGGTTCGGGTGCATGGCGGCCCTCGAGGCGGAGCGATGGCTCTCCCAACACGGCTGACGCGGACCGAGGAGGTTTTCTGGCCCGAGCCGCCTCGGCGCATCGGAGGAAAGGGTGAAATAACGCGCGACGCATGGTGCGTCCCTCTAGGTACCGGCAATGGTCCGAATCTTCCGCGGCGGCGTTCTCGACGAGCGATTCGAGGGGAGCGTCGTCGTGATCGGTCCGAAGGCGACCCAGATGACGGGGCTCGTCAAGGGCGACCTGTTCGTGCGGGACAACTCGACGTGCGAGATCATCGGAATGGTCACGGGAAACCTCGTCGCCGAACGGACGGGGAAGGCGATCCTCAAGGGGCTCGTCGCGAAGGACGCGAAGTCCGTGGGCGGGGACATGGAGATCCACGGGATGGTCATCGGGAGTGTCGTGAACGAGGGCGGTCGGATCTTCATCGGGCCCAGCTGCCTCGTACGCGGCGAAGTGAAGGGGACCGTGGAGTCGCAGCCGCCAATCACGGGCTCAACGTCCGCACCCGCCGGAACGTCGCCGGCAGGCTGACCGGCTGCATCCACGGACGAGGAGCCTCGCGACGGATCGGGTCAATCCACGGTGAGCACGATCTTGCCGAACTGCTCTCCCTTCGCCAGCCTCTGCTGCGCGTCGCGTGCCTTCTCCAACGGATATGTGCGGTCCACGACCGGCGTCAGCTTGCGGCGGAGCACGAGCTTCATGACGTCCTCGAACTCCTTCTGGGACGCCATCGTCGAACCGAGGATGTTCACCTGCCGCCAGAACCCGCGGCGTAGGTCGAACTTGGCGGTCGGCCCCGTCGTGGCGCCGCAGAACACGAGTCGGCCCTGCTTCGCGAGGGCGCGAAAGCTCCGCTCGAACGTCTGTTCCCCCACGTGCTCGAGCACGACGTCGACGCCGCGCTTCCCCGTGAGCTCCCACACGGCCTTCTCGAACTCCATCTGCGCGTGGTTGATCAGCACGTCTGCGCCGATGTCCTTCGCCATCCGCAGCTTCTCGTCGCTCGAGCTCGTCGTGAACACCGTGCAGCCGGCGTACTTCGCGATCTGGATGGCCGCGGTGCTGACCCCGCCTCCCGCACCGAGGATCAGCACGTCTTCGCCCGGTCGGATCTTGGCCCGATTGATCAAGGCGCGCCAGGCCGTCATGAACACAAGGGGCGCGGCGGCGGCCTTTACGTAGTCGAAGTCCGTCGGGAGCTCCACGCAGCTCCTAGCGGGTACCTTCACGAACTCCGCGTATCCGCCGTGTACATGTTCGCCGAGAATCCGGTAGCTCGCACACAGGGGGTCCTCGCCGACGATGCACCATTCGCAATCGCCGCAGCTCGCGCCCGGGTTCACCAGGACGCGGACGCCGACCTCCGGATCCGTGACGCCTGGACCGACCTCGGCGACCTCACCGGCGACGTCGCTCCCGAGGACGTGGGGCAGCGGGAGCTTGAGCCCCGGGAGGCCCTCACGGACCCACAGGTCGAGATGATTTAGAGCGCACGCTCGGACACGGACGAGGACCTCGCCGGGCCCGGGCTGAGGCTTCGGCACCTCGATGACCTGGAGCCTCTCGAGGCCTCCGTGCTCAAGGAAGCCGACCGCCTTCATCGCGCCGCGTATGAGGGTGCGCTAGATAAGTCTGTCCGGGATGTCCCTGGGGACGAGGGCCTATTTCCATCGCTTGAGGACCTTGTCCGCGTCCACGATGTGACCCTGGTAGATCGTCCGGATGTACTCGAGGCCCTCTTCGTGGGCCTGCTGCGTGAGGGAGTCGACGCCGTCCTCCGGGATGATCGGCTGGATCCCGCGGAAGAAAGCGTCCGCGCTCGTGTGGCGGCAGCAGATGTTCGAGTGCAGGCCCGTGATCACCAGGTTGTCCACGCCGTGCCCGCGCAGGATTGTGTCCAAGGACGTCTCGTAGAACGCGCTGTACGTCTGCTTCCCGAGGACGTAGTCCCCCTTCCCTGCTTTGAGCTCCGGGATGAGTTCCGCGCCCTTCGTGCCCTTCATGCTGTGCGGCCCCCAGATCTTCAGCTCGAAGTCCTTCGGAAGATGGGCATCGTTCACGAAGATCACGGGCAGCCCCATGTCCCTGGCGGCATTCGCCAACGTTCGGATGTTCGGCACAATCCGCTTCGCCCGCGGCGTCCCGAGCTTCCCGGTTACGAAGTCGTTGACCATGTCCACGATCAGCAACGCATCCGACATGCTCTCCCCGACCGTGCGTACTCACCGCCAAAGATAAGGATTGCGACTCAGACGAAGGCCTTCCCCTTCGTCTCTGGACCGAACACGCCCGCGATCACACCGCCGAGGAGCATCAGGATTGCCACGGATGTCAGAGGCCACAGAACGGCCCCGGTGTACGCGAACAGCGCGGCGAACACGAGAGGCGCCAGGACCGCCGTGATCTTCCCCACGCCCTCCGCAACCCCAAACCCCGTCGCGCGGTACTGCGTGGGAAACAACTCGGACGTGTACGGGTAGACGGCGCCCCACGCGCCCAGGTTGAAGAAGCTCACGAAGACCAGGGAGAGAACCAGCGTCAAGAAGTCCTGGGCGGTCGCGAACGCATACCCACTGATGCCCCCGAGGATCAGGAACAGGGCGAGGGTCCGTTTTCGACCCCACCGCTCGACAAGGAACATCGAGGCCCCGTAGCCCGGGAACTGCGCGAGCGCCGAGATCACGAGAAACAACGCGAGGGTGTTGTGATTCAAGAAGTTCACGTCCTCGAGCTGGAACCCGGCGAGGGCCGGCGGGAGCCAGAGGAAGAGCCCGTAGTAGCTGAAGTTGAGCGCGATCCACACCCCAATCGTCACCGCCGTCCGACGGAGGAGGTCTCCGCGGAACAAGTCCGCCACGGACGCGCGCGCCACCGCGGGCTCTTCCGCCAGTTCCGTGGCCTGGACCTCGCGCCCGGTCACCCTTCGAAGCACTTGGGACGCCTCTTCTAGCCGCCCCTTACGGGCCAGGTAGTACGGACTCTCCGGAACCGCGATACGGAATAGGAACGCGATGAAAGCGGGGAACGCCGCCACGAGGAAGAGCAGTCGCCACGCGCCACCGAGCACGATGATGAAGAGATACCAGAACCCGATCGCGAGCAGGAACCCGGCGGGCCAGAAGAAGTCGAGGAAGACCATGAATCGTCCCCGATGCTGCGGCGGCAGGTACTCGGACAGGATCGCGGGGTCGATCACGAGCATCCCGCCAAGGCCCAGCCCCGCTAGGAAGCGCATCGCGAACAGGCTGGCGGTGTCGAACGAGGCGGCCGTCAGCGCCGTGAACACCGCGTAGGAGACGACGCAGACCTGGAAGAGCGTGCGACGCCCCCGCCGGTCGGCCATCCGACCGAACACCAGGCTCCCCACGAACGAGCCGAGGAGCGTCGCGGACACGATCATGCCGTACAGGAATGGGTCTGTCGCGGTGAACGTCGCGAGGTCGAAGATCCCGAACTCGTCGCCCATCACGGGCAGGACGAGGCTGATCAGGATGATCTCGAACGCGACGAACGTCCACGCGAACCCCGTGATTGCAACGAGGCGGCGATGAAATCGGGTGAGGCCGCCTTCCCGGAGGACCTCCTCGACCGTGCGCGTCGCAACCGCCATCGCGGGAGGCCAAGAAAGTCCCCTATTTGAATCGCGCGGCTTCAAGCCTTAAGGCCCGGCGCGGTTCTCCGGGCATGGATTCCTTCCCCGCGGACGCGACGGAGTATATGCGAGACCTGGAACTGCCGCCGCACAAGCAGAAGGGCTGGGTTCACGAGGTCGAGGTCCCGATGCGCGAGGGGGAGTCGTTCGACTTTGAGACCGAATCGGGTCTCAGCGGTGGCGTCGAATTCAACGTGCATTCCCACCAAGGGCCGGAGGTCACCTACCATGTGAAGGGGTCGGAGCCGAACATGGCGGGGACGTTCACGGCGCCTTGGGAGGGAAAGTTCTACCTGATGTGGGAAAACCACACAAACGAAATCATTCCGGTCCGGATCCGGGCAACCCGCCGCGAGATCCGTGAGGGCACGCGGGCATAGAGCACGACAAGGATCGGGGCCGCTCCGATCTAGACGATGGCGAGATTCTGGTGAATATTGCCGCTCTCACGGTCCGGTGACCCGGGAGCGCTGCCACGTCGGCCTGATTCCTGAGGACGCTGAGGAGTGACCGACACCTTAACGCGCACGATGGCGTTGCCCACGCGATGCCGGAGGGCGACCCGGGTCACCAGTTCCAGATGCTTCTCAAGCCGATCGAGAAAGCGCTTCTCTCGGAGAACGTCGAGGCGGCGCTCCGGTTCGCAGGCCATCTGTTCGACGTTGGCGGTGACGTTGCCGCGCTTGAAGACCGCAAGGTGCACGTCCTCCTTCGGGCGATGGAACGTGCGCCCGCACCCGTGAAGACCGAATTCCGGACGAAACTCCTGGAACGGTTCGGCGAGCGACTTACGCAGCGAACGCGATCGCGGTTCTCGAGCCCGCTGGAACGGCTGTGAACTCACGAGGCGGGAAATCGGATCGGCTCGACTGATTCCGGGCTCCTTCTCGGGAATTCCTTCACGTAGACGCCGTAGTAGGGGACGCGCTGGGCCACGACCTTGCGGAACGCGTCGCGGACGCCCTCGTCCGTGAGCCCGCGGGTCGGGATGAGATCGTCGCTCCGGTTGAGGCATCCCTTCAACTCGCCCTTGTGGGTCACGCGGATTCGGTGACAGAAGAAGCAGAACTCGGGGTTGTTCACCGGGTCGACGACCTCGACCTCCGTGCCGTTGTACAGGTAGATGTGGCGGTGGTGCATCTCCCGCACGAGAATCTTTTCCGCCCGCTTCGCGAGCCACGACTTCACCGCCTCGATGTCGACGCTCCAATCGTGCGGGTCGACGAGCTCCGGCATGAACTGGATGAGCTGGAGCTTGAGGCCGCCGCCGGAATCGCCGACGAACTCGAGCATCCGCGGGATGTGCTCGACCGTGTGCTGGAACACGACCATGTTCAGCTTCACGGGCACGAGGCCGACGCGAATCGCCTCGCGGACGCCCTCGAGGACGGGATGGAGGTCCCCCTTGCGGATGTCCCGGAAGGCCTGCGGGTCCAGGGCGTCGACGGACACGTTCACCCGCTTGAGCCCCGCATTCCGCAAACCCTCCGCGCGCCTCGCGAGCATGGAGCCGTTCGTCGTCATGCTCACGTCGGGGATGTGGAATGCCGTCCGCCCGACGATTTCTTCGAGGTCCGTCCGCACGAGCGGCTCGCCCCCCGTGAACTTGATGGACCGGATGCCGAATTCCCGCGCGATGCGGACGAGGCGCTCCACCTCGTCGGGGTTCACCTCCTCCTCGTGCGGCGCGCGCGGCCTCAGGATCGGCCCGAGGCCTTCGTCGTGGCAGTAGACGCAGCCGAAGTTGCACCGCTTCGTGACGCTGACGCGGAGGTCGGTCACCTCCCGCCCGAATGCGTCGACGAGCATCGCGGGGTCGGAGGGCCGGCGCGCGGTAAATACTTGACGAGCTACCGACGTCGCGGAGGCCGTCGCCGGGGAGGTCTGCGCGGCGCCCGCTCCTCCTCGAACTCGGGCAGGAACTCCTCGCGAGCCGGCGCCTTCAGCTCCCCCATCCAGTACCCCTTCGCGTTCTCCTCATTGAAGGGGACCTTGATCTGCGTGAGCTTGTTCTGCAGGTAGTTCCGGAACCGCGTCCGCTTCGTCCGATTGTCCGTGTTCCACAGTCGGTCGAAATCCTCGCGCTTCGCATCCGGCAAGGGGCCACCCGTTCGGCCGCCCAGCGGAACGCGCTACATAAGCTCATCGGTATCCGGAAAAAGAGGGGCCCGGGGGGACCGGGTCCCAACCGGAAGCGATGTGGGGTTAGGAGGCAACGCCGGCGGCTTTCCGAGGCGCCCGCGCGGGGAGAACGAGGATCAGGGACAGGTCGCCGGGCTCCGTCCGCCAGCGGGCGCACGTCCCGTCCTCGTGGACGCGAATCAGTTGCACGCGCACCCGCCTCGCCTCGTTCGGAACGCATCCTTCCACGACGTTCTCTCCTGGCGCCACCGACGCCGAGGAGAGCAATGGCGGTACCGGCACTACCGTTGTTTGGTGCGGGTTTTTACCTCTATAAGAAGATATCCCTCAGTAGACGAAGGTGACGACGACTTCGTCCCCAACGACGTGCACGTCGTACACCTGCAACGGGAATTGGGGGGGCCCCGCGAGCGGCTGCCCCGTCTCCAAGCTGAACAGGCCACCGCACCCGGGGCACGTGACGCCCCTCGCCGCGCGATCGATCGAGCCCTGCGACAGGTCCGCCCACCCGTGCGTACAGGCCGCATCCACACAGTAGAACCTCCCGTCGAGATGCGCGAGGAGCAAATCGTACCCGATGTGCTCGAAGTGGCGCATCGCGCCGTCCGGGAGTTCCTCGACGCGACACAGAGGGACGTCGACCACGGGCGCGCAACCGGACCGGCCGCATAAGGCTTTTCTGCACCCCGGGGCGATCTTGTTCCGTCTCCTGATGTGGTGCCCCGGACGCCGTAAGGGTGCGGGGTTTCGCAGCTGCCGATATCGTTAAGCATCCCCAGACCGTTCGAATCGTGGAAGGGGGATTCGACGATTCCATCGGGGACATGGGGCCCTCTCGCTGTCGCGGCCATGATCCTGGCGGGCCTCCCCGCGCCGTGGAACGGAGGGGACGAGGGAGCCGCAGGGGACGACGCACTCGTGCACGCGGCCCTTCCGGGAGCCGGTTTCTTCCTCGAGAACGCGGGCCAAATCGCCCGAACCGACGTCCGGTACTACGCCGCGTCCGGCGCCGCAACGTTCGGGTTCGCACGGTCCGCAGTCCTCGTCAACCTCGCGGGCGGGGCGGGCGGTGGGGTCCTCGTGCGCATCCACTTCGAGGGGTCGAATCCGGTGGACCCGGTGGGACGCGGGGAGGAGGCCCACCGCACGAGCGCCTTCCTAGGCGCGGACCCATCCGGTTGGCGGACCGGCCTGCGGTCGTATCGGGAGGTTGCGTTCCCGAACCTGTACGACGGGATCGAGCTTCGATACCGGATGGACCCTCGGGGCGCGAAGTACGAGTTCACGGTCGAACCCGGGGCGGACGTTGGCCAGCCCCGTCTCCGGTTCGAAGGCTCCGAGTCCGTGCGGATCGAAGCGACGGGAGACCTCGTCGTCCGGACGACCGTCGGCGAGATCCGCGACACGAGGCCCATCGCGCTCCAGCGCGGTCGCCCTGTGCCGTGCCGGTTCACGCTGACGTCCGAATCGGTGGTCGGCGTCTCCTGCCCCACGCGCGATTCCTCGGAGACGCTGGTGATCGACCCCCTCGTGTACGCCACGTTCCTCGGCGGGGGGGACCGGGACGACGCGCGAGCCGTCGTCGTGGACGCGGCGGGCAGCGCCTACGTGACGGGCTCCACGCGCTCTCCGGATTTCCCCGTGACGCCGGGGGCGTACAACACGACCTACGAGGCCATGGATGACGTATTCGTCGCGAAGCTGGACCCTTCGGGTCAGGCCCTCGTGTACGCGACGTACATCGGGGGGTCCGGGATCGACGTGGCCGTCGGCATCGCGGTCTCCGGCGGCTCGGCGTACGTCACGGGGCAGACGGACTCCAACGACTTCCCGACGACCCCGGGCGCGATGGATCGCATCCTCAACGGCGCAGACGCGTTCGTCGCCAAGGTCGGCCCGTCGGGCGATGCGCTCGAGTACTCCACCTTCCTCGGCGGCGACATCTTCGAGATCGGCCGGTCCGTGGCCGTGGACCCGGCGGGGAATGCGTACGTGGTCGGGGACACGGCGTCCGCGAACTTCCCCACGACCCCGGGGGCGATGGACACCTCCTTCGGAGGACCGTTCACGGACGGGTTCCTCGTGAAGCTGAATCCCGCGGGATCGGCGTTGGTCTTCGGGACCTTCCTCGGAGGAGCGACGCCCGCGGTCAACCTCGAGTTGGCCTACGACGTGGCGGTCGACGCGAACGGGAGCGCGTTTGTGGTGGGAATCACGAACACCGTGGACTTCCCGACGACCGCGGGCGCTTACCAAGGGGCGTTGAACGGGGTCAGCGACGGGTTCGTCACGAAGTTCCTGCCGGACGGCACCGGGTTGATCTTCGGCACGTACCTCGGCGGCGGCACGGGAGACGCGGCCCTGACAATCGCGATCGACCCCTCCGGGGCCGCCTATGTGGGCGGGACTACGGACTCCGTGGATTTCCCCGTGACGCCCGGAGCGTTCGACCTCTTCTACGGAGGATCGACCGACGGATTCGTCGCGAAGCTCGCGCCCACCGGCGACGGGGTCGCGTACGCGACCTATCTCGGAGGACCGCGGGAGGAGCTCCTGAGCGGGGTCACCGTGGATGGGGACGGCCAGGCGACCGTCGCCGGCCAGACGAACTCGACCGCCTTCCCGACGACCGCCGGCGCCGCCAACGAAACGTACCGCGGCGGCGTGTACGACGCCTTCGTCACGCGACTCAACGCCACCGGCTCGGGTCTCGCGTACAGCACGTTCGTGGGCGGCTCTGGCACGGACATCCCGTACGGACTCGCTGCGGACACACAGGGGAACGCAATCGTCACCGGCCTCACGAACTCCACGAACTTCCCGGTGACCGCCGGGGCGTACGACACGGGCTTCTCCGGAGGCGCGTACGACGCCTTCGTCGCAAAGGTCGGCCTCACGTTCCCTCTCGCGCTCGACTCGGTCCCGTCGGGCCTTCAAGTGGAGGTCGACGGCGTGCCCGCGACGACGCCATTCGTTGCGTCCTGCAACGGGGGATCCACCGTGACGGTCCACGCGCCCTCCCCGCAGGTCGCGTCGCAGACTCGGTGGGCCCTCCTGTCGTGGTCCGACGGCGGGTCGCAGACGCACACCGTCGCCTGCGCGGGTCCCGCCAGCCTGACCGCGACCTTCGTGGCCACGGACCACGAAATCACGGTAACCACGTCGCCCCCGAACCTCCAGATCGTGCTCGACGGGGTCCCGTGGATCGCGCCGCAGTCGTTCTGGTGGGGGTCCGGGTCGAACCACACGTTGGAAGCCCCCTCGCCGCATGTGGGGGCCGGGACCCAGCACCTGTTCCTTGCGTGGTCCGATGGAGGTGCGCGCTCCCATTCCGTGAACGTGACCGGGCCCGCGACGTACACGGCGTCGTTCGGGCTCCAGTACAACACGACGGTCACCTCGGTCCCCGGCGGGCTCGCGGTGGAGCTCGACGGAACCGCCGTCCCCTCCCCCCTCGCGTTCTGGTGCGACGCGGGGGCCGCCCACAACCTGTCCGCGCCTTCGCCGCAGGGCTCGGGGCCGATCCGGCATACCTTCGACTCGTGGTCCGATGGAGGGGCGCAGACCCACGGGATCGTGTGCATGGGCCCCGCGACGTTTACGGCGCGCTTCGTCGCCGAGTACGAGACGAGGGTCGACACGGTCCCCCCGGGCCTCCAGGTCGTCGTCGGCGGGACCCCGTACACGGCGCCCCACGTCCGGTGGTGCCCGGACGGAACCTCGCTTTCGCTCAACACTCCGTCCCCGCAGGCTGCCGGCACGGTCCGGTACGTGTTCCAGGGCTGGTCCGATGCCGGGGCCCAGGCCCACGACGTCGTGTGCACGCAGCCCGTCAACTACACCGCCGTCTTCGGGACGGAGTACCAGGTCACGATCACGACCGCGCCTCCGGGCCTCGAGGTCACGGTCGACGCGATGACGGGCACGGCACCCGTGAGCGCCTGGTGGCCCGCGGGATCGCTCCATGACCTGAGCGCGCCCACGCCTCAGGGCACGGGTGACACCCGGTCCGCGTTCGCGTTGTGGTCGGACGGGGGCCCCAGGACCCACAACGTGACCGCCACCGGGCCCATCACTTACACCGCCACGTTCGGGGCGGAGCATCGGGTCGTCATCGAATCCTCGCCCGCGGGGAGGCAGGCCGTCGTGGACGGCGTCCTGTACGCACTCCCGCAGACGTTCTGGTGGCTCGAGGGAAGTTCCCATTCCGTCGTAGCTCCCTCGCCTCAATTCGTGACGACCGGGGAGCGGTTCGTGTGGCGCTCCTGGAGCGACGACGGCGGGCAGTCCCACTCGTTCGTCGTGACCGGGCCGCGGGTCCTGACCGCCACGTTCGTCCAGCAGTTCTTCCTCACCCTCACGAGCGTGTACGGGGGGGTATCGTGCAGTGACGCCTCGTGTTGGTATGATGCGGGCACAAGCGCAATCGCGCGGGCCACGGTCCTGCAGACCGGCCCTCCCGGAGTCCAATATCGGTTCTCGGGATGGACCGGGGACAATGCGTCCAACCTGATCCAGGCCCCGGTCTTCATGGACCGGCCGAAGTCGATGACGGCGACCTGGGTGGTCGAACACTTCCTCCAGGTCATCTCCGTCTACGGGCCCGCGACCGGCACCGGGTGGTTCGCCGAGGGCGTCTCCGCACCGTTCGCGGTCACCGCGCGCGAGTCGACGGTCGGGGGCCAGCGGTATCGCTTCGTCCGCTGGACGGGGGACGTGAGCACGGACGCGCTCACCGGCTCCATCCTCATGGACGGACCGAAGACGATCGAGGCGACCTGGGAGGAGGTGGGCCTCCTCGAGGAGGCGTGGGTGTGGCTCCTGCCCCTGATCGTGGCGGTAATCCTCGTCCTTTTCTTCCTGTGGCGGCGTCGGAAGCGCAGACCGGAGGATTCCCCGGATGGGGAGAAGGCCGTTGACGAGGAGTCCTCAGCGGATCTCGAACACGAACTCGACCTCCACGGGCGCCCCGAGGGGTAGCTCCGCCACGCCCACGGAGGACCGGGCGTGCTTCCCGGGTTCGCCGAACACCTGCACGAGGAGGTCCGACGCGCCGTTGACGACCTTCGGCTGATCCGCGAATCCCCGTGCGGACGCGACGAACCCCGTGACCTTGACGACGCGGACGATCCGGTCGAGGAGACCCTCCGCGTTCATCGCCGCCAGGGCGGACAACGCCCCCTCTCGAGCGGCCTGGGCCCCCTGCTCCACGGAGACGGTGTCCCCGACGTGACCCCGGAACAGCACGTGATCGCCCCTCCGCCCGATCTGGCCGGACACGAACGCCAGGTTCCCCGCGACGACGACGGGGATGTACGAGGCGATCGGCGGCGCCACCGTCGGAAGGGAGATCCCCAGCTCGCGCAGTCGGCCGGCCACGTCCATGGGCACGCCGGAACGCGAATCGCGGGATAAGCATGAGCGCCGCGGGAGGATGGGCCTTCGCATCGGGCGAGCGTCGCCGCCCCGTGCAGCGAACCCTAATAGCCCGCGTCCCGATGGCGGGCCGATGCCGAGGGAGGTCGCGATCGTCGGGGCGGGGATGTCCTCGTTCGGCGATCTGAAGCGCAGTGCGAAGTCCCTGTTCGCCGAGGCGTTCCTCGAGGCCCTCCAGTCCGTGGACAAGGGGCTCGACCCGTCCGCCATCCAGGAGGCGTACATCGGCAACATGGGCTTCGGCGGCGGCCAGATCGGGAACCTCGCGGCCCTGATGACGGAACACACGGGGATGCTCCACATCCCGACGCGGAAGGTCGAGAACGCATGCGCCTCCTCCGGGTACGCGTTCCGTGACGCGTTCTTGGCGGTGAAGTCCGGAGCCGTGGAACTCGCACTCGCCGGCGGCGTCGAGGTCATGAACGACGTCTCGGACGTCCGGAAACGCTTCTGGCTCGGCGTTTCCGGGGACACGGAGTGGGAGCGGCTGGCGGGCCTCACGTTCCCCGGCGTGTACGCGATGATGGCGGGACGGCACATGCACGAGTTCGGAACGACGCGCGAGCAGTTGGCGGCTGTGGCGGTGAAGAACCACGCGAACGGCGCACGAAACCCGAAGGCGCAGTTCCGGAAGGAGATCACGATGGAGAAAGCGCTGTCCGGTGCAATGGTCGCCCATCCCCTCACGTTGTATGACTGCTGTGGGACGACGGACGGCGCCTCGGGCCTGATCCTCGCTTCGAAGGCTGTCGCACGGAGCTACACGGATGCGCCCGTATGGGTCCTCGGATCCGGCGCTGCGAGCGACCATTTGGCGGTCCACGATCGGGAGAGCATGACGCGACTCGACGCCACGGCCCACGCCGGACGCGCGGCGATGCGGGAAGCGGACGTCGCACCCAAGGATGTCCGCGTCGCGGAGGTCCACGACTGCTTCACGATCGCGGAGATCCTGGCGTTGGAGGACCTCGGGTTCGCGGCGAAGGGGGAGGGCGGGAGATTTGCGGCGGAGGGAATCACCGCCAGAGACGGCATGTTCCCGGTGAATCCGTCCGGAGGGCTCAAGGCGAAGGGGCATCCGCTCGGGGCGACGGGCGCCGCACAGGTGTGCGAGATCTTCCTGCAGCTCCGCGGAGAAGCGGGCGATCGCCAGGTCGCGGGCCCCGAGATCGGTCTGACGCACAACGTCGGTGGGTCCGGCGCGACCTGTGCCGTCCACCTCTTCGGGCGGTGAGGGATGGGATCGTCCTCCGGGGTCGGCATCGCGGCGGCCGCGTTCTACCTGCCACGGTGCGTGATCACCGCGGACGAGTACCGCAGGTCGCTCGGGACGTTTCATGCGACGGGAATCGAGGAGAAACGCGTCCCCGCGTACGACGAGGACGAGGTCACGATGGCGGTGGAGGCGGGACAACGGGCGATCGACGCGGCCGAACGTCCCGTCGCGTTTCTTGCGTACGGAACGTCGTCCCACGCTTCCGCCCTCGACGTCCTGGCGTCGGCCCTGAACCTCGAGGACGCGGACCGCGAGGAGATCCTCGGGGAACCTGACGGCGGCGTCGCCGCCCTCCGGCTGGCGCTCGATCGGACGGCCGCGAATGGCAGGGCATCCCTCGTGATCGCCTCGGACGCACCGGGCGCGTTCCAGGGATCGCCGGCGGAGCACCCGCTCGCCGCCGCGGCGGCCGCGTTCGTGATCACCGCCGACGGGAAGGTTCCGCGGACGGACCGCGCGGGGATACCGCCGGGTCGGGACCTCGTGGCCAGCGTCGGGTTCACGGGCGCGGCATCCGACCCCCTTGCGCTTGTGGACGCGATCGGCCGCGCGGAACCGGGAACGCGGATCGCGTCGGACCCGCTCGTGTTCGACGTCGTCGACCGGCCCGCGGGCGATCTGGACGTGCGGCGCGCACTCGACCTGCGGACCCCGATCACGTACGAGCAGTACCTTCGATTTCGGAGGTACGGAGCCGTGCCCCCCGGAACGGAGTTCAGCCAGGGCGCGTACGTGAGCATGCCCGCGTACCTGGCGGAGGCGAAGGCGCGGTACCGACTCGTCGGCGAGGAATGCGCGAAGTGCGGGCGCCTCCACTTCCCGCCGCGGGAGTCATGCCTCGCGTGCGGCGCACGAGAGTGGAAGGCGCGGCCGTTGAAACGGACGGGGACGGTGTACGCGTACACGATTATCGGGAAGGGCGCTGCGCCGTCGGAGTTCCTCGCGCAGCAGCTCGCGACGGGCGACTACGCGACTGCGGTCGTCGAGCTAGACGATGGGCTCAGGGTCACCTCGATGCTCGCGGACGTCGACCCCGCCAGCGTGAAGATTGGAATGCGCGTCCGGATGGTGTTCCGCCGGCTCTACGTGCAGGAGGGCGTCGTCCGCTACGGGTTCAAGTTCGCGCCCGGGTGAGGGTCCCTTTGCATTCAGGCTCATCATCCGTTGGCGCAATCCCTCCCTGATACGAAGAACTTCGTCCGGTAAGCGACCGGAATTGCGGCCGTACCTGGTTCCCTTGACAGCATCTTGGTGTTCAATGAATTCCCTCATTACAGCAGCCTGCGCTCTCTTCACCCGGAAATAGGGCCCGACAACTGGCAGCAGACGCTTGGACATCCCACTGCTCCACACGAGTTGATAGGCATCCCTCCAACCCTCTCTCCCGGCGGGCTGGTCTACGAGAATCCCTCCGTACACCTCCCGCACATCCTCTAACACCAACCTGTCTGTGCTACTGAGGGCAATCCTCGATCCGTATTGTGGTCGATGACTCTTAGCATCGACCGACTTCGAAATCATCAGGCTGCCCTCGGCGTCAACCAGGCCGGCGAGGTATTCCGCGGTGACTCCCACTTCTTTCCTGCCCCCACGATCCTCCGCTGCCTCGGGAGCGACCGAGGAGAGGGACGAGGCTCCTCGCCGGTTTAGCTGCTTCAGTTGGGAATGAAAGGCCTCGCGGATCCTCACGTCCTCGTCCGACATTGACAACAGCCGACCTCCGGAGTCTCGGCGTCTCTCGCACTTCCGAATGTGCTCGGCGAACCGAATGAGTGCTGCCGCGTGACGCGATTTTATCCGGAGCCAAGGGGCGACCTGAGTGAGCAGCCCGACCGCCGCGGCATTCGTCCAAATGAGGGCAAACGCAGGTCTCCACTTGGGATCTCTCGTGCCAACCACGGAAAGCGTCCCGCCAAAGGTGCTCTTGATCTCCTCCAGCACCTCCCGGTTGCTGTTGTAAACAACGACCCTGACCGAGTACTCGGTAGATTGATTTGGCCGACGACGGCGAGCGAGCGAGAGACTACCTTCACCATCCATGAAGCCGGCTAAGTATTCGCACGTAACCATGTCCAACGGACCGAACCGGGGCCCAAGAGTGAAAGCCGAGGGTGGGTGAAAGTGCCGGTTCTAGGTGCGACGGTCCCCACCTTCTCCTTTTTGAGCGCGGAAGCGGCTCGACTCCAAGTCCAGCTCGAAGTCCTCTTCCTTCGCCTCCGCGGGCGTGAACACCTTGCCCGCCTCGAACTCGAGCTTCTTGCCCTCCTTCTTCTTCCTCTTCTGGGGCTTCTCGACCTGCTGCTCAGCCATGGGAAGCCTCCAGCTCCGTCGCGTACGGATCCGGGAGTTCGATGCGCCTGCGCCCACCGTCGTCCGTGACGACCACGACGCTCCAATCGATCTTGTCGATATTGAACCTGTCGCACAGATTTCGCCGGAGGAACGCACGGGTGTCGCCCGGCGGCTCCCGGATCGCACGCAGGATCTCCCCGTCCGTCACGACGCGGTCGATCAGCCCCGCCTGTTGGCGCCGGTAGAACACGGACCGATCCTCGCCGATCTCCGAGTACTGCTTGCACGCCATCATCTCGACGTCCGCCTCCGGGCCGCCCTTCGTGTCGAGCGCCTCCTGGATCGCGTAGTACCGGTCGAGCCACTCGATTTGGCGGGCGAGCCCCTTCGAGCTCTTCTTCTCGAGGCCGTCGAGGACGTGCTCCCACGTCTTGAACGCGAACCGCTCCCGCTCCGTCTCCACGATCGGCTCGACCTGCTCCAGGTACCACCGCTGGACGTCGATCGGCGACACGGTCTTGCCGGACTCCAGGTGGACCTTCCACCGGTCCGGGTTCCGGATCTCCACGTTGTGCCACATGTCGTCGACGGGAGACGCGAGCTTGGGGACGCCGTCGAGCTTCCCCGTCTCCATGAGGAGGAGGATCGCCGTGGTCGTGAAGTGCCGGAGCAGGATCGCGGTCTCGTTCAGGAGCGCGTCCCCCACGATCACGTGCAGCCGGCGCCACCGCCGGCCTTCCGCGTGCGGCTCGTCCCGGGTGTTCAGGACGCCCGTGTCGTGCATCGTCTCCCCGCTCACCAGGGTGCTCGTGAGGTACGCGGAGGGGGAGAGCACGTAGTTCCCGTCGATCAGGTCCCCCGCGCCCGTGTAGATGATCCGCGTCGTGAAGTGGGGCACGAGCTCGCGGACGAACTGCTGCGGGAAGGGGAGGGAGCGGCTCACGCAGTAGTTCTCGTGGGACCCGTACGACGTGCCGTCCGGGGAGGTGTTGTTCTTGAACGCGTGGATCTTCGTGTTCCCCGTGTACTTCTCCTCCATGACCTTCCGGAGCCAGTCGAGGATCTTCTCCCCCGCCTTCTCCCACACGACGAGGTCGTACGGATTCGTCGTCTCCGCGGTGCTGACCTCGAAGTGGCCGACGTCGTAGTACGCGCGGGACCCGTTCGTGATGAACTCGCCCGCGAGGTGGAGGTCGCTGTCGCGGAGGAGCTCGAGCGCAAGGACGTGCGGGTCGAAGCCCATGCCGCCCATCTTGCGGCAGTATAACGTGTACTCGTGTTCGGTCCCCTGGATCAGCTTCCGCACCCGGACTCACCCGACCATCGGGTCGCCCGTGCCGGCCCGGAAGACCTCCCGCTGCCGCTTCTCGTACGTGGAGAGTTCCGTGATCGCGTGCTCCTTGCACTCCTCCTCGGTGGCCCTCGCGAGGTCTTCGAGGCTGAGGCCCTCCTTCTTCCGATCCTGCTTCTTCAGTTCGATGACCCGCTTCACGAAGTTCTTCTTCGCGGTCTTGATGATCGCGGCGATGATCGCACCGCTCACGATGTCCTTTCGCTTGACCGTCTTGATCGCTTCCTTCGCGTCAGCGTCGAGCTTGACCTTGACCCACTTGTTCTCCCCGTACAGCTCCTCAATCACGTAGTTCCTGAGCGCGGCAACGGCGGCCTCGTGACCTCCGTACTCCTTCTCGAGGTCTTCGTGCACGGGAAGGTCGTCGGTGAGGTAGATCTTCACGATCTCCGCCGCCTGGTTCCGTTCCGGCCGGGGGATTTCGATGATCTCGTCGAACCGGCCGGGCCTCAGGAGGGCGGGATCCACGAGGTCGGCGCGGTTCGTCGCGCCGAGCACGAACACGTCCTTCAGGTCCAGCAGCCCGTCCATCTCGCTCAGGATCTGCGCGATGATGTTCTTGTGGACGCCGGAGGTGTCCATGAACCCGCGGACCGTGAACAGCGCCTCGATCTCGTCGAAGAAGATGATCGACGGGCGGCGCTCGTGGGCCTGCCGGAAGATCTCCTTGATGATCCGCTCGGACTCGCCGACCCACTTGCTCAGCACGTCCGCGATGCTGACGTTGAAGAACGTCATGTCGTTCTCCGCCGCCACGGCCTGGACGAGGAGCGTCTTCCCGCACCCCGGCGGGCCGTAGAGCAGGACGCCTCGCGGCGCCTCCAGCTTGATCTGCTCGAAGAGCTTCGACTGCTGGAACGGCAGGACGATGACGTCGCGGATGCGCTCGATCTCCGCACCGAGGCCGCCGATGCCCACGTATCGAACGTTGGGTTTCTCGCCGAGCAGGAGGGACTTCACCTCGAGGTTCGGCAGGATGTCGAGGATCTCCATCGTCGGGGGGAGGACGGAGATCTGGAATCCGGGTTTCAGCTTGCCGAGCACCTTCTTGTCCGCGTCGACGAGGCGCTTCTCCATGTCGCCCTCGACGCTGATCACGAGCTTCCCGTCGAGGATGTCCACGACCTTCGCGATCACGCCCTCGTTGCGGGTCCCGGAGCCTTCGACGATCGCGTATGTCTGCGGGTGGACCCACACGTACTGCCCGATGTTCAGCTGCGACTTGTCCACGAGTCCCGTGCTCACCTTCAGGAGTTCCGCTGCGCGCGCGACGACGACCTGGTTGCCGTCGAGGTCCGGCCCCTCCTTGCGCACGACGAACGCGTACAGGAGCGGCGGCTGCTTGATCTTGTTGAACTTGTCCTCGTACGCCTTGAGGCGGTATTCCCGCTCCTCGATCTCGTACCGGAACGAGTGGAGGTCGCGCTCGTACTGGCGGCGCAACCGGTCCATCTTCTCTTCGAACTCCTCTCGGACCTCGTCCGCGGACTTCTCGTCGGCTTGTTCGGCCATGGTTCGCGTCACCGCGGGATTCGGGGACGAGACGGAGCCTTCCGTGGGACACGACGGTGGAAGGACCCCGCTCTGCGTCCCATCCCTCCGCAGTTATTGGCCCGTCGCCTTAAACCTTTTACCACAATTCGTGCGCGCGATAACGGCCCCGCAAGGATTTGCCCCGACCGAATTCCTGGTTCCGTTCCGTGCGGGGGCCGTCCCTTCACGAAATCCCGTGGATCGGGAAGACGCGTGCCTTCACACGGTCCACGACCTTCGCGATTGCATGGGAAACACTTGCGTCCTCAGCGGGGCTGACGGCATCGCGGAGCGTTCCCTCCCGGGGTGCGGCGCGCACGAGCCGACGGCATTCGTCGATCCAATCCTCCGGGAGCGCGTCGGCGGGCCGCCGTCGCACCTGGGCGGCGAACAGGAGCGTCCACACGCGGGGCACGGTCGTCATCTCGTATCCTCCCCCGCCAACCGCGATCCAGCGGTCGGCGCACAGGGAGCGACTCAT